>ERZ791626.1587-NODE-1587-length-15119-cov-3.842273_pt1 | contig 15119 bp, 9 predicted proteins | sample MGYA00510266_ERZ791626 | MGnify/ENA primary metagenome ERZ791626 (study PRJEB30046, sample SAMN00715208) | human gut metagenome | study: EMG produced TPA metagenomics assembly of the A metagenome-wide association study of gut microbiota in type 2...
TTCGGTGAAAGTTGGAATGTGGGTCAAAGTCCCCGCGAACAGGTCACTGTGAGGCTCCTCTGAGGCAGGAGATAAGTCAGGTCGCGCCGGTAAGCGTCACAATGCACACGCCTGAAACCGAGCTGCATGAACGGGGGCTTCGCGCCCGTTTACACGAGAGGAGCGTCGGCATTTGCCGGCGCTTTTTGCATGAAGTCAGGGCACCTATGGGGGACGGAAAGGTGCTTGAAAAATGGGAGAACGCAGGAAATACGTCCGCAGGGACGCCACGGTGGAACGGCTATCCGCTATCTTTTTAGAGGATATGGTTGGGAGCGTAAAGCCCTCCACGCTGGCGTGCTACCGCCGCAACATCCAATGCCACATCCTGCCGGCGCTGGGCGAGTGCGTGGCAGCGGAACTGACGGCGGCGGAGATCAACGACTACATCCAGCAGTTGCAGGAGGACTATTCACCCAAGCTGGTGCGGGAGGTAGGTGGTCTGCTGCTGCGGATCGTGGGCATAGCCGGTGTGGGCTACGGCGAGGATGTGACGCTGCCGAAGGTACGGCAGAAGGCCGTGGAGGTGTTCACCGAGCCGGAACTGAAGCAGATGGGACAGGTCATCCTGCGCCGCCCAGACAGGACGGGGCTGGGCGTGCTGCTGACAGCCTACACCGGATTGCGGCTGGGAGAGCTGTGCGGCCTGCAATGGCAGGACGTGGACGTCGGCGCGGGACTGCTGCACATCCAGCGGACGGTGGAGCGCATCGCGCAGATAGGCGGCGGGACGTGCCTGACGGTGCAGCCACCGAAAACGGAAAATTCCGAACGCTGGATACCCATTCCGAAAGAGATGCTGCGGATGCTGAAGCCAGAGACAAAGCAGCCGGACAGCTACCTGCTGACCGGCGGGGAGATCGTCCCTGACCCGCGGGCGATGCAATACCGCTATAAGGTGTTGTTGGAGCGCTGCGGTGTGCGGTATCGGAATTTCCATTGCCTGCGGCACAGCTACGCCACGCGGTGTGTGGAGCGAGGGGTGGACGTGAAAAGCGTCAGCGAACTGCTGGGTCACGCCGATGTCCGCACCACGCTTCGGCTATACGTCCACTCGTCTATGGACTACAAGCGCAGGGCCGTGGAGGGGATAGGCTTTCTCAAGGGAATAACATGAAAGAGACAGGCAAATGCCTGTCTCTTTTGCTTATGGTTGAATGGGGACGAACTCTACCTTGAGAGCCATGCCCATCCCGGCGGCCAGACGCTTGAGCGTCCGCAGCGAGGGGTTGGCTGTGCCGCTTTCCAGACGGCTGATGTCAGCTTGCGTGATGCCGGTGATCTCTGCCAGCTGCTTTTGAGTCATGTCCTTTTCCTCGCGGCCTTCGGCAATCGCACGCATAATCTGACGCTCCGGCTCTTGCGCGTTCCACTCTGCCAGAAATGCGGGATCTTTCATTCGCTCGTTCAGCGTATCACGAAAATTCTTTCCCATAGCGTCATACCTCCTTGCTTTCGTAATCAGCCCGATACCGCTTCGCCCGTTCGATCTCGCGGGACGGGGTTTTGGCGGTTTTCTTTACAAATCCGTTGGTCAGGATGACCCGTTTTCCCACTACAAAGAAATACAGCACCCTGCTGATATCAGACCCCTGCTTTGCCCTGACTTCGAAAATGCCGTCACCCAGCGGCTTGGAATATGGTTCTCGCAGTGCTGGGCCTTTCAATTCCAACAATTCAAGGGCGGCGAATATCTTTGCCTGCATTTTGTTATCCTGTGACAGAATGAACTCCTCGGCAGGCCGTGAACCATCCGCTTTTTCATAGTATTCCACCATGAAATCCATATAACCACCGCCTCTTTTCTTATGCATATTATATGTGATAAAAAACATATTGTCAACGCAAAAATTTTCGCAAAGTAACATACTTTGCGAAAACTTTCCAATTTCAACCGAATAACAGTATATACCAGCCGTTTTTCCGTGTCAACAACGAGTTCAAATTTTCGACTTTTTCTGGCGTAAATCTGGAATGCCTTGCAGCGCAAGGCGTTCCGCGCTTTTTCGCAAAGTATGTTACTTTGCGAAAGAAATCGAGGCTGAAAACTGAATAAAAGGTCTTGCGAAGTCGTGTGGCTGTCACTGTAAAGACGGTATATCATTACCGTCAGGCGGCAGTTTTGAAGGAATGGGGTGATGCCCCCTGCGGACGGCGCTGTTGACGTAAGGAATGGACTCAAGCGACAGAAATGTCGTGTGGCGAATAGCAGCCATTGGAGCGAACGCTCTGAGAAGGTAGGTTCAGGTACGAGAAGGGCAAAAGCCCTTCGTGACGTTAGGGCAGAAGAATTGCACGATGGAGGATCAGTGTTGGACAGCGGGCGATCTCTCCCTGACGGCATAGGCGGGAGTGCGCGCTGGCGAGATTCGTCAGCGCATTTTCATTTCTGCCGGATCACCGCTGGTTTTCTTTGGAAAACCGGCGTTTTTTTGTAAGGGAGGACTATGCCATGTCACACAGGAATCCTCGCGAGAGATTTGACTACAAGAGTTGGTTTGAGCGTAATGTGGCCAAGCGTACCGTGGCGGCGCTGGAAGCGCGGGACGCGGAGTTTGCCGAAAAGCACGCGGATACGCCGCTGGCGCATTTGGCGCAATACGTCGGCAATCGTGCTGAACTGCTGCGGCACACGCCCAGTCCCTGCGAGATAGACGGCGGCACGTTTATCGAGAAGCGCTTCGGCGGTTGGGCCGCAGTATTGGAGATGGCACACCTGCGTCCGCCGATAAAAGAGCCCAAGTTGAAAGACACCGCACGCTACAAGCGGGAAAAAGCCGTGCAGGAGCCGCTGTTCTACGAGGAATCCGAGCGCAAGAAGAAGGCGAAACGCGCCAAGGCCGCCGCCAGCCATGCGGCACAGCAATCACGGCTGAAAGAGAAAAAGCGGCTGGAGCAGGAAAAGAAAGAGGCTCGTGATGCCGCTGCCCGCCAGCGCGAAGTCGAGAAAGCGGCAGAAGCCGCCGAGCAGGAGGTGTCCTGCTGAGTTACCCTTGTCAAGCCATGACGGTCTGAACGGAGACTGTCAGCTTTCCATAAGGGTGGGAGGGGAAAAGCCGCCCCTCCCACCTCCTCTCTTTGTTGAACGGCAAGACCAAAACCACATACAAAAGCAAATATGTTACCCGCCCCTGCGGGGCAGGTAACGGGAAAAATACGCCCCATCTGCGGGGCGAGAAACAGGAACAGGAGCAAACACACATGATCTCTTTGAGTGAAATACTGCATACCATCGCCCAGGCGCTGATGATCCCCTGCCTCATTATACTGATAATTCTGATGGCCGGGGCGGTCTGGCAGATCGGCGACATCGTGGTTGAGTACATCGCGGAGCGCCGCAAGCATAAGTGTAACGTCCCCCAGCTGCTGCGCGACGTACACGCGGCGGGTGCGGACGGCCTTGCGGAGCTGATTGAAAACAGCGGCCTGCTGCGGCGGCAGAAGAAGGCCCTGCTGGAGCTGGCTGAGAGCCGGGGGCTGCCCAAGGACACCCTGACGGCGCTGGCGGAGCGCCTGCTGGCCACGGAGGAGGCGCGGAACGCCCGCACCACCTCCATCACGGACATGATCGCCAAGCTGGGCCCCATGTTCGGCCTGCTGGGCACGCTGATACCCCTGGGCCCCGGCATCGTGGCGCTGGGACAGGGCGACACAGTGACGCTGTCGGAGTCCATGAACGTGGCATTCGACACCACCATCGCCGGCGTCATCAGCGCGGCGGTGGCCAGCGTCATCTCCCACATCCGCAAGCGGTGGTACAACGACGACATGGTGTCGCTGGAAACGCTGATGGAGGCAGTTTTGGAGGAGGTCACGAGCGATGTTGAAGGGTAAGTTTTCCTCCCGCCGCCGGGTGACGGAGGAGGTGGACGCCATGTCCGGGCTGGCGAACCTGTCGGACGTGATGCTGGTGTTCGCCTGCGGGCTGATGGCGGCGGTCATACTGAACTGGAACGTGGATCTGAGCAAGACCCGCGTGGAGATCCTCCAGCGGGAGCAGATGCAGGAGCTGGACAACGCGGAGGAGATGGAGCAGGACATCCAGTCCTCCAGCAGCTTCGAGCAGAAGGGCACGGTGTACGAAGACCCGGAGACCGGCAAGCTGTATGTGGTGATGCCGAAGGGCAGTAACTGAAATAGTTTTCACATAGATACGTTCAACAACGAGAGGAGCAAATCACATGAAGAAACGGACAAGCAGAGTGTCCCGGCGCGTGGTAAGCCTGCTGATGAGCCTGGTGCTCACGCTCACGCTGGTGACCCCCGCGGCCTTTGCCACGGAGGTGGTGGGCGGCAGCGGTACGGCCATCGTCGAGGGCAACGCGAACCCGGCTGATGTCAACACCAATGAGGATGCCGAGGGCAAGGACGACGTGGATAAGAACGCTGAGGACGAGCAGCAGCCCGCCGAGCCTGATGATGAGAATAAAGAACCCAGCGAAGATGACGAGATAATTGCAGACGAAGAAGATGCAGACGACGGCGACATCTATGATGTCCAGGAGGATACCCTGCTGGGCATATCTCTGTATGCTGCTGCCGATTCGTGGGACGGTGCGTCCACAGTGGCGGTTAAACCCAACGCTGAGGGAATCTATGAGATAAGTACCGGCGCACAGTTGGCATGGTTGGCACAGCAGGTAAACAGCAAGAATGTCTTTTCCGGAGAGACTGTAATGTTGACGGCAGACATCGATCTTGGTGAGCAGGAGTGGACGCCGATCGGCGTGAACTTCAGGAAGAATGGCAAGAGTTTTCAGGGTACATTTGATGGCAATGGCCACATTGTAACCGGCCTGAAGATCAGCAGTGGCAACGCCGACAATGTGGGGTTGTTTGGGCCGATATATGGTTCTAAAGCGATCGTCAAAAATCTCATCGTAGAAGGCAATGTTAATGTGCCGAATCGATCCACAATTGGCGGTATCGTGGCAAACAACAGTGGCGGTACAGTTCAGAACTGTGGCTTTTACGGTGTAGTCGAGGGTTGGAGAAGTGTTGGTGGTGTGGTCGGCAGCGGCAATGCCGTTAACTGCTGGTATTACTATACCGGCAAGGACGAGGGGTATAGCTGGAGCGTGGGCGGTACGGCCACAAACTGCTACACGAACGTGAACGCAGGGCAGGCTGGCGTCACAGTGGTAACAGCGGAGCAGTTCAAAGGCGCTGCGGTAGTCGGCGAGACTGGCAAGACGGTGGCGGAGTTGCTGAACGACGCATTACCGACTGACTGCATGAACTGGGCACAAGGTACGGACTATCCTGTGCTTGCTACCGGCGGCACGGAGCAGAAAGATAAAACTATAGGTTTGATTCCGCTTTTCCCCGACTGCGAGTTTGTCGCATCTGTTGAAGGAGAAGATGTCACTTATGATGCGGAGAACAATATCTACACCATCGGTGCAGATGCGTCAGTGGTAAAACTGATGCGCTCTGATGGCAAGACTGAGCTTTGGGTGACCACAAAGGAAGACGGAACGGAAGCGAGTCCTGTAAGTTCCAGTGAAGATTTCACTATCTCCGGCACGAAGACTACGCTGTATTACGGTACGAAGGACGATTTTGATACCATTGCCGTATGGAACAGTGCACTTAACGGAAATACCGCAACGATCAAGGATGCCGATACGCTCAAAGCCCTTGCCCGCATGGTCAACAGCGGCAAGGACAGCATGGCCAATAAGACCATCACTCTCGGAAAAGATATCAACTTGTTGGAAGACGAGTCTTGGACACCCATCGGCACAGAGGCCAACCCGTTCAAGGGAACATTCTACGGCAGAAATGGTAGTACTTACTACACGATTTCCGGCCTGAATGGTGACCTGTTTGGCGTGGTGGACAGCAGCAAGATCATCCAGTATGTGACCATTAACGGCGGCACAGGGCGGTTGGTGGGCGAGTTGAAGTCCGGCACGGTGCAGTATTGTATGTCCACCGCCAATGTGACCGACAGCGCCGGCGGTTTGGTGGGACAGAACAGCGGCACGGTGAATAGCTGCTACTACTACAATGCCAAGAGCAAAAACACCCCTGCCGTCCCTGCCGTGGTCGGCAGCGGCAAAGTAACGAAGTGCTTCTATTTAGCAGATACTTCCACCTTCGGCGCAGGAAGCGCCCCCGGCGCACGTACAGCGGAGGAGTTCCAGCTGGGCCGTGTGGCGTATGAACTGGGGGGATCTTCTTACGTTTGGGTGTATGATACGACTAAGGCAGAAAAGATGCCGCAGTTGGGAAACGCGTCCACGTCCTTGACAATGGCGGTGGCGAGTGAGCTGAAGCTGACCAAACCGGAAAAACTGCCTGAAGGGGTGAAGGTCACACTCGGCAATGACAGCGACAAAAAGGCGCTGACCGATGCCGCCGGAAACCAATACTACTATGCAGCAAGCGCCTACCCCGAAGGTGTGTCTGATGTGCCGGTCACATTCACCGCGCCGACAGGATATCAAATCGTATTTGCTCCTGCGGCAACACAAGTGGGAGGAAAAGACTATCTTCGTATAACCGGCAGTAATGTGAAGTATACCTATTCACTGGTCAAGGCCGACATTCGCTGGTATGAAAGCGCTGGGGCGAAAAAAAACTACGTTCTCAAGAGTGCTGACGAATTGATGGGTTTCTGCCTGCTGGCCAATGGAAGTATTGATGGCGTATCCAAGAATTTTGATGGATGGACTCTGTCGTTGGGTAATAACATTGATCTGGAAAAGAGCGAATGGAAGCCCATTCCACGTTTTGCAGGTGCTTTTGATGGCAAGGGCTATGAGATCACGGGCTTAAATGTAAACTACACAGGTGGTGACTTCAATTCAAAGACTGCGGGAATGTTTGAAAAACTGGATTCGACTGGCAAAATATTGAGCCTTGCCGTATCGGGATCAGTGAAGGCAGCCGGCAAGCTAAATTATGTGGGCGGAATTGTCGGTACGACTGAAAGTGGAAGCGAAATCCGTTTTTGCCGCAGTAATATTGATGTTACAGTCAATGCGGCAAACAGCACCACCAGCGGCATGGCATACGGCGGTGTGGCGGGTAAAGTTCAAGGTGCGATTTCCAACTGCTTAAATGAAAGAACGATAACCGTAGATAACATTCAGAATAAGTGTTACATTGGTGGCGTAGCCGGACAGGTCAGCAGTGCAGCAAATCTCTGCTGGAATACTGGCAGTGTAACCGCTTCCAGCACGGCAAATAAAAACATATATACCGGCGGTATTGTCGGATACGGAGCTGCAACAAACTGCTATAACAACGGGAGTGTCACTGGTGCAACCGATAAGAATAAAAAATATGTGACGGGCGGCATTTCGGGCAATGGCAACGTGACCAACAGCTATAACCTCGGAGCTGTGAGTGGCCAAGGTGCTGCTGGTATCACTGGCAAAGGCACAGTGACCAACAGCTATTATGTCTGCAAGCTGAACGGCACAGATAAGATGGCGTATGTCAACACCAATGAAACGCTTGTGACGCTCGGTGGTGATGACGGCAAGACCTACATGGCTGGCGAAAAAAAGCTGGTAGACGTGCTGAATGATGAGCATGGGACGAACGAACTATGGTTTACCAACCCGGAGAAAAACGTGTACCTGCCGCGTCATGCCACGAAATGGGACGGCGAGACAGACACCGACTGCACATTCAAAACGATTACCGTGACCTACGACCCCAACGGCGGTGTGAATAAGGACGGCAGCAATACGCCTGTCACGGTGAGTGAAATGGTCTATGTTGTCGGTGAAGACGTGGTAACTCCGGCAAAGCATACCGTATTGGCTGCGGATGCCGAAACTCTCGGCTTCAAACACGAAAACGGCACTATCAAAGCAACGCCGTGGAACACAGACGCAACTGGCAATGGTAGTCAGTATGCCGCTGGAAGGACCATCCAGGGATCTGAAGACATCACCCTCTACGCCCAGTGGGATAAGATCTGGGACGGTGATGGCAGCAATAGCGATCCTTATCAGATCTCCAATGCCGAAAAGCTGACTGCCCTGCAAACGCAGGTCAATGACCAGGGATTCACCTATGATGGCAAGTGGTTCAAGCTGACGGATAGCATCTCGCTTACCGGGAACTGGACACCCATCGGTACACCCATGGCGTTCGCCGGCAGCCTGGACGGTAATGGAAAGACCATTGACGGCCTAAATGTAAATGTGATCTCCGGCAACGCAGGCCTATTTGATTCCGCAAGCGGCGGCACATTCAAAGACCTCAAGCTGAATGGAACAGTTAACGGCACATTTTACACCGGCGGATTGATTGGCGGCGGCAGTGGTGTTACGTTGGACAATATCGAGGCAAATGTGACCGTCAGCGGCGGCTCTTATACCGGCGGACTGGTGGGACGTTTGCTCGGTACGTTGCCTGCCACAGCGGAGCGCACCCCGGATATAAGCAACTGCACCGTTCACGGCAGTGTAATCGGCAGGAGGTATGTCGGCGGTATTGCCACCAGCAGCGCTGATAACTCACCAAAAATAGAGAACTGCCATAACTATGCAAGTATTACCTCTACTGGTACTGGAGGGAACAATGCATCCGCTGCTGGCATTTGGGCGTGTAATACTTATAACGCAGGCGGCAAATTTACAAGCTGCACCAACAATGGGGCGGTTACCGCGCAGAAATACGCGGCGGGCATCGCCACAGCAGGTACCTCCGTCATTGGTTGTGTGAATAGCAATGCGGTAGTGAGCAACAATGGCCTGGCCGGTGGCATTTCCAATCACGCTTTTACCGTTGAGCGCTGCGGCAATGTCGGCTCAATTACCGGCTGCAAATCTCCCAGCGAGGAAACTGGTGTAGCGGGTATAGACAACTACGGTCAAAATGTTCTGTATTGCTACAATACGGGTGTGGTCACCTGCGACAATGAAATGTGGGCATACGGTATCTCAGCAAACGGTCGTAGTAAAATCAGAAATTCCTTCAGTTATGTTGCAGGAAAAGACCTTGGCCTTACTCCTAACTTGCCTAATGTCGAAGTGACCAACAGCTACTATCTCGCCAGCAGTGCTACGGCGGTGTCCAGTGCCGGCGAATGGGCCAGCGCGGATGATTTCGCCAGCGGCAAGGTAGCGTGGGGCGTGGACGGCGGCACCGGCGCACACGCCAACTACTGGACACAAGGTGCAAACAACTATCCTGTTCCCATCGGCGAGGGAACGTCCACCAGCTACTACCGTGCCAAGGCCGAGTGCGGCACAGGCGGTTCGGTGAGTATCAAGAGCAACCGCAACTTCACCGGCGATGCGGACAATGCCGTGTACGGGCCCAAGGGTATGAGTGTGACCGTTACAGCTACGCCCATGGATAACACCTACGCCTTGAAGTCCATGACCGTTCAGCTCCCTGTGGGCACCGCGGCGAAGTCTATCTCCAACCCGGCCACATTTACCATGCCCAATGAGGGCAACGTCCTCGTTACGGCTACCTTCGGCTCCGCTACCCCCAGTGGCGGTGGCGGTTACTACTACGGCGGCAGCGGCGACGGTACCGGCACCGGCGATAAGGACGACGAGGGCCTGCAGGACGGCCTGAACATGGACGTGGAGTACGATATCAAGGGCCTTGTGCTGGGCGCCTACGCCGAGTGGGGCTCCAACGGCGGGAATAAGTCCTTCCAGAAGTGGCTGGAAGAGAACCCCAACGTGGTCCGTGCCCTGCTGACCAATAGTCTGGATAACATGGCCACCGCAGCCGTGGGCAAGAAGACCGACGAGGCCAAGGATTTGGCGGCGCTGCTGCTGGCCAGCCTCAACGAGCACACCGGCGTGGACGGCAAGGACGGCGACACCATTACCAAGGCGCTGCAGAAGTACATCGACTCCGGCAGCGATGAGGTATTCAGCGCGTGGCTGACCGGTGGCGGCGGCATGGCCAGCGGCACCTACGAGAGCATCTACGGCCAGTACGCCAGCAGCCTTGCGGCACTGGCAGACCGTCTGTACAGCAAGTGGGAGGCCAGCGGCACGTCTATGACCTTCCCGGTGTGGCTGGACTCCCAGCAGGTGACGATGGAGAGCCTGTCCGAGAACGCGGAGGAGCCTGACGCCGAGCCTGACGACACTCAGACCACTGAAGCGCCGGAGGATGTGCCGGACGGACAGGATACCGAGGGCGGTGCCAGCGGCAACTCCGTGTGGGAGGTCATCGGCACGGTGGTGCGTGAGAATCCCATCCTCGTCTGGAGCATCGTGGCCGTCATCGCGGCGCTGATCATCGTGGGCGCGGTACGCCGCTACCACAAGGTCAAGCGTGACGAGCATGACGAGAAATAAGTGATATAGACGGCTCTTAGGAGTCAGTCTGCCGATTCGCGTGGGCGGAATTTCCGTCCACGCGAATACGGCTATATAAACGGAAACGGGAGGGATGCCTCTGTGAGAAGAAAAAGCGGAAAATGGCTGCTGTGGCTGCTGGTGCTGACGCTGCTGTGGGGCAGCATCCCCGCGGCTTACGCGGCAGGACACAGCATCACGGTCCATGCGCCGGAGGGAAACGGCCTGCCCTACTGGGAATTTGAAAAGGCAGGCGTGGAGAACGCGGACGTGCTGTATCTTACTGCCGGCGAGAGCCACGGCCTGCCGGCGGGCAGGGTGTCGCGTGTGTCGTTGGCGGTGGGCAAAGGCAAGGACGGAGAGGCCTCCTGCGGCATCTCTGTCAACGGAATGTACTATGTGCAGTCGGTCACATTGGAGCATCCCGACTTCTTCACCGGCACGGTGGAGATCCAAATCGGCAGGGATGCCCAATGGAGCGAGGAGACATGGGGTAATATCACGCCTGTGGAGGATTCCAACATCCTCGGCCGCGTGCAGTTCAAGGACGGCACCTTCATCGGTGACGTGACCATCAGCGTCACGCCCATGACGCAGCAGCAGGCGGACGCGGCGGCAAAGACCAACCAGCGTCAGGTGGTGCCCAAGGGGAAATACAGCGTGTCGGACATCACCGAGGCCATCGACGGCATATTGGCGTGGAAGCGGGCGCAGCAGGGCGTGGCGGAGGGTCAGCCGCTACTGAGCGGCGAGCTGCTGACCTATGCCGGCAGCACCGCCGCCGACTGGCTGCCCATCGGGCTGTCCCGCTACGGCGCGGAGGACGACTACGACAGCTATCTGGCTGCGCTGAGAACGTATGTGGAGCAGAAATACCGCGAGCCGGACAAGCTGGACAGAACAAAGGCGACGGAATGGCACCGCATCGCGCTGGCGGTGCTGGCGTGCGGCGGCGACCCCACCCACTTCGGCAGGGATGAAAACGGCGCGGATATCAACCTGATCGCCGACGGCGTGTATGACCGGGGCAAAACGGCGGATCTGGGACGGCAGGGGCTGAACGGCTGGCTCTGGGGATTGATTACGCTGGACAGCATGAAGTACACCATCCCCGCAGGCGCCAGCTATACCCGCACGGAGCTGGTAAAGACCATCCTGTCCTATCAGCTCAGCGACGACGGCTTTAACCTGCGGGTGGCGCAGGGCAGCACCGCCGATCCGGACATCACGGCCATGGCCATACAGTCCATGGGGCCGTACTACCGCACCTCCACCCTGAATGTGAAGGACCCTGTGGACAGAGCGCTGGGGCGCCTGTCGCAGCTCCAGCTGGGCACGGCGGATTTCCGCAGCTGGGGCACGCGGAACTCCGAGTCCACCTCGCAGGTCATCATCTCCCTGTGCAGCGTGGGCATCGACCCGCAGAACGACCCCCGCTTTGTGAAGAACGGACTGAACCTGCTGGACGCGCTGTTCTATTACCAACAGGAGGACGGCGGCTTTGCCCACTCCTACGAGCTGGATGAGGGTAATCCCTCCGCCGTACCCGGGGAGAGCGACAGCATGGCCACGGATCAGGCGCTACTGGCGCTGGTGTCCGTGTGGCGGCAGGCGCAGGGCATGAGCCCGCTGTACGACTTCCGCCCCGGCGGCGTATCCTCCAAGATACTGACGCCGGAGGAGAGCGAGGTGTCCTTCGCCGGCAGCTATGAGTTTACGCAGGAGCTGCAAAGCCGCGTGGACGCGCTGCCCGACGCGTTGTCCACGGAGGACGCGGAGGAGGTGGCCTTCCTGCTGGAGCGGTTGAAGATGAGCCGTGAATTTGACGGCTATGACAGGTACATGGAGAAGCTGACGGCGGCGCAGGAGAAGATTGACGCGCTGTACGCGGAGATCGAGAGCCTGAACGCGGATATCACCGCGGAGATATTGCCTATGACCGACGCCGGCTTGAAGGAAAAGCCCATCGTGGACGGTATCGTGAAGCGGTACCGCGCGCTGTCTGAACACGACAGGGAGCTGGTGGAGAGCTGGGATGCGGTGCTGGCGGTAAAGGCGCAGACGGACGCGGCGCAGCGGACGCTGCTGCTGTGCATCGGCGGCGCGGCAGTGGTGATGATCGGCGGCAGCATCCTCGTCCGCCGCAGGAGGGAGAGCAAATGAAACGACAACTGACGCGGCTGCTGACCGCGTTGCTGGCTGTGATCCTGCTGCTGCCGGGGCGGTCTGGGGCGCCAGGAAACACATCGGAACGATTGCCATTGTGGTCATCGTGATCCTGCTGCTGCCGGTGACGGCGCAGGCCGCGCCTGCATGGGACGGCTGGACAGCGGAGCTGGAGGCGGCGTACCAAACGGTGTCCGGACTGGTGGCGGACTCCGTCAGCGAGAGCAGGGACTACCTATCCGCCGCACGGCAGGAAACCAACGCCAAGGCGGTGTACGCGCTGTGGGTCTCCGGCGCCGACGTGCCGGAGGGCTTCTACAACGAGTATTTGCAGGCGCTGGCGGACTGGCTGGCGCTGGCGGAGCAGCGGGGGAAGTACGCCTATATCCCCGGCGCGCTCCGCACGGTGGCGGCTATGATGCTGGACGTGACCGACTTCGCCGGTCACGACCTCATGGACGCCCTGCGGAAGCCGGAGTTAGTGGAGGCGGACGAGGACAGGTTGGATATGCTGCTGGACCTGGACGCCGCAGGTGATGCGGGTAAGACGGACGAGTTCAGCGTGCTGCGGGAGCAGCTTCTGACCGAGGCGCTGGCCCGGCAGCAGGACAGTGGTGAATTTCGCTATACCTCCCAATGGCCTGCCGAGCTGAAGCAAAAGGGCGTGGCTGCTGAGCCGGATCGGTTCGACTACATCCTGCTGACGGCAAAGTCCGCGCAGGCGCTGGCGTCTTACCAGAGCCGTCCGGAGGTCAAAGCCGCCATAGAAAAGGCGGTAAGCTATCTCTCGATGCAGCAGCTGGACAGCGGCGGCTTCCTCAGATTTGGCGAGGAGGACGTGGAGGAGGATGCCGCCGTGCTGGAAATGCTGGCCGCGCTGGGCATCTCCCTCACGGACGAGCGCTTTACCAAGGACGGCCACACCGTGCTGGACGGCATGATGGGGTGGTATCAGGAAAGCTATTTTGACGGTGCCCCCGCGCCGGGACAGGGGTTCTACCGACATGATATTCTTTGGGGGTACCGCGGATCAGGGGATGCTTGGTACGCCTCCAGCTCATCGTTGATGTCCGATCCGGATGCCCCGGATGACCGCGGCAAGGCTGTGGAACGGCGAACCTACATAAACGAAGCGGGACTTATAGGGCTTTGTAGTGTCAGACCGGCAGTGGCTGTGGCGGGAACACCGTCCGCAAGCGCGCCGGAAAAGGGAAACCGTCAAGACAATGCCATAGATTACAGTGAACTTTTACAGGCGCAGTCTGCGGATTATGCACAGAAGCTGGCAGAGGGGTATTACGGGGATGGAAACAGCACGATCGTTTCCGAGGGTGCTCTGAGCCATTTGGCCAAGGAGATCTTATCCATGTCCGAAGCCGGCGGCGGTAAGTTGCCGGAGGAGCAACGTGCACAGCTGGAAAGCCTTGTTGAGATGCTGTCGGGAGCCAGCGGCGAATATCTGATGGGACGCAAGGCGAACACCTACTCGCCGGTTCTGGTGCAGGCCATGAAAGCGCTGGATATGGATCCTGCAGACGTAAACGGCATGGACTTTCTGGCACCACTGACAAATCTCTCTGCCATGGAAACTGCGGAATACAGAGAGGCGCTGATGGACTTTGACTCGGTAGATGCGTCTGTGTGGCGTAAGCGCGGCGTGGACGCGGATACGGTCGTGGACAAGTACGCCGCCGGTATACTGCAATATCAGACGGCAGACGGGCAATTTGACCCTTACGCAAGCTATAGCGGGATAGTTACCCCGATACTCCGGGATTATGTGCAGTATACTGCCGAGAATGTCACCGCCCTTGCTCCCCACGCGGACAAGGAGTACATTTCCAAGGCGATAGACCGAGCCATTGAATACCTGTCCTCCGTACAGCTTTCGGATGGCAGCTTTCCGGGTATGACCGGTACTTCAAACGGCGAGGCAACGCTCGCCGTGCTGGAAATGATGGAAGCGCTGGGAATATCTCTGGACGACCCTCGCTTCGTGAAAAACGGAAATACCGCGGCGGACGCCCTGAAAACCTTCTATGTGGACGGGGTGGGCTTTCTCACCAGCTTCGAGGTGGAAGCGCCGCTGGATGATCTGGGCAGCCTGCCGGTCTACGCCGATCCGGCCATGGATGCTTCTGCTGCCGTTTCCGCCCTGACCTACCTCCAAGCCGCCGAGGACGGCACATTCGGCCCCGACGGCAAGGGCAGCAGCGTGTTCGAGGTGGTGGGCGCCGCCCTGACGGAAACGCCGCTGGGCGCGATCTTGCTGGCGGTTATCGTAGTGGCCATACTGGCGTTTGCCATGATCCGCCGCTATCGCCGTATCAAGAAGGAGCAGTAACGTGAAAACAAGGATAAAACATATTGTCTCGCTGCTCTTGGCGCTTTTCCTACTGCTGACCTGCGCGGCCTGCGGTCAGACGCAGACGGTGCAGCCGGAGGATACCGGCGATAAGGGACAATACATGACCGATCCCATTCCGGAGGGAAAGCCCGCCCCGGTAGAGCCGCAGGACGCGACGGTGGATACCACTACGACCCACACCTGTACTTTCTCCATCTCTTGCGAGACCATTCTGGATAATATGGACAAATGTGTGGAGAACAAGAAGTTTCTCG
>ERZ791626.1589-NODE-1589-length-15109-cov-2.331473_pt1 | contig 15109 bp, 11 predicted proteins | sample MGYA00510266_ERZ791626 | MGnify/ENA primary metagenome ERZ791626 (study PRJEB30046, sample SAMN00715208) | human gut metagenome | study: EMG produced TPA metagenomics assembly of the A metagenome-wide association study of gut microbiota in type 2...
TCGCCATCTGCGGATGGCGAAACTCTACGAGGTTTTTAAGCGTCAGTCAACGTCTTTGACGACCTCATCTAAAGGCTCGTCGAGGCGCTCGGGGTGCTGGAGGAATTTTTTCATGTGCTTGAGGGCGGTTGCAAAGTAGAAGCCGTCGCAGATGCGCTCGTCGGTGTTGACGGTGAAGTCGATGTACTTGCGCTGGACGAGATTGCCCTCCATGTCAATTTCATTCTTCCGATACTTGCAGCCGAAGGCGCAGAAGACCGGGAGGTTGCCGAAATCATAGAGGTGATGGACGATCGGCGGAATGCCGAGCGAGCCCATGGAGGTAAAGAAGATCGAGCCGTGGAACGGGCTGACCTCGAGTAAGAACTTCGGAAGAAGACCAAAGTAGTCCGCAACCTTCAAAAGCCAGACGACAAACTTGAAGACAACGCCCGGAATCAGCGAAAGAAGCTTCGCCGTTTTATCAAAGTCACTCGCGTCGGAGGCCTCCTTGATGCGCGTGACCTGTTCGGTCATCTTGCGGTAGATATCCTCGACCGAGTCGGTGGGCGTCAGGTGGAGCTTCATCGCGCTCTCAGGAGCGTCGGTGGACATCTCCTCCTTGACCATCATGCAGAACTGGATATCGTCTCCGCGGCTGTAGACCTGCTGGCCGGATAAGAAGCGGTTGAGCGCCGGGTATTTGGCCACGGTGCGCACGTAAGCTGCTAAGAACACATGCGTAATGCCGAAGCTTGTAAGCCCCGCGCGGCGCTTTTCGCGGATGTAGCGCTCCATGGCGGTGATCTCCACAGAGTCCCGCACGAAGTTGGAAGACCCAACGCGCGTCGGCATGATGTAGTTTGCGACAACCTGCACGGGGTCCAGCGTCCGCAGCTTGCGGCCGTCGACACGGTCGCCCCAGGTGGGGTGGTACTTTCCGTCGGCGTGCGGCTGCATGGCAAGAACGGTAAAAAAGCCGCCCGTCAAAAACAGAAGCTCCGGCAAAAAGCCCACGCGGCCAGACCAGTTGCCGCCGGTAAAGGCCATGCGGTGCGTGTAAGCAAGAACGGCGATCGCGGCGGCCAGCAGCAGAACCAGCACCCAATTGTTGCGCAGGCGGCCGGAGACCGTCACGGCGTAGAGCCCCGCCATGGCAAGGTACGCGACCCAGAACACGAAGCGCAGGCTCAGACTCGGAAGAACCGCTGAGACGCGCACGCTATAGTAGATGGCGAGCATGAAGGCCGGGATGGCCGTGCGGTAGAACCGCTCCTCGCCGCCAAGTAAGATCATGAGCACGAAGATCAGGCAGGCCGCGACCGGAAGCACGATTTGGAACCACACCGTCGATGCATCTGCGCCTTTCCCGCAGGAATATGCGATGCGGAGTGCTGCCGAAGCCGTCATGACCAAAGCGCTCAGCCAGACAAGAAAGCTCTTGCGGCTGACATAATAAGACACTCTTTTTTCCATAGCTTTATCATACCAAGCGGCGGAAGAAAATGCAAGGGCGCATCGGAAAACCGGCGGGTTTGCCAGAATTCAGATGCACCCAAGTGTTTTTTTGTTCAGAGCAGCATCAAAAGCGTGCCGCCGACGAGAATTGCAAGGCCGAGGGCGGATTTTTTCGAGAGCTTCTCGTGAAAGACAAGGTAGGAAAAGAGGATCGTGACGAGAATGCTGAGTTTGTCGATGGGCGCGACGACGCTTGCGGGGCCGTCTTGCAGGGCCTTATAATAGCACAGCCAGCTTGCGCCGGTGGCGAGCCCTGACAGGCAGATAAAGCCGAGCTCGCCCTTCGGGACCTCGCGGAGTTTCGCGCTTTTGCCGGTCACGAAGACCATCATCCACGACATCACGAGCACCACGCCCGTGCGGATGGCCGTGCCGAGGTTCGACTCTACGCCGGAAATGCCGATTTTTCCGAGGATGGAGGTTAAGCTCGCGAAGACGGCAGAGCCCGCCGCGTATAAAAGCCAGCTCGCGCCTTCTTTTGCAGCGCCGGTCGATTGCTTTTTCTCGATCATGAGATACGTGCCGACGGCAATGAGCACAATGCCGATGCCCTTCGGAAGGCTCAGGCTCTCGTGGAGGAAGAGGACAGCGAGCAGAATGGTGAGCACGGTGCTCGATTTATCGACGGGGACGACCTTGTTGATATCGCCGATTTGCAGCGCGTGGAAATAGCAAAGCCAGCTTGCGCCGGTCGCAAGTCCCGAGAGCACCAGAAACAGAAGCGTCTTTGCGTCAATTTGCGATAGCTGCGATTGGGAGTCAACGATGAACACCATCAGCCATGAAAAGATCAGAACGACGATCGTCCGGATGGCGGTCGCGACCGTCGAGTCCGTTTTGCGGATGCCGCACTTGGCGAGCACCGCCGTCAGCCCCGCAAACAGCGCCGAGCCGAACGCATATAAAATCCACATGATGCGCCATCTCCCTTTCAATTTGGACCGGCAGGGCGGAATTTTCCGCAACAGCGTGCTCTGTGCGGCTACTATTGTAGCACGCTCGAAGCAAAAAGGAAGAGGCGGGCGAAATAATTACGGCTCGTCCGGGTCAAAGCACTCGAAAATGCCGATGGAGCCCGCCTGCTCCGCTTCCAGAAGGTCTTCTTTTTGGCGAATCGTCCAGCTGACCTCCTGAATGCCCCAGAGCGTCCGGCAGAGCGCGGAGGAAAGGCATTTGCGGTCTTCAAACTTGTAGGCGATGAAGTCCGGGCGCGTGAGGAAGTTCAGAAGCATATTGCCCGCAATCACGCACTTATAAAAGGGAAGGCCGGACGGGTCTTTGCAAAAATTCATCGACAGCTGGCCGCGGCAGATCTCGGGGCGGAGCTTTTTGACGTCCAGCACGCAGAAGGGGTCGAACGACTCGATGCAGAACTCGCCCTTATAAGAATCCAGCCGCTCACAGACGGCCTTTGAGAGGGCATAATGGTTGCCGTTTGCGCTCTTGAGCTCGATGATGAGCGGCGCTGTATCCTCAAACAGCGCGAGCACCTCGTCAAAGAGCGGGATTTGCTCGTCCGTTCCCTCGAGGCGGAGCTTTTTTAATTCCGGAAGCGTCAGGTCCTCGATCATGCCGGAAACGCCTGCGCAGCGGGAGAGGTCGGAGTCATGGAACACAGCGAGCGTACCGTCTTTTAATAGGTGCACGTCGAGCTCCGCGCCCCAGCCGTGGTCGATCGCGCGGCGGAAGGCGGGAAGGCTGTTTTCGGGAATTTGCGGCTTGTCGTGATAGCCCCGGTGACAGAAGCGCTGATGGCGGAATGTTTTCCAGAGCGGGTGATTGCGTCGGCCTTGCAGGGCAAGAAGATATAATGTGGCGAGCGCAAGAACGATGATGAGTGCAATGAGCATTTAAACGCCTTCTTTTGATTTAATCGATATCCTCGAACGCGGAAAGACCGGTTTTGGCCTCAGCCTTGCCGTCTCCGTGGCGCACGAAGCACATGGTGACGAAGGACAAAGAGACGAAAACGGCCGCGTAGGGGAAGAGAATCTTGTAGCTGATATTTCGCATGAGCGTTCCGGCGAGCACCGGGGTCACGACCTGCGCGGCCATGGAGGCGGTGTAGTAATAGCCGGTAAACTTGCCGATATCTGAGCCCCGGCACATCTCGACGACCATCGGAAGGGAGTTCACATTGATGGCCGCCCACGCAAGCCCCACGAGCGCGAAGACGAGGAACATGACGGCGTTGATAGAGGAAAAGCGCGTTGTGAGCACATAGCCGAGGGCGAAGCACGCAGCAAGTAAAAGTACGCCCAGCTGGATGGTCTTCTTGCGCCCAATTTTGGAGGCCAGCGCGCCGACAGGAATGTAGGAGACGATTGCGCCGCCGGTCGCGATGAGAAGGCACGTGGACGCGCCGCCGAGACCCTGTCCCATGATGCTTGCAACGTAGGTCGTGAACCAGGTGGTCACGCCGTTATAGCCCGCGAACCACAGGGCGATGGACGCGAGCAGAAAGCCGAGACTTTTGCGGACGGACTTGGGGAGCACCTCGTGTCCGGAGGCGTCCGTTTCAGCGAGATTCCATTCGGGATGCTGCGCCTCCAAGTCCTGATTTTCCTTTGTGAGCTTTGGCTCTTTGATCTTGAGGAACAGAACGCCGACGGAGACGAACATGATGGCCGAGACGATCAGAAACAGCGGCTGATAGTCGAGCCGGTCCGCCTTGGTAAGCCCCATTGCGGAGAGGCGCTTCTGCGAATAGAGAACCGCGGCGATGCCAAGATAGATCATGCCGCCGACGGCGCCCATGAGGTTGATGATAGCGTTCGCACGCGAGCGAAAGGGTTTTGGCGTGAGGTCCGGCATAAGCGCGACGGCGGGAGAGCGGTAGGTTCCCATGGCGATAAGCAAAAGGCCGAGGACGATGACAAAGCTTACCGTCTTAAAGGGAGAAGGGGCGGCCGCATAGCTGTTGTCGATCAGCGGCAGAAGGTTCATGAGGATGACTGCGCAGCCGGTTCCGAAGAGGATGTAGGGCGTGCGCTTGCCGATTTTCGTGTTCGTTTTGTCTGAGCGCGCGCCGAAAAACGGCAGGAGAAAGAGCGCGAGAATATTGTCTGCCGCCATGATCGCGCCGGAGAGGGTTTCGTTCATGTGGAAGGTTTTGGTGAGAATGAGCGGGATGACGTTGTCGTACATCTGCCAGAAGGCGCAGATGGACAAAAACGCGAGACCGGTTAGAATTGTGTGGCGGCTATTGAGCTTCATGCGTTCGCTCCTTATCAGAAATGTTGTGTTTTCGAACATGTCCATTATAGCGGTGCGCTGGTGATTTGACAAGCGTGCGGGCGGCGGATACAATAGGTGCATTGCGAAGGGAGCGTGAAGGATATGAGGCCGTTGCCGGAAAAATTGGGGGAGAAGCTTTGCATGTGGTACGACGCGGGGCATCGGGAGCTCCCGTGGCGGCAGGACAGAGAGCCGTATCACGTGTGGCTGTCGGAGATCATGCTCCAGCAGACGAGAGTGGAGGCCGTGAAGGGCTATTACGCGCGGTTCTTATCCGATCTTCCAACGATTGAGGCGTTGGCCGCCTGCCCACCCGACCGGCTGACGAAGCTCTGGGAGGGGCTTGGATATTACAGCCGCGTGTGGAATTTGCAAAAGGCCGCGAAGGTGATCATGGACGAGCACGGGGGTGCGTTCCCCGAAACATATGAGGCCGTGCGCGCGCTGCCGGGCGTCGGCGATTACACGGCGGGGGCGATCTGCTCGATTTGCTTTGCGCTTCCGACTCCGGCGGTCGATGGCAATGTTCTGCGTGTGCTTTCCCGCGTGATGGAAGACGGCGCGCCGGTCACGAACCAGAAGACAAAAACTGCTTACCGCGAGGCGCTCTTGCCCCTTTATGAGGCGGGACCGCGCGGAACGCTCACGCAGGCGCTCATGGAGCTCGGCGCAATGGTGTGCGTTCCGAACGGCGCGCCGAAGTGTGAAAGCTGTCCTTTGCAGGAGCTATGCCTTGCAAACGCACATGGGACGTGGGAAAAATACCCCGTAAAAGAAGCGAAGAAGGCGAAGCGGGAGGAAGAGAAGACGGTTTTTTACCTCACGTGCGACGGCTGCCTTGCCGTCCGGAAGCGGGAGAGCAAAGGACTTCTCGCGGGGCTTTGGGAGCTTCCGAACGTGGAGGGGAAGCTGGCCGCGGCGGAGGCGCTTTTGTTTGCGGAAAAGGCCGGATGCGAGCCGGCGGAGCTTCTCAAAAGTGTCGAGCGGGTGCATGTGTTCACGCACATCATCTGGCGCATGCGCTGTTATTATATAGTATGCAAGGAGAAAAGCCCGGAATTTGTCTGGGCGAGCGATGCGCGGCGCAAAACGGATGTGGCGCTTCCGACAGCGTTCCGGATGTTTGTGGAGGAATAAAGACAGCCCCGTACAGGCAGAAAAGCTTGTACGGGGCTGCGGTTTTTATGGGGAAAATCAGCCGATCTGCGGAAGGGCTGCGAGGCTTGCGGCCAGCTGCTCGTCGGTGGGGATGGTGTCGGTCATGGTGCCGTTGTTGAAGGCTTCGTAGGCGTAGAGGTCAAAATAGCCCGTGCCAGTGAGGCCGAATAGGATCGTCTTTTCTTCGCCTGTTTCCTTGCATTTGAGCGCTTCGTCGATGGCGGCGCGGATGGCATGGCTGGACTCAGGCGCGGGAAGGATACCTTCGACTCTTGCAAAGTATTCGGCTGCTTCAAAGACGCTCGTCTGCTCAACGGCGCGCGCCTCCATGAGCCCGTCGTGGTACAGCTGCGAGAGCGTCGAGCTCATGCCGTGGTACCGAAGGCCGCCCGCGTGGTTGGCCGAGGGGATGAAGCCGGAGCCGAGCGTGTACATTTTCGCCAGCGGGCAGACCATGCCGGTATCGCAGAAGTCATAGGCGAACTTGCCGCGCGTGAAGCTCGGGCAGGATGCGGGCTCGACGGCGATGATGCGGTAATCCTGTTCGCCGCGGAGCTTCTGGCCCATGAACGGGGCAATCAGACCGCCGAGGTTCGAGCCGCCGCCGGCGCAGCCGATGATGATGTCGGGCTTCACGCCGTATTTATCGAGCGCGGCCTTGGCCTCCAGACCGATGACCGACTGGTGGAGCAGCACCTGATTGAGAACGCTGCCGAGAACATAGCGGTAGCCGGGGGTCGTCGTCGCGGCCTCGACGGCCTCGCTGATCGCGCAGCCGAGAGAGCCTGTTGTGTTCGGGTCTTTTTCGAGGATTTTCCGGCCGACGTTCGTCGTGTTGGAGGGAGATGGCGTAACGCTCGCGCCATAGGTGCGCATGACCTCGCGGCGGAAGGGCTTCTGCTCGTAGGAGCACTTGACCATGAAGACCTTGCAGTCCAGTCCCAGATACGCGCAGGCCATCGAAAGCGCCGTGCCCCACTGGCCCGCGCCGGTTTCGGTCGTAACGCCGGTAAGACCCTGCTGCTTGGCATAATACGCCTGCGCGATGGCGGAGTTTAATTTATGGCTGCCCGAGGTGTTGTTGCCCTCGAACTTATAGTAGATTTTGGCCGGCGTGCCAAGCTTTTTCTCGAGGCAATACGCGCGCACCAGCGGCGACGGGCGGTACATCTTGTAGAAATTACGGATTTCCTCCGGAATTTCGATGTACGGCGTGTCATTATCTAACTCCTGACGGACAAGCTCGTCGCAGAAGACGCCGCGCAGATCGTCAAAGCCCATGGGCTTGCCGGTCCCGGGATTTAAAAGCGGCGCGGGTTTGTTTTTCATGTCGGCGCGGAGATTGTACCATGCCGTGGGCATTTCGCTTTCGGAGAGATAGATTTTGTACGGGATTTCTTGAGACATGTTCTTGTCCACCTTTCTTTGAATTTGCACGGAAGTTTTTGCGGGACGGAAATACGAAAACCCTCCTGTCCCTGCAGTACGAACTGCTGGGACAGGAGGGATAAACTCCTGCGGTGCCACCCGGCTTGACGCTTGCGCGCCCTCTTTGCGTATGCTATCACATACCGGCCTTTTGTAACGGAGCGCCAACTCCGGCTCACCTACTGACTTCGGCTTGCCCTCAGAAGCCCATTCGGCAACCGCCCTGCGCCGCGCTTCCACCATCCGCGGCTCTCTTTGGCAAGGGGGGTGATTGCTTACTCACACTTCTTCACTGGTTTGATTGGCTAAACTCTACCACTTCGGTAGCTATTTGTCAAGAGAAAGTTTTACGCCGGTTTTCTTTCGGGTTTTTCTGAAAATCTGCACGCCGGGCGCGCGGAAACGACCGATTTTTCCGGGGAGATGTGTCAGAATGAGAACCGAAGCGCGAGAACGGCTCGCGGGAAAAGAGGAATGGAGCATGAAAATTTTTCGGAAAATGCTGCTGGCGCTTCTGGTATTGGCGGCCTTGCGCGTGCCGTGCTTTGCGCAGGAGGCATTTCACGGGGCGTATTTGCAGGGCTTTCCGGACGGGAGCATAAGGCCGGAAAAGCAGGTGACGCGGGCGGAGCTGGCGGAGATTTTGTACCGGATGATAAGCCCGGACGCGAAGAGGGAGCTCACGTCGGAGAGCGCATTCCGGGACGTTGGGCGCGGGCATTGGGCGTATGAGGCCGTCTGCGCGATGGCGGGCTTGCGGCTGATGTTGGGAGACACGGACGGGAATTTCAGGCCCGAGGACGGCGTGACGAGCGAGGAACTGGCCATCATTTTAGAGCGCGTGCGCGCACAGGAATCGGGGAAGGAGGCGCTTGCGGCGCTATCAAGCGGCTGGGCGGCGCAGGAGGTGACGTTTGAAGCGGGAAACGGCTGGGTCATGGGGCTGCACGGCGCGGCATTTTCCAAGGAACAGGCGCTCACGCGGGCGGAGTTGGCGGAGATTTTGAACCGGATTCTTGGCAGAACGCCGCAGTCGCTTTCGGATTTGCTTGTCGGCATGCCGCTTTTTTCGGATAACCTGGATACCGAAGCACCGTACTTTCTCGCGATGCAGGAGGCGGCAATCGACCACACGGCGTGCGTCTGCGGCGACGGCGAGCGATGGACGGGACTCGGCTGAGAATACGGGGCAGTTTATATGCGCGGGGGTGCGTCCTCCGGGCGCTTTTGTATGGTTTTCGGATGGACAGAACGCGAAAAATCGCATATAATACAAAGACTTGAACGAAGACAAAGAAGATGATGGAGAAAAACGAATGAAACTACGAACAAGAATACTGGCGCTGATGCTCTGCGTGAGCGTTCTGTTGAGTCTTTGCGGGTGCCTGCCGATTCCGATTGTGCAGGACGCATTGGACGAGTTGTGGGAGGAACCGCAAACGGCGCAGGAGCAGACACAGGCAGAACCGGAAGAAGAGATCGAGACGTTGGCGGGTGACGGCTATTTTGAGCCGCTGGCGCGAGACGAGCTCGACTATGATGAGATGCAGCTCGGGGAGATCACCTGCGAGGCTTACGCGCCCTACTGCGAGGCCATCACGGCGGCCGCAGAGAAAAACAGCCGCGAGGCGTTTCACAGAGCGTGCTATGAAGCAGAGCAGATGCTGATCAAAATCGACACGGCAGCCTCGCTTCTGGTGCTGGAGAGCGACCGGGACGCGACGGATGAGGCGCTTGCCGAGCGTGCGTTGCGGCAGACGCAGGCCTATTACGATGCGGCGGATTTGTATCATCAGACGCTGCACGAGATATCCGAGGGAGAACATTCGAGGCTTTTGAGCCGGGAATTTGAGACGTGGCAGGTCGAGATCTTCAAAAGCTACGATCAGGAGGCTTCGCAGGAGAGCCTGGACCTCAGTGCGCAGGAGTCGGAGCTTGTGCGCCAGTATGCGGCTCTGAGCGCGCAGGAGGAACTGGATGTTGACGCGGCGGCGGATGTGTATCTGGAGCTTGTGAAGGTGCGGTCCCAGATGACGGAGCTCGCAGGAAGCGCTTCCTATGCGGACTACGCCTACAGCGCGTTCTATTCGCGGGACTATACGCCGGAGGATGCGCAGAAAATCTGGCAGACGGCAAAAGAAGACTTTGCCCCGCTTCTCACCAAATACTCGGACACACTTTCACAGGCACTTTCGGACAGCGGAATTTCTAGCACCGGCGGCATTACAGGCCAGAATGTGATCGACGCGCTTTTGTACGGCACGGCGCGCATGAGCCCGGAGGTCCGCGAGGCGGCGGAATACCTCGTAGAGCACAGTCTGTATGATATTTCGTATTCGGAAAAGAAGCTGCCCACGGGGTATACGTCGTATCTGTATTCGTTTGACGTTCCGTTCATTTTCAACTGCCCCTACGATTCCTACGCGGATTACACGGACATGTTCCATGAGTTCGGCCACTGGCTGGCGGGCTATTACCACGGATCGGATGCGCTCTACGGCGTGATCGACTACGATCTGAGCGAGCTTCAGTCGCAGGGTATGGAAGTCATGTTCCTGCAATTCTACGAAGATCTCTTTGGAGACGATGCGGAGATTCTTCGCGCGCAGACGCTTTTAAACTTAGTATACAGTGTGGTCACGGGCGCGATGTACGATGAGTTCCAGCAAAGAATTTACGCCGAGTCCGATCTCACGAAGGACAGGCTTCTGGATATTTACCGCGAGGTCTACGCGAGCTACGGCTTCGAGCCGTATGACGGGTATGAGTACGAGTGGACGGAGGTCATCCACAACTTCCAGCAGCCGCTCTACTACATCAGCTATGCCGTTTCGGCCATTCCGGCGCTGGAGCTCTATGCGCGCCTGGCCGAGAGCCCGAACGACGCGATGGATACGTATCTGCGCGTGGCGAGTATGTCGGACGAGGACTATTTTCTGACCGACGCGCTGCGCGAAACGGGGCTCACAAATTCCATGAAGTCCCCCATCGGGGACGTGATCGCGCAGGAGCTGGAGGAAAGCGGCGTGTTTGATATTTCATAAGACAAAGAAAGAGATGAAGAAAAGGCAATGAAACGATTGGGCGTTTACCTCAAGCCCTATACGCTCGAGAGCATTCTGGGGCCGCTTTTTAAGCTCCTGGAGGCGCTTCTGGAGCTGCTGGTGCCGCTGGTCGTGGCGGACATCATCGATACCGGTATCGGCGCGGGCGACAGCGGCTTTATTGTAAAGCGCTGCCTGCTTCTCATTGGACTGGGCTTACTTGGCCTTGCCAGCTCCGTGACCGCGCAGTATTTTGCGGCGAAGGCCGCCATCGGCTTTACGGCAAGCGTGCGGCACGCGTTGTTCGGGAAGGTGCAGAGCCTTTCCTACGCAGAGCTCGATAAGCTCGGTACGTCGACGCTTATGACGCGCATGACGAGCGATATGAATCAGGTGCAGACGGGACTGAATCTGGCGCTGCGGCTGCTGCTTCGGTCCCCGTTCGTGGTGTTCGGCGCGATGATCATGGCCTTTACGATCGATGTAAAGAGCGCGTGGGTCTTTGCCGTCATCATTCCGCTTTTGTTCGCGGTGGTGTTCGGCATCATGTTCAGCTGCATTCCGCTCTACAAAAAGGTGCAGGGGAGACTCGACGGCGTGCTCGGCGCGGCGAAGGAGAATCTCTCCGGCGTGCGCGTCATTCGCGCGTTCGGAAAAGAGAGGCAGGAGACTGAGAGCTTTGAGGAAAAGAGCAGAGAGCTTCTATCTTCGCAGCTGTTTGTCGGCAAGATTTCGGCGCTCCTTAACCCCGTGACGTATGTGATGATCAATCTTGCCATTATCGCAGTTCTGCGCGTGGGCGGCGGACAGGTCTACAAGGGCATTTTGACGCAGGGACAGGTGCTGGCGCTTTATAACTACATGTCGCAGATCCTCGTCGAGCTCATCAAGATGGCGAACCTCATTCTCAGTATGACGAAGGCTGCGGCGAGCGCAAAGCGTGTGTCGGCGATTCTGGCGCTCGAGAGCAGTCTCGATGTGCCGCAGGAAAATCCGGAGGAGCAGGAAGACGCGCCCGCGGTCGAGTTTGACGGCGTGACGTTCACCTATCCGACGGGCGGCGCGCCCGCTTTGGACGATATTTCCTTTACGCTCGGGCACGGCAAAACGCTCGGCATCATCGGCGGCACGGGCTCGGGCAAATCGACGCTCATCGGCCTCATTCCGCGCTTTTACGATGTGCAGGAGGGCTGCGTGAAGGTCGACGGCTGCGACGTGCGGCAGTATCCCTTGGAGACGCTCCGAAGAAAAATCGGCCTTGTGCCGCAGAAGGCGCTGCTTTTCAAGGGCACCATCCGGGAAAACCTTCTCTGGGGCGACGAGGGCGCGACGGATGATGAAATCCGGGATGCGCTCCGGGCCGCGCAGGCGCAGGAGGTCGTGGATGGAAAGCCGGAGGGCTTAGATTACGAGGTCGAGACCGGCGGACGGAACTTCTCCGGCGGGCAGCGGCAGCGGCTCACGATCGCGCGCGCACTGGTGAGAAAGCCGGAAGTCCTGATTCTGGACGACAGCGCGTCGGCTTTGGACTTTGCGACGGACGCGGCGCTTCGGCACGCGCTCAGAGAGCTTCCGTGGAAGCCAGCGGTGGTGATTATCTCGCAGAGAACGGCCTCGATCCGGTTTGCGGACGAAATTCTTGTGCTGGACGACGGCAAGCTCGCCGGGCGCGGAACGCACGACGAATTGCTGCAAACGTGCGAGGTGTACCGCGAAATTTACGAGTCGCAGTTTAAAAAGGAGGATGCAAGATGAAAGAGAAAGCTTCCTCTTCCAGAACCTTAAAACGGGTCATTCAGAACCTCGAGGGGCAGAAGCATCTGGTGGTGCTGAGCTTTCTGCTGGCGCTTGTGAGCGTGGCGGGGACGCTGTTTGTGCCCATCTTAGTTGGCCGGGCGATCGACGAAATTGTCGGGCCGGGACAGGTCGACTTCGGCGCGCTCGGGATGAACGGTGTGCAGATTGCCGTGACGGCGGGCGTTGTGGCGCTTAGCCAGTGGCTCATGAACATCATCAATAACAAGATTACCTTCTGTGTCACGCGCGAGGTGCGCCAGCAGGCGTTTTCGCATTTGCAGACGCTGCCGCTATCCTATCTGGACGCGCATCCGTCAGGCGAGATCGTCAGCCGGATGATCTCCGATACCGAGCAGTTTGCAGACGGTCTGCTTCTTGGCTTCACGCAGCTCTTTACGGGCGTACTGACGATCGCGGGGACGCTCGGGTTTATGCTGAGTCTCGATTGGCGCATTACGCTGGTCGTCGTCATTCTCACGCCGCTGTCGCTTTTTGCGGCAAAGTTCATCGCGACAAGGACGTATGACATGTTCCGCATGCAATCAAAAACGCTCGGCGAGCAGACGGCGCTGGTCGGCGAGATGCTGGACGGCGAGCGGGTCGTGCAGGCGTTTTCACGGGAGGAACGGGCTGTGGAGGCGTTCGACGAAATTAACGGAAGGCTTCAAAAATACACGCTGCGCGCGACATTCTTCTCGTCTCTGACGAACCCTGTCACCCGCTTTGTCAACAGCATCGTCTATGCCTGCGTGGCGCTGACGGGCGCGCTGGTGGCGGTTGCGGGCGGTATTACGGTGGGCGGACTTTCCGTGTTCCTCAGCTACGCGAACCAGTATGCGAAGCCCTTCAACGATATTTCCGGCGTTGTGACCGAGCTTCAGAACGCGATGGCCTGCGCGGGGCGTGTGTTTGAGCTCATCGACGATCCGTCGGAGACAGCGGACGCGGAGAGTGCTGTTGCGTTGGAGCATGCCGACGGACGCGTGGAGCTCAGGAACGTCAGCTTCCGGTATGTAGCCGACCGGCCGCTCATTGAAGACCTCAACGTTTCGGTGCGCCCGGGCGAGCGTGTGGCGATCGTCGGCCCGACGGGCTGCGGCAAGACGACGCTTATTAACCTTCTTATGCGCTTTTACGACGTAAATGGCGGAGAAATTCGCGTCTCGGGCGAGAAAATTACTGATCTCACGCGCCGGAGCCTGCGGCAGAATTTCGGTATGGTTTTGCAGGATACATGGATCAAAACCGGAACGGTGCGCGAGAATATCGCGCTCGGAAAGCCCGATGCAACCGAAGACGAGATCGTTGCGGCGGCAAAGGCCTGCCATGCGGACGGCTTTATCAGACGCCTTCCCGAAGGATACGACACCGTGATTACCGATGGCGGCGGCCTTCTTTCACAGGGACAGCGGCAGCTTCTTTGTATTGCGCGCGTGATGCTGGCGCTGCCGCCGATGCTGATTCTCGATGAAGCGACGAGCTCTATCGACACGAGAACCGAGCTCAAGATTCAGCACGCGTTCTCACAGATGATGACCGGCCGGACGAGCTTCATTGTGGCGCACCGGCTCTCGACCATCCGCGAGGCGGACGTGATTCTCGTTATGAAGGACGGGCACGTCATCGAGCAGGGCAAGCACGAGGAGCTTCTGGCACAGAACGGCTTCTACGCAAAGCTTTATAACAGCCAGTTTGAGCAGTAACAGACAGAAAACAGGGGCGGTGCGGAGCATTTTTCCGCACTGCCCTTGCTTTTTGTTTTGAAAATGGTACAATATGGACAGAAATATGGAGAGGAGCCAGCACTATGGCAAAGCGCATCACAAGAATCGTCCTGACCGGAGGCCCCGCGGCCGGCAAAACGACGCTCATCAGCCGCATTCTCAAGGAGTTCAAGCAGGACGACGGCTGGAAGGTGATCACGATCCCGGAGACGGCGACGGAGCTCATTTCGGGCTTCGGCATCCGCCCGTTCGGGAACTGTGTGTCGATGCTGGATTTTCAGTATTTTGTCATCGGCGACCAGCTGCATAAAGAAAGGCTGGCACTCAAAGGCGCTGAGATGGTTCCGGAGGAAAACGTGCTCATCATTTATGATCGGGCGCTGTTTGACGACAAGGCGTATATCACCGACGAGCAGTTCCGGGACATTCTGGCCTATTTCGGAAAGACCGAGCAGGAGGTGCTTGCGGGGTATGACGCGGTTTTGCATCTGGTGTCCTGCGCGAAGGGCGCAGTATTTGCCTATAACTTCGGAAACGAGGCGCGCTATGAGCCGCTCGAGACGGCAAGGGAAAAGGACGAGCTGACGCTCCGGGCGTGGCAGGCGCATCCGAACCTTCGCGTAATCGATAACTCGATTGATTTTGAGGATAAGCTCCGCCGGGGCATCCGCGCGATCTATGACTGCCTCGGATTGACCGCGCCGCAGGAGGTCTGGCACAAGTATCTGATCGCAATGCCGGATGTGGAGAAGCTGCAAACAGAATTTTCGGCCAGCGCGATCGACATGATGCAGACGTATTTAGTTAAGACGCAGCCGAACGTCGTCCGCCGCATCCGCCAGCAGAAAAACGGGCAGGAATATCTCTATTTCTACACCGAAAAGCGCTACGCGGACAAGGACGCGTGGGAGACGGAAAAGCCGATCACGCAGAAAGAATACGTCCAGTATCTCATGGAGGCCGATACGGCGCTGCATGCGGTGCACAAGACGAAGTACCGCTTCTCGGTCGACGGGCAGCGGTTTGAAATCGATGTGTACCCCTTCAGCCAAGAGCGCGCCATCATGCGCGCCGAGCTCCCTGAGGGGAAAAACGCGCCGGAGAGGCTCCAGGAAATCGAGATCCTGCGCGAGGTCACGGGCGACCCGGCCTACAAAAACAGCAGTCTGGCAAGAGTGCAGAAATTATAAAGAGAATCCCGGATCGTATCACAACGACCCGGGA
>ERZ791626.1605-NODE-1605-length-14932-cov-3.043960_pt1 | contig 14932 bp, 12 predicted proteins | sample MGYA00510266_ERZ791626 | MGnify/ENA primary metagenome ERZ791626 (study PRJEB30046, sample SAMN00715208) | human gut metagenome | study: EMG produced TPA metagenomics assembly of the A metagenome-wide association study of gut microbiota in type 2...
TATAGATCTTCTTTATTTTGTCGTAGTCGCTATTAGTGAATTCGCTCCCTTTTTGTGAAGAAATCAATCGGCTGGCATAATAAACAGCTCTTTTTAATAGAGGATAGGTACCGCCAGTTTTCTTTTTCGGCTTCAACCGTTTCTGTGCTTCTACATTGATAATCAGGGTAATGACTTCATTGGTTGCCGGCGCCTTCGCCCGAAATAAGATGTCAAATACGATGCTTCCTTCCGTTATGCTGTTATTTTCATTCTGCGTCCCCTTGATTTCTAGGGTATCCTGACGCTCTAAGGCGTGCCGGACCGCGTTCGTTTTGTCTTTAGAGACCGGAACCGTACTGACTTCTGGCGTTCCTTCGATGTAAATATTGGCAATATCATCAAGGCTGACCGATTCAAATTCGGGTACGGTCCGCTTCAAAATGTAAGCCAGCACCTTTTTCTGCGACAAAACATTTTTTGCTGCTTTATCGTAGGCCAAAGCACCTGCCAGCTGTTCATCTACGTCCTGCATTATCTCTTCATTCATCGGCCACACCTCCTTTGCCTTCATTGTATCAGATTTTAAATTCGTTGTACAACTGGAATATCCAGGAGGTTAGTGTCAAGATGTTTCCGGTTATTTCACATCAGCCTGCTACTATAGGCACAGCTATCATAATTGAACATTCAACTATGATAGCTATAAATTAGCCCCTGCTCATCAGACTTACGGGAATCTGGCAGCAGGGGCTATGGTTAACGTTTAATATATAATTGGGATATTATTGTGCTATATCTCTTTCAGGTATTCACGGAATAATGGGCCTAGGTCTTTTCGTCTTAGGGCGTATTCTACCGTATATCAGAATTTAAATGTGTCTTTTAGGCCCAGCCACTGCTGGTCTTTATCGCTGAGATTCAGCGGCGTGCCATCATCCAAGGTATACCCTTCTGCAGAGCAGTTTCCTTTGTAAATGCCTTTTACATGGGGCCACTGGATGCCAATTTCGGGGTCATTCCAGGCCATGCCACCTTCGTCGTTGGGATGCCAGAAATCGTTGACTTTGTAGCAGAATTCAGCTACATCGCTGAGGACCAGAAAACCATGGGCAAAGCCTTCAGGAATGAGGAATTGCTTTTTGTTTTCATCGGTCAGTTCAACGCCATACCATTTGCCATAGGTCTGTGAGTGCTGGCGCAAATCAACGGCTACGTCGAATACACTGCCACGGACGGCACGGACGAGTTTGCACTGTGGAAAGTGTTTCTGGAAATGAAGTCCCCTCAGTACGCCTTTTGTAGACATAGATTGATTATCCTGAACAAAATTGATATGAAATCCTGCGTCTTCCATATCTTTTTGATTATAGGTTTCCATGAAATAACCACGTACATCACCATGTACTGTTGGCGTAATGACGCATAGTCCGTCTATTCCACCTACATTCTTTTCAACTTGTATCCGACCCATTGTGTTATCTCCCTTCATAAAATCCGTTCATCATAGTTCGTTCGTCAAAGTTGTCGTTCTTCGTAGGTCGTTCATCGTTCATCGATTTTTTATTAAAAGCCGCTTATCATTTTCACAAAGCACGGTAGTCATAACGTATCATGCCCTTCGACCTACGACGAACTACCTACGACTAATAATCTGCTACCTGCGGTCTGCAAACAAGGCTTCAACCTTGTTCCTTCAAATACCTCCGCAAGGCGTCTTTCCAGTCTGGTAACGGTTTGAATCCGTTGGCGATAAGTTTACTTTTATCTAGTCTCGAATTGAACGGCCGTTTGGCTTTAGACAGGCCATATTCTGCCGTTGTTACCGGTACTACCTTCGTTATATATCCAGCCTGCCGATAGATTTCGCAGGTAAAATCATACCACGAAATATAGTCGCCTTCATTGGTTGCATGGTAATAGCCATACTTATCGCTTTCAATCATATCGACCAGCAAACGGGCTAAATCGAATGTATATGTTGGTGTTCCAATCTGATCATTGACGACACGCACGGTGTCATGTGTTTTTCCTACATTGAGCATGGTTTTGACAAAGTTTTTCCCATTTTTGCCAAACACCCAGGCAATGCGGACAATAAAATACTTATCCAATGTGCCGGAAACAGCCAGTTCCCCTTCCAATTTTGTCTGTCCATAGACATTCAGTGGTTTATACTCTTTGCAATCTGGCTGCCACGGTTCGGTACCCTGTCCATCAAAGACATAGTCCGTACTCAGATACAGCATCTTGCAATCCAGCTCTTTGCAGATATCAGCAATATTCTGTGTACCGCCGGCATTTACTGCCCGGACTTTAGCCACATTTTCATCATCCTCTGCCATGTCCACAGCCGTCCAGGCTGCGCAGTGTACGACGGCATCAGGATGTACGTCTTCCAAAACTCGTTTTACTGCCGATGCATCAGTAATATCCAAAGATACGTAGGGCATCCTGGTTACGGCTGTCCCATCGGCTATCCCGCTATAGAGCGGTGCCAGATCACTGCCTACCCCTTCATGGCCGCGGGATGCCAGCTCATTCATCACATCATGCCCCAACTGGCCATTGACACCGGTTACAAATATTTTCATGCCTTTTCCTCCTAAAAACAGCCGCCAGCAATCAGCCTCAAGCAGCCAATAATTACACTGCTCGCATTGCCTTTGGCTCGCTGTAATTTATCAAATAAGTCCAAAACGTTCTTCAACGGGTAACTTTAACGTAACCTCATAAACAGCCTCAGCTAAATCCATCGCTTTCTGCCATGCTGTATAATCTTCGTAACAACGTAACGTCATGTAAACTCCTATCTAGAATACAGCATATTCCAGGTTTGCTTAAAACCTCCCCCTTTTTAGCAACTAGAAATTCGTCGCTGACAATTCACCTGCTTAATTTTTCAGCATCAGAGACTGCAAGCCCATGGATGCAACTGACGGCTAGCCGCTGACAGCTCACCCCTCCGAAGCGAACTGCGAACTGCGGCCTGCGAACTGCGCCGAAAATCTTACTCCCGGTTTCCGTACATTCTTTCATAGTAATTCTGGTATTCACCGGAAATGATAGGTTGCCACCAGTCTTCGTGGTCCAGGTACCACTGGATGGTCTTTTTGATGCCGTCGGCGAATTTCGTTTCTGGCAGCCAGCCCAGTTCGTTATGGATTTTCGTCGGGTCAATGGCGTAGCGGCGGTCATGGCCTTTGCGGTCGGTTACGTGATGGATGAGGCTTTCCGGCTTACCCAGTTCTTTGCAAATCAGTTTGACGATATCAATGTTCTTCATTTCATTGTGACCACCAACGTTATATACTTCCCCGACTCGACCGTTCTGGAGAATGAGGTTGATGGCCCGGCAATGGTCTTCTACGTAGAGCCAATCCCGCACGTTGAGTCCATCTCCATAGACAGGCAAAGGCTTGTCATGAAGGGCATTGATAATCATAAGGGGAATCAGTTTTTCTGGGAAATGATAGGGCCCGTAGTTATTGGAACAGCGGCTGATGGTTACTGGCAGACCATAGGTCCGGTGATAGGCCAGTACCAAGAGGTCTGCCGAGGCCTTTGAGGAACTGTATGGACTGGACGTATGAATCGGTGTCGTTTCCGTAAAGAACAAATCCGGTCGTTCCAAAGGCAGGTCTCCATAGACTTCATCCGTCGATACCTGATGATACCGCTGGATACCGTACTTGCGGCAGGCATCCATGAGTACGGCCGTGCCCATGATATTCGTTTTCAGGAAAATCGACGGATTTTCAATAGACCGATCCACATGGGATTCGGCAGCAAAATTGACGAGCACATCAGGATGCTCTTCCTCAAAGAGCTGATATACAGCATTACGGTCGCATATATCCGCCCGGACGAACCGGAAATTTGGCTGATCCATAACAGGTGCCAACGTAGACAAATTCCCCGCATACGTCAACTTATCCAGACACACAATCCGATACTCCGGATGAAACTTCAACATATGAAATACAAAATTCGAACCAATAAACCCGGCACCGCCGGTTATTATTATATTCATGCTAGGGTTCCTCCATTATAAGTCATTATCGGTATTTCAAGTGGTGTGTAATCGGTGGTTGGTGGTTAGTGATTAGTGGTCAGTAAATACAAAAATTATTTATTCTTTAAACTACGTATTAAGCCAGTTAGAAGTCTATTAACTTTTTTACTTAACAGGATTGCTTCTGCTGTTTGTTCATTCGTTACATAAGAAAAATCAGCACATAACAATAGCTGAGTTAACAATTCTGCATTAGAGCCTTTTGCAATATAAAGAAATTGAATAAATTCTTTGGTCGAGTTTCTTGCTTGTCCTTCCGCAATATTTGATGGAATAGAAACGGCAGCTCGTCGCATTTGATCAGACAGTGCATATCGCTCTTCTGACGGAAGTAGCTTTACTAATTTGTAAATTTCTTTTGCCAATTGCATAGATTCCTGCCAAACAATCAAATCTTGAAAACATCTCAAGGAAATATCAATCACCTCTCTGGATTCAGTATCGAGTACATACATGGTAACAATCTACCTACAAGTACTATAACTCTCTACATTCTCTAGATGTCCTTCATCAACCATTTTATTCTCTGACCACTGTTCACTAACCACTGGCCACTATTAAATCAATCCGGTAAAATCTTCCCTTCAGCTACTTTTTTCAAGTACTGTCCATATGGACTCTTGCCGTATTTGATGGCACTTTCCATGAGTGTGGCTTTGTCGATCCAGCCGTGTCCATAGGCAATTTCTTCCAGTGCTGCTATGTGGATTCCTGCCCGGTTTTCAACGGCCCGGACAAATTCTCCGGCTACACTCAGGCTTTCCATCGTTCCTGTGTCCAGCCAGGCATATCCGCGTCCCAGTGTGACGACGTTGAGATTGCCTTTTTCCAGATATATTTTATTTAAATCGGTAATTTCCAATTCCCCGCGGGCAGAAGGTTTGACCTGTTTTGCATAGTCGCAGACATTTTCATCATAAAAATAAAGTCCTGTAACAGCATAGTTGGTCTTCGGATTTTGTGGCTTTTCTTCAATAGAAATAGCCTTGCCATTTTGATCAAACTCGATAACGCCAAACCGTTCAGGATCATCGACGTAATATCCGAATACCGTAGCTCCCTCTGTATTAGAAGCAGCCTTTCTCAAATGCTTTGTCAATCCTGCGCCATAGAAAATATTGTCTCCCAGAATCATGGCACACGATTCTCCGTTTATGAACTCTTCCCCGAGAATAAAGGCCTGGGCCAGTCCGTCTGGTGATGGTTGCACCTTATAACTTAGATGAATGCCATAACGGGACCCATCCCCCAAGAGCCGTTCAAAATTCGGCAAATCCACAGGAGTAGAAATAATCAGGATATCCCGGATACCGGCCAACATCAAAGTCGATAAGGGATAAAAAATCATAGGTTTATCATATACAGGTAACAACTGCTTAGATGTTACCATGGTTAGAGGATACAAACGCGTCCCGCTGCCCCCAGCTAATACAATCCCTTTCAAAAAAATCACTCCTTAACTAAATTAATTCGACGATATATTCTTGGAGTTATATACGTATTTACTAAAAATACTATTTGCTTAACTACATAATGCAAAATAAAAGCAGCAAAGACAATCCTTACTATGGTTAATCCTAATAATCCCAACGCATAGTAGACATTTTGGGGATTCCAAATTTCTAACATATATAAAATAACAACATGTTGCAGAAGAAAGATTTCATAAGATATATTGCTAAGCCAAACTATAATTTTTTTCAAAATAGAATTCGTTGTAATCTTGGAACCGATACTATAAAAAACGAAAAAAAGTAATACTCCATCTGCTTGTGCACTAATCGTACTATCCCGTTGAATCGGTACGATAAGAAATAATAATAAAAATAAAAATGCGATAGTTGATATACGCTTTTTCAAAAATATTTGATGCTTCATGAATAACATACCAAAATAAAAGCTAAAAATAATACTAAAAATATTACGAAATGGATCTTGGGAAAACATATTCCATTTGTAAGTTAAAATAAATGACATTATAACAACAAATGAGGCAATAAATTCATTTTTATTTATCATATACAGCAATATTGGATAAAGCAAATAAGCTATAATAATCGCTCCAAGAAACCATTCCCCTAAGAGATAATATGTATGATGGTTTATCCATGCAAGTAGGTACCCATCCATCCCTATAATCGTAAAAAAATAATATTTAATGGGATGTCTAAAAACTATTGCAGAATGATGAATTATTGGACTCTCTAAAAATATAAATAAATATGCTAAATAAAATGCAGGAAATATAGCTAACCATCTCTTTTTATAAAATGCCCAAATTGATTCAATTTTATTGTGATGTAAGTATAAAAGTGCTCCAGAAATTAAGAAGAAAACAACAACTAAAACACTTCCCCAACTTCCGGTATAGTTAGGCAATTTTACTAACCATTTTAGGTTTTGTGCATGACATCCAAAATGAAAACAAATAATACCTAATGCAGAGGCGACCTTAATAAAATCAAAAGCATAAATTCTACTCGAATGTTGTTTTACCATGAGATTTTCGTTATTCATATGTCAAAACTCTTTCTCTAAAATAATATTCTTTAGATATTTAGCAAAAGGCTCTTCCAAATTATCTCTACGCAGGGCATATTCTACTGTTGCTTTTAGGTAGTCCAGTTTGTTGGCTGTATCATATCGTTTGCCTTGTATTGGACAGGCGTATATAGTCTGTCGGTCCAGCATGAGGCGCAGGGCATCGTGCAAGTGGATTTCTCCGTCTTCCCTTGGTTCTACCCGGTTCAGGATTTCAAAGATATCCGGGGTAAAGATGTATCTTCCCAGACAATTGTAGGTTTGGTTGTCTTCAGGTGCTTTGTGCAGTTCTTGTATGTTGTGAACGCGTATGAGTCCACTATCGGCACATTGGCTTCCCTCCAAAACATCTACGGGCATCAGTTGTTCTTCCGTCATTGGCTGACAGCCTATGATGGTTGTTCCTGTTTTTTCATAGGCTTGTAATAGTTGCTGTAGTGCAGGATTCTGATTATTATACATCATATCATCGCCGAGAAGGACGGCAAATGGATCATGGTCAATGAATGATTTAGCACAAAGGATGGCGTCTCCCAGGCCACGGACATGTTTTTGATGGATATAATGAATGTTGATTGCCGAAATATCCTGTACCATCTTTAGCATCTGATCTTTCCCTTTTTGGTACAAGGCATGCTCTAGTTCTACATTGGTGTCGAAATGGTCTTCAATAGCCCGTTTCCCGTGACCAGTTATGATCAAAATTTCTTCGATGCCGCTTTGAATGGCTTCTTCTACGACATACTGTATGACAGGCTTATCTACGACAGGAATCATTTCTTTGGGAATGGATTTGGTGGCCGGTAGAAAACGGGTACCAAATCCGGCTGCCGGGATTACGGCCTTGCGTATTGGTTTCATCGTGAACTCTCCTGATTTATTTTCCCATAACACGGCGTACCATATCCAATGCACTGGCAATGACATCATCCATGTCATAGTACTTATATTCTGCAAGCCGTCCGCCAAAGATGACATCCTTTTCTTCTGCTGCCAAGGCGGCATACTGTTCATATAAACGCTGATTCCGTTCGTTATTTACCGGATAGTATGCTTCTTCCCCGGGCTGCCAGTCAGCCGGATATTCCTTGGTTACATAGGTAACAGGCTGTGTGCCAAATTCAAAATGTTTGTGTTCGATGCTGCGCGTATACGGCGTTTCCCGGTCGGTGTAATTCATGACCGCTACGCCCTGATGATTGACTTCTTCCAGCCGTTCCGTTTCAAAGCGGAGTCCCCGGTATTCCAGTCGTCCCAATTTATAATCAAAGTATTCATCAACAGGGCCAGTATAGACTACCGTCTTAGCTATGCCTTCATATTCCTGACGGACCTGATTATAATCGACGCCAGTCCGCACTTCGATACCTTTGAGAAGCGCGTCAATCAAGACATTATAACCACCGATAGGAATGCCCTGATACCGGTCATTGAAATAATTATTATCAAACGTATAGCGTACAGGCAGACGTTTGATAATGAACGCCGGAAGTTCTGTACAGCTCCGTCCCCACTGTTTTTCCGTGTAGCCTTTGATCAGTTTCGTATAGACATCCGTACCAATGAGGGAAATGGCCTGTTCTTCCAAATTCTTCGGTTCCGTAATCCCTGCTTCCTGTCGTTGCTGAGCAATCTTAACAGCGGCCTCTGCCGGTGTTACGACGCCCCACATCTTGGCAAAGGTATTCATATTAAAGGGAAGATTGTACAATTCACCCTTATAATTTGCAACAGGCGAATTGACATAATTATTGAATTCCACGAATTGGTTCACATAATCCCAAACCTCTTTATTCGATGTGTGGAAAATATGAGCTCCATATTTATGGATATGGATACCTTCCTTTTCCTCACAATACACATTTCCGCCTACATGATCACGCCGTTCCAAGACTAGACAGGACTTGCAAGCCTTCATCATTTCATGAGCAAAAACAGAACCAAACAATCCACTACCAATAATAAGATAATCGTATTTCATGAATAAAACCTCCATGCATAATTAAAATAATCGTCTTAATTTAATTTACGTCTATGATGTTCTTTTTTTACTAAATATAAACAAAGAATCAAACTAATACAACTTATGCTAATTCCTGGAATCAATCCAGGCAATGAGTACCTCATAGTAATTTTATTCGTACCTTCTTGAAGTCTAATTCCCATCAGACAATCTGCAATAAGCATAGGTTTAACATTTTCTCCATTTACATAAATTTGCCAACCTTTATCGAATGGGATAGAAGTAAAAAGTACTTTGTTGTTGGTAGCATTGACATCCATCTCAATATGTCCATCCCTAAAAGCATAAATATGTGCCGGGTTCTCTTTTAATTTAGTCGTAACAGCTTCTAACGTATTCAAATCTACATAATAAAATTGTACATTATCCTTAATTTTATTTTTATCTTTTTTTAATTGAAAGTCAACAACATGCTCTTTCATTCCATTATTGTGTGAGATATAAAAGACAGAAGGTGCTAACCAACGAGAATACCCCTGTTTAAATTTAGAATCAATTATTAAATTACCATCAATGTCTTCTTTTGTAGGTATATTCCCATAAATCATAGTCGTGGGCAAATTATCGGTTTTTAATAAATATCTTATATGCTTTTCATTGATTTTCCTGCTTATAAACGGAATATCCTTATATATTTTCACCTCCTGGCCAATTAAAACTGAATACAACTTATTTTGATATATAAAAGGATTATCATCATATATTAATCTCGTCGTAATATTGTTATTAACTATAAAAGCCATTGGCAAAGCATATCTATTGTAATATGCATATTCTTGGTTATATATATTAATCTCAGGTACTATTTCCAAACCATCGATAGGAATCGGGGATAAAATATATTTAACACCCAGCAAAGTATCTGTTCCAATAACAGAATTTACCATAACACTTAAATTAACACTACCTTTACGATATCCCATTTTATCCATAAAAGAAAGTTGAATATTATCCGGGCTTGATGTATAACTAGAGATTCCCTTGTATCCATAAGCAAGAGGCTCATTATAATTTGCTGTAATATTATCTGCACCAGTTAAAAATGGATGAACTTGGTTTACCCTATATAGTCCAGAATCCCTATGTTGAATATTTTTGATTTGTGTTTGGGCTTGTACCACATAATTATGATATTGGTTTACCCATGAATTATAATAGATGTGCATAATGTGTCCTGCATTAAATGCTAATTCACTGCAAACTATGATAAATAAAATGATGCCTCCATGGCGTAACGAAACTTTCCATCCATGTCTTTTTTGATAATATAATATGCCAGTGATAATAATATAAATAAAAGCAGAAGCTATAACATACGGAAAAGATTGTAAGGGCCTGATAAATTCCAAAATCAGAAAAAAGCAAGGAATACATAACAAGATAAGCCATCTTTTTTTATGCAAATCCTCTATTTGATTAAATTGTGAAAAATAACGAGCTGCTAAAAAAATAATAGGAAAAATTGCTATAAAAGAATACCGATACCAATAACTATCTGCGTTTTTTAGTAATGAAAATAAAAAGAATAGTGGTTTCCAGTAGAATACAACGACAGGAAAAATGATCCATAGTAAAGCCCATAATTTCCTTCGTTTACTGAATTTTGGGAAAACGAAATAGGAGCCTGCGCCTATAAGAGAAAATGATCCTACAAATAAAGACACTTTCCCTTCTTGGCTAATAGTTCCCATCATTAACCCTTGAAGTAATGCTTTTTTATCTCCAGAATAATGAAAATTCAAGAATTGCCAATCTATCCCTGCCCTTCCTGAAGCCATAGCTGAAAATGCAGGGATTAACACCACACTGCTTAACCCTATTGCTAAAAGGACTGACAAAACAATTTTACACTCATACAGAATAAACGGTTGGGCTTTTAAGCCATGATCTATCCATTCGTCAATATATTCCCAGGTAGCCCAGATAGTCGCAAACATGACTGCGATAAAACCCATGTACCAATTAAACCAAAAAGCCATGGCAGCTGTTACGATAAAAAAAGTACATCCTTTGTTTTTTTCTATTTTATATATCCCCCACAGGAGCAGTGGCAATAAATATATAGAATCCAGCCACATTATATTTTTAGCTTGTTCAAGATTATATTGCATTAAGCCAAAACTAATGGATAATAGAATAATCACCAATGAAGATAGACTTTTTTCAAATCTTTTATCCAGGTAAAAAGCCATTGTTCCACTACATAATGACAATTTAATAATAACTAACAAATCATAAAAAACATTTAGATTTTCTTGGTTAAAAAAGACCACTAGTAAATTAAATGGAGACAATAAATAATAGGCAATAACAGCCCAAATATTACTCCCTAATCCTTTATTAAAAGAATATACAGTATTTCCATCTCCCAACAGAATTTGTTTTAAATATGAAAAGTAATCAATATATTGTATACGAGCATCAACATCTGACAACGCATTTGTTCCAAATGGTGCCATTTTTAAAACAATGTATAATATTGCAATAATAATGAAAGTAGTAATAAAAGCTACACAAGGATTATGCGTTTCCTCAGTAAGATAGCTCTTAATTCGTATCATGTCTCTGTATTCCTCTCTGCTCCATAACTCTCGTGCCATTGAAATCTTGAACTAGATACAAAGGTCTAAATTTACTTTCATTAAAAACTCGTCCTAAGTATTCTCCAATGACCCCAAGAAAAAAAAGCTGGACACCTCCAATAAAGAGGATAATAGAAATCAAAGATGGATACCCAGGAACATCACCTCCACAAATAAGTGTCCGCATGATAATGAACAACATATAAATAATGGCAATGAACGATAACATACACCCTACAAAAGAAGCCGCTCGCAATGGTGCAATTGTAAAGCTGGTAATTCCTTCAATCGCAAGATTCAATAATTTCCAATAATTCCATTTTGTCTTGCCTGCTGCACGCGCATCACGATTAAAAAGAATCTCTTTCTTTTCAAAACCAATCCAACTAAATAATCCTTTAGTATACCGTTGTGATTCCCGCATCATTCGTAATGCGTTAAGACATTGCTTATCGAGCAATCGGAAATCGCCAACATCGCGTTGCATAGGCACATTAGATAATTTTTGTAATATTGTATAAAATGCATGAGATGACCACTTTTTAAAAAAGGATTCTCCTGCCCGGCTTTGTCTTTTCGCACTGACATCTTGATATCCTTTTTCCCACCAGGAAATCATTTCCGGAATTAATTCTGGCGGATCCTGCAAATCAGCATCCATGATAATGGATGCATCTCCTGTTAAATAATCTATTCCTGCAATCATAGCAATTTCTTTACCAAAATTCCTCGATAAGTTGACATAAGAAACACGACTATCTTCTTTCCTTAACTCCCGCATTATATCCAATGTATGATCAGTACTACCATCATTGACAAACATAAACTGAAAATCATACTGCGGGATATTGGTAATTACTTGAGATGTGCGCTGGTAGAATTGGTTTAGTACTGCTTCTTCATTATAACAAGGAACTAATATAGAAATTAATTGTTTATTAGTATGTTCATATCCAGGTTTATTCATTAATAGGACCCTTTCTATTTTTCAGTCTCTATCAAAAATATCTCTTGTATAAACTTTGTCTTGAACATCTCGTAATTCTTCATTCCATCGGTTAGCAATAATGACATCACTCTGTCGTTTGAATTCATGTAAATCACGAATGACACGGGAATGGAAAAACTGATTCTTTTTTAACGTCGGTTCATATACAATAACTTCGACACCCTTGGCTTTTACCCGTTTCATGACTCCCTGGATTGCGGAAGCCCGGAAGTTATCAGAATTACTTTTCATGGTAAGACGATATACACCAACGACCTTCGGATTTTTTTCTAAAATCATATCGGCAATATGATCTTTACGCGTTCGGTTTGCAGCAACAATAGCCGAAATAAGATTCTGTGGTACATCCTGGTAATTGGCTAATAACTGTTTTGTATCTTTCGGTAAACAATATCCACCATAGCCAAAAGAAGGATTATTATAAAAATTCCCAATCCGAGGATCTAGGCATACCCCGTCAATAATTTCTTTAGTACTTAAATTTCGCATTTCAGCGTAGGAATCGAGTTCATTGAAGTAGGCAACTCGCAAGGCCAGATATGTATTGGCAAATAACTTTATAGCTTCGGCTTCTGTTGAACCCGTCAGAAGAACCGGTATATTCGTATCGACGGCACCCTGTGCCAGCAATTCAGCAAATCGTTTTCCTCTTTCCGATTTTTCACCGACTATGATGCGTGTAGGATACAGGTTATCATAAAGTGCCCTTCCTTCACGAAGAAATTCTGGAGAAAAAATGATATTATTCGTATGAAAACGTTTCTTAACTTTTTCTGTATATCCAACTGGCACTGTAGATTTAATCACCATAATTGCATGAGGCTCAATAGTACAAACTTCCTGGATAACGGTTTCTACTGAAGACGTATCAAAGAAATTCTTAGTTTCATCATAATTAGTGGGAGTCGATATAATGACATAATCTGCCCCAGAAAAGGCATCTTTCGAGTCTAAAGTAGCTCTAAAATTCAGTTGCCGACTAGCTAAAAATTGTGTTATCTCTTTGTCAACAATAGGAGATTCTCCTCGATTCAACATTTCTACTTTTTCTGGCACAATATCCAATGCTACTACTTCATTATGTTGACTGAGCAACATTCCATTAGCCAAGCCAACATAACCTGTACCTGCAATTGCAATTTTCATACTTTATTTATCCTCACTTTCATGTATAACAATGTTCTACAACAGTCTACCAAATTTTAGACAAATACATATCATATAAGCAGATTTTAAAGTATGATGAATCTGCTACAAAACATTCGTTCTCAAAAATTACTCAATTAATTTTATTATCCCGTAAAAATTCAATGATTGGCGATTTTATTCTCAATGTTCTTATTTTTGGGGTCCATTTTCTGCATCATTGTTTTCTAAGGCAATGGTCATTGACTATTGCCTTAACAACTATTACCAGGCCCCCATAATTTAACGGTAATACTAAAATCGCTACACCAAGAAATTCTCCCAGTTGGCCTGTAATTTAGTACCAGAAAAGATTTCCAATTGACTAGTCTTTCTCAATTTAGATGACATAACTATATCAAAATTGGAAATATGGATTCAAAATTTTTATGTTTTCAAAATACCGTCATCAAGAATTCAGAAGATATTGAGCTCTCCAATACAGTGAAAAGTAATTTCAGTGTTTGGCGCCGAAAGCCCAAAACCTTAAAAAAACGTTAATTTATGATAGACCTTTTGTAAACTAGCTCCGCAAACATCAGAGGAAAAAGTTGTGAAGCACCATACATTAATAATAAAATTTAAAATTATTCATAAAAGATAATATTTTTCTTACACGATTTGTAAATGTATGATATTTGAGCACTACTTTATGTCCTTTTTGTGCTATTTCAGCTCTTTCAATTGGATGAGTCATATAATAATCAACCTTTTCATGTAAATCTTTGCGATTATTATATGTAACAACGCATCCTTTTAAAATATTATTTATTCCATTAACATTGTCAGAAATGACAAACGCACCTGCTGCTAGACCATCAAAAATTCGATTTGAAATAAACCCCTTCTCTTTCATATCATGCCAATGATCATTTAATAAAATTTTAGAATTTTTATAATAGCATTTAAGCATTTTGTTAGGAATTAACTGTCCTTTGATATATTTTTTATCAACAAATGGTTCCCAGCCTTTACCATAAATAGCTACGTTCCATTTAGTAGGCAATAAATCAGAAATAACTTTTCTATATATACCTCTAGAATTACCAACAAATAAAATATCAAAATTCTCAGTAATATTCTCGTTATTTGTATATAAGTTTAAATTTGTACATTGCATTAAAGTTTCAACTCTCACTCTAAGCCTTTTTTTTAAATAATCAGCCCATAATATAGAAGATATGTATGCAATATCATATTCGTCATATTCATCTAATTGAATATCATTTGGATGCGATATATTCCAAAGAATATTAACATGTTCCATGGTTGGAAAATAACGACACAACCCACGTAAGGTAATTACATATTTCCCATTAAAAGGAATATTCCATTCTGGCATACATCTTATTTGAACAATATACCCATTTTGTTCATATATTTTTTTCATTGCTACTGCAAAATGATAATCTCCCCAAGATTCTGCAACTGCCAAATTGGGAACTGGAATCATAATAGCAATTTTTTGAGTATCTAATGAAAAGCATCTTTTTAATATAGAAATTAAAAAGTTGGCTCTGTTGTCATATGTATGATAC
>ERZ791626.1612-NODE-1612-length-14858-cov-8.876039_pt1 | contig 14858 bp, 9 predicted proteins | sample MGYA00510266_ERZ791626 | MGnify/ENA primary metagenome ERZ791626 (study PRJEB30046, sample SAMN00715208) | human gut metagenome | study: EMG produced TPA metagenomics assembly of the A metagenome-wide association study of gut microbiota in type 2...
TTTCAAGAATTTAGCCAATCGGGAAACCGGTTGGCTTTTTCTATATATTTGCTCGTGAACGTTCAAAACGAGTTAAAATGCTTTGTAAATATGTACTTACAGTTGATAGTATTTCCTATGATATTCCCAAATCTTGTATTCAGAATTGGGATGAAATTAAGTTTTCCCGTAAACGCTCCGGACTTGAAGGGATAACTAGAACTTTTACCTCAAAATTCCAGTTTGTTGGAGAAGCCTATGACCTCATTTTGGAGGAGTATTTGAGCAAGTACCTGGCTTCTAATGCCAGTATCTCTGTTTATACTATAACCGATTCTCATACTTATGATGAATTCTTCAGTTGCCGACTGGATTTCGGTTCATTGACCTATGATGGAAATACTGTTTCTATTAATTCGATAGATGATAGTGTCGCTAATATCATAAAGGCTAACAAAGGAACGCAGTACGAATATTCGGTAGATGAGATAAAAGATGTATATCAGCTTTATTATGATTCTGTAAGTATGAATTATAGTCAACCGCATACATTAGGTGGTAATACTGTAGAAAATGATGCTTCTTTGCAATATATTGTAATTGACAAAGGAATATATGTAGAAGCTATAACATATTCGCTTCCCTTATATATTTCTGGTGGTGAACTTCCGTCACGGGATTCACCTCTTGAGTTTTATGATGCACCACAGGAATCGAAAGATGATCCAAATGTATTTGTTAAAGCCTTGTCCGACATTGATATAGTATTGAATTTTAGTTTTGAATACTATATCAGTTATAGTGATGCGTATACAACTAAAGCTGAAATTGTTCTAGGTGGGCGTTACGAAGATGGTCGTTTAGTCGAGTTGAAAAGATGGGGGTATAATAAGGGGGATGTTACCCCAAGTAATCTGAATGAATCCATCAAGATTCATCTGACTAAAGGACAGGCTTTATTTTTTGATTTGAAGGTAACATTTAACAGAGTTAATGCTTCTACTGGCAATATTTATTTTCGTAATTTCAAATTTGAGACACGCTTTACTTCTCGAGCTAACCCTATCTATGTGGATGCAATAAGACCTATTGATGTGTTAAACCGATTGCTTAAAAGCATGAATGGTGGAAATGAAGGTATCTATGGTGAAATAGCTTCAGGTGCTGATGAAAGGTTAGATAATTGCGTGATATTAGCTGCTGAAAGTATTCGTGGAATCCCCCAAGCTAAGCTATATACTTCTTATACAAAGTTTAAAAACTGGATGGAAACAGTTTTTGGCTTTGTGCCTGTGATCAATGGTGTCACTGTTTTTTTTAAACACCGGGACAAATTGTTTAGTGATAACAATGTAAAGGATTTAAATAGCAGCTTTTCTAGTTTTGAGTATAAGGTTGATTCATCAAGAATATATTCTTTGGTTAGGGTAGGATATGATAAACAGGACTATGAAAGTATGAATGGTCGTGACGAATTCCGATTTACTACTGAATATACTACTGGCATTGATATAACTGATAATGTATTAGAGTTGATTAGCCCTTACCGTGCTGATGTTTATGGAATTGAATTCTTATCGCAAAAGAGAGGCCAAGATACAACGGATAGTGAAAGTGACAATGATGTGTTTTTTGTTTGTGCCAGTACTACATTACATGATAATGGCGGAGTACAAACATATAAAGAGTATAGGCTTATAAGGAGCGGTTGGGAAATAAGTGGCGTACTTGATCCTGAAACGATGTTTAATACCATGTATTGGCAAGGAGGCATATTGCAAGCAAATGCCGGCTATATTGGTATGTTCACTAAAAAACTATCTTATTCTTCTTCTGACGGTAATAGTGATGTTGTTGTCAATGGTATAGGAATGAAAGATGATTTTAACGTTGAAAGTGGTATTATAACTTGTGGAGATGTTTCATTCACAACTTATAATGAAGATATTCCACCAACAGATGATGAAACGATTAAAATCTTAAAAGATGATCTAGTTTACGAGGGCTACATCAAAGAGGTGAGTAGTACAGTTGAGAGAAACGAGGGAGTGAAGTATGATTTATTTGTCCGTTCAATAACAAAAGCCTAGAAATATGATTATAAGCCCGTTTACCCCACTGTTTTTTTCTCCGTCTACCGATAAATTTGGAGCGAAGAGTAAATATGTGCAATTATTCGCACGTACAGACAGGATTTTTGTTGAATTGATTTTGACAGCCAAAGAGCAGGAACCTATAGTATACATTAATAATCTTTTAAGTAATATATCTACACCTGTATCATTAAGCTCATGGAAGATGAATGATGATAAGATTCTTTATTTCTATAACATTTCATTGCTTCCATGTGGATACTATACTGTAACAGTTAATGGGAATACGAGTGAGATTTTTAAAGTTACGGACGATGAATGTGAGTTATCAGAAACCAGCCTTATTCAGTATTCAATGAAAGATAATAAGCAGCGTCTTGATGCTGTCTGGTGGATAGATGGGATGCAATACTTTTTTGATTTTCGCGTTCCTGGTGGTTTCAAAGATAACGGATGGACGTTCGGTGTGGATAATGAGCAGTTCGTGACCTCTGATGAGGATATTGTTGAGCTATTCAGCCACGAATATACAACAGTATTATTCACGCTTGGAAATGGGATGGGATGCCCTGTGTGGTTTGCTGAATTATTGAATCGTGTCTTATGCTGTAATTACGTCTACTTTGATGGTGTTCGATATACCAGAAAGGAAAGTAATGTTCCAGAACTTAACCAGCAAATAGAGGGATTGAAGAGTTTTGTGTTCAATCAAATGTTACAGAAGGTAAGAACGATGAATCCAGTTTTGGAATGGAATAACCAGCTTGCTATGAGGTGTGTACAAAGCGGGGCTTATAGGATAGCAGATGATGAAGGAATACGTAGTATCAAGTATGGTTCAGAAAGTGAGGTTGCAGAGGTCGGAGCATATATCAATATGACTAAGGCTATTCCTAATACTGGAGTTTCTATTAATAGTGATACTATGGTTACTGTCAACAGTATTCATCACCCAGGTGTTGATGAAAATTCATATTGGGATTTGATTGCAATCAAGACGACTGACATAGATAACAAGTATATTGGTAGAAGAGGTTACGGTAAACTTACAGTTAATGGACTGGATAGACTAAAGAACGATTTGGACAACGGTTCGATAAATTTGCGTGCTGTACTATATAAAGGAGATTCGTATACTAACCTCATTGAAGGGAGTGTAATCAGTAGGGATGGTGTATGTGTCTTGAAAGGTATTAACGGTGGAGATATTGGTGCTCTGAAGGAGTTCCAACTTTATCTTGATAATGTCTATGATTGCGACATAGATAATCTTGGTATGACCATTGAGCTTGTATGGGTATATGAAAATGATTAAAAAAGAGAATTATGACAGAAACAGAAAAACAACAGATTATTAGCCTTGTGTTACAAGCGTTGAAGACAAACAGTCTTACAATAGAGCAACTGACTGATACAACAGAGCTATCCAAAGATATGTACGTTGAAGTTAGTGGCGGTCGGAAAATATCTATTGATTTACTTTCAAGTACCATTGCTAAAATGGTGAATGGTGATTTTGATGCATTAGTGGAGAATGTCAATAAGATTGCAAAAGATTTATCGGATGGAGACGCCGAGTTATTGAAACGTATAACAGGAGTGTCTGATAAATCCAATCCTTTGACTGACCCATTTAAAAGTATTGGCTCTTTTACTACTATTGGTAGCTTTAAAGATAAATTAAAAACAATGTATTCCGGGGATTCTTCTATTGGGAATTATCGGTGTATTTTGTCTGTTGATTCGTCTAAGATTCCTGTAAATATACAAATTGAACGGTTGGAGCTTAATAAGGTTTGTCAATCATTCACTTCGTGTATACAACTGGCTACCATGTCAGACAATGCCGAAGGTGTATATTTAGGTACAGTTTGTACAATCTCACGAATAGGTATTGTTTCCAATGAGAGTGTTGCATGGGGCAAATGGACTTCTGTAATAAATGACTTTGAGGAAAGGATAGGAAAAGCGAACGGTATCGCTCCTTTGAACGAAGAAAGTAAAGTTCCTTCTGAATGTCTGCCTGAACCGTTGTCTCTTGGGGAAGGTGAAGAAGAAGCTTTCCCCGGCAACCGTGGAAAGTCTTTGGAAGATACAATGAAAAATATCCCTTCCGATATAATCAAACCGGGTTCTTTCTCCGTCCTGTCTGACGCTTCCTATCTCGATGTGTATTTTAAGAAAGTGTCCAAAACAACCGGTAAAGAAACGGATGACAGCTTCCGTCTGCCTTCTGCTACCCTTGAACAAGCCGGCCTTTTGTCCGCCGAGGATAAGCAAGCCCTTGAGGATATGAAGAGCGGCACGCCCGCTGACGATGTAACACACCCCATCGTCATTGTTGATGAGATCCGCCCATTGAAAGACGGCTACTATACCCTTGAAACCGCTATTGCCGCCATTGTCTCCTATCAACAGGAATCTGGCGTCAAATATGAGCGAACGGGTCTCATCATTACTTACAAAACAGGCGAGTATGAAATGGAAACCCGGCAGTTCCAGGGTGCTGTGTCCGATTTTGCGACCCCTTCTCTTTGGAAACCCTTCGGGAATGGTGGTGGCGGTTCCGTTTTTGAAACTTCCGATGAACCGGCGGAAGGGGGAAAGGACGCCTTTTCAACTGGTGGCGCCTATGCCTATGTTCCGGCTAACCTCGACGTAAACGTGGAAACAGAAGGCATTGTAAAACTTCAGATGAAGAACGCTGCCGGTGAAACCCTTGGCGATGAAGTGCAGTTCGCTATCGGCACGGGTGGCGGCGGTCAGACTGGTGGTACCATTGTTGCCATTGCTTTCCAGTCGACACCTGTCTATGGCTCTTACGGCTCCACGCTACGAACCTTTGCCGCCATTCGTTCCGTGACCTCGAACGGTGTCGAATCCTCTGACAACCTGATTGAGAAACTGGAACTCGTAGACCGTGAAAGCGGGCTTACCGTCTGGACTGAAACCGTCAACAAAGCATCTTCCGGTGACATGAAGGACTTCTCCTTTGAACTGGACTTCACCACATACTTTACGGCTGCCGGTACTCGGAAATTCAAGCTGATAGCCACTGACGAAAGCGGCAACACCGGTTCCAAGAATGTCAATGTAACAGCTGTTGATATTACCTGTACCTGTGTGCAGGTGCTCAACTATACCCCTGAAACTCTGCTTACTCCGACAACTGAAAGTTTCAGCCTTCCACTCTATAAGTTCGGAAACAACACCTCTGATAAAGGTATCAGTGCCCAGGTTGACATCAAGATTAATGGTGAATGGCAATCCCTGTCTACCACCGTTGTAAATGACAACTACTCGCACTCCGTTGTAATCCGCCCTGCTTCCCTCGGCCTAGAACACGGTACCTATCCCTTGCGCATCCAAGGAACGGATGTCGCATCCGGAGTGAAAGGAAATGTCATCTACACGGCTGTCATGGTAATTGACCCGAATAGTTCCACACCTCTTGTCGCCTTGAGATACGATGATAAAAACGGTGGAGTAGTCCGACTGTACGAAACCGTAGAACTTGATGTTGCCTGTTATGACCCGTTGGAAATGACTTCACCCGTCAGCGTGAAAGCCAATAACGTGCAGGTAACACAAATTGCTGCCAGTCGTAACAAAACCTATCAGGTCAAACAACAACTGCAGGGCTACAAGGCTGACGGCACCGATACGGTCAACTATACTGCCGTATGCAAGGACGTGACTAGCGAACCTGTCCGGGTGACAGTTAGCGGTTCCGCCATTGACGCCGCCATAAAAGAAGGCGCCATCTATAACTTTGACTTCTCATCCCGTACCAATCAGGAAACTGACCATAGCATTGTCAGCGGTAATTATGAAATGAAAGTGGACGGTGCCAACTGGACTACCAACGGTTTTGGCACATTCTTGGGTGAGAACTGCCTTCGCGTAGCCGAGAATGTGGGCGTGTCATTAAACCATGCCCCGTTTGCCGGCTCGTCCATCGAATCCAACGGTGCCGCCATCCAGTTCGCTTTCGCTTCCAAGAACGTGACCGATGATGATGCCCTGCTCCTTAGCTGCTATGACGAAACGTCCGGTGCCGGCTTCTATGTCACCGGCCGGGTGGTCGGCATCTTCTGTAACAATGGCGTTTCCCGTCGTGAAGAACGCGCCTATCGACAGGGTGAAAAGATAACCGTAGCCGTGGTTGTTGAACCTGCAAGCAACTACGTTGAACGTGACGGCACACGGTATTCCATGATGAAACTCTTCCTCAGCGGTGAGGAAGTCGCCTGCCTTGGTTATGTTCCGGGCGGCGGCTCCCTGATTCAGACCAAGTATATAACGATGGATGGCAAACTGGGTGATTTGTATCTTTATTACATGATGGCCTGGAACTCCTATATGGAATGGGCACAGGCGTTCAAGAACTACCTTGTCCGTCTGACCGATACAGAGGTAATGGTGAAGGAATACGCCTTTGAGGACATCCTTAAAAGCCAGACAGCCGAGGGTAGTACCCAAAGCCGCCCGTCGGCTGCCGAAATCTATTCACGCGGTATGCCTTACATTGTCGAATGCCCCTATGAAGGCTCCGATATAGAAGCACTGGACGGCACCACTTCCACCAGTACGAAGATATACATCACGCTCTATTACTTTGACCCCGAACGCCCGTGGCGTAACTTCAAGGCCGTGAGTGTCCAAACCCGCAACCAGGGAACCACCTCTGCCAAACGCCCGGTAAAGAATAAACGCTACTACCTCGCCAAGAGCAAAGGCAAAAACAAGGACACTCGAATCATATTACTTAATCCGGACGATACGACGGAGGAAGGACGCCGTGCAATAGCCTTGGCTGCCATCAACAAAGTACAGGTCGGTGATAATACAATCCCGGTCGATGTCATTACCGTAAAAGTCGATTACTCCGATTCCGGTAATGCGAACGACTGCGGCGCCTGTGAAATGATGAACGTTACATACCGTGCCTTAGGTGGTAACTATATGACACCTGTCCAACGTGCATTTGACGGAACATTTGACAGCGGTGACTTGCATATCGAAGACTTGCAGATGAACCACTCTACCGCCAATCACCCGGTAGCCACCTATCGGTGTAAGGATGACAGCCTGCAAAACGTCTATTTCCATGCCAAAGGCAACTGGAAAGAAGACAAAGGGGAACAGTTCGCCCTCGGCTTCAAAGATACCCCCGGCTATAACAAAGGTTGCCTGAATTATGGTGACTTCATAGAGTTCTTCGGTACTCCTGACGAAACTTTAGATGCAATTGAGATACGCTTCAAACAGACTGACGGACTCGATACGGACAGCGTGTACCTGCTTTCCCTGTATTGTGGCAGCTCATACCGGATAATGAGGTATCAGGACGGCTCATGGAAAAAGCAGTCCGGTTCCATGAAGTATGAAAACGGCAAATGGAATGTCACCGGTGACGTCCTGAATCCGGTCGAAGGCTTTGAACTTCTGAACTACCAGGGAATGGACTGGTTCCAGGGCGTCGGCTCCGTTCAGGACATGATGGCCATGAAAACGGACAAGTCCTCATGGGTTCAGAAACTCGTGGATAACGGAACTATCTCTGCTGATACCTTCCCGGCATGGACTTACTACTTTGAATCGCTTGTCGATGATGACCAGCTCGCCATTGATTACGCTTTGGGTAAGAAAGTGCCCTATAACCTCTACCGATGGTTGCGCTTCTGTGATTCCTGCGATTACTCCAAAGGCGGGAACTGGCAAAGAACATGGAAGGAAAACCTGTATAAATACGCCTGCCCGGAAAGTGTCTTGAGTTATGACATCTTCACCGACTACCTTGCCGCCACTGACCAACGCGCCAAGAATATGCAGCCGATGTGGTTCTTGGAAGAGTATGCTTCCGTAACAGACGGTGTGTACAGCTCCGAGGATGCCATGCGCATGTACCTGAATAAAATCTATGACTGCGATACGCTCAATAGCAAGGACAACGACGGTGGTTGCACGGTTGATGCCGAGGTGGACCCCAACCGGACGAGCGATGAAACATTCACTAACCCTTATGCTGGCTACGGCTCCGTTCTGTTTAATAACATCTATCTCCAGCAAGTAGTGTGGACTGACTCATCCGGTACGGAACTCTCCCTGCGTACCGTTGCCGCCGCCATGCGTAACGTTCAGGCGACCATTGACGGCGTCACCCTGCACCCGTTCTCACCCGAAGGAGCTACGCATTTCTTCATTGACAAACGGCTCAAAAAATGGCAGAAACTGGTTAGTTCTTACGACGGTGAACGGAAATACATCTCCTATACCGCCACCTCTGACGCTATCTATTTCTACGCCCTCCAAGGTCTTGGACTTACCGCCCTTCCGTCCTTCATCGAAAGACGCTGGCGTATCCGGGACGGTTATTTCCAAACCGGTGATTTCTTCAGCGGTGTAATTTCCGGGCGCGTATCTTCCAAATCAAACGCCACCATCCGGATTGTCGCTGCTAAAAACGGTTACTTCGGTGTCGGCAATGACGCTAGCGGCAACCTTTCCGAAAGCTGCTTCCTTGAAGCGGGCGAAGAATATGTATTCACCAACTTCTCACATGAGGAAGGCGCCTTGCTGTATATCTATCAGGCTGACCGCATGAAGCTGCTCGACCTGTCTGAAATCTCCCTGTCAAGTACGGTGAGCTTCTCCGCCATGCAACTTGTGGAAACCCTTATCTTGGGCTCTGACACCCATACAGAACAATCCATCGGTTCTTACGCACCGCTTACCTCGCTGAACTGCGGCGAAATGCCCTTCCTCGTATCACTCGATATCCGGAACACACAAATCGCTACGCTCGTTACCGACAAATGCCCACGTATCGCCCATATCAATGCGTCCGGTAGCAAACTGGAGAACATCACTCTTGCAGAGACTTCTCCGATTAATGACATCTCTCTTCCACCAACAATGACAAGCCTCCGTTTTGTCGGTCTTCCTGAACTGACCTATACCGGTCTTTCCGCCCCGTCCGGCCTGCAAATAGAATCCATGCCGAACGTCCAACGCCTGCGTCTTGAAACGTCGTCTCAACTTGACGCCATTCAGATGCTCCGTGACGTCCTCGCTTCACAAGCGGCATCCCGTAAACTTTCCATGCTCCGTATCTCGAACATGACCCTGAAGGCTGACGGCTCCGAGCTTCTTGCCATTCTCGAATATGGAGTTGCCGGAATGGATGAGGACGGCAACAGACAGGATAAACCGGTAGTCAACGGCACGTATGAACTGACAGTTATCCGTGAAACGGATGAAATCGAATCCCTTGAATCCGGTATTGACGGCCTTGTCATCCTTACCGTCATAGATGCCTACATCGACCTGATCAACTGGTTCAATAATGAGTCTTATGGCGGAGAACCGTACTACGATAACGTAACGCTGGACAACATCAATGAAGTCCTTGAATATTATAACGGCGAAACCTACGAAGAATATCTCGAACGCTTCGCTGAAGACAATATGGATATTAATGATTTAATCAACAAGTAACTATGACGAATGAACAAAGCGCAACGCTGCTTCGCTTGAATAAACAGGCACAAGTGGCAGCACTGAACGCCGTGGGCTTCTCGGATGTCACCGAGAATTCCCGCGCATCTGAATTTGGACAACGTATCAAGTGGGCCGCCGGTCTGCTTGATCTGCATCTTGCCTGTAATCGTATTTCGGATAACTCCAAGGCATACTTTACTGCTGCCGAATGGAACTCCCTTACGCTCGCTAATAAGCAACTGTATATCAAACGCGGGCTTTGTATCCGTGCCCATGGACACTCCTTCGTAATCGCCGCCCAGGAGTGCTATAATGCCGATATGACTACTACCTTCTATTGGGGCGGTCAGGGTAAAGCCATAGACGGCCTGAACCAAAAAGGACTGGGTGCCATGTACGGCTGCTTCACGGGTGAGGAAGATACCGACCTGATTATCACCGGCCTGAAAGACCAAAACAATAGCGGTGTAATCGGTGCGCCGGCTGCCGAAGCCGCCCGTGCATACCGTGCCTACACTTTGGAAAGTGACGGTATCGAGGATGAATCCAACTGGTTCCTTCCTTCATCCGGCCAAATGCTTCTGATGTACCGCTACCGCGATAAAATCAATGAGATGATGCGTACCTTTTGGAGTAGTGACAGTATGCTGATGACTGATAAATACTACTGGTCATCAACAATTTGGGATACTAACTCCGCCTGGGCGTTCGAACTGAATACCGGGCGTATTACGAATCAAAACAAAAATTCAGCCCTTCTTCATGTGAGAGCTGTTGCTTCCGAATAGTATTAACTTAATATTATACAATAAAATGGATAAAAATATCGCCAGCGCCATGCTTCTGCGCTTGAATAAACAAGACCAGATAGAAGCCTTAAAATCAATAGGTTTTACAACCGTGAATGAAAACACCCCCGCAAGCGACATCGCCAAATATATGCAATGGTCAGGTACGCTTCTTGACCTTTCTTTGGCTACGCTCCGGATTGAAGACGGTGAACAAGTCTTTTTCACGGCTTCCGAATGGAACTCCATGAGCGCGAATAATCGCTCCAAGTATATCCGTATCGGCATCCGACTTCGCGCCGAATGCCACCAGTTCATTATCGCCAAAAGCGACTGCGTTGACGCAGGCGGCAATAAAACGTTCAAATGGGGTGGCTACGGAACTGACCTACGCGGCCTGAAAAACTACGGCGGTGGTAACCAAGGACTCTATGATACCTTCGACGGCAAGGAAAATACCGATGTTATAATAGAAACCCTTGCAGGCGTCAAGGACACCCAGGGAACTGTCGGCGCCCCTGCCGCCGAAGTTGCCAGAGCCTATAAAGCCTGTACGCTTGAATCTGACGGAATTGAAGATACAACCGTGTGGAACCTGCCCGCATTGGGTGAACTTATGCTTATGGCCAAGTATAAAACCGAAATCAATGAGCTCATAACTTCTATGTTTGGCAATCAAAATATATTTACAAATGACTGGTATTGGTCTAGTACCGAATATGACGCTTCCAGCAGTTGGACCGTGACCTTCACCTACGGCAACGTCAGCACGCACTACCGCCAGAGCGCGGGCCGGGTTCGTCCCCTCGCCGCAATAAACACTTTATCCCTTTAATTCTTTATCCCTTAGAAAGTTAGCTAAATAAAAGCCCCGGTAGGGGCTTTTTAGTTTCACTTTTTTGAGCTAAAATTGTGTTAATTGCTTTACAGTTATTAACTTTGCGCCCTCTAATACATACATTAAAATATTAAAAAATTAACATGGCACTTACACAAGACCTTCCTATATCAAATTCGATGTATAAGCTTCTGAACCTTATCATTGATGCCCGGCAACAATTCCCCAAAGCGTTCCGGTATGAATTTGGTACGGAGTTGATGATGCTTGCCGTTCATTGTTGCGAATATATCCGTTATGCAAATACAGATATGAACCTTGAGCATCGTGCAGATTATCTGATGAAGTTTTTGTGTGAGTTTGATGCATTGAAATTACTGCTAAGAGTGTGTGAAGAACGACATTTGACCAGCCTGACTCAAACTGCCGAAATCTGTCTGCTTGCAGAGAGTATCGGTAAACAAAGTACCGGCTGGTACAAAAAAACGGTTGCAGATCTCCAACGGCAAAAAGCTAACGGATCGCAACAAGTCGCAAAGCCGGAGTCATAATCGCCAAGGGGATTATGAGTGAGCAATTAGAATTATTTATTGGGCATCCCCCCGGTGATGAGCCGGGAAAGACTAAGATAGCGGATGCAACGGCTTCCAGCAGTTGGACCGTGAACTTCAACAACGGCAACGTCAACACGAACAACCGCCAGAACGCGAACCGGGTTCGTCCCCTCGCCGCAACAGGTAATATAATCTATGACATACTTCTTAGCAGTATTTTCGAAGCATCCGAAGATTGTGCCAGACAGAAAAGAACGAGTACGGATTGTGTTGAGTTCTATAATGATTATCAGTCTGCATTGGTGCGGCTATGGTATTCTATTATTTACGGTGAATATGTACCGGACTTTTCAAAAGTATTCATACGGACTTACCCGGTATATCGGGAGGTTTTTGCCGCCGCTTTCATTGATCGTGTTGTCCATCACTGGATCGCTCTTCGTATCGAGCCGATTTTAGAGGAACGTTTTCGGGAACAAGGGAACGTCTCGAAGAACTGCCGGAAAGGTGAGGGATGTCTGTCTGCCGTGCACTATCTGAATAACATGATAGTCGAGGTCAGTGAGAATTATACTGCCGATGCGTACATTTTCAAAGATGACCTGTTCAGTTTCTTCATGTCTATCTCGAAATCGTTGGTATGGGAAATGCTGAACATATTCGTAAGGGACAATTATAAAGGCGATGATATTGAATGTCTGCTTTACCTTCTAGCCGTTACTATCTTTCATTGTCCACAAAATAAGTGTATCAGACGCTCTCCCGTCTCCATGTGGGACAGACTTCCCAGTAATAAAAGTCTGTTTCATAATGACCCTGACAGGGGAGTGGCTATCGGGAACCTGCCGTCGCAACTCATAGCCAACTTCCTGGCGTCTGTATATGATTATTTTGTGATGGAAATACTGGGATTCAGGCATTATGTACGCTTTGTTGATGACTTTTGTATCGTGGTGAAATCACCGGAAGAAATATTGTCCAAAGTCCATCTTCTTGATGGTTTCCTGAAAGAACAACTCCTTTTACGGTTGCATCCACGCAAACTGTATCTTCAGCATTATAAAAAAGGAGTCTTGTTTGTAGGGGCGTTCATTTTGCCTGGTAGAATTTATGTATCTAACAGGGTGGTTGGTAACACATATAACGCTGTCAGGAAATTTAATAGAATAGCTGAAAATGGATTTGCAGAAGCGTATGTTGAGAAGTTTGTGAGTACGATGAACTCTTATTATGGCCTGATGAAACACTTTGCAACGTACAATATCCGCCGTAAAGTTGCAGCGATGTTGCTTCCTGAATGGTGGGAATATGTTTATATCGAAGGACATTTTGAAAAGTTTGTATTGAAGAATAAATATAACCATAGAAAACAACTAATTAAACATATCAAAAAACATGGATCAAAAAAATATCTTACCGCGTGGGATTGCTAAGCCTATCGAGCAACAGCCGGACGGAACTTGGATTGTACGTCATCACTTCCGGGTGGTTGGTACCAGTGAGAATGGTGAAGAACTGGTAACTTTTGCCAGTTCGGAATATCCCGAGAAACCTACCTTGCAACAGATTCAAAGAAGTATTGACCGTTATCGGGTGTGTCTAACAATGTATGGAGATACAATTTCAGACGAAATAGAAAAGGTTGATCTTTCCGTGTATATGTTTACGGATTAATAGTTCAATCTGTTGGTTGTTTAGGGGTGCTTATCAAGCATCCCTTTTTTATTTATGGAAAAAGTGAAAATTATAATGTCTTGTTTTATAGATATTTATCATAGAATCGATTTCCAAGATTTTCCATTTTTGTAAAACTCGTTATTATACTCAATACATTTGTTCCATACAGAATATTTTATTAATAATTAAACGCTATGAGTATGGGTATAAAAGTATTGTATGATTGGCTTTTGCAATCTAACCGACCGGCACACGTCAAAGCCGGGATGTTCGTCTTTGTTGTAATGCTTGTTTTCTGTTTCCTTCTATTAGGCATTGATTTCTGTAAATCTGCTATTGTTTCTTTAACGACAACCGCCATTGCCGCAATAGTGGTTGAGTACATTCAGAAAAAGTGCGGGTTCATCTTTGATTGGCTTGACGCATTAGCTACTGTTTTGCTTCCTGGGCTGATTACTGTGTTTTCAATATTGGTAGTAACTTTATGATTAATATTATGAGATGGTTATATGAGTTATTTAATGTAGACCAGATACGAATTATTTTCGTTTCGATGTTCAGTTCTCTTCTTGCTTATTTAACGCCGACTAAAGGTTTTCTTATAGCATTAGTTGTAATGTTTGGATTTAATATTTGGTGCGGAATGAGGGCTGATGGTGTTTCAATTATACGTTGTAAAAACTTTAAGTGGGATAAGTTTAAAAATGCCTTGGTCGAACTTCTCCTCTATCTTATAATCATTGAAGTAGTCTTCTCCTTTATGAGCTTGATAGGAGACGGTGAGAACTCATTGTTAGTTATTAAGACTATTACGTATGTATTTTCTTATGTATATCTTCAGAACGCATTTAAGAATCTGATTATTGCTTATCCTAGAAACAAAGGGTTTCGTATAATTTACCATGTAATACGTTTTGAATTTAAGCGGGCTACGCCTACACATGTACAAGGAATTATTGATAGAATCGAAAACGAACTAGATAAAGAGGAAAGATATGAAAATATTGATTGATAACGGTCACGGTAGTAATACTCCGGGTAAGTGTTCTCCAGATGGCAGGTTAAGGGAATACTCCTATACCCGTGAAATTGCTGGGCGTGTAGTATTTGAATTGCGTAAATTAGGTATTGATGCGGGACTGGTCGTGAAAGAGGAAATAGATGTTCCTTTGTCAGAACGTTGTAGGCGAGTGAATGAATATAAAACTTCTGAAGCAATTCTTATTTCTATCCATTGCAATGCAGCCGGTAATGGTTCAAATTGGATGCAAGCACGTGGTTGGGAAGCATGGACCAGTGTGGGACAGACAAAAGCCGATAAGCTGGCTGACTGTCTGTATGCTACTGCTGAAGAATGTTTGTTTGGAATGAAAATACGGAAGGATATGGCAGACGGTGATCCAGATAAGGAGAGTAGTTTTTATAT
>ERZ791626.1618-NODE-1618-length-14769-cov-1.971456_pt1 | contig 14769 bp, 9 predicted proteins | sample MGYA00510266_ERZ791626 | MGnify/ENA primary metagenome ERZ791626 (study PRJEB30046, sample SAMN00715208) | human gut metagenome | study: EMG produced TPA metagenomics assembly of the A metagenome-wide association study of gut microbiota in type 2...
TTTTTTGTTTCGGGGCCTTGTCAGAGGTTCTCGTCCTCGAAAGCGAACACCTCGGTCGAGACCTCGCCCAGCGGTCCGGAGTTCTGGCTGATGCCGGTCTGGACCTTGATGAAGTCGATGTATTTGAGGTTGGCGGCGCTGCCGTCCGCATTCACCGCGTTGGCGATCTTGAAATAGTTTTTGCGCTGGTCGCCGTCGGAGACATTTCCCGCAGCCTGATCGCTGCCTGCATTGTCGGCATAACCCCAGTCGTAGGGGTTGTTGTAGTAGTCGCCCGTGATCGGATGGCGTGTCGTGTTGGCGGCCAGCCGCGTGCCGTAGAGCTTGTAGCTCTCCATGTCGATCCACTGCGGGTAGTAGCCCTGCTCGTGGCTGCTGTTCCGCTCGACCGTGCCTGCGTTGCCGCGGTTGTCCTTCCACGAGATGGCCGTATTGTCGCTCTTCGGACGGTAGTAGGTCATGGCATAGGACGTGAGCGTCTCCTGCTTGCCGTATTCCGAACCTTTGAGTTCGTACCACTCGTCGTCGGGCAGCCCGTTGCCGTTGGTGTCCTGCATGACCCACACGATGCCCGGTTCGGACGACTGGGCGAACTGGTTGCCCGCGATCGAGAAGTCGTTACCGCCCTTGTTTTCGATGCTGTGGTCGAAGCCCACGACGATATAGCCGCCCCATGCCCCCAGCGACACATAGTAGTTCTTTTTCTCCCCGGCGTTTTGCCGGAGCAGTTCCTGAGCTTTGGATGCGGCGGCGTCCGCCGAAGTGATGTCTTTGAAAACGCTTTCGTTGATGAACTGCCCCGGCGCCGGGGTGTATTCGTAGACCTTGTCCGAAAACCGACCGGTTCCGCCGGAACGCTTGTGCGACATTTCGTCGCCGCAGCAGGTCACCACGGCGGTGGCCGTCGCGGTCTCTCCGTCGTCGTCGGTAACCTTCACCGTGACCGTATATTCTCCCTCGGCCGCAGGGGTGAAGGCAAAGACCTCTTTGTCCCCTTTTTCGGGCCGGTCTTTTACGGTCCATTCGAACGTCGGATTGTGGAAATGTTCGAGGACGGGACGCAGGTAGAGCGTGCGGCCCAGCGATACGTTCCGGGCACCTTCCTTGCCGAACCGAAGGGAGGGTGCCGGGAAAACGGCTGTCACCGTGAAACGCTCCACGACCCGGACGGTGATGGTTTCCGGCTCGGCCTTGCCGTCCTCGTTTTCCGCACTGAGCGTCAGTTGAAAATTGGCCAATTCTTCCGGCGTGAACGTGTAGGTGGCGTCGGTCCCCACCGTTTCGCCGGCGAGCGTCCACACGAAGGTCGCTCCGTCGCCGTTGGCGATCGTGGGGGCGATCGTGGTTTCACGGCCGATCTCCACCTCCATCACCTTGTCGTCGCCGACGGGGAACGAGATCACCGGGGGTTGCAGCCGGTTGACCTCGATGCGCAGCTCCTCCGAGGCCGATCCGTTCGGGTTCTCGACGCGGAACGTGAGGTAGTAGACGCCCGCTTCCCGGGCCTCGAACGTGAAGGTCGGGCCGGAACCGGCCGGTTCGTCGTCGAGGAGCCATGTGTAGACGGCGCCTTCGGCGTTCCCGACCGTCGGGGCGATCGTCACCGATTTGCCCACTTTTACCGTGTAGACGCCTTCGGGATTGTCCAGCGTGATGACGGGCTTGGCCCCGCCGTCGGTGATTACGCCGTCCTTGTTGCAGGATGCGAGCAGCGCCAGAAGGAGCGCCGCCGTTGAAAAACAGAGATTCCGGATCATATGGTTTGCCATTTTTACAGTCGTATGCGCCGGGGTCCGGGACGATATAGACTGAACGGGAACGCTGTACGATGAGGCTGCCATTCGATCTCTGCCCGAAACCCGCGGGTGCGAATCCATGTCAAGGCAGGTCTTCTGACTCGTCCCTGTTGCCGCGCCTTCCCGGCTTTTGAGCCAGTGGCAGCGAATGCGGCAACCGTCGTCTCCCGCAGAGGGGAGGGGACTTACAGCAGCAGGTACTGTCCCGGATTCTCACCGGATTCCCTTTTCATCGGCCGGGGCGCGTGCTGCGCCCGATCCGAAACCTTGCGGGGGCAAAGATACGGGAAAATCCGTAAAAAGCCGCATCGTTGTGCGGCTTTTTACGGATTCCGGTCGTGGAGGCGGAGCCTACCACATGTAGAGCACCATGTCGCCCGGGTCGAGCGTCAGCGTGCGCTGGTCGTTCGAGGCGAGCTGTACGGAGCCGTCCTTGCGGATGCGGCGTACATGCGGCTGCGTGCCGATGTTGAGGTAGCATTTTTCGTTGATGCTGGTGTTGACCACCATCATGAAGTGGTAGTCGTGGTTCTCGAAGAACGAAACGCACGCCGTGTTGGTGTCGCGGCCTACCGACAGTTCGGTGATCTCGGCGGGCAGTGCGCCCAGTGCATGGGTGTCCAGCGGCAGCGGGGTGCCCATGTGGTAAACGCCCGTCACCTTGTTGCCCTTGAATACCCATGCCAGCCGCTGTACCTCGTCGAGCAGCGACTTCACGAGGTCGTAGGTCTCGGTGCGGGTGCCGTCCTCGGCGATCGGGCCGTTGCGGTATTTCCAGATTTCGGGGTCGGCCACCGTCGGAGTCCAGTAGGTGAAGCACTGAAGGGCCTGCGTGCCGTAGGCGAGGTTGCTGTACGCCTGCAGGCGCAGGTCTTCCACCGTCGGCTGCGGGTAGCTGGTGTGGGGTACGGGGAGCATGAAGCTCCAGAACTCCATTCCCGAGCGGAGCGCCCGGTCGCGGACGATCTCCAGACACTGATACCACTCGCCGAGGATTTGCCGCGGACTGTCCGCGACGTTCGGGTCCTTGATGATCGGGTATTTGTCGAACGAGAGGAACGTGATTTCGGGAACCTCGGCCATGTAACGGTCGATGTACTCGTCGTAGTCCTTCACGCCGAGGGCCTCATAGTGTTCGGGGCCGCCCGTGGGGAAGATGTTGGCATAGCAGATGTGGTTTCTGTCCACATGCTGGATGTCGGACATCATTTTGGACATGTTTGCGAACTGCGTCGGGTGGGGTTCGTCCATGACGAAGTATCCGGCCAGCGCAGGATGGCCCTTCAGCCGGTTTACGGCATCGAGACGCTTGCTCTCCGTATAGAGTTCATCGCACTCGACGATAAGCTTGATATTGGTTTTGGCGGCGTAGTCGAGGCACTTGAGGGCTGTCTCGACGTTGCCCATGCGCGAATAGTTGAGCGTGATGCCCATCTGCTCGGCCTCTTGGAAGCGCTCGACGCTGGCGAACGACGAACGCACGCCGTGCCATGCCACTACGGGAATCTTCTCCGAGGCGGGGATTTGCGAGGGGTAGTCGTTCGATTTGCCGCCGTCGTCGTCCTTGCAGCCGGCGAGGGCTGCGAGCGATCCGGCGATCAGGGCGGTCATAAGGAGATGTTTCATGGTTGAATTGAGGTATTGGGATTAATACTTGAAGATGTAACGGTAGCGGAAGCGGTCGCCCGGGGCCGAATCGCCGTCGCGCATGCATTCGCGGATGTCGCCGTCGGCGACGGCGTTGTCGATCCACTTGAAATCGACCGTGAAATCCCTCACGTCGGCGATGCCGAGCTCCCGGAGCGGGATGGCGAGCTCCATCCGGTTGCCCGAAACGGCGTAGTCGACCGTTGTGGCGTCCTCCCAGTCCCAGCCGCCTTTCGAACGCTGGAGCGTCGTCCGGGTGTCGGACGTGACCTTGTTGTTTACCACCCATTGGAACCCTTCCCAGGCCGGGGCTGCGCTGCCCTTCACCGAGATGAAGAGCCGCATCCAGTTGCGGTCGGTGCGGGGCGTGATGGGCTCGGCGGTCTCCACATGGAAGAAGAGCGACTTGCAGTCCGTGGCGACCTTGGCATAGCAGATGTCGTTGCGCCCGGTGTTGTTCGTGAGGCTGATGTTCTTGTAGCCGAAGCCCCAGTGGTTGCGCGGCCGGGTGTCGCCCTTGTAATCCTTGTAGCGGGTTCCGAGGTCCGTCCAGTCGTCGAACTTGCCGTCGACGGCGATCTGGTGAATCTCCTTTACCGGCTCGACCGGCGTGACGCCCTTGTAGCGGCGCACATAGTCGGCCATGTAGTAATAGTAGACGTCGGTGAAATCGTCGGCGCAGGGTTCGATGTCGCGGCTGAATTCGTGGTTGTAGCAGTCGATGAACGTGGCGCCCGTGTTTCCCTGCCGCTGGGCCACCCACTCGTTCCATCCCGTGAGGAAGATCAGGTCGGGGTCGCACTCGAGGGCCCGTTCGAACTGCTGTTTGAAATAGGTTCCCGCGGCGCGCTGTTCGGCCGTGGGGTTCGCGGGCTGGTGGCCGCCGTAGCCGTTGGGCGAATTGCCCGTGTAGCTGCGGCCGATGTTCCAGACCGGGTGGCTGGCCACCATGACGGGCATCTCCTCCTTCACGTTGCGCTGCGGCGAAAATTCGCCCCATGCCCAGCGGTTCGTCCCGTCGCCGTACCAGTTGCCGCCGTAGTTGAACTGGGTGTCGAACCACGCGTAGCGGAACGTGAGGCGGCTGGCAACTCCGTTCCCGTAATCCCCGGGAGGTGCGAGAAGCAGCGGTTTGCCGTCGAGTTCATACCACAGGCGGTCGTAGTCGCTGTTGCTGTAGAGCGTCAGCAATTCTTTGACCACCGGGGCGGGGTTCGTGTTGAGGATGAACGAGATCTGCGGCCGGGGATTGCCTTCGCGCATCATCTGGACATAGACGTCGCAGAGCGTTTTGACCACCGGAAGATAGGCGTAGCCGTTCGTCACGTCGATGAAGATCACGTCGACGCCTGCTTCGGAAAGCATCTGGGCGTGGCGGCGGATTATCCATGTGTCGTTGGAAACGTAGTAGTCCAGATAGGGCTTGCCCCAATGGTGCATGGCGCCTCCGGGACCGAAGGGGATGTCGGCCGGATTGCTGTGCCCCTTTTCCAGTTCGCTGATGTCGTAGGGCGACCGGGTGTCCGTGGCCTTCGGCGGGATGATGTCGCCGCCGAAATAGTCGCCGGCGTCGTAGCCGTGGGCGCCCAGCCAGATGAAGTAGAAGATGCCGACTTTCTTGTCACGCAGCGTCTTATGGCGGTAATCGAAAGCGATCTCCTTGCCTGCGGGGTCGATCGCTACCAGCGACTCGTTCCCGTATGTAACCACCTCGCCCGGTGTCGGTCCCGGATCGGGACCGGTGTCGGAGCCGGATTTCGAGCAGGCGAACAGGGCGAGCAGGAGGAACGGGATGGTTTTTCTCATCATTTTGTCAGTCGTTTTTTCAGGTTTTATTGCGGGAACTTCACTTCGAACGTGATCAGCAGTCCCCGGTGGTCGCTGGGCCATACGCCGCCCACGGGTTCGATCAGCTCCGCGGCCTTATTGACGAACTGGTCTTCGATGATGGCGCTCTTGGAGATCATCGCCGAGGGACCCATGATCTGGGCCTTCTTGGGGGCGAACTTGGCATCGGGACGGTAGTAAACGAAGTCGATGCGGTCGCGCTCGTCGGCTTCCGCGGCCCACTGGGTCTCTTTCCGGGCGTCCTTGTTGTGTACGGGCCACGTCACGGCCGGATGGGTCGCCGGGTCGGGATAGACCGTCCGGTAGGCATCCTGCATGCCGTCGGCGTAGCAGACTGTCGAGATGGGCCATGCCACCACGCAGCCGTTGTGCTCGTACTTGTCTTTCATGGCTTCGGTCCAGTCGAGGTGCGAGGGCTGTTTGAGGTCGCCGCCGAAGATGCAGAGGCGTCCCTGCGCCTGCTGGGTCTTGGTGTCGGCCGTGAGGTCCTTGGCAATCTGCGTGCGGCCCGACAGTTCCTCACGTTCGAGGATGAAATCGACGTCGGTGATCGGTCCGTCGGTGAGTTTGTCCCAGCCGTAGGGCGAGGAGCCGTCGCCGTAGCCGCGCGGCAGGTAGCAGGCGTAATACATGTGGTAGGCGTGCGAGGCATAGATGGCCATCTGCTGTCCGTAGAAGTCGATCACCGTGCGGTAGAACCACGGGCTGTTGTTCACGGCGTCGGTCGAGAGCACCTGATGGCGCGTCAGCAGGCCGCGGGTGCCGCTGCCTCCCTTGCAGGTATAGGTGTAGCGGATGCCGGTGCGCTTGTACAGTTCGGCGGCTACGGCGCTCAGGATCGTTCTTGCATTATCCTCCGAGGTGAATTCGCAGAACGATGCGGCGTCGGGTTTCAGTTCGGCGAGCTGCTTGATAAGCGCCTCCTGCCCGTTGTTGACATTGGCAATGCCCTCCCAGAGATTGAGCTGCAGGAAGGTGAAATCGCGGGCCGCGGCGGGCGAATAGACTTCGATGTCGCAGTTGGCGCTGACCGATCCGAGCGTTGCCGAGATGACGGCGCGCCCCTCGGCGACGCCCGTGATACGGCCGGTGGTCGACGGTCGCTTTGGAGGTGTCGTCGCTTTTCCAGACGATGGGACCTTCCACGGCGGCATTCTCGGGAACGAGTTTCGCCGTGAGGTCCAGCGTCTTGCCTTTGGCGATGGCGGCGATCGGGATCGAAATTTCGATCTTTTCGAGCGCGATGGGTGCGGCGACTACGGTGACTTCGCACGAGGCGGTCACGTCGCCGCATTTGGCCCTGACGGTCGTTGTACCGGCGGCGCCGCCCGTTACCGTTCCGTCGTCGTCGATCCGGGCGGTCTTCGAATCTTCGCTCGACCAGCGGAGACCTTCGATCGAGGCCGTCTCGGGCGTGGCCGCGGCGGTCAGCTTGGCGCTCTGTCCGGCCGTCAGCGTGAGGGGCGACGGCGCGATGGTGATTGCCGTCAGTTTGTCGGGATCGGCGGGCGTTTGGCCCGATTTGCTTTCCGAACACGATACGGTGACTGCCAATGCACTCAGGCAGACCAGCATCGCGTAACGCAGAATGTTGCTTTTCATGGTTTATGGTGTTAGGTTCTTTTTTGTTCGGTTATTCGATCTTCACGAGTCCCTGCCAGGCGCAGTGGTGCTCGGTGATCCCTTTTTCGTCCATCCAGCGGCGGGTCTCGGGGGTCTTCATCCACGCCGTGTCGTAGCCTTCGCCCACGTCGTTGTTCCAGACCCACAGAGGTGTGGGCCAGAGGCAGGCGCGGAAGCGGACCGTGCGGTAGAACTCTTCGCGGACCCCCATCTGCCCGTGGTGGGCCATCTGGATGTAGTCGCAGTCGAGTTCCTTTTGCGGAACGCTGCGCAGCAGGCGGTCGCCGCTCTCCTCGCCCGTGTCGCCGAGCATCAGCAGCGATTTGCGCTTGTCCCAGAGCCGCAGCACGATGCTGGCGTTGTTGTAGGCGTTGACCAGCGTCGCGGGGTCGTTGACCTGTAGGACTTTGAGATGCAGTCCGTCGAGACGCATTTCCCGACCCGGCTTTGTGAGGTTTTCGACGTGCAGGCCAGAGGCCGCGAGTGCTTCGAGGTAGGCGTCGGCCAGCTTCCGGCGGTTGAGGTCGGTGTCCAGTTGCGCGTCGCTCATCGGCGACTGCCAGACGGTTCCGATTTCGATGCCGCCGGGTGCGCGCAGGATCTCGGTGAGGGCGCCCATGGGGTCGACATGGGGATGCGTCACGAACCACCACTCCACGCGGTTGCCCAGCGCCGCGAGGAATCCCCGCAGGTAGGGGGCGTCGGCCGCCGTGCCGCCGTCGATCACCACGACGCGCCCCGCATCGGTGCGGATCACATAGGAGTTCATCTGCGAGGGCCCCTGCGGAGGCAACTGCCAGAGCGTGAAGCCCGGGCGCGCGGCCCACGACTGAAAACAGCCTGCGGCGAAGAACAGCGAAAGGAGCAGTTTGCGCAGCATGGTTTTACTTTTTACCGTATTTAATCAGCAGCGACGAGCGCGGCTGTCCGATGCTCATGGTGAAACCGTCCATCAACTGCCGGCCCGTGGCCTCCACGCGGTCGTCGTTGTCGGCGTTCTCCAGCACATAGGTCGCTTCGGGCTCCAGCCCGCGGAAGCGCACGACTTTCTGTTCCTCTGTCGAGAGGTCGCGGCGGAAAGCCACCACATAACCCGTCTGGTCCGAGGGGCGCAGGAGCTGATAGGCCAGCCAGATGTCGTCGCCCGTCATGTCGCCGTAACCCGTCAGCGGGTAGTAGTCTTCGTAGAAATAGGGGCGCACGGCGGCGAACTCGGCCATGCGGCGCTGCATCTCGGGGATCGACGCATCGGCGTTCGATATCTTCCAGTTGTAGATGATCGTGGCGCTGAGACTCGAGCGGAAGGTGAAGGCGTCGGATTTCTGCGTGCCGGTCCCGTGCACGGGCAGCCACATATTCAGCCCGTAGGTGTGGCACTGGTAGCCGATCGGTTCGCCGTAGTTGTAGTCGGTGCGCCAGAGCGGTGCCGACCGCGAGGTCGATTCGAGGTCGATGCGGCGGCCTCCCGAGGCGCAGTTGTCGATCAGGAGTCCCGGGAACTCGGCCCGCAGGTAATCCCAGAAAGCGTAGAGCCCCTCGATGTAGCGGATTTCGCAGATGCCCACGCGGTCGGGCCGGTCGTTGGCGTACCAGAAACCTTCGGGGTCGATGTTGAAATCCTGCCGGTAGTAGTCGATGCGGTTGTCGCGGATGAGCTGGGCGATCTGCTCGCAGAACCATGTGCGGGCCACGGGGTCGCCCAAGTTGAAGAGGAACGAATCGACGCTTCCGCGCTTCACCCAGCCCGGCTGGGCGGCTTTGCCGCTGGCGTCGAGCATGAACTCGGGGTGCTGCATGGCCCAGTCGGAATCCTTCATCACGCGCTCGGGCTCGAACCACACCATGAACTTGCAGCCGGCGCGGTGCACCTCGTCGCCCACGGGACCGAGGCCCTGCGGGAAGCGCACGCTGTCCACCGACCAGTTGCCCACGGTGTTGGCCCAGTTGTAGTGGTTCTTCCAGTCGGCGGCCTTGCTGTACCATCCGGCGTCGAGCCAGAAGACCTGAGGCAGCAGGCCGAACTGCTTGTAACGTTTCACGAGCGCCGTGGCGTAATCGGCCGTCATGCAGGTGTATTCGTTGCAGGGGGCGGGGTCGCCGTAGTTGAAGCTCGAACAGATCGGGAATACGGCCGGCTTGCCGTCGGCCGTGGGGTGGTGGTGGGCCAGCAGGAAGCGGCGCAGGAGGTTCTGGCCGTCCATGCGGTCGTCGCCCTGCCACAGGAGCATGGCCGTCGAGGGAGTGCGGATCTCCTCGCCCGGAAGCAGGTAAGCGGACAGGTTCTTCATGCCGGTCGCCACGCTCACGGCGTTCGCCGCCGGGCGTGCGATGTCGGCTTTCCAGTTACCGGTCCATCCGATGGCTACGACCATGCCTCCCGTGGGCAGTTGGACGTTGAAGAAAGGAAAGGCGTGCGACGACGAGCGTCCGCCCTGCGGGTGCATCGAGTGCACGTCGCCCACGGCCAGTTCGCGCGAACGGGCGTGGAAGTCGGCTTTCGAGACGTGGCTTCCGTCGGCGTAGTGGAGCAGATAGGTCCCCTTGGCCGTCGATTCGGGGGTGATGTCCACGACCTTCACCTGCTCGATCTTCGGGGTGTTCCCGCCGGAGGTGTTGCGGAAGCGGAGCACCCACTCCATGGCGTTGAAGTCCGCGAAGGTCTTCACGCGGCACTCGACGGCGAGCCCCGTCGCGGGGTCGGTATAGGTGTAGGCGCGCTCGGTGACGTTCCGCTCCGTTGCGGGAAGCGTCTCGGCGGCGTATTTCCATTTGGCGATCGTCTTGCCCGAGGGCACGCCCCCGTAGACGAACGAGAAGGGCGGCACCTTGCCTTTGGCAAAGGCCCCGGCGACCCATGTGTCGCATTCGGCGCCCTTGGCGGGGATACGCAGACGCGACTGGGCGGAGGTCTGTACGGCGGTCAGCAGGAGTGTTGCAAGCAGCAGTCTGAATAGGTGTTTCATGGCTTAAGGCGTCAGTTTTTGCGGTATTTTATCAGCAGCGAGCTTCGCGGGTTGTCGAGGCGGAGCGTCAGCCCCTCGGTCAGTTCCCGGCCGCTACGAACGGTTTCGGCCTGCGTGTCGCAGTCCACGAGGGTATAGGAGGCGTCGGGCGCGAGTCCGCCCAGACGCACTATGTATTCCGCGTCGGGAGCGTCCTGACGGCGGAAGGCGACCACGATGCCCGAGCCGTCCGACGGACGGTGCATCTGGTAGGCCAGCCACACGTCGGAACCCGTGAGGTCGCCCGTTCCCGAGAGCGGATAATAGTCTTCGTAGTAGTATTCGCGGATGTCGCGGTATTCCCGGACGCGCTGCTGCATGTCGAGGACCGAAACGCCCGGCTCGGTGACTTTCCAGTTGCACTGGAGCGCCGACGAAAGGCTCGAGCGGAACGAATACTGGTCCGGCAGCAGGATGCCCGTGCCGTGTATCGGCAGGAAGAAATTCAACCCGTAGGTGTGGCACTGGTAGCCGTCGGGGTCGTCGTAGTGGTAGTAGTCGCTGCGCCAGAGAGGTGCGCTGCGGCCGATGGACTCCCAGTCGAGGCGTTTGCCGCCCGAAGCGCAGTTGTCGATCAGCAGCCCGGGGAAGCGTTCCAGCAGGTAATCCCAGAATTTGTAGAGGTTTTCGATGTGGCGGATCTCCCTGATGCCCCGGCGGCCGGGCTGGTCGGCGTCGCGCCAGTAACCGGCCGGGAGCATGTTGAAATCCTGCCGGTAGTAGTCGATCCCGTTCTCTTCGATCAGGTCGCCGTAGTATTTGCAGAGCCAGTCGCACGCCGCGTCGTTGCCCAGGTCGAACAGGTACCAGGTCGACTGCTCCGAGCCTTCGGGCCACTGGGTGTCGAGCATCCACTCTTTGTGTTCTGTGGCCCACTGCGTGCCTTTCACGACGCGCTCGGGCTCGAACCACACCATGAATTTGGCGCCGGTTTCGTGCACGGCGTCCGACACGGGTTTCAGCCCTTCGGGGAAGCGCTCCCGGTCTACCGTCCAGTTGCCCGTGGTGTTGGCCCAGCTCTTGCCGTGCTGGAAATCCCCGGCTCCGGTGTGCCATCCGGCGTCGAGCCAGAAAACGTCGGGCGTGAGTTCGAACATCGAGAAGCGGCGGACCATGGCAATGGCCCAGTCGGCCGTCAGGCACGAATATTCGCCGCAGGGCTGCGGATCGCGGTAGTTGAAGGCGCTGCAAAGCGGGTAGAAGGGGCTGCCGTCGACTTTGCGCGAGTGGTGTGCGAGGATGAGGCGGCGGAAACGGTTGTGGCCGTTCATGCGGTCGCCGCTCCAGAACATCAGGGCGACCGAGGGCGTGCGGATTTGCTCGTCCGGGTAGAGGTAGAGATCGGTGTTCAGCATGCCCGTGGCCAGCGTCAGGCGGCTCGGGTCACGTTTCTCGAGGTCGGCGAACCACGTTCCGGTCCAGCCGACGGCGACCATCACGCCCTGCTGCGAAGCCTCGGATTCGAGGTTGAAGAAGGGAAAAGCCTCCTCCGACGAACGTCCTCCGTGGGGTTCGATGTGCAGCGGCTGCTCGGTGCGGAACTCCGCGGTGCGGGGTGCATAGTCGGCCTTCGAGATTTTGTTGCCTTCGGCGTAGTGGATTTTCAGCGCTCCGGCGGCGGGGTAGACCATGTCGAAATCCGCGACCTTCACGCGTGTGAGCTGCCCGGAATTCGTTGCCGACGTATTGCGGAAATGCAGCACCCATTCCACGGCCCGGAATTCGGGGTATCCCTTGACGTCGCAGACCACTTCAAGTCCGCTGCGGGGATCGGTGTAGGTGAACGTGCGCAGGACGACATCTTTTTCCGCCGATGCGGGTGCCGTGCGGCTCCAGCGCCACGTGCGGAGGAACTCCTCCGACGGTTTCTCGTCCAGGATGAACGAGAACGGGGGCAGCTGGCCTTTTGCGAAGCGTTGGTCGATCCAGCGGGCGATGTCTGTTTGGTCGCCTTGCATCTGCAAACGCACCTGCGCTGACGCTGGGATTGTTCCCAGCGTCAGCAACAGGGCACTTGCCAAGGCGATGATGGTACGTCGGTAATTGATTACGGGTTTCATCGTCTGTTTTTAGGGTTGTATTATTCGGTTTTTTATCATTCGGCATCCTGTTCCGCAGGGCAGAGGTCGTCGATCGAGGTATGCGTGTGCTTGATCTTGACGCCGCCGCCGTCGATGTCGCGGCGGGCCTGACCGGCGCTGGCCGAAAGGCCCAGGTCCTTGAGCAGGCCAGCGAGGTAAATCTGGCCCTCGTCGTTGACGGTCAGCTCAACGTGCTTCTCGGGGAAGTCGGCAAGCTGGCCCTCCTTGAACACACGGTCGAACTCGGCCTGAGCCTCGTCGCCGGCGCCAGCACCGTGGTAGGTGTCGCACAGGTCGCGGCCTAGAGCGCGCTTGAGCTCGTAGGGGTCGGCGGAGCCATCGGCCAGGGCGGCATCGATCTTGTCGCCCTCGGCCGGGGCGAGCGAGCTGGCCAGACGATAGTACTTGCCGATCATCTCGTCGGGGATGGACATGGTCTTGCCGAACATATCCTTGGGAGTGTCGGTCAGGCCGATGTAGTTGCCATAGGACTTGGACATCTTGCGCACGCCGTCGGTGCCCTCGAGCAGCGGCATGGTAAGCGCGATCTGCGGCTCCATGCCCATCTTCTCCATGAGCTCGCGGCCGGCGAGCAGGTTGAAGAGCTGGTCGGTGCCGCCCATCTCGACGTCGGCCTTGATCTGAACGGAGTCGAAGGCCTGCATCACGGGGTACAGAAACTCGTGCAGGGCAATCGGCGTCTGGGACTGGTAGCGCTTGGTAAAGTCGTCGCGCTCAAGGATGCGGGCGACGGTGAACTTGGAGCACACCTGCAGCAGGCCGGCCAGGTCCATCGACAAGATCCAGTCGCCGTTATGCACGATGGTGGTCTTCTCGGGGTCCAGAATCTTCATGGCCTGGCTCACGTAGGTCTCGGCGTTGGCCTCGATCTGCTCCTGCGAAAGCTGCGGACGCGTGGAGTTCTTGCCCGAGGGGTCGCCGATCAGCGCGGTGCCGTTGCCGATGATGAGGGTGACGTTGTGGCCCAGGTCCTGGAACTGACGCATCTTGCGCAGGGGCACGGCATGGCCCAGGTGCAGGTCGGGGCTGGTGGGATCGACGCCGAGCTTGATGTTGAGGGGCTCGCCCTTCTCAAGCTTCTTGCGAAGGTCGGCCTCGGGGACGATCTGCGCTGCACCCGAGGTGATGATACGCATTTGCTCGTCAACAGACAGCATTGGGTATCCTCCTTTTGCTATAGCACCCTCGCCGAAAACGGCGGTGCTGGAAGTCCATAAACTCTCTTATGATAACAAACTGACGCGACGCGGCACTTACGACAGGAAAATCCTCGTCCTGCCGCATGCGTCAATGGCAACTGGCAGACGTGTACCGTCACGCTCGACCAGATAGCGTACCTGCCGACGACGCAAGCAGTCGCGGCAACGGACCTGTCCCGTCGCATCGGTGGCGCAGACGCCCTCGGCGGTCAGCAGGCAGTGCTCGCACACCATGAGCTCGGGGCAATCGGCATCGACAGGGCTCAGAACACCAGGTTCGGCCGTCAGTTCGGCAATACGCTCCGCATCATTGCCGAGCAACTCGGCCGGCAAGTACACCCGCCCCGCACCGAGTCCGCGCAGCCAGGTAAGCGTGGCCCGATTCGCGCAGAACACCGGCGCCGCCACGTCAAACGTCACGCCCAGCTCGCGAGCAATCACCACCTGTCCCAGGTTGCGGCAGACGACGCGCCCGGCACGCTGCATCAGCGAGCGGGTCCGGTCAGCGTCACCCGTGCGGCACACCTCGTCAAGCACCACAACGGTGTCGGACAAATCGAGTTCTCTGCGCGGGTCGGTATCCATCAGCTGCCAAGCAAAAACCATGCGAGCGGGAACCGCGCACTCCACCAACTCCGGCGACGCACCGCTATCCACCGCAACGTCCTCAAAGGGCAGCACCTCAACGGCACGCGCAACGGGCGCAATCGCATCCGCCTCGGCCCGCATGCGCTCCAACACCGCCGCCGTCTGATCCAACACGCCGGCGCTACGAATCAGGTATACCTCGCAGCCCGCGTCCACCTTACGCTTGCAATGCACGACGACGCGCTTCCCCGCTGCGGCATCCACCGGGCAGGGCACCTGCGGCCAGCGCTTGGGCACATCGGGACGCGCGTCGACACCCGGATAGAACCGAATCTCGAGCGTGTCACCCGCCGCCACGGCGGCATCGAGCTCAACGGTCACCTCTTCGTGGCCCACAGCGACCAAGCGCCCCACGCGCACGCCCTGGTTAATTGCACGCTCAAAGCTCATCAGCTCGGCACCCGAACGCCCTCGCAGGTACGCATCGGTAAACCCACGGTTAAACGACCTTCCCAGCTCGCGCTCAAGCTCTTCCACGGCACCGGGGTCCCACGCGCCGTCGCGCAGCATATCGAGCGCCCGGCGCCAAACCCGCACCACGTTGAATACGTAATCGGGGTTCTTCATGCGTCCCTCGATCTTGAGCGACGCAACGCCAGCATCTACAAGCTCGGGCAGATGCGCAATACCCAGATAGTCATGCGGACACAGCAGACGATCCCCCTCAACGGCGACAACGCTCTGCCCCGCCTCGTCCACTAGGTCGTACGCCAGACGGCACGGCTGCGTGCAGTCGCCGCGCATCGCCGATCGTCCACGCCGCAGGGCCGAGAACTCGCACGCCCCCGAATAGCCGATGCAAATCGCACCGTGGCAGAATACCTCGATGGGCACGCCCGTGGCACATAGCGCCGCAATCTCGTCGACCGTCAGCTCGCGTGCCGTCGTCACGCGCTCGACCCCC
>ERZ791626.1627-NODE-1627-length-14644-cov-2.404209_pt1 | contig 14644 bp, 13 predicted proteins | sample MGYA00510266_ERZ791626 | MGnify/ENA primary metagenome ERZ791626 (study PRJEB30046, sample SAMN00715208) | human gut metagenome | study: EMG produced TPA metagenomics assembly of the A metagenome-wide association study of gut microbiota in type 2...
CCACCCGCTACAGCGAGTAACCTGCCTAGCGAAAAGTAAAATCATCACAGGTTGAGCATAAGTCAGCGAAAGCATCCCTAGGCGAGCAAGGTGACGTGAAAGAGGAGGGAAGCGTACTTCGGTACGCGACCGACGATTGAACGTCAGATTGCCGCTTAGGGGCGTTTGCAGCGTCGACCGGTCCGCCGTTCGCTAGAACGGCGGAACCAAGGGCGCAGCGTCGGCCCGTTGCGCGGTTTGGAAAACCGCGCAACTAGAGCTACATGACCATAACGTAGCGCGATCCCACGTAGTACTGCTTACCCATCAGGACCGGCTCGCCATTGGGTCCGATAAAGCCGGCGCGCAGGTTGAGCAGCGGATCGTGCGGAGCAATGCCCAGCTCAGCCGCCTGCTCGGCGTTGGCGCGAACGGCTTCGACCGTACGGTAACCAACCGAGACAATCGGCGTTCCGCCAACACGCTCGACCTCGGCAAAAATCGACTTGTCCTCAAGATCGGCCGTCAACAGCTCACGGTAGGCGTCAAACGGCACAAAGATGTTCTCTTCAAAGATGGGCTCGCCGTCGGCAGTACGCACGCGCTTGATGTGCAGCAGCAGCGCATCCTTCTGCAGGCCAAAGAACTCCATCTTGTTTTGGCGCGCCGGCACAATCTGGCGATCGATTACGTGCGCACCGGCCTTCATGCCGTTGCCGGCACACAGCGCGGTAAACGTCTGCAGCGTCGAGGCGTGAAATTGGCGATTGATGTGCGGCGTGGAAACAAAGGTGCCACGGCCCTGCTGCTTAACCAGGTAGCCATCGGAGCACAGCTCCTCGACGGCGCGACGCACCGTAATTCGGCTCACCTCGTACTGCTCGGCTAGCTCGAGCTCGGACGGAATACGCTCCTTGGGTGCATAAACACCTTTCTCGATCGCATCCTTGATCTCGTCGTAAATCTGCTGGTAAAGCGGTGCATTTTTGGGTGCAGGCATATCTAATCACTCTTATCGAAATATTGAAATAACTAATACGTATATAACGTCTAGTTTCATGTTACCTCATAATGATAAAACGATACACCGCATACAGCAAATCCTTACCTGCCGTCGTCCTGTTGCAGGCTGTCCTGATCGATGAGGCGCGCCTGCCTGCTGGCCATGCGCGCGGGCTTGTCGGGATCGGGCACGGCCGTGGGCATGGGCTCGTCGACATGACCGCCCCACCAGCCGCCCACAAAGTTGAGCGTATGGAACACATTGATCACGGCGCCGGGATCAATGTCGCACACCAGCTTGATAATGTCCTGGCTCTCGTAGGTCGAGACAACGGCATGCAGCAGGTACATCTTCTCGCGGCTGTATCCGCCAATGACCTCGGCACAGCTAATGCCATGCTGAAAATGGTCAACATAGGCGGTCATGACCTCGTCGGCCTTGCGCGTCGTGATCTGCAGCGTCACGCGATCGTAGCGACGATAGAAGCTGTCGATGGTCTTGGTCGAAATAAACTGGAACACGATGGAGTACGCCGCGTTGTCCCAGCCAAACATAAAGCCAAAGATCGCCAGGATAAAGCAGTTGAAACCAAAGATAACGCCCCAGATGGTCTTGCCCGTGTGGTTGGAAACCCACAGCGCGATAAAGTCGGTGCCGCCGGTGGATGCGCCGGACTTAAGCGCGATGGCAGCGCCCAGACCCGAGACCACGCCACCAAAAATGATGAGCATGATCTTGTCGCCCAAAAACGGCGCGAAGTGAAAGACGTTGAGGAACAGCGACGAGAGCATGACCTGCATCATCGAGAAGATGACGAAGCGCTTGCTAATGCCGCTCCAGCACAGGAGCGCCACGGGGATGTTGAGCGCGAGCATGCCGAGCGAGATGTCGATGTGAACGCCGCCGAGCGAGGTGACGCGATCGAGCAGGACCGCGACGCCGGTGAGGCCGCTCGGAAGCAGGTCGGCGGGGCGAATGAACGCCTGAATCAGAAATGTCTGGAGAACGGCGGAGATGGTGACCGCCACGGCAGTAATGGCGCGGCGGACGATGGTGAGACGGCCGAGCACGAGCACGCGGTCCGTGAGCTGATCGATGGCGTTCGCCACGTAGGCTCCTTTCGAAGGCAGATGTAATTGTGGGGCATGCCGGCGATTGTAGCATGGAGCGCGAGAGGGCGCTTCAATTCACCCTCTCTCGACAACCAAAACGAGCCAGCAGCTCCCCAACCAAAGAGCCAAATTCTAAGTGAGTAGACTTTTCGCGATCTACCAAGCGCACTCAAAACAGCCACCTCTCCGACCTGCGGTTTTACTAAGGCAGATACGCTTTGTGCTCGGCATGTGCCAAAAAGTCTACTCACTTAGTCCGAGTCGAAGCCAAACGGATCTAAATCAAAGCCAAAATGAGCCAATCCACCGCAAGAGACGTGTGAATCCGCACTTCTTGCGGCGAATTGACGCTACAAAGCGGTCAGAATGTCGGCGAGGTTGTCGATGACGGCGTCGGCTCCCAGGTTAACGCCCTCGTGCGGACGCAGTGCCAGGACGCGCGCGCCGGAGCGCTTGCCGGCCTCGATGCCCAAAGGCGAGTCCTCGATAACCAGGCACTCGGTAGGCTCCACCCCCAGTGCCTCCATGGCACGCAGGTAGATCTCGGGGTCGGGCTTAAATGCACTGCACTCGTGACCGCTGATGGTGTAGTCCAGCACGTCGGTGATACCGGCAATCTCCACCAGCTCGTCAATGAGCTCGCGATAGGACGAGCTCGCGATGGCACACTTGACGCCGCGCTCGTGCAGCTCGCGCATCACCGGCTCCGCCTGCTCGTTGAGCAGCTCGGCATACGGAACAGGGTGAACCGGGCTGTAGACCTGCTTGTACTCAACGCGCAAGCGCTCGCGCAGCTCAACATCGTCGGGCACCAGCGACTTCCAGATGGCAGGCTCGTTAGACCCCGAAAGATCGGGGATCTCGTCAAAGTGGAACCCCTTTTCCTCCATAAACGCCACGCGGCGACGGTTGTAGAACCACTCGGTATCGACCAGCACGCCGTCCATATCAAACAGCACTGCCTTGATCATACGCATCTCCTCCCACCCGCCAAAAAGGGACAGGTTTATTTTGGTAGGTTTTATCTGGGGTTTTGCGGCGCGACGGGCGCGCCCTCCCCAGAGCAAAAAAGGGGACGGGGCGCAAACCCCATCCCCTCTCAATCAACCTGTAAGGTCTACTTACTTGTGATTAGTAGGAAAGCTTCCACATGTAGCGACGCATGGTCAGCGGGTGCTGACGGGCCTCGGCGATCTGGTTGCCGTACTCGCGCATAACGGCGAGGTGCAGCAGCGGGTTGAAGTAGGTGACGACGCTTGCCGGCACGGCGTCGGCCAGACCGTAGTCCTTGGAGTCGATCAGAGCGACCTTGGCGCCCATGCGCTTAAGGAAGGTGAGGGCGCGGGCGTCCATCGGACGGGTGGCACCGTCGGACATGAAGAAGACGTAGGGCTTACCCTCGGTGGAAACCTCGAACGGGCCGTGGAAGTACTCGCCGGTGTTGTAGGCGGCGGCATCGATCCACTGCATCTCGGTGAACAGGAAGGCGGCGTGAGAATAAGCCATCTTCTCGGAGGCACCGGAGGCCATGAAGTAGATCATCTTGTCGTCCTTGAAGTCCTGGGCGAACTGCTTGGCAAGACCCTTGGCGGACTGAGCGGCGTTCTCGCAGAGCTCGAAGACGTTGGTGAGGCCGGTGATCATGTCCTCGTAGTGGTCATAGCCTTCGGTCTGCTGAAGGATCTCGAGTGCAAGAGCGATGGCGTAGCCGGGCTTCTCGCACTTGGCAGCGTAGTTGGCGTGGAAGCCGTGAACGATGACGTGGTCGGCGTCGACGGTCAGAGCGGAGCCAGCCTTGTTGGTAAGGGAGACGACCGGGCAGTTGTGCTTCTTGGCGGTCTTGTTGGCCTCGACAGTCTCGGGCGTGGAGCCACCGAGGGAGCAGGTGATCACGAAGGTGTGCTCGTTGACCCAGGAAGGCGTGTCGTAGTTGAACTCGTTAGCGGTGAAGATCTGAACGTTCAGCTTGTCCGTGTTGTTGGCCAGGAAGTACTTGGCGGGGTAAAGGTCGGACATGGAAGCGCCGCAGCCGACGAAGGCGACGCTGTGGATCTCGTGGTTGGACAGGACGTCAGCGACGATCTGCTTAGGGAGGTTAAGGTCGATCTCGTACATCTGACACATTCCTTTCGATTTTTTGCGGCGCCACATTGCCGGACGCACGCAGGGTTACCGTAGTTAGGACCGAGTCGCCGGCCCGTTGAGGATGTGACAAGGGAACTGTCCCTTTGACACATTTAGGGATGGAAGCCTGCCTGGGGTATGGGATGCCAGGCAGGCCCCCGGGGAAAGCGGTTAGACGCTTGGTCGCGACTAGGCCAGGATGCCGGCCGCGGAGAGGGCGATGCCACCCACGATGGCGATCACGAGAAGCCAACCGGTGTTGACGTTCTTCTTGATGAGCCAGTACATAAGGCCGGTGAGGCCGAGGGAGATCATCTGGGGCATCATGCCGTCCAGGATGTCCTGAATCACGACGGTGCCCTCAGCGAACTGCAGCGGGGTGGTGGCGCCGATCAGCGTAGCGATCATGCCGCCCACGGACATAAGACCCACGATGCCGCAGACATACATGAGCTTCTCCATGAGGTCGCCGCCCTGGAGCTTGCTCAGGTACTCGTGGCCGCCCTGATAGCCGATCTTGGCTGCGAACCAAGTGATCAGCACAGAGGGGACGATGGAGATGAGCATGGCCAGGATCGGGCCCATGATGGAGCCCTGTTGAGCCAGCTGAACGCCCAGGCCAAAGGCGATAACGCGGATGGTGCCCTGGAAGAAGGAGTCACCGATGCCGGAAAGCGGACCCATGAGGGAGGTCTTGACCGCGTTGATCGAATCGGGGTCGAAGTTCTCGGGATCCTTGGCGTACTCCTCCTCCATGGAGGCGGCGAGGCCCAGGATGAAAGCGCTCGTCTGCGGGGTGCAGTTGTAGAACGCCATGTGACGGTGGTAAGCCTCTTTCTTAGCAGCGAGCTGCTTGGGGTCGGACTCGTCCGGATAGAGGCGATCGAGCGTGGGGACCATGCCGTAGAGGAAGCCCATGTTCATCTGACGCTCGTAGTTCCAAGAGGCCTGGATGGCCCAGGAGCGCCAGAAGAACTGGCTGACCTTCTTGTTCAGGGACACGTCCTTGGTTGCGGTTGCCATAGTGTGTTCCTCCTTAGTCTTCGTCGTCTTCGAGCGGATCGTAGTCGGAATCGACACCGGCGGCTGCATGGGAACCGTTGAACTTGAAGCCCATGAAGACGATAGCCAGGCACACACCGATCAGAGCGACCGCGATGACGGACAGGTCGAGGTAGGCGGCGAGCAGGAAACCGATGAACAGGAACGGAGTCATACCCTTCTTGATCATCATGGTGAGCAGCAGGGCCAAGCCGTAGGCGGTCATGATCTTGGTCGAAACGTTCAGACCAACGGACAGCCACTCGGGAACCATGTTGACGATGGCCTGAACCAGGTCGGTGCCAACAAAGACGGCCAGGAAGATCGGCAGGAAGTACATGATGGCGTACAGACCGGAGCCGGCGCAGATGTGCATACGGTAGGCGGTCTTGAAGTTACCGTTATCGATCGCGCTATCGGCCACATGGGTGAGGGCGGCGATGATGGAACGGAACACGATGCCGAGGAGCTGACCCAAGACGGCGACCGGGATGGCGATCGTCATGGCGGTCTCAGCAGAAGCATCGGTCAGGCACGCGAAGGCAGCTGCCACGATGCCGCCCAGGACCATATCGGGCGGAACGGCGGCGCCGACCTGCACCAGGCCCATGGACACGAGCTCGACGGCGGCACCGACGGCAAGGCCGGTGGGCACATCGCCCAGCAGCAGACCGACGAGCGTAGCGCCAACGAGGGGCTGCTCGAAGTTAAGACGACCGAGCAGGCGGGAGTCCCACATGCAGAACACGCCGACGAGGCCGACGAGCACCGCACTGATGAACGTATTCATACCCTTCTCCTTTCAGTCAGGCAAAAGCCTGGTTGATTACAGCTTGGCGTCGATGTCGACGCTCTGATACGTAGGGGTCTGCTGGACGTAGAGCTTGATGCCCATGTCGAGCAGCTGGTTGACGTCGGCCTTCTGGGTGGCGTCGAAGAAGACGGAGCTGTCCTTGCCGCCGACCTGTTCGGCACCGTCGTGGTTGGCGGTGGCGCCCAGGTTGATGGCGTCGAGCTTGTAGCCCTGGCAGAACTGCAGCATCTCGGCAGTGTTGCCAAAGACGAACATGACGCGCTCGCCGAGGGTGTTGAGCTTGTCCATCTTGGCGAGGGCACGCTCGACGGTGAAGACGTTCAGGCGCACGCCCTGGGGCTTGGCCAGCTTAAGAGCGCCCTTCTTGATATCATCGTTGGCGGCAGCGTTGTCGACGACGATGATGCGCTCGGCCTGAACCTTGGTGGTCCAGGTAAAGACGACCTGGCCGTGCAGCAGACGGTAGTCAAGACGTGCGAGGACGATCTTGGCGGGACCGGAGCTGTGACGGGGTGCCTTGGCCTTCTTGGCGGGAGCCGCGGCGGCCTCGACCGGTGCGTTGGGGTTGGTCAGACCGGTGCGGGCCTCGTTGATGAGGGCCGCGAGCTCGGCGCCCTTGACGGGGACGGGGCTCATAGCGAGCGTGAGCGCCAGCGGGATGTTGAAACCGCTGACAACCGTGAACTTCGTGCCGTTCTTGGAAAGCTCGACCATGCTGTTGTTGACCGAGCTGCCGAGCATATCGGTCAGCACATAGACGGTGTCGTCCGCGTTGAACGTGGCGATCATGGCGTCCACCTTATTGGTGATGGGCTCCTTGTCGTCACGAGCAAGCGACACGACGTGGACGTTCGACACGTCGCCGAGAACCATCTCGAGCGTGTCTTTGGCGCCTGCGGCCAGGCCGCCATGAGATGCGAGAATGATCTGATTCATCTTGCCTCCTCCTTTTCGTTATGGTCATTATAACGTCTTATACGTTGCGGATATTGCTAATTAGTATAAAGACCGTTCGCGGGTGAAAATCGACCGTTGACGGGTTTAACGTACTTGAAACGTTGGGGCTGGGTAGGCCGGCGCTGGCTGGATAATCCCAGGTCGGACGCCGTGCGCAATCCCTTATCGCACGAAGTACCAGGGGCTTTCCTGCACGGTGGGCTCCAGCGCGATGCCGCACAAGGTGAACCCGATCGACTTCGAAAACTCCGAAGGGAACCTGGGGCTTTCCAACGCGGTATTGCAGCACCTGGCAAGCAAACTGCCAGTTTCCCGCTGGCAGCGTGACCTGACCGACTCCACCGTGCTGCGTAACCTCGGCGTGGGTATCGGTTATGCGCTGATTGCGTATCAATCCACCCTGAAAGGCGTGAGTAAACTGGAAGTGAACCGTGACCATCTACTGGATGAACTGGATCACAACTGGGAAGTGCTGGCTGAACCAATCCAGACAGTTATGCGTCGCTATGGCATCGAAAAACCGTACGAGAAGCTGAAAGAGCTGACTCGCGGTAAGCGCGTTGACGCCGAAGGCATGAAGCAGTTTATCGATGGTCTGGCGTTGCCAGAAGAAGAGAAAGCCCGCCTGAAAGCGATGACGCCGGCTAACTACATTGGTCGCGCCATCACCATGGTTGATGAGCTGAAATAAGCCTCAAAACAGTGCCGGATGGCGATGCTGTCCGGCCTGCTTATTAAGATTATCCGCTTTTTATTTTTTCACTTTACCTCCCCTCCCCCGCTGGTTTATTTAATGTTTACCCCCATAACCACATAATCGCGTTACACTATTTTAATAATTAAGACAGGGAGAAATAAAAATGCGCGTACTGGTTGTTGAAGACAATGCGTTGTTACGTCACCACCTTAAAGTTCAGATTCAGGATGCTGGTCATCAGGTCGATGATGCAGAAGATGCCAAAGAAGCCGATTATTATCTCAATGAACATTTACCGGATATTGCGATTGTCGATCTCGGTTTGCCTGACGAGGACGGTCTGTCACTGATTCGCCGCTGGCGTAGCAATGATGTTTCACTGCCGATTCTGGTATTAACCGCCCGTGAAAGCTGGCAGGACAAAGTCGAAGTATTAAGTGCCGGTGCTGATGATTACGTGACTAAACCGTTTCATATTGAAGAGGTGATGGCGCGAATGCAGGCATTAATGCGGCGTAATAGCGGTCTGGCTTCACAGGTCATTTCGCTACCCCCGTTTCAGGTTGATCTCTCCCGCCGTGAATTATCTATTAATGACGAAGTGATCAAACTGACCGCGTTCGAATACACCATTATGGAAACGTTGATACGCAATAATGGCAAAGTGGTGAGCAAAGATTCGTTAATGCTCCAACTCTATCCGGATGCGGAGCTGCGGGAAAGTCATACCATAGATGTACTGATGGGACGTCTGCGCAAAAAAATACAGGCACAATATCCGCAAGAAGTGATTACCACCGTTCGCGGCCAGGGCTATCTGTTCGAATTGCGCTGATGAAAAAATTACTGCATCTTTTTTTCCCGCTCTCGCTGCGGGTACGTTTTCTGTTAGCAACGGCAGCAGTAGTATTGGTGCTTTCGCTTGCCTACGGAATGGTTGCGCTGATCGGTTATAGCGTCAGTTTCGATAAAACCACGTTTCGGCTGTTACGTGGCGAGAGCAATCTGTTCTATACCCTTGCGAAGTGGGAAAACAATAAGTTGCATGTCGAGTTACCCGAAAATATCGACAAGCAAAGCCCCACGATGACACTAATTTATGATGAGAACGGGCAGCTTTTATGGGCGCAACGTGACGTGCCCTGGCTGATGAAGATGATCCAGCCTGACTGGCTGAAATCGAATGGTTTTCATGAAATTGAAGCGGATGTTAACGATACCAGCCTCTTGCTGAGTGGAGATCATTCGATACAGCAACAGTTGCAGGAAGTGCGGGAAGATGATGACGACGCGGAGATGACCCACTCGGTGGCGGTAAACGTCTACCCGGCAACATCGCGGATGCCAAAGTTAACCATTGTGGTGGTGGATACCATTCCGGTGGAGCTAAAAAGTTCCTATATGGTCTGGAGCTGGTTTATCTATGTGCTCTCAGCCAATCTGCTGTTAGTGATCCCGCTGCTGTGGGTCGCCGCCTGGTGGAGTTTACGCCCCATCGAAGCCCTGGCAAAAGAAGTCCGCGAACTGGAAGAACATAACCGTGAATTGCTCAATCCAGCCACAACGCGAGAACTGACCAGTCTGGTACGAAACCTGAACCGACTGTTAAAAAGTGAACGCGAACGTTACGACAAATATCGTACGACGCTCACCGACCTGACCCATAGTCTGAAAACGCCACTGGCGGTGCTGCAAAGTACGCTGCGTTCTCTGCGTAGTGAGAAGATGAGCGTCAGTGATGCTGAGCCGGTAATGCTGGAGCAAATCAGCCGCATTTCACAGCAAATTGGCTACTACCTGCATCGTGCCAGTATGCGCGGCGGGACATTGCTTAGCCGCGAGCTGCATCCGGTCGCCCCACTGTTGGACAATCTCACCTCGGCGCTGAACAAAGTGTATCAACGCAAAGGGGTCAATATCTCTCTCGATATTTCGCCAGAGATCAGCTTTGTTGGTGAGCAGAACGATTTTGTCGAGGTGATGGGTAATGTGCTGGATAATGCCTGTAAATATTGCCTCGAATTTGTCGAAATTTCTGCAAGGCAAACCGACGAGCATCTCTATATTGTGGTCGAGGATGATGGCCCCGGTATTCCATTAAGCAAGCGAGAGGTCATTTTCGACCGTGGTCAACGGGTTGATACTTTACGCCCTGGGCAAGGTGTGGGGCTGGCGGTAGCCCGCGAAATCACCGAGCAATATGAGGGTAAAATCGTCGCCGGAGAGAGCATGCTGGGCGGTGCGCGGATGGAAGTGATTTTTGGTCGCCAGCATTCTGCACCGAAAGATGAATAAATATGTCCATACTTCACGCATTACGTTAAGCATCCGTTATAATCGGTTGCAGATACCAGCCTGTGGATGCTTAACATGGAATACCAACTCACTCTTAACTGGCCCGATTTTCTTGAACGTCACTGGCAGAAACGCCCGGTGGTGTTAAAACGCGGCTTTAATAATTTTATTGACCCAATCTCTCCAGACGAGTTGGCGGGTCTGGCGATGGAAAGCGAAGTCGACAGTCGACTGGTCAGTCATCAGGATGGCAAATGGCAGGTCAGCCACGGTCCATTCGAAAGCTACGATCATCTCGGAGAAACTAACTGGTCATTGTTAGTGCAAGCAGTGAACCACTGGCATGAGCCGACCGCTGCGCTAATGCGACCGTTCCGTGAACTACCGGACTGGCGTATTGATGATCTGATGATCTCTTTTTCTGTACCGGGCGGCGGCGTCGGCCCGCATCTCGATCAGTACGACGTGTTTATCATTCAGGGTACCGGTCGTCGTCGCTGGCGAGTGGGTGAAAAGCTGCAAATGAAACAGCACTGCCCGCACCCGGATCTGTTACAGGTCGATCCGTTCGAAGCCATCATCGATGAAGAGCTGGAGCCTGGCGATATTCTTTATATTCCGCCAGGATTCCCGCATGAAGGCTACGCGCTGGAAAATGCGATGAACTATTCCGTGGGTTTTCGCGCGCCGAATACGCGGGAACTGATTAGCGGATTTGCCGATTATGTGCTGCAACGTGAACTGGGCGGCAACTACTACAGCGATCCTGATGTTCCACCTCGCGCTCATCCTGCGGACGTTCTGCCGCAAGAGATGGATAAACTGCGTGAGATGATGCTCGAATTGATCAACCAGCCGGAACACTTTAAGCAATGGTTTGGCGAGTTTATATCCCAGTCACGTCATGAACTGGATATCGCGCCGCCAGAGCCGCCTTATCAGCCGGATGAAATCTACGATGCGCTGAAACAAGGTGATGTGCTGGTGCGCCTGGGGGGTCTGCGCGTATTGCGCATTGGCGACGACGTGTATGCCAATGGTGAGAAAATCGATTCCCCGCACCGTCCGGCACTGGATGCACTCGCCAGCAACATTGCGCTGACCGCGGAGAATTTTGGCGATGCGCTGGAAGATCCGTCATTCCTCGCGATGCTCGCGGCGCTGGTCAATAGCGGATACTGGTTCTTCGAAGGGTAAGTTTGGATTTAAGCCGGATGCGGCATCACATGCCGCATCCCTTTTTGCTTACTTCCGTTGCGCCGTCAACTCGGCAATACGGACGATCACCTGCACCGCTTTTTCCATACCTTCCAGAGTCACAAACTCATGCTTACCATGATAGTTGTAACCGCCAGTGAACAGGTTCGGGCACGGTAATCCCATAAACGACAACTGCGCGCCGTCGGTACCGCCGCGGATCGGTTTCAGTTCCGGTTCAATATCGCAGTCACGCATCGCCTGCTGGGCGATATCGAGAATATGCGGATGCTCAACCACTTTCTCGCGCATATTGTAGTAACTGTCTTCAATCACCAGTTCAATGTAGCAATCAGGATGTAACCCTTTGCCCACTTTTTTAGCGATCTCCATCATTTTACGTTTACGCGCTTCAAACTGTTTACGGTCGAAATCACGGATGATGTAGTGCATATCGGCCCGTTCAACAGTGCCTTTCATGCTCGCCAGGTGATAGAAACCTTCATAGCCTTCTGTCATTTCCGGGCTTTCATCCGCCGGAACTTCCGCATGAATACGTGCCGCCAGCGACAGCGCATTTACCATTACTCCTTTCGCCGTGCCCGGGTGAACATTGTTACCGACAATTTTGATATTGACCGACGCGGCGTTGAAGTTTTCAAACTCCAGTTCGCCGACGCCACCACCATCAACGGTGTAAGCCCAGCGGGCATCGAAGGCGTCAACATCAAAATGCTTCGCCCCTTTGCCCACTTCTTCATCCGGGGTAAAGGCGACGCGAATATCACCATGCGGAATGTTTTTTTGTTGCAATACCGCCAGCGCGGTCATGATTTCTGCAATACCTGCTTTGTCATCGGCACCTAACAAGGTTTTACCATCGGTGGTAATCAGCGTCTGACCCAGTAGCTGATGCAGCACCGGGAACATAACCGGTGATAAAACTTCATCGCCGATACCCAGCGCAATATCGCCACCGCGATAGTTTTCAACAATTTGCGGATTCACATTTTTGCCGCTGCAATCCGGTGAGGTATCCACATGAGAAATAAAGCCAATCGCCGGGATATCGCCAGGGACGTTAGCCGGTAACGTCGCCATCAAAGTTCCCTTCTCACTTAAGGTCACATTGATAAGCCCCATCTCTTCGAGCTGCTCTTTCAGCAGATGCAATAACTTCCATTGGCCTTCCGTGCTGGGAACCTGTCTCACCCCTGCTTTTGATTGGGTATCCAGAGACACGTAGTTCAAAAATCGCTCAAGTAGTTTATCCATGTAGTCACCCTCACTTTTTGTGACAACATTATTAAGAAGCAACAAAAGACAAATATTGCGTCAGGTCACTTTTACCCCTGCAAGCGGGAATATTTATCAGCATTACCTTAATGAATATAAAGCTAAGCCAGTAATTCACAACAAAGATTGGCGATTCAAGCGGTTTGCCGTAGAATTACCGCCCTCATTAAGAGTCACCAAGGTGGTTAACCACAAACCCCGCATCGGTAAGCCATCCGTTGCGTTTACATGGGACAGAGTAAAAAATTGAATAAACAACCGAGTTCGCTTTCACCGCTGGTGCAATTGGCGGGAATTCGCAAATGCTTTGATGGTAAAGAGGTCATTCCCCAGCTGGATCTGACTATCAACAATGGCGAGTTCCTCACGCTGCTTGGCCCTTCTGGCTGCGGTAAAACAACCGTTCTTCGCCTGATTGCAGGTCTGGAAACTGTTGATTCCGGACGCATCATGTTGGATAACGAGGACATCACCCACGTTCCGGCGGAAAACCGCTACGTGAACACTGTTTTCCAAAGCTACGCACTTTTCCCCCACATGACCGTGTTCGAAAATGTGGCCTTTGGGTTGCGCATGCAAAAAACCCCCGCTGCTGAAATTACGCCCCGCGTGATGGACGCCCTGCGGATGGTGCAGCTGGAAACCTTCGCTCAACGCAAACCGCATCAGCTCTCTGGTGGTCAACAGCAACGCGTCGCCATTGCCCGCGCGGTGGTTAACAAGCCTCGTCTGTTGTTGCTGGATGAGTCGCTCTCAGCGCTGGATTACAAACTGCGCAAGCAAATGCAGAACGAGCTGAAAGCGTTACAGCGTAAGCTTGGCATTACATTCGTGTTCGTAACTCACGACCAGGAAGAAGCACTTACTATGTCGGACAGGATCGTGGTGATGCGCGATGGTCGCATTGAGCAAGACGGCCGCGTGAAATCTACGAAGAGCCGAAAAACCTGTTTGTTGCCGGGTTTATTGGCGAAATCAATATGTTTAACGCCACTGTCATCGAACGTCTCGACGAGCAGCGCGTACGCGCCAACGTTGAAGGCCGCGAATGTAATATCTACGTTAACTTCGCCGTTGAACCGGGGCAAAAACTGCATGTTCTGCTGCGCCCGGAAGACTTACGTGTTGAAGAGATTAACGACGACAACCACGCCGAAGGGCTGATTGGTTACGTTCGCGAGCGTAACTACAAAGGCATGACGCTGGAGTCGGTTGTTGAGCTGGAAAATGGCAAGATGGTGATGGTCAGCGAATTCTTCAATGAAGACGATCCTGACTTTGACCACTCTCTCGACCAAAAAATGGCCATTAATTGGGTAGAAAGCTGGGAGGTCGTACTGGCTGGTGAAGAACACAAGTAAGTTCCAGAATGTAGTGATTGTCACTATTGTCGGTTGGCTTGTGTTGTTTGTCTTTCTGCCCAACCTGATGATCATTGGCACCAGCTTTTTGACCCGCGACGACGCCAGTTTCGTCAAAATGGTCTTTACGCTGGATAACTACACGCGTCTGCTCGATCCGCTCTATTTTGAAGTGCTATTGCACTCGCTGAATATGGCGCTGATCGCCACCCTCGCCAGCCTGGTGCTGGGCTATCCTTTTGCCTGGTTTCTGGCGAAGCTGCCACACAAGGTGCGTCCGCTGCTGCTGTTTCTGCTGATTGTTCCGTTCTGGACCAACTCATTGATTCGTATTTACGGGCTGAAAATTTTCCTCAGCACCAAAGGCTATCTCAACGAGTTTTTGCTCTGGCTGGGCGTTATCGATACACCAATTCGCATCATGTTCACGCCTAGTGCGGTGATTATCGGTCTGGTTTACATTCTGCTGCCGTTTATGGTGATGCCGCTGTACTCCAGTATCGAAAAACTGGATAAGCCGTTGCTTGAGGCGGCGCGCGATCTCGGTGCCAGCAAGTTACCGACTTTTATCCGTATCATTATTCCACTGACGATGCCGGGAATTATTGCCGGATGTCTGCTGGTGATGCTGCCAGCGATGGGCCTGTTCTATGTGTCCGACCTGATGGGCGGTGCGAAAAACCTGCTGATCGGTAACGTCATCAAGGTACAGTTCCTCAATATTCGTGACTGGCCGTTTGGTGCAGCCACCAGCATTACGCTGACTAT
>ERZ791626.1630-NODE-1630-length-14636-cov-3.677457_pt1 | contig 14636 bp, 12 predicted proteins | sample MGYA00510266_ERZ791626 | MGnify/ENA primary metagenome ERZ791626 (study PRJEB30046, sample SAMN00715208) | human gut metagenome | study: EMG produced TPA metagenomics assembly of the A metagenome-wide association study of gut microbiota in type 2...
GGCGCAGGGAATTCCCTGCGCCGGCTCTTTTGCTATTGACTATAGTTACAGCAGTTCTTTTTGAGCAAACTCGAATGCGGCAGTCGTTATACCCTCAGATGCAGCTTTAATTGCAGGTTCTAACACCTTGAGCAATTCTAATTTCTTATAATGCTTTGCTTGGGGTGTTGCATCATAATAGGTTACGTCATCCGTAGTGCGCCTGACTATGTAGCCAGCTTCAACCAAGCGATTAACATATCCGTTGAACTCGTCCTCACACAGACCGTACAAGGCCGGCAGCACATGAAAGTGATTTCGGGACGCATTGACAATACTGCAATAAATGGCATCGCTGGTTTTTGCTCTTGCTTTCGTATAGGGTTTTCTTGCCGAAGCAGGAACATAATCCTCAGCAAGACTTGCCCCTGGGATATATCCTTTTTCAATCCACACCCTAACCGTTCGTTCGCTTATAGTGTGCTTCGTTGCAAAATCAGAAATTGTCATTTGTTTCTCCCCATGCCATTGGTTGTTCTATGGTGATATTCGTCCAGTCAGACACATCGCACTGCCCGTTTCTATCACTTCCCGTTGCCACCAGTGTGCCGTCAGCTTTCAGGCCAATTGTATGGTTGTGACCGGCTGACACAGCCACAATATCAACCCAGTCGGACACGTTGCACTGACCAAAGTGATTTCTACCCGCTGCCACCACCTTCCCATCAGCTTTCAGACCAATTGTATAATTGTGACCCGCTGACACAGCCACAATATCGACCCAGTCAAGCACATCACACTGCCCGTACTCATTATAACCTACTGCTACTGCCGTACCATCGGTCTTTAAACCGATTGTACAGTCGTTACCGGCAGACACGGACACAATATCGGTCCAGCCAAGCACATCGCACTGTCCATATTCATTGTAGCCCGTTGCTACTACTGTACCGTCAGCCTTCAGACCAATTGTATGATTGTGACCCGCCGACACAGCCACAATATCCTTCCAGTTGGACACATTGCACTGTCTGCTTGCATTATTGCCCGTTGCTACCACTGTGCCATCTGCTTTCAAGCCAATTGTATGGTTGTGACCGGCTGACACGGACACAATGTCAACCCAGTCGAGCACATCGCACTGCCCGTACTCGTTATAGCCCGTTGCCACCACCGTGCCGTTGGCTTTTAGGCTAATCGTATAATTGTAACCGGCAGACACATCCACAACATCCTTCCAGTCAGATACATCACATTCCCCATATGCATTATAGCCCGTTGCCATTACCGTCCCATCTGCTTTTAAGGCAACGGTATGGTTATTGGCAGAAAGACTATCAGAAAACAGTTGGAACAGCGGTATGCACCGATCTCTGGCATCCTTGTAATTGCCAAGCGAACCAAAAGTTATCGCAGCCTCTGCATAGTCGCCGGAATCAAGCAAATGTATTGCTTTATTATATTTTTGCTTGGGGATAATTACCGTTGTCAGAACGATTACAAACGCCATGCAAGCACACACAATAGGCGCACCGATGACAAATGCTTTTTTGCGCTTCCTTCTTGCCTTGTTAGCCGCAATTCTGCGCTCTTCAGCTTTGCGCTCTGCTTCAAGCCGCTCGGCCTTTTCTTTTGTCTTGATTTCTTCAATTCTCTTTTGACAAGCACAAATTTGTTCGTCCGCATCCTTCCAGCCGAAAATAGATTGGAACATCTGAAGCGCTTCTTCACAAGAAGCTGTACTATCCTCGGCTATTTTGGATTTTGCGGAGGAGTAAATTCCGTCCTTGCGGCAGATTTCCGCCTTATCAAGACAACTCTCGGCAAGGGCGGCGGCATCCTTAAAGTCAGGAATGCTCTTGAATTTATCAGCAGCCGACCGGTAGGCCTCCTCCGAATCCGCACGATTCATTGTGTTTACAGCGTCGTTGTATATGCCGGTCAGACGGGCGTTCTCGTTGCGGTCGTTAATGTGGGTGATATAGCCCTCCAGCGTACCGCAAAGTGCCTCGTCGCCGAAGCGGATGACTTTTCTGAAACTATCGCTGTCATCAAAAGCTTCATCGCAATCGGCAAGCTGCGCTTGTTTTCTGACCCGCAGCTCCGCCATCAGCTTGCCCAAATACGCTTGCGCGCACTCTGGATCGATATCCAGCACCTTTTCGCAATACTCGTCGGCATTGCTCCAATCGCCGTCCTCCAGGAAGATGAAAGCTCTTTTCAGCAGGGGCGCGGTGTTGGTGGCGGCCTCCTGCACCACCACAGTTTCCTTGGCGGCGGGTTTGTCAGTCTCCGTCAGCTTCTTGATGCCGCGGATCAAGTCCTGCATGAAGCCCAGCTTAGACATATCCTGCGCTTGCAAATGGGAGAACTCCTCCGGCAGATCGTAGGGATCCATGTCGCGATAGGCGGGGATCAGCACCTTCTTTGCGCCGCCCCGGATCAACGCCAGATAGCGGCTCCACTCGTTTTTCACCCACACGGCGTTGAAATACTCCGGCTTCGTACCCAGCACCACCATGACCTTGGCGCTGTTCAGCGCGGCGAATATGTACGGCTCGTAGGCGATGCCCAACTTGTCCTCCAGCGTGATGCGGGAGAAGAACACCTTGAAGCCCTCCTGCGTCAACTGGTGATACAGGTCGGTGGCCAATACGCTGTCCGGTGTTCTTCTGCCATTGGCATCTGTCTCCTTGTAGCAGATGAATACATCAAACGGATCTTCCTTTTGCGAGATTTCCAAAATGCCCTTCTGGATTTCGTTGATTGCTTTAGCCTCGGCCTCGTAGACCACCCGCTGGGCGGCGTCGGCATACTGGATGGCGGCCTTGTAGTCCTCGTCATCGAAAACGGAGGTATACTGGGCGCGGTTCACCGTGGGCACGCGCTTGTGGGTGGCCGGGTCTTCCACATACTCGATGCCATAGCGGCACAGCACCAGCGACCAATAGGCCTCAGCGTCGGTCTTGTCCTCGTTGAGAATCTGCTCATAGATGCCCATTGCCTTGTCGAAATCGTTGTTTCGACGGAAATGGTTGGCGCGGTCGTACAGGTTGGCGCGACGATCATCATCCAGCTTAGGCAGGGTTTGCCTCGTGCCGCAATAGTCACACACGGCTACGGACTCACCGGGATTGATGTGCAGCTCTCCGCCGCACATTTTGCATTTGAAGATGGACATTTCTCTTTCTCCCTTTCTATTACTTATTCAGCTTGCACAGTCGGTTTCGTTCCGTCAGGGTGGCGGCGGCACGACGGCAGAGGACGGCAGCGCTGTCCAAATCGCCATCGGTGAGACTGCGCTGCAATTCGTCCAAGCAGGCAGACAGGGACGCTTCCACATCTGCCAGCGCATCGCTGCTGACAGGATCGCTGAATCGGAAGTCCTCCGCCAGCTTTTGCAGTGTGGCTCGCAGCTCCGGTGCGTCGCACTGGTTCACCAGCGCGTTGGCCTTGGACTGCATGGCGCGCATGGAGGTTACATCCTTTTTCAGCTGCGCGTCCTGCCGCTCCACCTCATCACGCATCATGTCGGCGGCAATGCAGCCCACCGCCGCGGCCGCCAGCGTGACGGCAAAGAGAATCACGCCCACCCATGTGGGCACCCATTTGGCCAGCGCCATGACCAGCAAGCCCAGCACCAGTTGCACCGCCAGATACACCACGCCGAGGCGGGCGATGGGGAAGCCGTAGAACTTGCTGCGGACACTCTCGCCGTTGCGGAAGGAAATTTTGAAAATGTAGAGCTGTGCGAGAAATGCGATAAGGGTAAACACAAAGCTCAGCCAGTAGGCCCCGTTTTTCACAAAGGGTACGGCCAGCACGATGACAAGCCATGCCGCCAGTACGATGCCGAGAATGACCAGCCCACGCACGCTATTCTTGTTTTTCATATCCATGCTCCTCCTTTATGTAAGCCACCGGCTCATTCGCCCCGCTTCTTGCCGCAGTTGGGGCAGAAGTTGCTCTTGATGTTCGCCTGACCGCAATCACAGTCCCAGCCCGCGTCCGGCGCGGGCTTTTTCGCGCCGCAATCCGGGCAGAAATTGCTGGTAATGTTGGCCGCGCCGCAGCTGGGACAAGTCCATCCGTTCTGTGGAACAGGCTTTTTCGCGCCGCAGTTGGGGCAGAAGTTGGAGGTGATGTTCGTCCGTCCACAGGCGCAGCTCCAACCACCCGCGGGGGCGGCTGAATCAGGAGCAGGCTGGGTGATCCCGCTGAAAACGGGGTTCAGGGCGTCCTTGGTCATGTTGACCACGCCGCCCATAGCGCCCAGTGCCACACCCAATCCGGCGATGTCGCCCAGACCGCTGCCGCCGCCATTGGAGCCCATCTCGCCCAAGCCTGCGGCGTAGGCCTTCTGCACCTCGGATTGCAGTACGTCCTTCTGCGTGTAGCCCTTGGCGCGCATGATCTCCGCCTCGGTAAGACCCGTCATACGCTGTGCCTGTGCCTCCGCCTGTGCCTTGATGACCGTCCGCTCCGCCTCCCGGCGTGCTACCTCTGTCTCGGTGGTCTGACGCTCCAGCTCCACCTTGCGCTGGGCGGCGGTGATGGCCGCCTTGCTCTCCTCCTGTGCGGTGCGGTAGGCCGCCTCGCTCTGCGCCTGCACGGTCTTGACCGCGGCCTCCGCCTGATAGGTGCGGGTCTGGAGCATGACGGTGTGCAGTTCCCGGATGCGCTTGAAGTTGGGGTCATCCTCCGGCAGCACGATGTGGGTCACATAGAACTGCGGGATGGTCAGGCCGTACTCCTCAAACCCCGGCAGGATCTTCTGCCGCAGGTCGGCGGAGATGTCGTCCACCCGCTCGTCGATCTCCAGCAGGTCGATCTGCTGGTTCTTGATGATGGCGGGCAGGTTACTGCGTACCGCGTTGACGATCAGCGGGCGGAAGGCGTTCTGCACGGACTTGGTAAAGCCCGCCTGATCGCCCCACGCAATGCCGCTCATGGTGCCTACCAGCTTCAACAGCAGCTTGCGGGCGTCGGACACCTGCAGATTCAGCTCGCCGGAGGCTCCGATCTCCAGCGGCACGCTGGTCAGCGGGTCGATGAACCGCACCTTGTCCGGCGTGCCCCACTTGATGGCCATCTGCACCGTCTTGTTGATGAAGTAGACCTCGCTGTGGAAAGTCCCCTCAGTATCGGTGGGCAGCTTATAGAGCTTTTCCAGCAGGGGCAGCTGCTGGGTCTCCAGCGTGTAGCGGCCCGGCCCGAACAGATCCAGCGCCTGCCCGTCCCGGAAGAAGATAGCCTCCTGACTTTCGTGGACGATGAGCTGAGAGCCGAAGTTGAAGTCCTCGATGGGGTGCTTCCACACCAGCGTTTCGTTGTCGCCCTCATACTTGATGATGCTGGCAAGGCCGTCCTTGCGGATGCTCTCCTGCATGATCTGCGCGGGAACATCATTGTCGTAGTCGCAAACAGGGCAGACGAAGTGTGCCGCCGCCTTGGATGTACGCAGCCGCACGCCGCACTGGCCGCAGGAGAACTCCGCCATCTGGTTCTGCTCGTCCATGGTGTTGATGGGCTCGTGGCAGACGGGACACCGAGCCTTGTCACCGGCAGTCTGGTCAAAGATCACCGTGTTGCCGCAGTGGGGGCACTGCCGCGACGCCATCTTATCCGTGCGGACGTTGATGGTGTGGCCGCAGGCGCAGTCGATCTTCTTCCGGGCAAAGAACCCGGTTTTACCCTCGGCAAACTTGCCGCAGTTGGGACATTCTATTACAAATTTAGCCATGATTGTTCTCCTTTTTACAAAAACGGTCACTGCTCTGAAATTTACTTACCGATGCGATAGACACCTTGGGCGCAGTGTATGAGGCATTCTAATCAAGATTCAAACCTCCATCACTTTGTCCAATGCTAATGTGGTCACATCCATTCTACGGCGTTCGTTTCAAGGTCAATACAAACATTCCATTCAGCGTGTGTGCCCCGATCTGTAATGTGCAGTTTGAGCTTCCTATCGAAATTCGCCGGAATTGCAAAAGTTTTTTCGTTGTAATCAGTTCCTTGCCACATCACAGGCAAAATCATATGGCAAGGATAACCGTCCTTCCTTAACTCAACTCTTTTACCTGCCTCGTTGAAAAAAGCAACGTCACTTATCTTGTAATTGCCGCCATTAGTTCCATATAAGCGTACAGTAACTGCATCTTTACCTTTACGGCAAATACTGATATCAAAATTGTGCTTGAGCATAGTGTAGCCCCTCCTTGATCTTTTTACTTCGCCAGCTTCTTCAACTCTATCTCAATCTCCGCCAGCCGGTTTTCCATAGCCCGCCGCTTGCCGCCGGAGAACAGACCCTTTATGTGGGGCAGCTCTGTTTCGATTCGCTGCTTTTCAGCCTCCAGAGCGGCGATTCTGTCAAGCCGCCGCTTTTCCGCTGCGGCTTTGCGCTTCTCTTCTTCTGCGACAGCTCTGTTCACTACATCATCAAAGTTATCAAACAGCTTCCAGCCGGATACATCGCATTGACCGTTCTCATTGTCACCACAGGCCACCACCGTACCATCGGATTTCAGTCCAACCGTATACCAGCTATCGGCGGCAATTTCCACGACATCTGTCCAGCCGGATACATTACATTGACCATAATAATTGTTACCACAGGCCACCACCGTACCATCGGATTTCAGCCCGACCGTACGCTCGAAACTGGTGGCAACTGCCACGATATCTGTCCAGCCGGATACATTGCATTGACCGTACTTATTGTGACCACAGGCTACCACCGTACCATCGGATTTCAGCCCGACCGTATGGCCGTCACTGGTGGCAACTGCCACGATATTTGTCCAGCAGTATACATTACATTGACCGTACTCATTGTCACCACAGGCAACCACCGTACCATCGGATTTCAGCCCGACCGTATGGCCGCCACCGGCGGAAACTGCCACGATATCTTTCCAGCCGGATACATTGCATTGACCGTACTTATTGTGACCACAGGCTACCACCGTACCATCGGATTTCAGCCCGACCGTATGGCCGTCACTGGTGGCAACTGCCACGATATTTGTCCAGCAGTATACATTACATTGACCGTACTCATTGTCACCACAGGCAACCACCGTACCATCGGATTTCAGCCCGACCGTATGGCCGCCACCGGCGGAAACTGCCACGATATCTTTCCAGTGGGATACATTACAATTACCATGATAATTGTCACCACAGGCAACCACCGTACCATCAGATTTCAGTCCAACCGTTATTCTGTTGCCAGCGGCAACTGCCACAATAGCTGTCCAGCCGGATACATCGCATCGATTGCACGCGGTAATCCCGCAGGCAACCACCGTACCATCGAATTTCAGCCCGACCGTATGGGCGTCACCGACGGCAATCATACGTGGCGCATGGCAGTGATAGTATGACGGCAGCTTTTCCTGCAGTTCCTTTTTGCGGCGTGCTTCATCCTCTTCTCGGCGGCGGCGTGCTTCCTCTTGACGGCGTGCTTCCTCTTGGCGGCGTGCTTCCTCTTGGCGGCGTGCTTCTTCACTGCGGCGGTTTGCTTCCTCTATGCGCTGCTTTTCCTCCTGCGCAAGCCGTTCCGCGTATTCGTTAGCCAGCCTTTCTGCGTCGGCCAATTTGTCTGCCAGTGCACCGCTTGCAAATTGCTTGGCGCGCTTATACTCGCGGCTCTGCACCAGCTTAATGATATCAGCGTCCAATTCCTCCCACGTTCTGATCCCCCATGTCGCCAGCAGCAACACCATATAAGCGTCCGCACACTCCGGGTCAATATCCAACACCTTTTGGGCGTACTCTGTAGCGAGCTTGGAATCCTTATCCTCCAAGAACATCTGTGCCCGCTTCAACAGTGATTCCGCCGTTACTCCGGTCGAGGCTACCACAGCTGTGGCCGTGGGTGTAGGCACTGATTTATCGCTGCCCATGATCTTATCCACGCCCCGCAGGAGATCCTGCATCGCGCCCACCTTGCCCATGTCCTGCGCCTGAAGCTTGGCGAACTCCTTGGGCATATCGTAGGCGTCGATGCCCTTGTAGCAGGGGATCAGGTGCTTGCTCTTGTCCTTGGTCATCAGCTGCAAAAAGCGGCTCCACTCGTTTTTCACCCACACCGCGTTGTAATACTCATAGTCCGTGCCGAAAGCCAGCATGATCTTGGCGGAGTGCAGCGCGGCAAAGATATACGGTTCGTACTCTGTGCCAAGCTTGTCCTCCAGCGAAATGCGGCTGAAAAACACCCGGTAACCCTTCTCTGTCAGCGCGTCGTACACATCCTGCGCGATCACGCTGTCCACGGTGCGCTGGCCGTCCTCGGCAGTCTCCTTATAGCAGATAAAAATATCGTAGGGCGGCTCTTTGTCGGACACCTCCACGATGCCCCGGCGCAGCTCCTCGATGGCCTTGGCCTCGTCCCGGTAGACACGCCGCGCCACGGCGTCGGCGTTCTCCAGTGCCTGCTCAAAGTCGCTGTCCTCCATCACGCTGTCAAAGCTGGAGCGGTGGCAGGTGGGGATCTTCTTTCCTGTGGCGGGGTCATCCACATACTCGATGCCGTAGCGGCACAGCACAAGACCCCAGTAGGCCTCGGCCTCCGTGGGGAAGTCTGCCACGATGCTCTCGTACACACCGGCGGCCTTGTCGAACTCGCAGGCGAGGCGCAGCCGGTTGGCGCGGGCAAACAGCGTCAGCTTTTTCTCATTATCGGCGGCGGGCACGGTCTGCTGCGAGCCGCAGTATTCGCACACGGCGACGCCGCTGCCCTCGATCAGCTCCAGATCTCCACCACACATTTTGCACTTGATAACAGACATTTCTCTTTCTCCCCTCGTTTATTTCAGTGGATGGTCAGTTCCGTCCTGTCGTTCTGAAACTTCCATGTGTTCCAATGCGAACTCAAAGCACTTGACCATGATCTCGTTGCGGGTGCAGCCCACATACTTGGCGATAGCGTCAATGTCGCGAATCATATCCTTGGGCAGACGCATGGAGATCACAGCAGACTCCTCCGTATACTTTTTCGGCTGAATGATCAGTTTTGGCACAGCCATAGCAACACCTCCCAGGTGGTCAAAATTACGCATATTGATTATACTACGATTGTATTCTATTGGCAATATACACGGAGCATAGGGTGGCGGATAATGGGAAGATTCGGCGAATGATACATAAAATCCTCTCTAATTTGTGCATATTTAACGCCATGCATCTGGAATCGAATTGACGATAAGAAAGAACGGCACGAAGGGTGCCCTTCGTGCCGTTCACTGTTTTGCATTTTCTGATTTGCGTTTGTTCTTACATTTTGTCTCTGTTTACAAAATCTTCCCTAATAACCTTCAGAGCGTCTTTCTCGGAGAGCTTTCCTGCAAGATACGCATCCCGTGCTTCCGCTGCATTTTCCAACCACTCATAATACTCCACATAGCTCAGATCCCTTTTGGATGCCTTTTTGTTCGGGTCCAGCGCACGCTCATAGCGCTTGTACATTCGCTGCTTTGCACGGTCAAATTCCTCCACGACCTTTTTATTCTGCGCCTGCAGCTTATGCTTCAATGCAGGACCCAAATCCTTGCATGTTTTATCGTCCTTCAGCACTCTGTCGCAGTACAAGGTTTTCTTGGCGGTCTTTGGAATAAAGTATCTGCCGCAGCATTCACACAATGCTACGCGCGGTTCGGCAGCGATAAAGTGGAGTACCAGAAACGTGTAGTAGTCAGCCGCTGAACGGAACAGATACTCAGGGGTATGCAGATTTGAAAAGCTGGAAATCTGTGTGAATTCTACCTCCTGCAAGCTCCGGTATTTCTTGTCCAGATCGACGGGGACATGGAAGCGCATATCCCGCAGGATATTGTTCACAGAGAATTGTGTAAGCATTACCGCGGACAATTCTGAAATGATTTTCTCCACGGCAGTCACGGGATATGTGTCGCTCCCGTCAGCAGCGGGGATTCGGTCTTCCATGATGGTTCTCGTAAGCGTTCCATATAGGGGATCGTCTTCTTCAAACTCCTCGATCAAATCCTGCACCGTATCCTGTATGAACTCAAATACGCGCATATCGACGGTATCCTTCCCATCGCCGTCCTGCGTGACCAGATATGCAGCGGACAGCCGGATGCGATCTACGATAAAGGCATAGAAATCAAAAATGAGTTCAGAGAACAGGATGACCTCGTCATTCAGCGTTGTCGCCTCCAATTCTGTCTCGCCGGATATGGAAACCAACGTGCGTTTCAGACTTCCGTCGTCGCCCAGCGTGACATACAGGCCGAGTTTTCTCTCCATTGGCGTACCTTCCCATTTTGTCCACAAGTGATCTTTCTCCGCAGCGGAGGAAGATCACTTTTTCATGTATAGTGTCCTGCATTCATTATACCATGAACACACTGGGTCGTACAGAAAAATAAACTTTAGATTGGAGATGATATGCATGACGCATCAACAACTGCAAACCATCGACGCGGACACGCTGCTGTCCACTACATTGCCGCCCACACGGTTCATCATAGACCGGCTGCTGCCGCAGGGGTTACACATCCTTGCCGGAGCACCGAAGGCGGGCAAATCGTGGCTGGCTCTATGGCTGTGTCTGCAAGTGGCGCAGGGAACAAGCGTGTGGGACTTCCCGACCCATAGAGGCACTGTGCTCTACCTCTGCCTGGAGGACAGCCTCACCCGTATCCAAAGCCGCCTGTTTCAGATCACCGACGACGCGCCGGAGGCACTGCACTTCGCCACCATCGCCGCAGGCATCGGCGAGGGGCTGGAGGAGCAGCTCACCAACTTTCTTACGCAGCACCCCGACAGCTCGCTGGTGGTCATCGACACATTACAGCGCATCCGCACCGGCAGCGACAGCGGCAATCCCTACGCCAACGACTACCGTGACATCTCTGTGCTGAAAGCGTTGGCGGACAAGCACCACATCGCCATCCTGCTCATTCACCACCTCCGTAAGATGAACGATGATGACCCCATGAACATGATCTCCGGCACGACAGGCATCAGCGGAGCGACAGACAGCAACTTCGTGCTGAAGGAACGTAGGCGCGGCAGCGGTGAAGCGACCCTGTACTGCACCGGACGGGACATAGAATACCGTGAGCTGCCGCTGGTATTCGATAAGAGTGGCTATACATGGCGGCTGACAGAGCCGGTGGAGGGGGAACGCACTTCCATCGACCCGGAGGCAATTTCCCTCTCTGCCTTTCTGCGGGGGCTGGGCAGCTTTGAGGGAACGGCTACGGAGTTGAGTGCGCTGCTGGAAGCAAAGACAGGGGAGAGGCTAACGCCCAGTGTGCTGTCCAAGCGGCTGGTGAAGTATGCGGAGGTACTGGAGCAGAACGGCATCCGCGTGGTCAGCGAACGCACACGGACAACGCGGACACTGAGCATCCTTTGCCTTCCGTGTGACGGGTGTGACGGCAGTGACGGGAAAAACTGATATGGTGCCTGTGTTGAATTTGCCGTCACACCTGTCACAGCCGTCACAGAGCGAAAATGTACCGATTTTTGGCAGCGGTACACGATGCTATTTCGTTCCGGAAAATCACGATTTTGGAGCAAACCCAAGGAAGGAAAAGAGGAATTCACAGTCCCACCGCGCCTCGCGCCCGTTGCCCACCGTGTTGCCGCCTGTGGGCCGCTGTGTGGCCTCGTGGGGCGGAGGTGGGGTACGGATACCCCCCAGCCTATTTGGGCGCGTGTTGGGGAGCTTTTCGGTGCGCCGAAAGCGAAGCAGGAGAAAGGGGCGGCGTCGTGGACGCCCCCGCCCCGGTCACTTCTGCCCACAGTGCGGGCAGTTGCGCCGTTCCACCAGCGGCGTCGTAGAAGAGGATTTTCGGCGGGCGGTGGGGTCGAGAACAGAAATGATCCCGCAATTACGGGAAAAGCTGCGGGGTCGCGGCAAAATTTCAAGGAGGAAAATGAAATGACAAATAACAAGGAAAAGTACGCTTTTTGGCTTACGCCGGAAGCGAAGAAAATGATAGAAATAAACGCACCGCTGGCCAACTGCGGCAGCCAAAGTGAGTTCGTAGAGAAGGCTGTTCGGTTCTACGACGGCTACCTGAAGGTGCAGAACGCCGGTGCGTTCCTGCCTCACGCCGTTGCGGATGTGCTGGAAGGTACGCTGGGCGTGTTCGCAAACCGTATGGCCAAGCTGCTGTTCAACCTGACCGTGGAGCACAACATCACCAACCACCTGCTGGCCGCAGACGTGGATATGACACGCGAGGAATACAACAAGCTGCGCGGCGGCAGCGTCCGCGAGGTCACCAGCACACGGGGTACGATTTCGCTGCGGGATGTAATCAGCGATTCACAAGAGTGACGATTGGAGGTACATCATGTTTCTATACGAAGGAGACTGCTTGAAAAATGTGACCGTCATTCGAGGCGTCCGATATGTGACAGTCAGTCACTACAGCGGTGACAAAGAGGTCTGTGACAAGCTGGGAGATATGCTCGCTGATGCCTTTCGTTCATGCGATCTGCACGAAGTTACGAATGCTTCTTCGTCAGATGTGGATATAGCTATTGACGGCGACTAAGGGTATTGTGTGTGGCGAAAGGAGTGAAAGCTATGGAAGAAAAAGCGGCGGTCTACTGTCGGCTTAGTCAAGACGATGGCAGCGTAGGCGAATCCGGCAGCATTCAGACACAGCGCACATTGCTGACACAATACTGCAAAGAACAGCATATCAGCATCGCGGACTACTACTGTGATGACGGCTGGAGTGGTACAAACTTTGAGCGCCCGGAGTTCCAGCGGATGTTGGAGGACATCGAAAGCGGAAAAGTAAACACGGTCATTGTGAAAGACCTGTCCCGCTTCGGCAGAGAATACGCACAGATGGGCATGTACATTGAACACTACTTCGAGCAGAAAAACGTCCGCTTCATCTCGGTGGCGGAGAGCATTGACTCCGCCAAGGGGCTGGACAATCTGGTGCTGCCCTTCACCAATGTTATCAACTCGTTCTATGCGCGGCAGGCATCCACCAAAACAAGAGCCGCGCACCAGGCCAGAGCAAGAAGCGGAATGTTTATGGGCAGCCGTGCGCCGTTCGGCTATCAGAAAGACCCCGATCACCGTCACCACCTGATCGTCGACCCACCGGCAGCGGATGTGGTGCGGGACATCTTTCGTATGTTCGCTGATGGCATCGGCTATGTGCGGATGACAAAGATCCTGCGGGAAAAGGGAATTCTCAATCCGCAAGCCTACTTCAACCAAAACAATCCGAATTACTATAAAAGTGACTACTGGCGCAGGCCCTTTGACTGGCACGCCAGCTCCATCCGCACCATCCTCGAGAACCCGGTGTATCTGGGAAAGGTGGTTTTCGGCCGCAGCAAGACAAAGGGCTTCTTCGACAAACGGCGTGTGGAAACGGACGAGTCCGAGTGGATCATAGTGGACAATACGCACGAGGCGTTGGTCACACAGGAGCTGTGGGACACAGTGCATCAGATGATGCGCGCCAAGCGACGCGAAAATGCCAGCGGCGAGGTGCAGCCCTTCGCAGGACTGGTGAAGTGCGCGGATTGCGGCTCATCGCTGAATGCCAGCTACGATAAACGTAAGGGGCGATATACGGGCTTCTCCTGCTGGGTATACAAAAACTACGGAAAATCCCGCTGCACCTCCCACGCCATCGGATGGAAAACGCTGAACCAACTGGTGCTGGAGGATATTCGCCGCAATGCGGTGGAGGCGCGGCGGTCAGCACAGGATTACATGGAGATGCTGGTCTCGCTCCACACGGAGAAGCAAAAGGCGGAGGTCGACCGATACAAGCGGGAACTGAAACGGGTGGACAAGCGTATTGGCGAGTTGTCTAAGATCCTGAACAAGCTCTATGAGGATGCTGCACTGGAGAAGATCAGCGAGGAGCGGTATCAGGCCATGGCTCCCAAGTACGAACGGGAGCAGGCTGCCCTCCAAGGACAGCGGGAGGAATTGGCAGCAGAGATTTCTAAGAGCGATAAGGTCTACGAAAATATCGAACAGTTCCTGCCCCTCATCTGGAAATATACCGGCATTACAGAGCTGACGCCCTACATCCTCAACGAACTGATTGAGAAAATAGTGGTACATGAAAAGGTAGTCGGGCCAGATGGTGTCAAGACCCAGCAGGTGGACATCTACTATAAATTCGTCGGCTGCATCAACCAACGGCGTAATGGCGGCTGCACCGGCGAGGTGATCAAGGCGGATGAGGCACAGCCGGAAAGCCGACCGGCATAAAGAAAACGGAGTACCGGCAAACGCCGGTACTCCGCTTTCTTCGATTTGTTCATTCATCCTTACCCACAACCAGCGGTCGCCGGTTCGAATCCGGCCACAAGCTCCAAAAAAGCAACTCCCGATAGGGTGTTGCTTTTTTTATTGAGCTTGTCCGGAGTCGAAGTTTACCCCCCCTCGCGGGGGAAATCCGGCCACAAGCTCCCAAAAGCAACTCCCGAGAGGGTGTTGCTTTCTTGTTTGAAACGACAAATAGATGCGTTATGCACGAAACGCCTATTAGTGATCATAATCACCAGTATATGCACAATTATCATGGCGAAATATCGCTCCAAAAAGGTACATCTTCTCCCAAGCGCTGCCTTTTGTCGAATGCGGTCGCTGGGTGTCGAACGAAAATGTTGGTTTTCGACAAATT
>ERZ791626.1665-NODE-1665-length-14303-cov-3.325309_pt1 | contig 14303 bp, 7 predicted proteins | sample MGYA00510266_ERZ791626 | MGnify/ENA primary metagenome ERZ791626 (study PRJEB30046, sample SAMN00715208) | human gut metagenome | study: EMG produced TPA metagenomics assembly of the A metagenome-wide association study of gut microbiota in type 2...
GCGTTCAATTGTGGTGCTACTATAGCACGGAAGCGGGAAAAATGCAACCGTTTTTTGTCGCGGCTGGCGGAGAAACCCAGATATGGTAGAAAAAGAAGGTGCGGATGCAACATTTTGCGGGATGGGCGGCGGATGGACGGGGCTGAAAAATTTTTTACCGAACTGGAAAACTTTTTTGGCTGAGGGAGGAAAAAAGCGCCGGTTTTTCTTTCCGGAAACAGCAAAATTAACTTGAAAAGGGCGGAAGATTATGTTATTCTATGTAAAAGTCCATAAGGCGTATTCTGCCCTTCGCGGTGTGCGCCGGGCTTGCGGTCAACGGTTGTACGGGGATATGCAACATTTGTTGCGGTTCCTTCGCCGCGCGGCGAAACTGGAAAATTCTATTCGGAAAACCGGATTTTATATAAATATTTCAGAATTTGGAGGAAAGAACGATGAAAAAACGCGTTTTAGCGGCGCTTCTGGCGCTGGTCATGCTCTTTGGCGCGCTGCCGATGTCGGTTTTCGCGGTAGATCTCGAAACCGGAGACGAATTCAGCGACACGTATGAAGAACCCACAGCACCCACAGAACCGGACGATAACGACCTGAAGGACACGCAGCAGCCCCAGCCCGATATCACCGACCCGACGGAGTTTATAGGCATAAAGACTGTACCTGTGCAATGCGACAATAAGGCCGACCATTATATGCAGTATGCGATTGATGGCTTGATTGAAAAGAAGTGTGCGGAACTCGTTTGGTCGACCGGCAGCAAGGAGGCCACGCTCAAGCTGTATCCGGAGAAGATTGCAAACCGTTTTTCCGCCTTTAAAGGTACGCACACTGCGGTCAGCACCAGTGTCGTTACTGTTACGCTGACGTATAACGGCGGCTGGAAAATCGACGGGGCAATCCCGGTTATCTATGTTACTTGCGCCGCACCGGAAATTCCCGACCCGACGGAGGTTGTAAAGACACTGTCTGTTTTTGTGCAGTGCAAAGACAACAAAAACCACTACGTGACTAAGCAGCTGGAATACCTGACGAATGGTGAGTGGGCGGTCGAATGGACGCGCGGCAGCAAGGAGGCCACGCTCAAGCTGTATCCGGCGAAAATTGCTCCGCTGTATAAGGTGGGCGGCGAGCACAAGGCGGTCGACGAAAGCACTGTTACCGTAACGCTGTACTATACAAACAAATGGTCAATCGCCGGTGCGATTCCTGCAATCCCGACAATTAAGATTACTTGCGCCGCACCGGAAATTCCCGACCCGACGGATTCCGTGAAAGAGCAGTACGTGACGGTGGCGTGCGATAATAAGACGGCGCATCCAAGCATTCAGTATCAGTTGAAGAATCTGCCCGCCGGCAGCGTGGACGTGTAGTGGGACAGAACGGCTACGACTGCGAAGCTTGTCCTGAAGCCGGAAAAAATTGCTGAACATTATGGCAAGTCCTACGGCGCGCATACTGCGGTCAATCCGGCCGACGTCGTAGTTCCGCTGACCTATGCAAATGACGCGTGGAGTCTCAGCGCAGCGATCCCGGAGGTCCACGTCACGTGCAAGCCGACCTACCTGACGCTGACCTACGACGCAAATGCGCCTGCGGGCAAGACGGTGACGAACCTGCCTGCGCCTCAGAAGGAGTCCATTCCGGAGGGTTCCAATGTTGTGACGTTCCAGCTCAGTTGGGCTATTCCCGTCTGCGAGGGCTACAAGTTCCTCGGCTGGACGACCGACACCAGCTCCACTATCGCAACCTTCCCCGTGGAAAACCTGGGAACAGATAACTGGGTGAGCACCACGGGCAATCCGAACTATATCCTCTACGCTGTCTGGGAGAAGAACCCCTTCCATGTCACGTACCGGTTGAAGGACGAAAACGGCAAATGGGTGAACGCATACGAGGAAGACGTTCCGGTTGCTGGCTGCGAGAATCACACGCTCTGGACGCCTGCCGAAAAGACCGGCTACAAGTTCACCGGCTGGTACCAAAAGGCCGAAGACATCGGCAAGAAGGGCGAAGTCACAGAGCTCTTTGACAAGACGTGGGTTCTCTACGGCGACTTCACACCCGTCGAGTACACGATCACATACGACTACCGCGACAAGGACATTCAGGAGAAGAAGCTTTATCCCGAAAACGCTGAGACGTACACGATTGAAGATACTGTCACGCTGAACTCCATCATGAACAAAGGCATGTTCGGCAAGACCTTCCTGGAGTGGCGCTGCGATCTGGACAAGGACGGCGTTGCTGAGAAGATCACCGAGATTCCGGTTGGCACGACCGGCAACCTGACCGTCTATGCCTACTGGAACTACCCCGTCAGCTACACGGTCTATGACGAGGACGGCAACGAGGTCGAAGCGTACTGCGAAACGATCAACGTTCCGGAAGACAGCTTCGGCGCGAACCACAAGCCCAAGAGTGTTGAAAAGGACGGCTACGAGTTTGACGGCTGGTATCAGAATCCGAAGAACTTCGGCAACCCCAACAAGCGCACCGAGACACTCGATAATGCCAAGAATTGGAAGCTCTATGGCGAGCTGAAGTATGTGGAAAAGCCCGTCTATGTCTACGTGCAGCCGACCTACAAGGGCATTGCTCTTACCAAGAGCGATGCGAAGGCCGTTGCGGCGCTTGCGCGTCTTGGCTTCACGGAAGGCTTCAACGCAGGCGGCAAGTTCGTCACCCTCGGCAAGCTGATGACCGCGAAGACCGACGTTGCAGGCATGGCAGGCGAGATTGACAATGACAAGCTCGCGCTCTACAGCGAGATCGATACCACAAAGTTCAACGAGCACGTGCTGAACAGCATTGGCTGGTACAGCGAGAATGCGCTGACGCTCGTGACCAATACCACACACAAGGGCTACGAAGCCGACGGCAAGATCGACGCTTACCATCTCAACGGCACCATGTCGTTCCAGAGCGTCACGTTCGATACCGAGGCAGAAGACGAAGTTGAGAACATGCCCGCCGACGGTTACTATCTGGTAAACGATCACATTACTCTGGGCGAGCCGACCCGCGAGGGCTACACCTTCCTCGGCTGGAGCGCTGCGCAGGATACGCCTGTCATCACTGCGAACCCCGAGACCGACGGCGAGACGCTGTATCCGGCAGACCATGAGTGGACTGTCATCGGCGACGTTACCTTCACCGCCGTCTGGGAGCCTGTAGAATACACCATCACCTACAACTGGCGCGGTGTGGTCAAGCCCGCGGACGTTGAAAACGTCAATAACCCCGTGACCTTTACTGCGGCTGACCTTCCGATCACCCTCCAGGCTCCGGATTTCAAGAACAACGAATGGCCGCAGAAGTTCCTCAACTGGCGCGATGCGGAAGGCAATGTTGTCACGCAAATCACCGAGTCCGGCAACGTGGAGCTGTACGCGTACTATCAGTTCCCCGTGCGGTACACGGTCTATGACGAGAACGGCCAGAAGGTCGACAATCTCTCCGTCACCGACTGGTACAACGAGGACGCTTTTGCGGCCTATGACCTCAAAAGCGGCGAACAGACCGGCCACGACTTCGACGGCTGGTATCAGACCACAAAGGACTTTGGCAACACGAACAAGCGCGTCACCAATCTCAATATGGCCAAGAAGTATGACCTGGTCGGCAAGCTGACACGTAAAGAGTACACCGTTACCGCAGCGCTTTTCCTGAATGGCAGCGAGGAGGCCGCCAAGGATGCCAGAGGCGTGGTTATTTCCAGAAGCGTCAAGGGTTTGTATGGCGATCTGATCGACTACCCGGAGCTGGAAAAGCAGCTGAAGGAAGCGGCACTTGCGGCTGACGCGGCCAACAAGCCGAATCCGGACATGGCCGACATCAACATCTGCCTGAACGACAAGAGCGGCAAGCCGTTTGACGCGGCAACCTATGGTCAGGAAGGCTACAACTGGCGCAATATGCAGTGGCCGGAAAACAACCCGACCAAAAAGTGGATTGTCGCCTATGCCTGGGCTTACGTTGACACCTACTACGACGTAACGTTCAACGTCAACATGGAAGGCGTGGCGCCGGTCGACACACAGACGGTCAAGTGCAATGCAACCGCGAACGAGCCGACTGCGCCCACCAAGGAAGGCTACAAGTTCCTCGGCTGGTTCGAAAAGGACGCAGCAGAACCGTTCGATTTCACTACCCCGATCACCAAGTCCATGACGCTGACAGCAAAGTGGGAGCTCAACTTGCAGACCGTCAACGTTGTGATCTACCGCAACGGCGACATGACCAAGTCATTCAAGACAGTTGCGCTCGAAAAGCAGCCGAAGGGTACAGTCATTGATCTGGCTAAGCTCGACATTGCCAACTACTACACTGCAAACAGCACCGGCAAATACGACTTCTACGGCTGGTACAACGACGGCAAGTGGAACGAGTACAAGGCGAACCCCGAAAACCCGCCCGCAGGTCTTGATTCGATCACGGTCAACGGCTGGACGAATATCATCTGCATGGTCTATGACTATGAGAAGGTCATCGTCAAAGCGATCACCGACGATGACAAGACCACCGAGACGCAGCTTTTCTCCGGCATGGCTCGCAGAGGCAGCAACCTGCTGGACTACCTCGCAGAGCAGAACATCGATCTGGAGAAGGTCGGTCATACGCATGACGAGTGGTATAACTACGATTCGCCCCAGTGGAAGTTCGGCGAGAACGACACCATCAAAGGCTGGACGAACGTTCTGGTGAAGTACGCCCGCAAGGAGTACACCGTTGTTGCGAATATGTATCTCGACGGTGCGCCGCACTACCGCCAGAACACGGACTTCTACACGTATCAAGTCACTGGTCTGTACGGCGATCCCATCAACTTTGCGTCCATCAAGGCGCAGGCCATCGCGCAGGCAGAAAAAGACCGTCCTGCCTCCGCTTCCTATGATGCGTCCGTCATCGAAGACTGGGCTGGCAATGCGACCTGCACGACCTTCGGCGAGCATCAGCCAGACCTGGACAAGCATTATGTAAACGTCCACGTCAACACCACGCAGCACGTCTACGTCTACAGAATGATCGACGGCAAGATGGAGCCGACTGCGTACCATCACTCCACCGCTCCGTTCGGCGCAAATGTGGTTGAGCATCTCAACGCGAATGTGACAAATCTTGATATGCCCGGCTACTCGCACGACGAGTGGTTCATGAAGGACGTTCCGGCGCTGGACATCAAGTTTGGCGACACGGATACCATCAACGGCTGGACGAACGTTGTCATCAAGTACACAAAGAACGAGTTCCCCGTGACCTATGACTACGCATGCACAGACCCGGCACTTGTGCCGCACTGGAAGGTGTGGGAAACGCTTCCTGAGAATCCGTACACTTACGCGCCCGGCGAATCGGTTCGTGTGGCCATGATGCCTGACGATGTGGAAGACGGCGAATATATCTGGAAGTTCGTTACGTGGAAACTGAACGGCGTTGACGTTGTTCCCAACGCACAGGTTCCGATGGTCGAAGGCGGCCTTACCTTCGTCGGTATCTGGGAGCGCACACAGAAAGAATACGGCGTGACGTACAGCTATGATTCCAGCCTCCCGGCTGAGGTTCAGGCAACGATTCCTAAGAACCCGCACACCTACACGGTGGGCCAGATGGTCACAACGGCAGCCAAGCCCGATTCTGTGAGAGTTGGCGAATATATCTGGACGTTCAAGACGTGGAAGCTTGATGGCGTCGAGGTTGCACCGAACACGCAGGTTCCGATGGTTTCCGGCGGTCTGCACTTTGAAGGCATCTGGGAGACGAAACTGATCCACTACAGCCTGACGATCCAGTACGTCGATAAGAAGGGCAAGGAACTGGCCGAGAGCCATATGGATCTCCTGGCCAAGGGCGAAGCGTACAAAGTAGACTCTCCGAAGATCAAGGGCTACAAGCTCAAGAACAAGGATGACGCGGTGATCGAAGGTACAATGCCCGGTCGTAATCTGACCATCGAGGTCGTCTACATCAAGAAGAGCACCGGAGGCAGTTCAGGCACGATCGACTCCCCGAATAAGCCTACGACGAAAGCACCGGCGCTGACGCTCAACACCGATGACCACTTCGCATTTATCAACGGTTATCCCGACGGCTCCGTGCAGCCCGAAGGCAATGTCACCCGTGCGGAGACCGCAGCGATTCTGTACCGTATCATGGGCGACGCGTGCCAGTCCCACTACAAGACCAACAGCAGCTCCTATTCGGACGTTGCCCGCGGCGACTGGTACAACACCTACGTTGCTACACTCGAGAATGCCGGCGTGATCGTCGACACCAGAACGAACGGCAAGTTCCGTCCGAATGACGCGATCACCCGCGCCGAGCTCGCTTCCATGATTGCGCAGTTCGCCGGTCTGGAGAGCGCTTCCGCTGCGAAGTTCAACGATGTTGGCTCGCGCTACTGGGCAGCCGAGGAAATTGCGATCGCTGCGAAGATGGGCTGGATCAACGGCTATCCCGACGGCAGCTTCCGCCCGGACCGCAACGTCACCCGTGCCGAACTCATGGCAATGGTGAACCGCGCGCTCGGCCGCACGCCGAAGTCTGCGGACGATCTGCTGTCCGGCATGAAGACCTGGCGCGACAACGCGAACGTGAACGCATGGTACTACCTCGACGTGCAGGAGGCCACCAACGACCACACCTACACCAAGTCCGGTACCCATGAGACCTGGAAGAAGCTTCTGTAATCAAAAGCGTCTGACAGAAAACAGCATCCCCCAAGGGGCGGCGAAAGCCGCCCCTTTTGCTGCCCAAACGCAGAAACCAAAAGCGCCCCGCTACCGAGTCCGGTAACGGAGCGCTTGCGTATTTGAAAAGAGAACCTGCGGTTACTGCGGACGATCCTCCCATGACTGATTTAGAGCGGCAATCAGGTCACTCGGATGCTGATAGCGGCGGCAGTCATAGACCGAGCGCGCGTCCGTCCGATAGTCCATTTCAACGGTGTACCGTACGCGCATGGCGATTGCAGACGGCGGGGAGCTGATCATTTTAGCCCCCGGTGTGACGAAATTCGGCGAGGACGCGCAGGTCGACAAGCTCATCCGCAAATACGGCTATCGCGGCAGGCTGCACACGCTGGAACAGTTCAACAAGCCCGAAAATCAGGACCTGCGGGACAACATGGGCGCGGCGGCGCACCTGATCCACGGTTCGAGCGATGGCCGATTTACCATCACGTATGCCGTGAAGGAAATCACACAGCAGGAGATTGCGGATGTTGGCTTCCAACCGGCAGACTATGACGAGCTGGCGAAAAAATTCGACCCGGCAAAGCTCTCCTACGGCTATAACACCGTGGACGGCGAGGAAATTTACTTCATCCCGAACCCCGCGCTGGGGCTCTGGATCAACCGCGAAGCATTCGAGGAGGCCTGACGCAGCTCCTTCTTCTCATTGCAAAAACCAACCGGCTGGAAGAGCGGTCTTAAAAGGCCGGATCAGCAGCCAAATGACAAGACCCCCAACCAGCTTAGCTGGTTGGGGGTCTTCGCGCCGTTCCAGGCAGGGCTCTCCGCTTTGCCGGAATCGCGGCCTAGAGATGTGCCGCTGTCACCCTATACAAAGAAGAACGAAGAAGGCACGCGAAATCTTGGACAGGTTTGCCATTGCAAAGAACAAAGAAATAGTGTAGTATATTAGCACGATAACACGTTAGCGAAATAAAGCAAACCGAATTGTGCCTGACACAAGCCGCTGCTGCCAGTTTCAAGCCGGATTGAAAGGAGTCTTCCACATGAAAACCTTCTCGAAACAGCTTCTTTGCCTCTGCCTTTCGCTGATGATGGTGCTTGGACTTGCCGCTTGCAGTATAAACGGCACGGCAGGCAGCAAAAAGGCGGAACGACTCGAGCTGTCCGCCAGACCGGATACACCCAGCGAGATTCCGGACGGACTCGACATCGACTGGAACAGGCGCTATACCTTTGCGGAGCTGGAAGCACAGCTGTCCGCAATGGCGGAGCAGTACCCGGACATCACGGAGCTCTATTCCATCGGCACGTCCTGGCAGGAGCGGGACCTCTGGTGTCTGGAGATCACCAACGAGAAGATTCCTACGGAGGAAAAGACGGGAATCGGCGTGTTTGCCAACATCCACGGCGGCGAACGCGAAAGCGCCTCGTCTGCCATGTACACTGCGTGGTGGTTGACGCTCTGCTCGGACGACGCGTATGTCAAGGGGCTTCTCGACAGCTACATCGTCTACGTCATTCCGGTCATCAACCCTGACGGCTATGAGCAGTCCTTTGTCATCAACAACCGCCCGAACCTGCGCCCGAGAGACGCAAACGGCGACAACATCCCCTTCGGCGACCCCTACACGGACATTGACGGCGACGGCTTCATCGCCACGCTCTATCGCGGCAAAGAAGACGACACGCCCTCGCGTGAGCTTCCCGTCTTCGGTATGGAAAGCCCGGACTGGGATAGAAACGGCATTCTGGGCGACGATTCCCGCACGAGCGGCATCGATATGAACCGTACCTTTGACTATCAGTGGAATCGCTATGACATTGAAACGAAGGATGGCCAGCAGATCGGCAACGTCAACTGGACAACCGCTGGCACCGCGCCCGCCACAGAGCCTGAAATCAAAGCGCTTCAGCAGTTTATGTATACGCGGAATATGGCCGCGCTGGTCACGCTGCACACCGGCATTCAGTCCGTCCTCTATCCGTGGTGCTACCGCGCGTATGACGAGACGAACCCCGACGACGCGGAGATCCCGTTCATGAAGGATACCGCCGCCGAAATGGCGCAGGCATTCCAGAACTACACTGGCCGCGGTTTCTACTCGATGAGCTCCAATGAGGACTATCCCACCGCAGCAGAGCTGATCGACTATGCGTATGGCCGCTACAACATCCACGCCTATACGATCGAGGTATACAGCCCCGGCAAGTCGGAAGACGGCGATATCAGCAGCTGCAAGTGGGAAAACACGATGCCCGAAGCAACGTGGGTCTTCTATTCCCGCGACGAGATCCGCGATACGCTCGGGCTGGATCCGGACGCGATCACGGACAGTGACGGCGTGGGCTTTGCAGAGGGCGAAGGACTGTGGTTCTACACAAGCTCCACCAACCAGATGGTAAACCGCGCGCCCGAGGAGCAGGACGTGATGGTTCGCGGCTGCCGCGACGCGATTCTGACCATGATGGAGAGCGAACCCAACGGAAAAGGCTATCAGAACCCCGGCTTTTACAAGTGAGGTTTGCTCAAATAGAAACAACGAACGCAGGACTTCGCCCTCTGGCGGAGTCCTGCGTTTTGCGTAGGTAAACGTACCGTTTGCCTGCCAAGCAGCATCGAAATCCCCCAACCGGCTTGCCGGTTGGGGGTATGTGCGTGATTGGTTTCTTTTTTACGAGAACTTATTTCCTCGCGTTTTTGATCGCAGCCTGCGCGGCAGCGAGGCGAGCAATGGGAACACGGAACGGGCTGCAGGAGACGTAGCTCAGACCGATGTTGTGGCAGAATTCGACGGTCGAGGGATCGCCGCCCTGTTCGCCGCAGATGCCGAGCTTGATGTCCGGGCGGGTCTGACGGCCGAGCTCCGCAGCCATCTTGACGAGGCGGCCGACGCCTGCCTGGTCGAGCTTGGAGAACGGATCGGATTCGTAGATCTTGTTGTCGTAGTAGGACGCCAGGAACTTGCCCGCGTCGTCACGGGAGAAGCCGAAGGTCATCTGGGTCAGATCGTTTGTGCCGAACGAGAAGAACTCAGCCTGGTTCGCGATTGCGTCAGCGGTCAGCGCAGCGCGCGGAATTTCGATCATCGTGCCGACCTTGTAGGTCATGTCGGAACCGGCAGCCTTGATGATCTTCTTTGCGGTCTGGTCGATGACGGACTTGACGAACGCAAGCTCCTTCTCTTCGCCTACCAGCGGAACCATGATTTCCGGAACGATCTTCCATGCAGGTCTGCGGCTGCGGACAGCCAGCGCTGCCTTGATGATCGCAGCAGTCTGCATCTTTGCGATCTCCGGGAAGGTAACATCCAGACGGCAGCCGCGGTGACCCATCATCGGGTTAAACTCATGGAGGCTGGAAATGACCTGCTTCAGATGCTCGACGGAGATGTTCATTTCCTTGGCGAGCTCTTCAATGTCCTTCGGGTCGGTCGGGACGAACTCGTGCAGGGGCGGGTCCAGAAGACGAATGGTAACAGGACGGCCCTTCATAGCCTCGTAGATGGCCTCAAAGTCGCTCTGCTGGATCGGCTCGAGTTTGGCAAGCGCCTTTTCGCGCTGCTCAGAGGTCTCGGAGACGATCATTTCGCGCATCGCCTTGATGCGGTCAGCTTCAAAGAACATATGCTCGGTACGGCACAGACCGATGCCCTGCGCGCCGAAAGCGAAGGCCTGCGCAGCGTCGTTCGGGGTGTCGGCGTTCGTGCGCACATCGAGGACGCGGAACTGATCCGCCCAGTTCATGATGCGGTTGAAGTCGCCGGAGATGGCAGCCGCGGCGGTCTTGATCTTTTCGCCGTAGATGTTGCCGGTCGAGCCGTCGATGGAGATCCAGTCTCCCTCTTTGTAGGTCTTGCCGCCGAGCTCAAACTTCTTGTTGGCCTCGTCCATCTTGATCGCGCCGCAGCCGGAGACGCAGCACGTGCCCATGCCGCGCGCGACGACAGCCGCGTGGGAGGTCATGCCGCCGCGGACGGTCAGGACGCCCTGCGCGTAGTGCATGCCTTCGATGTCTTCCGGGCTGGTCTCCAGACGGACCAGAATGACCTTGTGGCCGGCCTTGGCCATGTCGGTCGCAGTCTCTGCCGTGAAGACGACCTTGCCGCAGGCAGCACCGGGAGAGGCGGCCAAGCCCGTGCCGATGACTTTGGCCTTCTTGAGAGCGGCCGCGTCGAACGTCGGGTGCAGCAGCGCGTCGAGGCTCTTCGGGTCGATCATCGCGACAGCCTCTTCCTCGGTGATCATGCCTTCGTCGACGAGGTCGCAGGCAATCTTCATCGCGGCGGCAGCGGTGCGCTTGCCGTTACGGGTCTGGAGCATGTAGAGCTTCTTATCCTCGATGGTGAACTCCATGTCCTGCATGTCGCGGTAGTGGTACTCGAGCTTGGCGCAGATGTCGGTGAACTGCTTGTAAGCCTCGGGCATGACCTCGGCCAGCTGGTCGATGGTTTGCGGGGTGCGGACGCCTGCGACGACGTCTTCGCCCTGCGCGTTCATCAGGAACTCACCGAAGAGCTTCTTTTCGCCGGTGGCCGGGTTGCGCGTGAAGGCAACGCCCGTGCCGGAGGTGTCACCGGTGTTGCCGAAGACCATGGACTGGACGTTGACAGCGGTGCCCCAGTCGGAGGGGATGTCATTCATGCGGCGATAATAGATCGCGCGGGGGTTATCCCAGGAGCGGAAAACAGCCTTGATGGCGCCCATGAGCTGCATCTTGGGATCCTGCGGGAATTCTTCGCCGAGCTTTTCCCTGTACTCAGCCTTGAACTTTTCAGCCAGCTCCTTGAGATCGTCAGCCGTCAGTTCGGTGTCGAGCGTCACGCCTCTGGCTTCCTTCATCTCGTCGATGAGCTGCTCAAAGTACTTCTTGCCGACTTCCATGACGACGTCGGAGTACATCTGGATGAAACGGCGGTAGGAGTCGTAAGCGAAACGCGGGTTCTTCGTCTTCTTTGCGAAGGCGACGACGACCTCGTCGTTGAGACCGAGGTTCAGGATCGTATCCATCATGCCGGGCATGGAAGCACGCGCGCCGGAACGGACGGAAACGAGCAGCGGGTTATAGAGATCGCCGAACTTCTTGCCGGTCATCTCTTCGAGCTTTTCAACATACTGCATGATTTCCGCTTCGATCTCGCTGTTGATCTGGCGGTCGTCCTTGTAGTACTGCGTGCAGGCTTCGGTCGTGATGGTGAAGCCCTGCGGGACCGGCATGCCGAGGTTGGTCATTTCGGCGAGGTTCGCGCCCTTGCCGCCGAGCAGCTCGCGCATATGGCCGTTGCCTTCCGAGAACAGGTAAACGTATTTATGAGACATTTTGTACCCCTTTCCTGATGGTGGCCGCCTCGTCACTCGATGCGGCCGAGCATACTTGCTTTTGATATTCAGACAATTACATACTATAGCACAAAGTTCGGTTTTTTCAACCGGAAAATGAAAAATATAAGTAAATTATTTAAATTTGTTGGATTTTTCGGTTCTTTCGGGCGAAACACACAAGACCCAACTTTTTCGGACAGGCATTTTGCCCGAAATAAAAACAACACAACGCGGCAGCCCAAGCCGGACTGCCGCATTTTTGTGAAACCTGCTCAATATGCCGTCAGCGGCTGCTCACGGATTTGGGAATTCGGATGGTCAGAACCAGCTCGCGTTCTGTTTCCTCCTGTTCGGTTTGCGGATTGAGCCCGGCGGCGCGAATGAGATCGAGCTGGTGGTTGATCCCGTTCAGAAACAGGCGCATATCGCGCAGCACGAACCGCGAAAGCCGCGCCTTTCCCTTTGCCGCGGAGAGCTGCTCATCGACATAGCGCTCGGTCCTTGCGACCGTCCAGTCGTTTTCCGTGATCAGACGAATGGCGCGCAGCTGCGAGGTCTCGTCTTCCAGCCGCAGAAGCGCCCGCGCGTGCCGCTCGGAAAGGCCGCTTACCCGGAGCGCCGCGCGCACCGGAGAAGATAACCGCAGCAGCCGCAGCTTGTTCGCAACCGCCGGCTGGCTTTTGCCGAGTCTGCGCGCCGCCTGCTCCTGTGTGAGATGGTACTCCTGCATGAGCCGCTGGAGCCCTTCGGCCTGCTCGAGATAGTCAAGGTCCCGCCGCTGTAAGTTTTCAACGAGCGCCAGAAGACCCGCATCCTGATCGTCCACGCTCACAAGCAGGCACGGCACCTCGCAGAGCCCTGCAAGACCCGCTGCGCGCAATCGCCGCTCGCCCGCGACGAGCTCAAAGAAGCCCGCCTTTTTCCGGACAGTCAAGGGCTGCAAAACGCCGTACTGCCGGATGGACGCGGCCAGCTCCTGCAAGCCCTGCGCGTCAAAGATTGTGCGCGGCTGCGCGGGGTTGGGACGGATGGACGACAGCGGCAGAAAGACGACTCTTCCGCCCTGTAATGCTCCAGATCGGGCCTTCGTTTGTGTCAGCATGGCGCGCCTCCTTCTCGTTTCTTCCTATATTTTACGAAAACAATCGAGAGAAAACGCGCGAAAAAAAGACTTGACACAAGGAATTGTAGCGGTGGGACAGTGTGGCACAAAATGTGGAGAACCCTGTGGATAGTGTGTATAAGTGTGGACAACTGTGTGGATGGCGATTGCGCAGCTGTGCAAAAAGGGCGGCCGCCACACAAATATCGCAGCTGTGCGGCGGCCAGAAGGAGCGTGAAGTATGGACTTGCGGGGAATGCGGAAATCAAATATGGAAAGACGCGGAAGGACCCCAGGGCCTTCTCAAGCCTGTGCGGCCGGAGCGTTCCTGCCGGTCAGGCATTGGCGTCGGGCTCGGTGCGGTTGAGATAGATCTCCTCCGCGGTCTGCTGCGCTTCGATCAGCATCTGCTCCAGACGGCTCAGCTCCTGCCGGGCGCATTCGACCATATGGAACAGATACGCATATTCCTTTGTGATTGTCTGCATGCTGAGAATCCTCCTTTCTGACGCACTTCGTCAGCGACATCTTGCGTACATCTCACTGACTGGCTACATCATACACGATTTGCTTCCAAAAGGGTGTCGAAGCCCGTCGAAGGACAAAAAATAGCAAAATGAACAGAAAATCTTAACAAAATCTGTGCAATTTGGTGAAAAAGAAGAAAGAAGATGGTAATTAGGGAATTTCTGTCAAACCGTACTTGCGCTTTACGCGCTCGAGCTTTTCGAGCATCGGCTCCGCGCCGAACCAGAGGAACAGCGCCGTCGCCGCCGCGTGCACAAGGTCAAACGGGAAGCCCGTCAGATAATACGCTTTCAGCACGCTCCATGAGAGATTCGGCTGGTAGAGAATTGCCGACGCGGGATTCATGAGCCCGCCGTAGATGAGCACTACGCTCACCGCGCCGAAAATCGCAAGCGGCGCACGGCCCGCGCGCAGTAGCCCTTTCTGGAAGCAAACGCCCGCCAAAAAGCCGATGAGTCCCATCGCGAACATCTGAAACGGCGTCCAGGGGCCCTGCCCGAAATAAAAATTCGATATGACAGCCGAAAGCGCCCCGGTCATAAAGCCCGCTTCCCCGCCGAAATACATTGCGGTAATAACTACCGTTGCGGTAACCGGTTTAAAGCCCGGGATCGGTGCGAAGATAAACCGTCCGATTACGGATATTGCCACCATTACGGCTA
>ERZ791626.1685-NODE-1685-length-14172-cov-6.910533_pt1 | contig 14172 bp, 7 predicted proteins | sample MGYA00510266_ERZ791626 | MGnify/ENA primary metagenome ERZ791626 (study PRJEB30046, sample SAMN00715208) | human gut metagenome | study: EMG produced TPA metagenomics assembly of the A metagenome-wide association study of gut microbiota in type 2...
GACTTAGAGCCCGCCCCTCCACCGCCAGTATGATGTCCGTGTAGCCTTACATTCCAAAAAGACTATCCTGACTACCCACCTTTTGGTTATAGCTTATAAATATCCGTAAGCTATTTCTTTATTACGATGGTATAGCGATTCACATATGTTACTCATATCAGTCAGCCTAACAACCTATACATTGGATATTTTTGTAAAGGACTGCATTGTCAAGAGGACTTCGCACTAAACCATTACTGGTAAAGTACGCCTCTTTAGACTACTATTGACGGAACAATAGGTTCAGGCACAGTGCTGAACAATTACTTGTACGACTTCTTGTCACACGGAATACCTAAAGATACCAAAAGGCCAACTAATTCGCAATAATCTGGCTATAAATTAGTTGTCTAATTTTATGGTATTTACTGGATTTCTCTAATTAAGCCTATTCCACAAAAGGCAAAGTTATACTTAAATAGTTGACCTTTCATTTTGATATTTGAAGTAATTTAGATAAAAAATAACTCATTGTATATATCACCTCGTCGGCAATATCACAAACGAAGGATTATTCCGTATTTCCCAGCATTCCAGCTTATCTCCGTTGGGCAGTATTATTCTCTCTTCTAGGTAAGTAACTATAGGCTGTGGGGAGAGCCTCACCCGGCTGTCCGAAACGAACAGCCGGAGAGGGCGGTCAAAATTCCGGCTCTGAAAGTCCGATAAGGCTATTTCCGCAAGTTGTGTTTTCCCGTCCTTTACCATTGCTACAAACAATAAGCTGTCGTTCCTTCCTTTCGCTACCGAACAGATCTTTACGCCGCTTGACCAGGTTACAGAAGTAGGCGTATCATTCTTCTTGTCTGCTATCTCATGTATATTCCATGCGTAGATTGTTCCCGAGCGAGGAATGAAGGCATACAGTGAGTCACCGATGACCTCCATGTCATAGGATTCACCATGCGGTTCTGTACTGCTACCAATAAAGTCGCTGCCAGTACCTAGCTTGGCAAACACGGTGTTGTTGTTCACTGCCGTCAACAGAACCGCCTTACGGTCGAACACCCGTACGTTAGTCTCCTTCGAGTCACGTACGAAGACGAAGTTCTTCGTGGCAGCCACACAGCCCGCCCACGACACGTTACTTACCGGCCATATGCCTGTACCCAGACGAGTTAAGTACGTCCCAGAATGTTTATCGAACACCTGCACCTCCCGACTGTCACCAGCAGCTACAAACAGGTGCCCATCCTCCACATAAATATCACGGACAAAAGTGCGCTCTCCGTTGGAGATGCTCCGTTTATAAGTCAAGCGCTTTACGTCAAAAACGTCCACGCATCTCTCGGCAAAGTTTGCCACGTATAGCTCGTCCCCATCAAGGAAGAGGTTCACTGCCTGCAACGTGCGTCCCTCACCTATATCCTCTGCCCCACGTGATATATAGCCGTCTAGATAATAATTGTCCGTTATCTTCACTGTATCCATTGGCTGTGGCAGGTAACGGTCTTCTGTGATTTCCCTTACCTCAGTCTGCTCGCAGGCCGTCAACGCTAACGCAACCCCTACGCCTATCATCATTCGGCTTCTCATCTCATTTCCTCCTTCTCTTTAGGTATAGTGACTGTATCTATCGGGTGCTCGGTGAAGTATTTCACTAGCCGGCTCTGCCTGCAGAATCTCTCAATATTCTGCTTCAGCACTGTATCGTCCTGAAAGATAGCACTGATATCACAGTCCCTATACGAGGCATTCTCTGGCTTATGGAAACCCAACAGATTGCGGTTGGGATAGGGCAGGTCACCCTTGTAGCTCAGCCACAGGTGCAGTTGCCAGATAAACTCTGTCCAGCCCACGTTCACCCCTTCACCGTTATTGGCAGCATAAGTCATGTTACTGTTGTGAGAGTAGCCCATGCAGTGCATAAACTCGTGTGCAATGGATTCCCAGCCGCTGAACGAGGCGTAGTGCCCGTAGAAATTCCAGTCTGTCACTGCCCAAATGTATCCACCTCCCAGTCCGCCATAGGCTGGACTGCTCTGTCCCAAGCGGAATGTCTTTTCTGATTTGAAGCGTTCCTTCTCCGTCTGGTATTTTTCAGCATTGAACAGATTTCTGTCGTTATCGCACAGATCGCCGCCCATCACCTCTCTGAAGTGGGACATCACATAATTATATTCGAGTGTAGTCATCATATAGGCGTAGTTAGTCACAATCACCACCCACTCGCGGGCGTAGATGGGACGCAGTTCTCGGTAGGGACAGTTATCTCCAGCGGTAGGTGTCCAGCTGTAGTTAGAAAAACTGCATGTCCATTTAGCATCTATCTTTGACAGCTTCTCGAGATGTTCGTCGTCGCTCACTAGGCGCACCTTCATCCGTTCCATGTCAAGGTGAGGACATTCTAAACTCACGAAGCCCCCATCCATCGTGCGACACACGCTCCTCTTACCCACGAACGAGGGCTTGAATTCGAAACTGGAGAACGCAGGAATAGAGTCGAGGTAAGCCACAGGCAAATATTCCTCGGCCTCAGGTATATACATCTCCAGACTCACTTTATGAATAGTCTTTGCCGACCAGCTGGTGATGCGGAGCAAGTCGTCCTCTTCCGCCCCTGTTACGGTAACAAGTTGGTCTGTACGGAAAGTGCAGTCTGCCTTGTTCACGATTTTTGATGAAGGATCGCTCAGGTTCAGGAGGATTCGGGTATGTTCTGCTCGCAGCTTGTCGTAAGTCACAGTGTCCGTAGGGAAATCATTCTTGAAAGGAATTTCGATGTTATTGTATACCATCTTTTCCTCATAGACAGTGGAGCAGCCTGCAAGTAGTATTGCCGTGATGCAAATTGCCGCTGTCACGCCTTTCAGAATCATACTTTTTGTCATTTTCTTGTCATTCATACGATTATTCTTTTGTAGGTTGTTTATAATAGTATTTAGGATGAGAATATTCATTGCCTTTCACTTTAGTTGTTTATCTCGGTCATGCGAGATATCGGGTTGCTGCTCAGCTCCAGCCTATCTCCCTGCTTTGCCTTATAATACTTACGGTCACATTCCAATTGGCAAATATAGCTGTTTAGATAATGTGTTCAGGCTAGGGTGCGATGGCAATAAGGACAAATATCGAGTTGGCAGACCACTCCCTTCCACTCGCAGTCCTTACGGAATTCCACCGTGCTCCTTGCGTAGTATACTTTCCAGATCGTTTCCAAAAAAGATGTATATTAATACCCTATTTTTTACAGTAGTACAGTAGGATTCATTATTAAAGGGTAGAAATCAAAAAGCATACTGTCGGCCTCCTGCCACTTCAGAATGTTCGTGATCTCAATCCGTTATTACTAGGAATCGAATGTGTACTTGTTATACCTTTGTCAATAATTCCCAGCACTGCCATGCCGGAAACAGGTCACAAATGACTATTCAAAAAAAGGACATTAATCGGAACACGAATGATACCTCCTGAGTTTCCAAAAGGGAGAAAAACATAAGAATGAACAATAATGTCACGGGAACGATCTCCACACCCCATTTCTCTATCAGTTCAAAAGTCACGTGCAGGTCACATACCCTTCTTTCCGAAAACATATGACCGGAAAGGCAGGAGCAGAGAACACGGAAAAAACAATTCAAAATTTAGTGCATGATATTAAAAAAATATACATTGAAAATCAGAGGAGCTACCCGCCAATCAACAGGTGATTGGCGGGTAGCTCCTCTGGCTTAAAATAAAAAATCACCTTACCAGATTCGGGTTTTTCTGGGAATCCATATCAGGATATGGAAGATACATCAGATTGTCACTCCATGTCCTGTTCGTATATTCTACAGACTCCTTTACCTGAATCCCGTCGGCGACTTCAACAGCCGTGTTCTCCGCTCTTTCCTTAAAGGTGTCTTTCAGTCTGTTCATACGGAACTGGTCCGCACGGCGTGTGACAAGGGCCACCCAGTAGCCTGCCACCTCCCAACCATGCTCCTTATAAGCCGCTTCGGCAAGGTCATCTGCAGAAAGTCCGGTGAGCGGTTCCAGTCCGGCACGCTTGCGGACATCATTCAGACACTTGAATGCCAACTCGTCCGTCTGCCCCGTCCTGGCCTTGGCCTCCGCATACCACAACAAAACCTCCGAATAACGAATGATTCTATGCCGATGGTCATTACACATGTTCTGACTGGCCGGTTTTGTATAATCATACGGGGCACTGATATTCACTTTTGACGCAGGATCCCAGTTGACGGAGAATATACTGAACATGGGGTGATGTTCCGGAACGACAGGGGTACCGTCCTCCTTCAACTCCCACCAGTCAACCAACGTTCCGTCTTTCAGACGAATCTTGGGATCATAAGTCGCATCTTTTCTCGGACCGTCAGGAAACTCCTTCCAGAAACGAATTTCACCCCAGGCGTCTCCCCAACCGCCCAGCGATTCAAACTGGTTACATGAAGTAAGCTCCGAATCCTGGGCCCAATCCACGAACGGTGAATAGTTTATGCCGAGCACCGTCTCATTATTATAGTTATTGCTCATAGCATACACATCTTTGTAATCCTTATCGAGCTTATACTCGTATTCACCTCTGTTCACACCCTCAATGACCTCCTTCGCCTTTTCAGCAGCCTTTGCGTAATATTCCGTTTTGTTCATCGGCCAGCCGGCCATAGCCATATACACTGCTGCCAAAGTAGATTTGGCTGCCTGCCGGGTTACATACACATTCACTCCGTTCAGAAAGCGGGGGCTGCCACTGTAACCCGTAGGCAATACGGCCTCAGCTTCGGTCAGGTCCTGCACAATATGACCATACACTTCTTCCACGGGGGATAGAGGTTTGGTATAATCATCGTTGACATTGTCCAGATTCATCGGCAGCGGTCCCCAAAGTCGCACCAGGGTAAAATAAGCGTATGCCCTCCAGAATTTAGCCTGCCCGAGGGCGATATTTATCTCATCTTGAGTGGTAGGTGTTTTAGAGGCCCCCTGTATGATCAAATTGGCAGCCTTTACAATGGCATAATGCATGTTCCACGCATCTTTGACACCCTTGTTGTTGTTTGCTGCGGCAAACTTGTCCATTTCTGCGGCAGGCTGTTTGTTGCTCCCCGGATTGGTCGTTATATCACCCCCCTGCCACTGGGGCAGCTGCATGTTCGTATATACCTGTGAAAGATTGACTTTCTGGTAAAGGGCATATATGCTCATGTTCAATTCATCCTGGGTAGAGAAGAAGTTTTCCGGAGTGAGTTTTCCCCTGGGATCTTCCGTTAAGAAATCACTGCACGACATCAGTGAAAATGACAGGGCAACCATAGTGCCTGCTATTATTTTTATTTTCATAAGTTCTTCTATTTTAGATTTAAAAATTCATCCGGAGACCGAATGTGAATGTTCTTGGGGAAGGATAGGCTCCCATGTCAATACCCGCGTCAACGTCAACGCTGCTGTTCGAGAAGGTAGTACCGGCCGGATCCATCCCCTTGTACCCGGTTATTGTAAAAAGGTTCTGACAGCTGAAAGTAAGCCGCAAATCAGCGAATCCCGTTGTCTTTTTGGGGAAAGTGTATGAAAGACTGATATTCTCCAAACGAAGGAAGTCCGCGTTCTCCAGCCATTTGGTTGAAACCGGCTGCAGATTATTTCCACCTTCGGTCAGGCTCGGGTATGTTGCCGAAGAGCCAATCTTGTCGAATCCCTTCAGATAGGCGTCTGCCAGAGTTACAAAGCGGGAATTCCCTTCGGCCGAAGCCATAGTATATCTTACAAGATTCAAACGCTTGGCTCCGAAAGATCCGTTGAAGAACAGGTTCAGATCCCAGTTTTTATAAGACAGGGAGTTATTCCATCCCAGGGTGAAATCGGGATTGGCCTTGCCGATGACCTTGCGGTCGCCACCGTCTATCATCTGATTTCCATCTACATCCGTGTAAGTGTCATGTCCCTTTTCATCCAAGCCGGTCCATTCATATCCCCAAAAAGTACCGATGGCCTCACCCGGCTTGATAATGGTGGCATAATCAACCATACCGGCAGCCGGACTGGAGCCGTTGATGAAATCATTCTCACCACCGGAAAGGCGTTCCACGCGGTTCTTCAAATAAGTACCGTTCAAGGTGGAGGTCCATTGGAACCGGTCATTCTGCATAATCCGGGCGGTCACGCTCAAATCAATACCACGATTACTGATTTCGCCGTCATTCACCCAAAAAGAGTTACCGCCGACATATCCGGGGATACTTCTTTTAAGCAACGCATCTGTAGTACGCTTATAGAAATAGTCCACACTGAAATTCAGCCGCCTGTCGAACAGGGAGAACTCCAGGCCCAGGTCGAACTGCTTGGTCTTCTCCCACGTAAGCTCGGGAGTTGCTATGTCATTTGCCCAATAACCGGTAAAATTACTGTTGGTTCCAAAATTGTATGCAGTAGCACTCATAAGGCCCATGGTTGCGTAAGGACTGATGGCCTGGCTACCCACAATACCATAACTGGCGCGAAGTTTAATGTCCTGAACCGAGGAAACATCCTTCATGAAATCCTCATTGCTCAACGTCCAAGCTGCGGCAATAGAAGGAAAGTACCCCCATTTCTTTTTGGCAAAGCGAGAAGAACCGTCGGCACGAAATGTTCCGGTAAGCATATAACGATCCTTAAAATTGTACATGACACGGGCCACTCCCGACATCAGCGCCCATTGCTCGTAACCATTGTTTGCATCACGAGAGGAAGCCATACCCACATTCCACCAGCCCACACCCTCGGTCAGCAGGTTGTTACCGGTTATACCCATTGTCCTGGTTTCGGAGGAGGTCACCTCATATACGGCCGTGGCTGTCAGATGATGGTCGTTCCAAGAACCCGTATATGTCAGGTTGTTGGAACTCTGCAGCATCAGGCGGTAAGTGTCATTGTTGCCCATACCACTCTTGGTCCCCACTCGTTTGGAGCTGAAACTATAACTTTTCCCGTCATAATAGTCCACGCCATTGGTTGTGGTGAATGTCAGCCCCTTCATTATATCAAGGCGCAAATCAACACGTCCGTTGAAAACATTGGTCATTGTCTCTCCCGACTGCAACTTTAGGATACCGACCGGGTTGGAAGCTATGGAATTATAAGTATCGGTGTTATAGTTCCCGTTTTCGGCCATCATCGTCATGGTAGGCGAATAGTTCAAAGCAATCCAGATCGGATTATCCTTACCGGAGGCAAAAGATCCCCCGCGACGCACACCGTGGGAAGCATTGATGTCAGCCGTGATATGCAGCCAGTCGGTAAGCTGTGAGGAAAGATTCGCCTTCGCCTGATAACGCTCGTTCTTCGATTCAATGACCACACCTTCCTGGCTCATGTAGTTGGCGGAAATGTAATATTGGGTCTTCTCGCTACCATTGGAAAGAGCCAACTTGTAATTCTGGGTGATCCCCGTACGGAAAATCTCATCCTGCCAGTCGATGCCCGCCGTTCCGTTCTGATAGGATTGCATCTCTTCGTTTGAGAAATCAATACCTTTGACCTCCTTGAGCGCCAGAGCGTAATCGTATGCTCCAAGGATATCGTATCTCTTATATACATTGGAAACTCCCACTGATGCGTCGAACATAATTTCACGCACACCGGCCTTACCACTCTTGGTAGTGATCAGAACGACCCCGTTCGAACCCCTGGAACCGTATATGGCAGTGGACGATGCATCTTTGAGAACCTGCATCGAACGGATGTCCTCAGGATTGATACCGTCCAAACCGCTTTCGCGGACGATTCCGTCAACCACATACAAAGGGTCGTTGCTTTTGCTGATGGAGTTAGCACCGCGGATGCGGATTTTCACGCTTCCCCCGGGGACGCCGCTGTTCTCAACATGAACGCCACTGACACGCCCCTGAAGAGCGTCTGCAACCTGGGTTATAGGCTGGTCCTTGAAATTTTTGTTGTCCAGCACGGCTACGGAACCGGCCATATCCGCTTTTCTTACAGCACCATAGCCAATAACAACCACCTCGTCAAGGACTTCGGCATCTTCCTTCAAAACGATGTTTAACGGTTCACCTGTCCAGGCTATTTCCTGGCTCTGATAGCCGACATAAGAAACAACAATTATATCCCCTTTTTTTACGTTCCTAAGGGAAAAATCACCGTCAAGTCCCGTAATGCTGCCGTTTGTCGTCCCTTTGACAAGTACGGATGCGCCGATAATGCTTTCGCCATTGGCATCTTTGACAACTCCTTGACAGATATCACTCTGTTCGATAATTTGTCCCCTCAGGGAAGGGTAGTCAGGGAACGCATAAACCTGCATCCCACACAATAGCGAGAGCGACAGAATTGCTCCCGCTTGTTTTAAAATGTTATTCATAGATTGTTTATTAAAAGATAAAAAACTATTTCAGCGTTATACTTTATCAAAAAACTAAAATCCCCCCCTATTCGTATTTCTTTGATTGAACACACTAAAAACATCAAAATAAATTAATACAATTGGAAGAAACCACCAGCAGATTTTTCCGATCATCCATTTTCAACCTAGACACAAACAGCACAAATATCAGTGCTTATAAATACAACCATTATATCGATAATACTATTTTAAATTCATTAACACGGGTTTTCGGACCGTATTGACGTTCTGTTGGGAAACCTCATTCAACTGTTCAAAAATTACAATCTTATTTTCACCTTTTCTTAACCATACACCCGGAATGTAAAGAGTCTGTTGTGGTCCCACTTTCCAATAACGGCCGATGTGTTTACCATTTATAAAAATAACCCCTTTTCCCCATGCACGCATATCGATAAAGGTATCTCCCGGTTGATCCAATGTGAATTCTCCCTCATAAATAACCGGGCGATCCTTGAATTGAACAGCCTGCAAAGGTGTGTTCCTGCAGACATTATCGCCAAATTCAGTCAATACAGGACATTTATCCATTGGTAACCGATACATATTCCAGCCACCCGTAATTTCTTTACCGGCAACAGTGACAGGACTGATAATCCCCTTTGTGTTATATACAATCTCACTTCCATAGTTGATACGTCCCATATTCTCCACCAAAATCTGTAAAGTGGCATTGAACGGGATATCTATCTCCATAGAATATGTTCTGGTATTGCGATTTAAAACACCTATTTTCTCACCATCTACATAAACCACGGCATAATCACGTAATCCTGGGATTTCAAGGATTCCACTGATAGGTTGATTGAAATGACGGGTGTACAAAACGTAACCATATCCCTGATTAAGTTGCTCGAACGTCAGAGGAGTAGAGGCGTTCACTGGTTGTATACTTTGTGCAAGAAGCAGGGCATCAACTACCCTCTCCAGTTTTATCGAAGAGATTTCTATAACCGGTATAGGGGCAGGAGGAGTAGGTATGGGATATTTCACATATTTCTGGATGACGGAACGTATAGAATCATATTTTGGAGTGATCCAACCGGCCTCGCTGATAGGAGCATCATAGTCATAACTGGTCAAATCAGGCTGTATATCCCTTTTCTTGTCATAATTGGCACCGCTGGTAAAACCAAAGTTCGTTCCTCCATGCACCATATAAAAATTAAATGAAACATCATTTTGCAGATAAGCCTCAGTCTGGCGGGCGATTTCCGAGGCAGAGACCTGAGGAAACGGTTCTCCCCAATGCGACAGCCAGCCCGGATAAAACTCTGCAACCATATACGGTCCTTTGCCACCATGATACTGGTTCACCACCTTTTTAAGATTAGCGATATCACTCTCCCCATTGGCCGTAGGCAGGGCACCTGCCACACACCCGCCCTCAAACAACCAACTTCCATCGGAGGTGAACAACGGAACGGTAAATCCGGCATCAGCCAGCTGCCCTTTGATCTTTGCATTATAGGAACGGTGCTCTTCAAACGATATATCTTTACGCTGGGAAACGTATGAGCCAAACTCATTTTCACACTGCACCATAATGATAGGACCACCTTTGGTACATTGCAGGGGGCCCACTTCCTGATACAGACGATCAATATATTTTTTCGTATATTTCAGAAACTCCGTATTATCCCTCCTTATTTCCATACCTGGTATATTCTGCAGCCACCAAGGATACCCGCCGAATTCCCACTCGGCACAAACATAAGGTCCGGGACGAAGGATGACCATCATCCCTTCTTCCCCGGCAATCCTTATATATTCTGCCAAATTCTTATCTCCGGAAAAATCCCATTTTCCAGGTTCAACCTCATGAAGATTCCAAAAAACATACGTTGCCACGGTATTAAGCCCATTACTTTCATCATTTGCAAGCGGTGGCGCCAATATTGGTGTGGTATACGGGCATAATGCATCTCTCCAGAAAGAATAGGGGTTGTCTCCCCATACCGATAAAAATGTCCATCCCTGATCTCAAAAGGAATTTTTTCCTGAGACATGGAATTCATTGAGCAAAGCAACAATAGTAGAAGGCAAAAAATCTTCATATGAAATCTTATAAAATTAAATTATACACATATATTGTTTACACTTATTACCTTTCAGTTTTAAAACAGCCTTGTAACAAATGATATTTATTTATCGCCCGTATCGGACTGATTTTCATTATTTAACGACACAACACGCACCCAGTCAACCCACATCTCTCCCGGCAAATCTTCATCACAGATTTCTCCCGACCATGTCATCCTGCCATTCAATTCGCCTCCCAACGAGAAGTTCAGAATTATATTGAAGGGATATTCACAAAACGGATACTGTAATTTCCCCTCATCCAAGTATTGATTCCCATATCTCCAGGTCTCTTTGCCGTCGACATAGAATATAACTTCCTTTTCAGTACGCTTCACTGCATATACATGATCCTTAGTCACATCAAAGTTTTTATCAGGATTCTTGTTAGTTACGCCCGCAGAACCGTTTGCTCCGTTTATATAATAAGTATGTACTGTCTGATAGATCTGCAAGGGAGTTCCTTGAACCCATTCCATAAGATCTATTTCTCCCCCTCTGGGCCATTCCGGTGCTCCTATGGGCATTTGCCAGATAGCGGGAAAACCTCCACGAACCAATTTGGTTAATCTGGCTTTAACTTCCAAACGTGTACCACAGGGAAAACCGATTTTGGAGAATACCCCGCCATTTTTATAAGTCCCGTTATCCTTACAGGCCCTCAACTTCAAATAACCATCCTCCACTTTTACGTTTTCATAACCATTCACATCCCTAAACCACTGTGACCAGGCATTGTTAGCATACGTACAAAGTTTCCAGACTGCTGTATCGGGCACGACGGAGCTACCGTCAAAACTGTCAACAAATAAAACACTATCCGGTTTAATCCGATCCTCTGTCCCTACTCTTTCTTCTCTGGCAGATGCATGGATAATACCCCCGCCTGCAATAAACAGAAAACAATATAAAATTCGTCTCATATGATTATATTTTTAAAAAGATTATAAGCTCTACTTTTTTCTCCAAAGCATGTCACTTGTTATTTTTCGGAATTTTTTCTCATCAGACTTTCGCAGCATGACAACTCCGTTATTCCAGTTCGAAGGCCATCCTCCGATGATGTGCCCCAAGAAAACGAGTTTCAACTCATGCATCCCCTTCTCCAAAGCAATGGAGCGGTCATTTCGGGAATGACGTTTCACCTCTCCACCATTGTTTACAAGTAATTTTCCGCCGACCCAAACCTCTTCCAGATCAGAGGAGAAAAAGTAAACACCATTTTCAGGAATATCAATAAATCCAGTGGCCACAGCAGCATATTGTCTTACGTCTCGCATAGAATTCGTAGAAGGCACGAATGACGTTAATTCCCCCGTTTCTCTGATATCCGTACTGACATCCACACTCTTGCCCGTTTTCATAAACTCCTGCATATTAAGAAACATACCGTATGTCACTTCCATATTTAACCCATGAAAACTCCCTTCTACATCCACAGCAGGCAAAAGTACCTGCTTCTCTATCTGGATTGTACGCACTTTGCTCAGTTTTCCAGAGGATAGCAACGAAGCGATCTTAAGGATACCGTTCTGATAAAAAGAAAGAGGAGAAGTATAAATTTCCGAGGATACTCCAGGTTCAGTACCGTCAAGCGTATAAACTAAGCTAATAGGACGGCTCGTGGTAAATTCCAGAGACACACTGTCTGTAAAAGCGATATGGTCACAAGAACCGCCCGGCTGCTCCGGCAATGGAATGTGGTAATTGACGCCATGTCCGTCCAGACGGACATACGCGTTGTTGATACGCCGTTCAAAATCCACGTAATTCTTGCGTTTGGCATCAGTCCAGGCGACTTCCGCCAAAGCCAAGGAACGGGGATACATGTGATACTCACGGATATCATTATTATAAAAATATTCACTCCAATTATTAGCCTGAACCCCTATTATATGATGGTCCTTCCCAATAAGCACCAATGTGTCGGGTACGGGATTGTAATTATACACTTTTTCCAAAGTCGAACAACCGCCGATAGCTATAGGCTCAATCTTGCTGTCCCCCTGATAATAATCCAGATAGAGCCCGTTCGGACCGGGAGACATTATCGCATCATGTCCCGATAAAGCGGCCGATATACCGCCGGCATCACCCCGCCATGACATAATGGTCGCCGTGGAGTCAGGCTTGCCTTCCAGAATCTCATCCCAACCGATTATTTTTTTATCATATCGGGCTAAATATTTCCCTATGCGCTCCACAACGTAAGTATGCAGCAACTGCTCTGAAGTATGCTTGCCATCAGGCTTTATTCCCTCCTCCAGAATACGCTTCTGACAAAGGGGACAGGACTTCCAACTCTCTTTGGGGCATTCATCACCGCCAATATGGAAATAGGTGCCCGGAAAAAGGGCAACCATCTCATCAATGACATTTTCCAGGAATGTAAAAACACTCTCCTTACCCGGACACATTACGATATCCTCCACTCCCCAAATATTCCGAGGGGTAACGGGGTCTCCCTTACAGGACAGCCCGGGATAGGCGGATATAGCCGCAAGTTCATGTCCCGGAATTTCTAATTCCGGAATAATGGTGATAAAACGCTCGGCCGCATACGAGACAATGTCCTTGATCTCTTCCTGAGTATAATAAAAGGGGCCGTATTCCACGCCTTCCCCTTCAATACGCCTGCCGCCGATCTCCGCCAATCCTGGATATTGTTTTATTTCAATACGCCATCCCTGGTCGTCCGTCAGATGCCAGTGAATCGTATTTATTTTGAACATGGATAAAACATCTATCTGCTTCTTCACTTCTTCAACCGTCATAAAATGGCGGCAAGGATCCATATGTATTCCGCGGTATGCAAAACGTGGCGAGTCGATAATATTGGCGGCAGGAGCCTCCCAGTCAACATCCCGCACGATCCCGGCACTTTCTATTTCTGCCGGAAGCAACTGCAGAAAACTCTGCATCCCGTAAAATAATCCCCGGGGAGAACACGCTGTTACCTGCACACGGGATGATTCCACATCCAATGCATAGCCTTCCGGAGAGAACGTTGCACAAGAATCCAGTACTAGAGTAATTTCTCCTTTATCCTCCACCTTGACATCGTACCCGGTTGCCAGACTGATTTTAGCGGCAAAATACGTTGCAATCTTTTTTGCCTCAGGGGTAATGGCTCCTATAGAAACACCATCGGACAATTTGAAACTTCCCTCACGCTTTTCTAAAGAGCGGGGCGTGGGAATGATATTAATGCCGGCATTATATGATTTCGCAACATGTCCGCCCTCTCTACACGAGAGTGACGAAATCAAGAATATGCCTGCGCATAAAAACAAGATACTTTTTTTAATATTCATCAAGATACAATTATTGCATTAAACTTTTTCTCTTTGAAGGACAAGAACACATTATGGGAGAGTGGAGAAATATTATTATCCGTCTTTCCCAAGAATACCGAAGAGGACTTGTCGACACAACAATGCCGACAAATCCTTTCAATAGAGATCACCCCTAAAACAAACTTTTACGTCAAAAAATGAAAAATATAAATTACCTATCATATCACATCATAGAATATATCTTGTCAACCTCTACCAGCGTGCTTTACAAAATCTATTTCCACTGATATACCCGCACATAATCAACTTGCATGGTAAAAGGTAAATGTTTCTCATTTATAGGACCAGCCATCCCCTTTCCACCTGCAACATTCAATATCAAGAAGAAAGGAATATCAAAGGGCCATT
>ERZ791626.1694-NODE-1694-length-14090-cov-3.754756_pt1 | contig 14090 bp, 9 predicted proteins | sample MGYA00510266_ERZ791626 | MGnify/ENA primary metagenome ERZ791626 (study PRJEB30046, sample SAMN00715208) | human gut metagenome | study: EMG produced TPA metagenomics assembly of the A metagenome-wide association study of gut microbiota in type 2...
TCTCTGGAAAGGTCTCATTGCGTTTACCCTGGAAAAAAGTCATTGCGCTTGACACCCATACTTTCTGCGATTGCCACCGTCTGATCGGTACTATCGTCATCCACAACAACGATTTCTTCTGCAAAATCACAACTCTGCAGACACTCGCTGACATTGCGTTCTTCATTGCGAGTCAACAAGACCACACTGATCGGTAATCTGCTGTTTTTCATAAGAAAATCCACTTCGTATGCCCGTACGTGAATTTTCTAAAACCTCTGAAAAACCCCAGTCAAAACCTTATCAAATCTCCGTCAAAAGGTTTCTAGTCTTGTTTCCCTTTGTAAGGCCAGCGGCTCATACATACTCCACTGCAATGATTTCCAGCACTTCCACCCGAGCCGGATGATCAATTGTGGCAGGAGTTGGTAGTTTCACACTGTCTCCTTCTCGCTGTTTGAGAAACACTCGGGCAATGGGACTGACCCAACTTACGTCGCCCTTTTCCGGATCCGCTTCGTCAATGCCGACGATACGGATGGTGTGTTCCGTTCCAGTTGACAGGTTCTCATACGTCACAGTCGCCCCAAAAAACACCTGATCCGTAGGCGGTCTTCTGGCAGGATCCACCACCTCCGCACTCTCAATTCGTTTGTTCAGAAAGCGAATGCGACGGTCGATTTCTCGCAAACGGCGTTTGCCGTACTGATAATCGCCATTTTCGGAACGATCGCCATTACTTGCTGCCCAACTGACGACATTTACGATGCTGGGCCGCTCAACATTGACTAAATGTTCGCGTTCGTCTAATAATCGTCGGTAACAAGCTGGCGTCATATAGTTTTTCGTGTTTGGGGGAAGTCCGGGCAATTTGACTTCCTCTCCATCCTCATCTTCGAGTCGCAGATTGTTTGTCATTTTCTAGCCTCTGTTACGGTAACCATCATTGGCGATACTTCCCTCGCATCTGCAGGTAGGCCGGTACCCATTTCTTTACTTCGGAATATTCAATTTCCTGCCAGTCTTTGAGTCGGTGCGATTGCATAGCTCCGCTCATTTTTATAAGCAACACGTCATCCCCGGACACAATGGCATCTTCGTTGTAACTACCAACAAAGAAAGCATCTCTTCCGCCAGATTGGAATAGATCCGTCCCTACACTAAAGTCTTCTGTCGCGTTCTGCACCCCCAACACTCGCTTCAAAAGCGTGGCGCTGACGTCATAAGCTGTCGTACGGTGCTGAAATTCCTTAGGAGCCATACCCGGCCAATGAATGACCAACGGGATCTTGATTTGAGCCTGAGAAAAGTTTCCGTTATGTCCCCAATAATTAAGTTTGGAGTCATTGAACTCTTCTCCGTGGTCGGATGTCACTAGAACAATAGTGTTCTCGAGCTTGCCCTTCTTTTCAAGAATCTTGAACACGCGACCAATCAACACGTCCTGCCAAAAGGCTGAATTTTTATACCGATTGAAATAGGGCTGCGGATCAAAGTCCGGGTCTAATTCCAGTTGATTGACTTCCTTCCAATAATTTTTGTACGGAACATCCAGATCTTCCGGGAAAGCGTTCGCGTGCAGATTGTCGAGAAACATGAAGCTCATGAATTTCTTGTCAACGCCTAGCGTATCCAGCCATGCCTCAAAATCATTGACGCTGTCCATATCGCGCTCGGGCGCCGTCGATCCTTGATCCGCTCCCATTCGAATAGGACGAACATTCGCAAACACCGTAGCGTAGAACTCCGGTCGCATCAATGAAGCTGTAGTGAAGGCTTCGATCTCATAGCCGGCTTGCTGAAATCCTGAAACCATCGCCGAAGGAATATTGGTGGAAAGCGCACTTTGCCAGTAGAAAGGAGGCAGTCCGTAAAACAAACCGAAAACACCCGCTCGAGTAGCGTTACCAGCGGAGTAGTGATCAGCGAAAGATATGGACTGACTTTTTATTCTCGTAAGGTTGGGCATCGTCTTTTCATCAACAACGTCTGAACGCAACGAATCAATCGCCAGGATCAACACATTGAGGTCTGTCCCTTTGCCCAGCTGCAGCGGATGAAGCGGATAACGAAAGCTCCCCTCTTGAGAAGAAAGTTTCACACTGTCCTCTTTCACGGCAACAAGGCCAAACTTCGCCAACAAACGATTAGCACGAATAGGGTAATACAGAGGAATCCGTTCCGTAAGCACTGTCACCGATCTGACGCTTTGAGAAACACTGTAGGCATTTACGCCGTTGACAACAACATATCCCAACAAAATAGCCGCGCAAAACCAGCGAACCCTGATTTTTCGTTGAAAAATACCTGACAGCCATAACAAAAGCACAGCCAGCAACGCAACGGCACCTGTCAGCAGAGCAATTCGCAACATCATCCCGGACGAGAAGGAAAACACCTCTCGTCCACCGACGATAGCCAAGTCAATCATCGGCCAGTTGATGTGAAACCGATATTGTTGGTAGACAAAGGTATCCGTGACAAGTGCCGCCAGCAACACAAAAGTCAAAAGCAGAGCCGTGCCCTTACCTGCTTTGGCATTGAGGCAACCGATAGGCCAAACTAAAAGCGTCTGCAACAAAAAGTGGCCAATGAAAAAAACACCCGATGCGGCAACAAACACGTAGAGCGACTGCCACCACAAAGCGTTGGGAAGTCCTGTAATGAATCGGATGGATATCGCGGCACCAACCACGGCAAACAACACGGATAACCACACATTGACGTGTTGCAGAAAACTGGACTTGAGATTCATGCTTGAACTAGGAAATAGGAGACTTTCCTCAAATTAATTTTCTCCGCACTCCCATGGAGCCGGCTGAGGAAATTTGTCATTCAAATACCGGATCATCTCCGGAGCTTCGTCTTGGCGCAGATTATTGATGCAAAAAGCTTTGAGCTTAAATAGCTCGACGTCCCTTTTCAACTTGGCAAAATGATCGCGCACAACTGCCAACACTTCCACAGGCCTAAAGAAGCGTGTCTTCATACGGTTAAAAAAACGCGTATTTTGCCTAAAAAGACACTGACACCCCAACTCATTTGCCATCACATAGGAAAACAGCACACGCGAAATTTCACCTCCCGTCCGAAAAGGAGAAGAGTTAGTCTGCAACAACTCAGGAAACCGAAACAACACCTCGCGAAACATAGAGATGTTGTACGCATCCATTGCATGTGCCGGCGTAAAAAATGGGATCCGTCTTCCGGTTTTTCTGCGATAGAGTTCCCATGCTCGAATCAGCGTTTTCTGCCAACTGTTGATCGAATCATCTTTCAAAATTAGATTCGCCTGCGTTGATGTCATTTTGTCTGCACCCGCATTGCTCATCCAAACAATCGGCTTACCTTGTGCATCGAAAAAGTCATCCGGTATCAACGGCCGACTCAGCATCATGTCGTCATTGGAGTAGACAAAATGCTCCGACAACCCAGGTATCCGATCCAGATACATTTCAATGCAAATAGATGAAAAGACCGGTTGCAGATCTTTGGGAATGATCTCTTTATGATCAACCACCGAAATTTTAGGGTGATCAATCAACCACTTCGGACGCTGATTATTCGTCACTACAAAAATGTGGTGAAACCAGGGAGCAAACTGATTCACTGAACGTAAAGCGTACTTCAGCTCATCGAACTGCACGTACCGAATATCCCCTATATTCTCTGTTATCAGCTCCGGCCGAACCTCCTTCATGCGCTGGGCTTTTTGTCGTACGAAATCCGGGTCCGACCCATCACACCATAAAAACACGAAGTCGATAGCCGTCTGCATTTCTGATATCCGATCACCCTATTCTCAGGATCTTCACAGCCCACCTTTCGGGAACCTATCCGGGAAAAACAGCGTCAGAATGACTTGGCTTGATCAGATTGCTTTGCCCCCTCGTTCGTCGCTTGAACTTGAGGCGGTACATATGCTGCCGTTCCCCATAGCGGGACAGTCGAGAGGCTATGTTTGAAGCTGCCGGATGTTTCCCTTGTGGAGTAGGAAAGATACATCAATGTTTGACTCTCTTCGTCAAAAATGCGTCGAATCTTGAGCGTTTTCAAAAACACGCTCTTCGATTTTTCGAAAACAACTTCCCCCGCTTTTCCCTTCTTGATGCGGGCAATCATCGCCGGCGTGATTTCGCCGGTTTGTCGACAACTGACCGCGCTATCCGAAGGATCCGACAGGGATAAATTGGCCTCAATGCTCGCAACATGACATGTGACCCCCGGAACCAAAGGGTCCACAAAACTGTTGAGCTTGATGTCTTTAAGCGTAAAAATTCCTAATGACACATCAGCCACTTCGTTATCCGAACAAGCAGACAATGTCACTGCTCCTACTGCAGCAACCGACAGCGTGACAAGGAATCGCTTGACTGAGGATGTTCTAAACGATTTCAACACAGACATACCTACTTTTTGCGTTTGAAACAACTTACTCATGGTGGGGCGTGGCAAACTGGATGGAATAAAGATGCGCATAGAGCCCTTTTTTATCCAGCAACTCCTGGTGTTTGCCGACTTCTTGGATTTGTCCGTCTTTCATCACAACGATTTTGTCGGCACCGATGATGGTAGATAAACGATGCGCCACAACAAACGTCGTACGACCCTTCATGAGTTCATCTAGCGACTGCTGAATATATTTTTCACTCTCGGTATCCAACGCACTGGTTGCTTCATCAAGCAGCAGAATCGGCGCATCTTTGAGAAGCGCACGCGCAATTGAAATTCGCTGTTTCTGTCCACCGGACAGTTTGCTGCCGGCTTCACCCACCATGGTGTCTAGCCCCTGGGGCAACGTTTCAATAAACGGCATGAGGTAAGCAGCTTTTGCTGCCGCTTCGATCTCTTCTCGCGTTGCCTTCTCATTACCGTAGGCAATATTGGCCGCAATGGTGTCGTCAAACAACACAACATCCTGACTTACCAGAGAAATCTGTTCTCGCAAACTCTTAAGGGTCACAGAACTCTGCGCTACACCATCAAAATAGATTTCACCCGATGTAGGAACCCAGAAGCGAGGAATGAGATTGATTAATGTGGTTTTCCCCGCACCGGATGCTCCAACCAAAGCAACTGTTTCGCCAGCCTTGACATCCAATGTAAAGTTCTGCACTGACGGCCTATCTGCTCCCACATACTGATGAGAGACTCTCTCGAAACGAACGTCTCCACGAGTCTTTTTCAATTCTGTTTGACCAGGATCAGCTTCCTCAGCTTCATCAAGCATCTCAAAAATGCTTTCGGCCGCAACACTCATAGCTGCAGTTGATCCATTTAGCGAGGAAAGATGCCGAATCGGCGTCATCAGCAAAAGCAATGCCGACAGGAATGTGATGAACTCACCTAAGGAAAGCATTCCGTGTTGCGCTTGCAACAAAGCAACCACCACCACAATGCTCACCGCACACATACTTACGAAATGCGTCATCGGCGTACCGGAAGCTGACACGGCTTTACGACGAAGCGCCAATTTTTTCATCTTTCCGTTGAATTTAGTGAAGCGTTCCTCTTCATAGTCGTATGCACCGTAGATCTTCACCATACGCTGGCCGCTGTATCCCTCGCGAATCACATTAGCCAGGTCGGCCAATGCCTCCTGAAAACCTCCCGCATAGCGTCGAGTACGTTTTCCGACCCAACGGATAATCAAGGCCAAGAATGGGGCAACAACGAATGACACAAGTGACAGCTGCCAGTTGTGATAGAAAAGTACGCAAAGCAAAGCGATGATCTGCAAGGAATCTCTGAAAATCGTTGCAATCAACTCCATCGCCCCACCAAGCGCTGTGCCTGCTTGATTCAGGAAAGTTGTCATCACAAGCCCTGAATTTCGACGTTGGTAAACTTCCGCAGGCCATCGTAAAACTCTGGAAAACAGAGCATTACGGAAATTGAACAGCACACTCTGAGAGATTGACTGCAAGTAGTAGGCACTCACAAACGAGGCCACTCCATAGGCCAGCGAAATCGCCAAAAGAGCACCAGGAGCCCACCAGATGGCATTCGGGTCTTTCTCGTAGAACCCTTTGTCAGTCAGTTGCCCGACCAAAATTGCAATAAGAGAAGAGGCGCCAGCATTGACAATCATTGCGCAGAGGGCAATGGCGATCCGTTTTTTATATTGCAAAACATAAGAAAAGAGCCGTTTAACGGCGTCTTTCTGTCTTGCTTTTGAATCATCTTGTTGTTTGTTATTGGTGCCCTTGACCATTACTGAGAATTTCCTAGCGTTGAAAAAAGTCTAATTTGGGAATTTTACCGTGCCCTATCGCAGGATCTTTGTAGTTACGTGCAGTGTCTCAACTACGCGACTGTTCTTTTTGTAACATTGGACAACAGCTGATTCAACTCGCTATCCTTGTGCATCTTTCTTGCTTTGTGTGAGTCCATCCTATGTCAGTTGTCCTCTGTCGACTTCCCAACCACGTTGGTGATTGCTGTATGTGCCTGCCTGCGTTGCGGCTTTTAGCTGCAAGCGGTTTTACACCCGCTCTGGTTGGCAAGCGCTGGGCAGAGGACCTATTAGCAGGCATGGGATGGCGTTTCGATCCGATTGAAGGAAAAGTTTCCGAAGATCTTTCGCGCATTCGTTATCTTGCCAGCAACGCTAACGCATCTCAGGGACTTCTGTTCCCCAACTCCTTCGGTTCCGCCCTTCTGTTTAAGTTGGGACGATTGAAAACGGCCGGACTCCGGACGGATATGCGTTCTTTTCTGCTAGATAACGGCATTCCGGAACCAGGAGCGATGCACGAAGTTGAGCGTTTCTTCTATGTTGCCCACGAAGCAATTAAGGCCTGGGGATCCACACCTGCCTTTGACAAGGTACCGGAACGCCTTAGCCTCATCCTGATGAAACGACATGAAGCTGCGGCTAAAAACCTCATCGAGCAATACAAGATTCCTGAAAAATTTGCTCTCCTAGCCCCGATTGCCCGCGGCAAACATCAGGGTAAAGCCAAACACTGGGAACATTTCAACGAATTGGTGGCTCCTTTGCGCGCGAAAGGGGTTGAACCCATTGTCTTTCCTTCCCTGAGAGAAGAAGCCTTAGCAAAGGCGGCCTGCCCGGACGCAACTATCTTGCCGCCCACTACTCTGGGAAACTTTGCAGCCATTGCTAAACGGGCTCAGGTCGTCGTCGCCAATGACTCTGGTGTCAGCCATATAGCAGCAGCCGTCGGCGCCAAGCAAATCACTCTCGTCGGCGTCACGGACACCAACCGGACCGGTCCTTGGAATCCCGACGCGATTGTCCTTGGCGAAAACGGTCGTTGGCCTGAAGTGTCTGAAGTTCTTCAAACTCTGGACAACGTGCTGAAATAACACATCTCTTACAGCGGCAAATCAGTACACGAACTTGGCAGAGGCAACGCTATCTGAATTTCTAAGCTGGTTGAGTAACTGATCGGAAGGAATGTATCCATTCTTGAGATACATCTCCGCTTTTACACCGTTGCTCCGAATGGATACTTCGCACGAAACGCCGCCGATTTCGTTGTTTTGTCCGGCTTGAAGCACTTCGACAAGAGTCTTCAAGCCCTTACCTTCTGTCAATTCAAGCATCAGCGTAGCGCCTTTCCGGACACGCATCTGCTCAATCGTCAGCACCTCGTCGCATACAAACGACATACCACCGCTACGCTCATCTTTGCGGCCTTTGCCAACAAAGATCAACATCTCATCGGCCTTGAGCATGTGCTTATAGCTTTCGTAGGCTCTCGAAAACACAAGCACATCCATCGTGGTCTGTCCATCACTCAAGACCACAACACCGAAATTGCCACGTTTGCCCGTGATCGTGCGTACACTCTGGACAATGCCGGCAATCGTTTGTTGTTCCCGACTGTCTCGGACATCCTTAAACGGAATGGCGAAGTTACGTGCTTCCACGCGGTACGGATCAAACATATCCCCCGTTAGGCAAAAGCCAAACGCATCTCGCTCAAGCGTATAAAGCTTGCGATCATCCCAGCGTTCCGCTTTTGTCCAATTCACAATGCGTTCATCTTCACCGTTTTCATCCGCAAAGAGACTCGCTTGTCCAAAAGACGCCGCGACAGCTTGCCCGGCCTGAATGGCATTTTCAACATTACCGAAAAGCTTGCCGCGGTCCTTATCCAACGAATCAAAAGCGCCGCCCTTAATCAGCTGTTCAAGAACCTTGCGATTCATCGATCGCACGCGCGCAGCCACATCAAAGATGTCCAAGAACGGGCCATTGAGTAGGCGTTCGTTGAGCAGATCCTCAACGATGTTCTGTCCGACCCCCTTGATGGCGCCAAGACCAAAGCGAACAGTCTTCTCATCCGGAACAGTGAAGAACCACTCACTTATATTAATGTCAGGCTGAAGGACCGTTACCCCCATCTCGCGGGCATCTTCTACCAGTTCACGCATCTTCTCGCCCTGGTTCATCACAAGGCACATGTTGCCGGCGATAAAGCAAGCTGTATGGTGGACCTTTAGGTAAGCTGTCTGCCAGGCTACGTAGGAATAGGCTGCGGCATGCGACTTGTTAAAGCCGTATCCCGCAAACTTTTCCATCAAGTCGAAGATTTCGGTAGCCGTCTCAGCGGTCACGCCACGTTCTGCAGCCCCCTGAATGAAGACGGCACGCTGACGCTTCATTTCTTCGACATTTTTCTTACCCATGGCACGACGCAACAAGTCTGCGCCGCCCAGAGAGTAGCCGCCGATTGCTCGAGCCACCAGCATCACCTGTTCCTGATACACCATGATGCCGTATGTTTCGCGCAAAATCGGCTCCATACGGGGATCAAGGTACTCCACTTTCTCTCGCCCGAACTTTCGATCGATGAAGTGCGGAATCTGATCCATCGGACCGGGACGATACAGAGCGTTTAGAGCAACAAGATCTTCCAGACAGTCGGGCTTTGCTTGCCTCAACTGCTCGCGCATACCATCCGATTCAAACTGAAACACGGCGCCCGTGTTACCTTGTTGGAAAAGCTCCAGTGTTTTCTTGTCGTCGGTCGGAATTCGTGACAAATCAAACTTCGTGCCGGGATTCAAACGGTCAATGTACTCTGCCGCTTTCGTAAGAATCGTCAGCGTTGTCAGCCCCAGGAAGTCAAACTTCACCAGCCCGACATTTTCGATGTCTTTCTTATCGAATTGGCTAACGGTATTTTCTGGTCTACCGTCAGCGTTGTAGAGAGGACAGAAATCCGTGAGTTTGCTCGGTGCAATCAATACGCCGCCGGCATGCATACCCAGATTTCGCGTCAGGCCCTCAAGTTTCTGAGCATAGCTCATCAACTCGACATAGTCGTCTCGCTCGGCCATCGCCTTAAATTCGGGCTCCATCTCGGCCGCTTTTGCAAGCGTGACGTCCATGCCCGGCTTTTGCGGGATCAATTTAGCCAGATCGTCGACCTTGCCATAGCCCATGTTACACGTCCGACGTCACGAACTACAGCTTTCGCCCCCATCGCACCGAACGTCACGATCTGACTCACGGCGTCCACGCCGTAAGTGCGCTTGACGTATTCAATCGTACGGTCTCGGTTGTGCTGGCAAAAGTCGACGTCAAAGTCAGGCATCGAAACGCGTTCGGGATTCAAAAAGCGTTCGAACAGCAATCCGTAATGCAATGGATCCAGATCGGTAATGCCCAGGGCATAAGCCACCAGAGAGCCGGCACCGGAACCACGGCCCGGCCCCACGGCCACACCGTTTCGCTTGGACCAATTGATAAAGTCTTGAACGATCAGGAAGTATCCGGGAAACTTCATGGACGAAATTGTCTTGAGTTCGTACTCCAATCGTTCGACATACTCGGGGCGGCGCGCATCGCGCTCGGCCTGATTCGGATACAAGAATTCAAGTCGACGCTCCAAGCCTTCGTGGGAAAGCTGCGCCATATACTCATCAAGCGAAACACCTTCGGGCGTCGGGAAAAGCGGCAACTGCGGCTTTTGAAATACCCCGTCCAGATTGCAGCGCTGAGCAATCACCACGGTGTTATCGATGGCCTGAGGGATGTCGGCAAAGAGAGCCCTCATCTCCTCTTCGGTCTTCAGGTACTGCTCTTCAGTATAGGGCTTAGGACGCCGAGGATCTGCAAGAACATAACCGCCGGCGATGCAACAGCGTACTTCGTGAGCGTTGAAGTCCTCACGATGTAAAAACTGCACCGGGTGCGTCGCCACCATCGGGAGTCCCGTCTCCACGGCAAGTTGCGCAATATTGGCCACAACCGCTTCATCGTTTTTACGACCGGCTCGTTGAACCTCCAAATAAAAACGATCCGGAAAAGCCGTACGCAATTGTTCGACAACCGCGTTGGCTTCAGCCTTATTGTCGTCAAGAAGATGGCGCTCGATTACCCCTTGCGGTCCCCCCGAAAGACAAATCAATCCTTTGCAGTTGTCCGGTGTCAACCATTCCAGACGCACCTCACCATGCCCCAAATATTGGTTTTCCATCCAACCGCGGGAAAGGAGCTCACAAAGCGACAGGTAACCTTCATGGTTCTGGCAATAGAGCGTCAGACGATACGGGTTGTCTCGCTTGCCCTGCGCTGTGTTGGTGATCCACAAATCGCAACCGACGATCGGTTTGATGCCGTCGGTCATCGCGTGCGAATAAAACCGAAGAGCACCAAAAAGATTCATTGAATCCGTAATACCCAGAGCTACTCCGCCCTGCTCCATCACTTCTTCAAGGATGGGGTCAAGACGCACAATACCGTCTTGGATAGAGTATTCAGAATGGAAGCGCAGGTGAACGAAATTGGCGGACATAGACAACGCAAAAGAGCAGGCCGGCGCATTTTCTTAGGAAAATACGCCGGTTAACTGAAAAGATCTTAGTGCTTGAGGGGCTTGAAGCGAATGCGGTGCGGACGCGCCGCTTCTTCACCAAGGCGCTTTCTCTTGTCGGCTTCATACTCGTTGTAGTTGCCGTCAAAGAAGACCACCTTACTGTCGCCTTCGAACGCCAAAATGTGCGTCGCGATTCGGTCAAGGAACCAACGATCGTGCGAGGTCACCAGTGCGCAACCGGCAAATTCAAGCAAAGCTTCTTCCAACGCGCGCAGGGTTTCAACGTCCAAGTCGTTCGAAGGTTCGTCGAGCAACAGCACATTGCCGCCTTTAAGAAGCGTCGCAGCCAAATGCAAACGACCTCTCTCACCGCCCGACAACACGCCTACCGTCTTTTGCTGATCTCCACCCTTGAAGTTAAAGCGACCAAGATAAGCCCGCGAGCTCATTTCGAACTTGCCGACTTGCAAAATATCGAGTCCACCCGAAATAGCTTCAAAGACGGTCTTGTCGTTGGGAAGCCCCTCACGCGTCTGGTCCACTGCGGCGATCTTGACAGTGTCGCCGATAACAATTGAACCGGAATCCGGCTGTTCCTTACCCGTGATCATCTTAAAGAGCGTCGACTTACCGGCACCGTTGGGACCGATCACACCGACAATGGCGCCGGGCGGAATCGTGAAAGACAAGTCGTCAATTAATAGACGATCGCCGAAACCCTTGCTGACGTTGTGAAACTCGATGACTTTATTGCCAAGGCGATCTGCCACCGGAATAAAGATTTCATTGGTTTCATTGCGGCTCTGATATTCGTAACTCGAAAGCTCTTCAAAGCGATTCAAGCGGGCCTTGGCCTTTGCCTGACGTCCCTTGGGATTCTGGCGAACCCATTCCAATTCGTGCTTGATGGCTTTGGCGCGGGATTCCTGCTGCCGCTTTTCTTGCTCAAGACGCTTTTCCTTCTGATCAAGCCAAGACGAGTAGTTACCCTTCCAAGGAATACCTTCCCCGCGGTCCAATTCAAGGATCCACTCGGCAGCATTGTCAAGGAAGTAACGATCATGCGTCACAGCAACCACCGTCCCCGGGAAACGGTGCAAGAACTGTTCCAACCACTCAACACTTTCGGCATCCAAGTGATTAGTAGGCTCGTCGAGCAGGAGCATATCCGGACGAGAAAGCAAAAGTCGGCACAATGCCACACGGCGCTTCTCACCACCCGACAAATGTCCGATCTTGGCCTCCCAAGGAGGCAAACGCAACGCATCAGCGGCAATTTCCATCTGCGTCGAGACATCCGTACCGGCAGCGGCAATGATGGCTTCCAGCCGAGCCTGTTCAGCAGCCAGTGCATCAAAATCGGCGTCCGGCTCAGCATACGCGGCATAAACAGCATCGAGCTTGGCCTGCGCCTGCATCACTTCGCCCATGCCTTCTTCAACAGCTTGTCGAACCGTTGCTTCTGGATCAAGCTGCGGTTCCTGCGGCAGATAACCGATTTTGAGATCGTTCTGCCACGTGATTTCGCCGTCAATCTCCTTGTCAACGCCGGCCATAATCTTCAACAGTGTTGATTTGCCGGCACCGTTGAGCCCCAAAACGCCGATCTTGGCGCCCGGGAAAAACGACAGAGAAATATCTTTGAGAATGAATCGCTTGGGCGGAACCACCTTGGCCACGCGATTCATGGTCATGACGTATTGAGCCATTTTTTAAAGAAAAATAATCGTAAAAATTAAGGAAGAAACAAGATATTGATTCTGAGCGCCAAATACAGAGACAAAAATAATGAATTCAACAAGCTAAAATTGATCCAGCCACAATAAAACGCCTGAGCATCCATTATGGGCAAAGTATACCTCAAGCCTTCCACACAATTTGATCTTTTTTCTACCAATTTGTTTTTTTAACAAACAAAAAAAGACGTTGACAGGCCCTTACAGCTCAACGCTCTGCTCCTTTTCAGGCATACCGATCCTTCTTACTCCAGGCCTTCAATTCATACCACATCAACCACAGCTACAAGTCGATTGAGCAGCAGAGCGATAAGGAAGATCTTCAAAGTGAATCCCGCCTTCGCTAACACCCAAGATCTCCTTGCTCTTTATTAACAACTTTCATAATAAGATTATTCCATTTTGGCCAGATCTTTTCTGGAGCATAGTTTAAAGCCGTTAATCTAGCATGTGAACCAAGTCTCTTTCGTAGATTCTTATCTAGTATCAACTGTTCCAATGCCGTCGCTAATGCTTCTGGATTCGGCTCAACTAGAAGTCCATTTACCCCGTCTTCTACTATAACATTAACTGCCGAACAATCTTTACAAGCAACAACAGCAAGCCCCTTAGACATAGCCTCAACTAAAGCCAATCCAAACCCTTCAAACATAGAAGGAAAGGCAAAAATAGATGCCTCATTTAATACTAATTCAACATCAGGAGCTATACCATGAAAGTTAACCCTTCCTTCTAGAGAAAGAGCTTGATGCAACTTTATTACTTTTTCTTTATAACGAAGATCTTTATTTAACTCACCATAAATATCAACAGACCAATCAGGAAATTTTTCTTTAATCAGATTAAACGCCATTAATAACAAATCAATTCTTTTTTCCGAATTTAGTCTCGCTAGGCACACAATTGACTTTCCATCTAGTTTAGAAGGTTTTTTAAATTGTTGAACCGCATTTGGTATGCATATAACAGGAACCTTAGACAAAGCATTTTGAGCCATCTCAACAAAATTCGGCATTAGAACCGTTAACGCGCTACTTTCGTTCACACTTTTTTGTAATAAGCTCCACTCCTCACTTTCTATATAGATGGATGGAACGCTATGAAACATAGTAATAATTGGACCATCAACTCCTATTTTTTTCAACATATATGTAGTTGACGCTTGAAACGCTATAAAGACATCAACATTGCATATGTCTCTCAATGCTTTTCTAAGCGCAGGAATCATCCATTGATAGTCTATTATCCTACGTTTAAGATGCCGTGACTCTCTCTTCAATCCTAAACACAAAAGATTACGAAAAGGCTTCTTGTACCATAATGGGACACCCTTACATGCATTAATAAATCTTACCTTGTTTGACAAGGGATACCCCATCGCCCCATTTCGAGAATCACAACAAAGCAGGGTCACTTTGTACCCCATTTCAGACAAAGCGTTTGCCATGTCGCAAAAAACTCTCTCTGCCCCCCCCCGTCCATTAACAACAGGCCAAGTATTTACAAGAACAACGTGTTTCTGATAGAAATTCATTTCTGACTCGCGATCTTTTACATTTTGTTGCATACGGCATTCACGTCT
>ERZ791626.1697-NODE-1697-length-14073-cov-2.570837_pt1 | contig 14073 bp, 10 predicted proteins | sample MGYA00510266_ERZ791626 | MGnify/ENA primary metagenome ERZ791626 (study PRJEB30046, sample SAMN00715208) | human gut metagenome | study: EMG produced TPA metagenomics assembly of the A metagenome-wide association study of gut microbiota in type 2...
GCCAAATCTGCCGCGTGGCGCCGAGACCGTGCTGCGCGAGATCGACGGCCGGCCATACCTCATTTTTCCGCGCTGAATTGCAATTCCGGCGCCGGCGTGGTATACTCATGGCAAGAAAAACACAAAGGAGCATATCGGCGATGAGAATGAGCGATCTGATCGTGAAAAAGCGCGACGGGCAGGCCCTCACGACGGAGGAGATCCGTTATATGATCGACGGCTACAGCCGCGGTGAGATCCCGGATTATCAGATGTCCGCCATGACGATGGCCATCTATTTCCGCGGCATGGACCGGCGCGAGACGCTGGATCTGACCATGGCCATGATGCACAGCGGCGAGACGCTGGATCTATCGGGTGTGTCCGGCGTCAAGGCGGACAAACACTCGACCGGCGGCGTGGGTGACAAGACCTCGCTCGTGCTCGTGCCGATGGTGGCGAGCCTCGGCGTGAAGATGGCGAAGATGTCCGGCCGCGGCCTCGGCCACACGGGCGGCACGCTTGACAAGCTCGAGAGCATTCCGGGCTTCAACATCAACCTGCCCATGGAGCGGTTTCTGGAGAATGTGGACCGCGTCGGCATGGTCATCGCCGGTCAGACGGCGAACCTCGACCCCGCGGACAAGAAGCTCTATGCCCTGCGCGACGTGACCGGCACCGTGGCGAGCATTCCGCTCATCGTCAGCAGCATCATGTCCAAGAAGCTGGCCGCCGGCGCGGATATCATCGTGCTGGACGTCAAGTGCGGCAGTGGTTCATTTATGAAGACGCTTGACGACGCGCGCGAGCTTGCGACCGAGATGGTCGAGATCGGCAAAATGGCCGGCCGCAAGACGGTCGCCGTCATCACGGACATGGACGAGCCGCTCGGCCACGCCGTCGGCAACGCGCTTGAGGTTAAGGAGGCCATCGCGGCGCTGCGCGGGGAATACAAGAGCGAGCTGCTCGAGCTGTGCCTGACGCTCGGCAGCTGCATCCTCACGCAGGCGGGCATGGCGGCCGACGATGCGGCGGCCCGCGCCATGCTGGAGCAGACGATCACGGACGGTTCGGCGCTCAAAAAGCTGGCCGAGTTTGTCGCGGCGCAGGACGGCGATCCGGCCGCGATCTATGACCCGTCGCGCCTGCCCATGGCGCCGGTGCAGATGGAGGTGCCGTCCCCGGCGAGCGGCTATGTGCGCCACATCGCAGCGACGGACGTGGGCCTCGTGTCCATGCGCCTCGGCGGCGGCCGTGCGACGAAGGACAGCGTGATCGACCACAGCGTCGGCATTGTCCTGCGCAAGAAGGTGGACGAGCCGGTCACGGCAGGGGAGTCGCTTGCGACGATCCACGCGGCCGATGAGGCAGCCGCCCGCAGGGCGGTCGCAGAGCTCGCCGCCTGCTACACGATCACCCCGGACGCGCCCCCGGCGGAGCCGTTCATCAAGGCAATCATTCGCTGAAGACAACAAAAATCCCGGAGCTGCTGCTCCGGGATTTTTCTATACATAGGTTACGGGTAAGCGTGCGTGCGCAGATAGGTCATCCATGCCTTCATGCCCTCGGCGTTCAGGTGCATGCCGTCGCCGTCCTGATAGGACTGCGGCAGGAATCCGTCGTCCCCGACGAGGCCGCTGGCCATGTCGAGATACTTCACGCTGTTGCTCTCCGCGGCCGCGGCGATCCAGCCGTTGACCTTCTGGATGAGCTCGTTCGTGATGTCCTCGTACTGGTAGTTCGACGCGATCGGCGTCAGCGAGCAGCAGATGATCTTCGTGTCCGGGCTCTTGGCCTTGACGGCGTTGATGAGCGTGGTGTAGACGGATTTGATCTGCTCCTCATTCGTCATGGAAATGTTGTCCGCGCTCGGGCAGATGACGAGATAGGCGGGCTTGTTGACCTCGCAGATCTCATCCGCGGGCACATTGTTGCCGGTCACGGGGGACTTGTACTTTGCCGTGTCGAGCGAGGAGGCGGGCAGAGAACCGGTGTCTGGTATCCAGACCTGCTTGGCGGCGTCCTTGCCGGTGAGCATCGACTCCGACTGCAGCACCTTCAGCGACTTGTCGCCCAGGAAATAGATCTGGTCGACATAGGTGCTGCCCTTGTCCTCCGTCTGCGCGAGCGCGGCGGACGACTGGATGGGCGAGATCGGATTTGCCTGCGGCGTCGGCGTCGGCGTTTCGGTGACGGCCGGTGTGGCTTCCCCCTTCGGCGAGCCGGTATTGCCAACGGCGTTGGTAAACACCAGCACGACGGCCACCAGCGCCAGACACAGCAAAATAGCGCCTGACCAGAAGGTGTACATCATGTTTTTGTTCGTGTTTTTCATCGGGATTCCTCGCTTCCGGATAGACAAAAGAAGCCCGATGAAGGGCTCCTTTTGCAGTTACAGTTACGCTTCCTGTTCTTTCTTGGCTTCCTCGATGACCTTCTGCTGGACGTTGCCGGGAGCTTCCTCATAGCGCACGAACTTGCACGAGAAGGAGCCGCGGCCCTGCGTCATGGAGCGCAGGTCGATCGTGTAGGAGCCCATCTCGGCCATCGGGACTTCCGCCTCGACGGTCTGCATGCCGTCCTCCGCCGTCATGCCGAGCACGGTGCCGCGGCGCTTGGAGGAGATGTCGGACATGATGTCGCCCAGATTGGCGTCCGGGATGGTGACTTTCAGCAGGCCGATCGGCTCAAGAATGGTCGGCTTCGCCTTCGGAATGCCGTCCTGATAGGCCAGGCGGGCAGCCGTCTGGAACGCCATATCGTTGGAGTCGACCGGGTGGTAGGAGCCGTCGTACAGCACGGCCTTCAGGCCGACGAGCGGGTAGCCGGCGAGCACGCCCTTCTGCACGGCGTTGCGCAGGCCCTTTTCGACGGACGGGAAGAAGTTTTTCGGCACGCTGCCGCCAAAGACTTCTTCTTCAAAGATCATGTCATCGGACTCGTCCTGAGGCTCAAAGCGGATCCAGACGTCGCCGAACTGGCCGCTGCCGCCGGACTGCTTCTTGTGGCGGCCGTGGGCCTCGACCTTGCCCTTGATCTTCTCACGGTAAGCGACGCGGGCGGGCTTGAGCTCGGTCTCGACGCCGAAGCGGCTCTTGAGCTTGGCGCACAGGACGTCGACCTGAATGTCGCCGGCGCCGGAGATGACCATCTGGTGGGTCTCGGCGTTGTTGACGAGCGTGAAGGAGATGTCCTCCTCGTTCAGGCGGGCGAGGCCGGAAGCAACCTTGTCGTCCTGGCCCTTGGTCTTGGGGCTGATGGCCATGGAGTAGCAGGGCTCTGCCAGCTCGATGGCGGGCAGCTCGACCTCGTGCTTCGGGTCGCAGACGGTGTCGCCGGTCTTCCATTCCATCTTGCCGATGGCCACGATGTCGCCGCAGCAGGCTTCCTTGACCTCGGTGTTCTTCTTGCCGCACATGGTGTACATACGGCCGAGCTTATCGGTGCTGCTCATGCGCACGTCGCGCAGAGACAGATCGGACGTGACCTTGCCGGAGAGCACCTTGATGAAGGAGTACTTGCCGAACTGGTCGGAAATGGTCTTGAACACGAACGCGCACACCGGGCCGTTCGGGTCGATGGCGAGCTTGCCGCCGTCAGCCGTGGCGACCTCACCGACCTCGGCCGGGTTGGGCACGTAATCCACGATCGCCTGCAGCACGGCCTCGGTGCCGATGCCGCTGTCAGCGGCGCCGCAGAGCACGGGGAACACGGTGCGGTCCTTCAGACCCTGACGCAGGCCCTTGACGGTGTCCTCCTCGGAGAGCATCATGTCCTCGAAGTATTTCTCCATAAGCTCCTCGTCCGCACCGGCGGCCGTCTCAAAGAGCGTCTCGCGCAGCGACTCGACCATGTCGGCGTCGGCGGCGGGAACGGCGATCTTCGCGGTCTTGTTGCCATTGGTCTGGTAAGCCACGTTGTGCACCAGATCGATGACACCGGTGCCGTCGCTCATCGGCGCGGTCACGGCGCAGACGGCGCTGCCGTGCTTTTCCTGCAGGGCGGAGAGGACGGCGGCAAAATCGCCGTGATCTTCATTCGTCTTGGAGACGTAGAACATGCAGGGCATGTTGGCGTTTTTGAGGTATTTCCAGCTGCGCTCAGCGCCGACGGCGATGCCGTCTTTCGCAGTGCAGAAGATTATGCCGGCCTCGACGGCGCGCAGGGCGCACATCACGTCGCCCGCGAAGTCGAAAAAGCCCGGGCAGTCGAGCACGTTGATCTTGCAGCCGCCGAAGTTGACCGGCGCGATGCTGGTCGAGATCGTGATCTGGCGCTTGATCTCTTCGGGATCGTAATCACAGACGGTGTTGCCGTCGGCCGTCTTGCCCTGGCGGTCGATCGCGCCCGTCATATACAGCATGCTCTCGGCGAGTGTGGTCTTACCGCTGCCGCCATGGCCGAGCAGGCACACATTGCGGATATTCTTGGTTTCGTAGCTCATGTAGTGTACTCTCCTTATATATAGACTATCCAAAATTCCTAACTCCGGAAATGGTGGTGTGCTGCACACACACGACTATAAAAGTATACACGATTTCAAAACTCTTGGCAATCATAAATATGAAAACTCAGCGTTTCAGGCTGAAATTCAGCAAAATGACCGGAACGAGCCACAGACCCATGTACACCAAGAGGTTGCCGACGGTGGCGGAATCGAACGCGCTGATGGCGCACAGGGCAAACATCAGCACGACGCCGATGACCGTGCACAGCAGGGCAAGGATGACGCAGATGCGCACGGTGGAGTAGAGCTGGCGGCCGAGCGCGGCGACGCTCACGAGCGGGCCGAGCCCGTCGCGCGCCACGATGCCGGCGGTCTGCGTATAGTCCGACGGCTGCGCGGACGACATGGCATAGCGCTTGCGGTAGGCCGGGAAGTCAAAGCCGTCGGTCGACATCTTGAACTTCTGCCCAAGCATGAGCGGCGTGATGTTGAAATCCCGCACGGCGAAGATCGGCGCGATCTTCGTGCGCAGCAGGGCAAAGAGTGCGTTCTGTACGGACTGCACCGGCACGTACTTGATCTTGAAAAAGCCGACGAGCAGGCCGTTGATCGACACGTAGACGGCATCTTTCATGCTGCGCGCCTCTGTCAGGCGCACGCCCCTGAGGTTCATGAATGCGGAGCTTCCGACGAGCACTTCCTCGCCGTTGATGATGGCGGTCAGGCCGCCGCTTTCGTTGCAGGCGAAATCTTCAAGCGGCATGAGCGCGCAGTCGTTGCGCTGCATGAGATCGGTAAATACGGGGGCAAGGCAGCTGCCGGATGAGACGATCACGCTGCCGGCATAGGTGATGACCTTGCCCGGGAACGCGCCGCCCAGGATGCGGATGGATTCAATCGAGATGTTGCGCGCAGTGAACAGATCCTTATCCGTGACGATCAGGTGCTTGCTGCGGCCGATATCGCTTGCGCCGCTCCACCCGGCGATGGCGCTGCCGGTGCGGGCGAGCTTGCGCGCGGCGGTCCGGAACGGGACGGCGAAGGCCACGAGCGCCGCAAACGGCGCGCACGGCGCGGTGACGGCGGCAAACACGTGCAGGATGTTGGCATAATTACCGCTGAGGATCGTGGCAAGCAGGCCGAGAATGACGGACGCCGCGATCAGATACGGCGCGAGCGAGGCATAGATCGTGTCGGCCGGGCCGGCCTCCTCGCTGCGGTGGATGAAGCCCGCGGTGTCGCGCTTGGACTTGAGCACGGTGATGCTGTCCTTGACGACCTCGCTGTCTGCGCTGACGGTGTAGGGATCGGTGTCGACCGCGAGCGCGCGGAACGTGGACTTGAAGCCGCGGCAGGCGTTCAGTGCGCTCCACAGGCAGCAGGCCACGGCAAACGCGGACACGGCGCAAAACGGCAGGCCGATGGCGTCCGAGCCTGTGATGGCCAGCACGACCGCATCGAGCGCGGAAAAGACGCAGTTGAGAAATACGAGCGATTCCAGTCCCGGCGTGCGGCGCACGAGGTTGAAAAAGCCGTTCGTGATGACATCCAGGCCGATGAGCATGACGGTCAGCTGCATCATCAGGCACACGAGCGCCGCGACGGACGGGCTGCTCCTGAGCACGCCGAACACAGGCAGGCCGAGCGAGATGTAGATCAGCGGAAGGCACACGAGCATGGCCGCCCGGCAGCGGAAACGCAGGGATTTGACCTGTCCGCCGTAGTATTTTGCGGCGGTTTCGGCGTCCGGCTCCGGGCCGAGATCCTCCTCGGCATTGGCCGAGGCGTGCACGGAGCTGTTGTGCTCCCGGATGCGGTAAGCCACGGCGGCGAGCCGCGCCATGAGCGGGTTGAGCACCGCGTCCTGAAAGCTGCGGTGCGCGGGACGGTCCGCGCCTTCGTCCGCGGCGTAGTCACCGGCGCGGGCGTAGGATGTGCCGCCGGCCGCGCTGTCGTTCATGCCTTCTTCCGTCACGGCCTGAAACACGCGCGTCGGCTCTTCCGGTTCGGGTTCGGGGTCATATAGCCCCTCCGGAATTTCCGGTGGGGGGGAGACGGGGATCGCCGTGTCTTCCGCCGGGGGCTCCTCCTCCGGCTCCACCGGCTCGTCCGGCACGACCTCCGAGAGCTTCGAGGCGAAATGCTTTAGCCCCGAGATGCCTTTTTTGGCCAGACGTTTGGCATTGGCCTTCGTCTCGTTCCATTTTTCGACCTCTTCTTCGGTCGCGTGGTCACGCTGGCGCTTTGGCTGGTAGCGCTTGACGTCGTGATCCTCGTGCGGGGGCGTATCGGCAGCGGACGCTGCTGCCTCCGGGTCAGCGGCCTTCAATGCGCTGTCGAGCTCGGCGGACATGAGAATGTCTTCGGCCTCAGCGTCCTCGGCCTCTTCCTCTTCGATCATTTCCGCCGTGACGGGCCGGCTGCGATAGGCCGGCTGCGGACGGGGCGCGGGCGCGTCCGTCTGAAAATCTTTATATTCGTCCAGAATGGATTCCAGGGAGTATTCTTCTGCATCCAGATCAAAAGAAACGTCCTCTGGCGAGCGATCAAATTGGTCCATATGGTCAACTCCTTTTAATAGCGTAGGGGGTGCGGGCGCTCAGCTCCGCTGGCGCAGCGCCTCATAGAGCAGCACGGCCGCGGCCGCGGATGCGTTGAGCGAGGAGATCTGCCCGCGCAGCGGGATGCTGACGAGAAAGTCACACTTTTCCCGCACCAGCCGGCTGATGCCGGTGCCCTCCGACCCGATGACGATGCAGGCCGGGCCGGTCAGATCCGTTTTCCACAGCTCGTTTGCGCCCTCGGCGGCAGTGCCGTAGATCCAGAGACCGTTTTTCTTGAGCGTCTCGATCGCGGCGGCGAGATTCGGCACACGCGCGACGGCCATGTGCTCGAGCGCGCCGGCAGAGGTCTTGTCCACGACGGCGGTCAGGCCCGCGCTGCGGCGCTTCGGGATGATGACGCCGTGCGCACCGACGCACTCGGCCGTGCGGATGATGGCGCCGAGGTTGTGCGGATCGGAGATCTCGTCGCACAGCACGAGAAACGGCGCCTCGCCGCGCTCGGCCGCGATGGCGAGCATATCCTCGATCGTGCTGTATTCCTTGACGGCGCACAGCGCGATCACGCCCTGATGCGCGTGCGTCTGGCTCATGGCGTCGAGCTTGCGGCGGTCGGCCTCCGTGACGACGATGCCGGCGCTGCGCGCCTTCGAGGCGATGTGCCCGAGCGTCTTGTCCACGTCGCCCTTGGCGATGAAGATCTTGTCGATCGTGCGGCCCGCGCGCAGGGCCTCCATGACCGCGTTGCGGCCCTCGATCAGATCGTTGCGCGCTTCATTTTCAAATTCCTGTATTTGTTCCATGATATACCTATACCTTACGACATAATAATACAGATATCATCATACCACACGATCGCCCATTTAGAAAGCACAAATTACGATTCCGGATATTTTTTTATGGACTTTGCGGTTTTAAGAAGGTATCATGGACATACGTTGTATTTACGGAGGAACCCAATGAGAAAACTGATGAACAAAATCGACCGGTTTTGCTATGCGCACCCGCGTTTTGGCATTCCGAACCTGATGCTGATCATTGTCATCGGCAACGCGGCCGTCTGGCTGCTGACGAAAATGGACACGACCGGGCAGATCGCCTCGCTGTTGTGCGGCTCGGCGCAGGGCATCCTGCACGGGCAGGTCTGGCGTCTGGTGACGTATGTGTTCGTGCCGACGGAGGCCAGCCCCATCTGGCTGCTGGTGATGCTGTATTTTTACTACTGGATCGGTTCGTGCCTCGAACGCGAGTGGGGCAACGGCAAATTCACGATCTATTACGTGAGCGGCATGCTGCTCACGGCAATCTACGGCGTGGTGCTCTCGGCCATCCTCGGGCGCGACGTGATCGTCTCGACTACGTACCTGAACCTGTCGATGTTTTTTGCCTTTGCCACGCTCTATCCGGATATGCAGGTGCTGCTGTTTTTCATCATCCCGATCAAAGTGAAGTATCTGGCATATGTGGACGCGGCGCTGTTCGTGCTCGGCGTCGTCACGACGTCGTTCCCGCTGAACCTGCTGCCGGTGGTGGCGGTGCTCAACTATCTGGTCTACTGCGGCGACTGGCTGTTTGACTTTTTCCGCCCGTCGCACGTGCGCCAGCGGCAGAAAACGGTGAACTTCAAGCGCGAGGCCCGGCGCATCCAGCGCGAGCAGGCAAACAAGCCTTATCACTATAAATGCGCCGTCTGCGGCCGCACGGATGTGGATCATCCGGAGCTGGAGTTTCGCTACTGCTCGCGCTGCGTGGGCTACCACTGCTTCTGTCAGGATCACATCAACAACCATGTCCATTTCACGGAGTGACCGCCATGCAGACCAGAGAAATGAAACGGGAATATGAAGTCGCGGTGCTCGATCCGGCGGGCAACGTCACGGCCATCGTGCTCTCGGACGTGCTGGCCGCGGAGCGCGCGCGCATCGCGGCACAGCTGCTGCGCCTGCCGGAGCTGCGCATTGAACAGGCCGCTTTTCTGACCGCGCCGCGCTGCGGCGGGGAGATCCGGCTGGAGATGATGGGCGGTGAATTTTGCGGCAACGCCCTGCGCTGCGCGGGGTTTTATCACGCGTTGCGCACCGGCGCGCAGGGGAAAACCTGCGTTCTTGCCGAGATCAGCGGGGCGGAAGGCGTTCAGCCGGTCATGGCGGACACAGCGGCGGGGGAGGCGTCCACGGTGATGCCGCTGCCGCGCGCGGTGCAGCCGGCCGATTGGCCGGACGTGCAGGCCGTGCGCGTGACATTCGACGGCATCACGCACTTTGTCATGGATCGCGCGCAGCCGGACGATGCGCTCGTGCAGCGTGCCATTGCCGCCGCGCCGGAGGCGAGCGCCGTCGGCGCGCTGTTTCTCGACCGGGCGGCCGGCAGCATGCAGCCGGTCGTGTTCGTGCGTGAGACCGGCTCGTGCGTCGCGGAGACGAGCTGCGCCTCCGGCAGCGTCGCCACGGCCGTCGTGCTCACGGCGGACTTTGCCGACGGCATTACGGAGATCGGCATCGGCCAGCCGGGCGGCACGCTCGAGGTCGGCGTGCAGCGCGCCCACGGCGCGGTGACGGGGCTGTCCATCGGCGGCCCGGTGCGTCTGGCGCAGACGCTGACCGTTACCCTGGCGGACGCGCCGTGTTAATTCGTAAACTATGCTTGCATATTCGCGCACAATCATGTAGCATATTGCTAGATATTGCGCAGGAAACGGTACATAAAGTATCAAAAACTGCTGTTTATGGAGAGGAGAATGTGTGATGAAATGTCCCCGCTGCGGTCATGAAATGACGCTCGATACCCATCGGAAGTATGCGCTGAATATGTGCTATGAGTGCGGCTATATCGAAGGCCGCCTGATCGACCCCGAGAAGAAGGGCGAGTCGAACTTTGAGCGCATGAAGAAGCTCAATTTCAACGAAATGGTCGCGTTCCTGACCAAGGGCCTGAACCTGGACGAGGCCAAGCTGGCCGACTGGCTGACGAGGTCAAGTGACCCGCACCACCGCATTTTGCACGCCGTACCCGATCGCGGGTGCGGCGTGTTTCTGCGCTGGACGAATGCGGCAGATCGCCGAGAATTTTCTTGACACGCTGTGAGCGCCATTGTATAATGCCAAGTGCGTGGATATGTGTCTGCTTTTGTGGCGCACTTTTCTTTTTTTTGTGGCAGTTTGACGTATCTAACATCGAAGAGCTAGTCGGGATCATGCACGCCCGGTCGGTGCAGATACGCCGGAGCGCGCTTTTCTTTTCCGCAAGAGTTAGATTGCTCTAATTTAAATTAGATGAATCTAACTTAAACTTCGCAACGAATCATTTGGAGGAAACATTCATGCAGCAATTATTCAAACGAATGCTGTCGGTGCTCCTTGCGGTCGCCGTTTTGCTGTCGCTGACGGTGACGGCGTTTGCGGCCGACGACGGCGCGGACGCGGCGCTCACGGCGGCGGATTATGCCGCTGCGGACGCGCTGTTCAACGCGCTCGAGGACGTGGAGCAGACGGCGGCGCGGCGGGATGCATCCGCAGACGGGCGCACACAGGCCATCTGCGACTATCTCAACGCGCAGGACGCGGTCGTGCCCGGCTCGGTCGAGACGAGCGGCGAACGGATCAACTGGATGACGGAGCAGGGCATCGCCTGTGCCTATTCTCCGCGTCTGGAGCAGATCGCGGCGGCGGCGGAGCCCACGGCTGACGATACGCCCGATGTGCAGACGCGCTCCTACGCCGCGCGCGGCACGCAGCACGGGCGCGATGTGTACCTGTTCCAGCCGTACTACGGCGTTGACCGCAGCTTCACCGAGCAGTACCAGAAGGAGGCCCAGCGCGTGGCGCAGGCGTCCGAGGGTACCTATCACTACTATAAAGGTGATGCGGCGACGATCGACGCCGTTGCGGACGCGATCACGGACGGCGGCGTTGTCTTCTTCGACTCGCACGGCTCGACAGATTACGAAAACGGCGAGGACTACACCTCCGGCGCCACGACGTCTTACCTCTGCCTGCAGACGGGCGACGGCCTGACCAAGGCGGATTATGACGGCGGGCACGCCGTTTACAGCAGCACGAGCGGCAGCATGAAATATTTCCTCGTGGACGGCACGGTCATTGCCGACCACATGGACGCCGACGCGCAGGCCAACAACGGCCTGCTCTGGATGGCGATCTGCCTCGGCATGGCGACCGACGGCCTGGAAAAGCCGCTCATGGACCGCGGCCTCGGCGCCGTTTATGGTTACAGCCAGTCGGTCACATTTGTCGGCGACTATACGTTTGAGGCTGTGTTCTTTGACAGCCTGCTCGGCGGCAGCACCGTCGCCGAGGCGATCACGGACATGAAGACGGCCTGCGGCGCATGGGACTGCTCGCCGCAGATCTGCCAGGCCAACGGCATGTCCGCCAACTATCAGATGACGACGCTGGAGGAGGCGCAGCGCGGCCGCGCCGCATTCCCGATCGTCGTCTCCGCGGATGATACCTATCCCGGCCACGGCAATGTCGATGCGCTGCAGGATGTCAACTCCGGCTGGGCGCTGCTCGACCGCTACGCACTGACGGCGGACACCGACACGCCGGAGCACGGCTCCGTGACGCAGCGGGGCATGACCGTCACGGCCAATGCCAACACCGGCTATTATGCCTCCGGCTACACCGTCACGCCCGAGGGCGCGGCGACCGTGCTGCAGAACGGCAATACCTTCCGCATTTCCGCACTGCGGCAGGACTGCAAGGTGACGATCCACTTTGCTGCCAAGACGCCGGCGGCCGTGCACTTCTCCGTGCCGGACGGCGTGACGCAGCCGGATGTCGCCGGTTATATCGGCGATCCGATCACACTCCCGCAGCCGACGGGCACGCCCACGGCTGACGCACAGGATTATCACTTCGTCGGCTGGACGACCGAGCCGGTCGAGACCCCGGCCGTGAGCGCGCAGGTGCTCCGCGCGGGTGAGCGCTATGATGTCACAGGTGCGGAGACAACGCTCTACGCGCTCTATCAATACTTTGCCACGCCGGATGGGCGGACGCCTGCGTTCTCCACTGTCACGGCGGACACGGATGACTGGAGCGGGACGTATGTCCTGCGCGGCGGTGACAGCGTCCTGCACTGTGACGGCACCGTTTACGGGGCGGCGCTTGGCAGCACCGCTGCTGCCGTGCCGCTTGCCAATACCGGCATCACCGTGGACGCGGACGGAAATGTCTCCGGCGTTTTCGGCACGTATACCGTGCAGATCACGCGCGTGCCCGGGACGGAACAGTATACCATCCGGCTCGGCGGCGCAATGTCATCGCTGTATCTGGCCTGCCGCTCGAACAGCGACCAGCTCAATTCCGACGTGGACGGCAGCAGCAGCTATGCCCGCTGGCTCATCAGCTGGAAGGATGGCCGCGTTGTCATTCAAAATGCACGCTTCATGGCGCGCAGCCTGCAGTTCTGCGCGGATAAGCAGTATTTCCGCTGCGTGCGCAGCACGGAGACCCCGCTGACGCTCTATCGCGGCGAGACCAGCGGCCTGTGGTACACCACACAGCTGCAGTCGGCCCATGAGCACCAGTATGTGGAGTCCGCCCGTCGGGCGGCGACCTGCACGGAGCCCGGATGGGTGGAATATGCCTGCACCGTCTGCGGCGGCACCTATCGTGACACGCTCGCCCCGCTCGGCCATGCATTTCATGACAAGGCTTCCGCCGCCTGCGCGCAGGAAGCGACCTGCACCGAGCCTGCGCAGTATTACGTGCAGTGCGACCGCTGCGATGCCGTCAGTGAGACGCTGACGGTCGCGGCCGGCGATTCGCTCGGCCACAGCTATCAAAACGGCGTCTGCGTCCGCTGCGGCGCGCTGATGCCGGTCACGCCGTTCGACGACGTGCCGGATGACGCCTATTACACCGAAGCCGTCTATTGGGCCAAGCGCTGCGGCATCACGAACGGCGTCAGCAGCACCTGCTTTGCCCCGAACGCGACGTGCACGCGCGCGCAGAGCGTGACCTTCCTCTGGAACGCCGCCGGCAAACCGGAACCGAGTTCCCTGACCGTCCCGTTTACGGACGTGTCGGCGGATGCTTACTACTACAAAGCCCTGTGCTGGGCGGTCGAACGCAAGATCACCAACGGCACGAGCGGCACGACCTTCTCCCCGAACGGCATCGTGACGCGCGCACAGGCGGTGACGATGATGTGGCGCGCCGCCGGCAGCCCGGAGGTCGCCGCGGATCAGACGTTCACGGACGTTCCGGCAAATGCGTATTACGCGGCCGCAGTGCGCTGGGCCGCCGCCAATAAGATCACGACGGGCACGGGCAACAACTGCTTTTCGCCCGCGGCCCCCTGCATTCGCGCGCAGATCGTGACGCTTTTGTACAATCAACTGCATGCATGATATGCCGGGACCGACCGGCGGAAAGGGAAGGTGAGGCCGCACACAGATCCGCTGAATGCACAAACAATATACATATCATATTTTTTCAGGAGGTAATGACCAACCCATGAACAAGGCAATCACCAAACGGCTCCTGTCCCTGGTGCTGCTGGTGGTCATGCTCGTCGGCTGCGCGCTCCCGGCCTATGCCGCGGACACCGGCGCGAGCGGCGATCTGACCGCAGTGTATGCCCAGGAGGGCACGAGCTACAAGGACGGTGTCTATGAGGGCACCGGAAAGGGCTTCAAAAATGGCGAGATCAAGGTCAAAGTGACCATCACCGACGGCAAGATCGCCAAGGTGGAACTCGTCAGCCAGGAAAAGCAGAGCTATTGGGAAACTATGAATGTCGCCTCGCTCTTTGACGATATCGTCAAGGCCAACGGCACCGAGATCGACGGTGTTTCCGGCGCGACCATGAGCAGCAACGGCGTCAAAGCCGCGGTCAACGACGCGCTGAGCAAGGCGCTCGTCACCGAGCCGGAGCAGCCGGACACCGGCATCTTTGCCGCCGGCACCGGCGCGAAGTCTGACCCGTATCTGATCCGCACGGTCGACCAGATCAAGGCGTTCGCGGCCTCGGTCAACGGTGGTGAGACCTACGCGAGCCAGTATGTTACGCTCGACGCCGATCTCGACCTCACCGGCGAGAGCTGGACGCCGATCGGCGGCG
>ERZ791626.1710-NODE-1710-length-13957-cov-2.653215_pt1 | contig 13957 bp, 12 predicted proteins | sample MGYA00510266_ERZ791626 | MGnify/ENA primary metagenome ERZ791626 (study PRJEB30046, sample SAMN00715208) | human gut metagenome | study: EMG produced TPA metagenomics assembly of the A metagenome-wide association study of gut microbiota in type 2...
ATTCGTTGCGGATGTACCAGTTCCGCCAACTTATTCAGACGTTCGTCCGGGACGGTAATTACGCCTACATTCGGTTCTATTGTACAAAAAGGGAAGTTTGCCGCCTGCGCTTTTGCGTTGGACAAACAGTTGAAAAGCGTCGACTTGCCTGCGCCGTTTGCGCCGATAATGGAGATGAAGTCGCCCGGGCGGACATGGAGAGAGACATTGTCGAGCGCGAGCTTTGCATCCTCGGTGCCGGGATTGAAGGTTTTAGAGATGTTTGTGAGCTTTAGCATGCTTACGCCCTCCTTCCGCGATTGTGCGCCGCGCGGCGGCGGAGCATCGGCAGCTGGTCTTTGAGATACGGAATCGAGATGGCTGCGACGACTACGACGGCCGAGACGAATTTCAGCATGAACGCCGGCATATCAAAGCGCAGCGCGATCGTATAGACGAGGCGGAACAAAAACGCACCAAGCACCATGCCGAAAATCCGGAGCGGAAGCTTTTTCCGGCCAAGGAAAACGTGGCCGATGAGAAGAGAAGCAAGGGCGATGGTCACCATGCCTGAGCCGATGTCGATGTTGACGGATTTCTGCGATTGGGCAAGCAGGCACCCCGAAAGCGCCGTAAACGCGTTTGCCACGCACAGGCCGATGATCGTCGTAAAAGAGGGGTTGATCGACGACGAGCGCACCATATCGGGGTTATTTCCCGTGGCGCGGATGGCAAGACCGAGGCGCGTTTTGAGGAAGAAGCCGAGGAAAACGCACACGAGCAGGACCGCGATGGCGGAGACGACGAGCTTATATTCTCCGGAGAGGGCAGAGCCCGCGAGCAGGTCCTTCATGTCGGAAAAAACGCTCTGCGTTTTATTCATGTTGAGCACCGACGAGCCGCCCATAACAGCGATGTTTACGGAATAGAGCGCGGTATTGACGATGATGCCGGAAAGTAGGCTGTTCACACCCATTTTCGTCTGCAAAACAGCCGTCACAAAGCCGGAGAGCATGCCGCAGAGCATGGCCGCCGGAATCGAAAGGTAGGGGTGTCCGGCAATCGCGACCGCCGCGCCGACCGTTGCGCCAAGGGTGAAGCAGCCGTCGGTCGACAAATCGCACACGCCGAGCATCGAATAGCTCAGAAACAGCGCAAGCACCGTCAGCGAGCTGATGAGCCCGAGCTCCAATGCGGTCTGCACAAGACCTAAAACAGAATCCAGCGACATAGTATCCTCCAATGGTTGTGATTTTTGAAAGCCGCAAGCTGTGATGGAGCGCACCACAGCTTGCAGGAACGGATTTTCTTACTGAACCTCGTCAAACGATTCGGCGGTGACGATGGGCTGCACCTTTGTGCAATAGGGGGCGAACGTTTCGGACAGCTCGTCAAAGTCGATGCCAAGCTGCTCGCAGATTTCGGTGTTGATAGTGGCTGTGCCGTTGTCAAAGGTCTTGACGGCGGTCGCTGCGGGGTCCGCGCCATCGAGGAGAATCGAGGCGATCATGTTTGCGGTTTCCACGCCGAGGTTTGCATAATCCACGCCGTAGCCGAGGAACGCGCCGTTCAGGGCGAAGGAGTCTGCGCCGGTGTAGTGGGGGATACCGGCCTCGGCGAAGGTTTCATAGATCGTGAGCTCGGACTTCATGACGGTGTTGTCGGTCGGGGTGAAGACAGCCTCCACGCCGTCGGAAACGAGCGCCTGCGCGGCCAGCGCGATTTCGTCAACGCTCGTGCCGGTGCGTTCGATGACTTCAACGCCCTTGTCCTCCAAGTATGCCTTTGCGCTTTCGATGGCGCTCGCGGCGGAGTCCTGACCGAGGTCATACAGAAGGCCGACCTTCTGGAGCTCGGGGTTCTGGACAAACATGAGGTTCATGACGGCTGCGGTGTCGAGGTAGTCGGAGGTGCCGGTAAGGTTGCTGCCCGGGGCTTCGAGAGAGTCAACGAGTCCGACAGAAACGGGGTCGGAAACAGCGGCGAAGACGACGGGGGTGCCGGTCTCTTCGGTGGCCGCCTGCATGGCCATGGCGACGGGCGTTGCGACGGCGACGAGAAGGTCTGCGCTGTCGGCCTGGAAGTTCGAGATGATCTGGGACATGAGGTTCGAGTCTGCGTTGCAGTTGTCGTATTCGACGTTGAATGTCACGCCTTTTTCTTCGCCGATGGCGGCGAGGCGGGTCTGGATGTTTTCAACGATCTGGTTGAGGGACGCATCGTCCACATAATTGCAGATGCCGATGGTGTAGGACGTAGCGTCGGAAGAAGCTTCCGAAGAAGCGGGGGCAGCGGTTTCGGTGGATGTGGAATCGAAAGCGGCGGCCTGGGATTCGGCGGGCGCGGCAGTCTCAGATTTTGCGCCGCAGGCGGTGAAGAGGGAAACGGCCATCAGAGCGGCCAGAACGATCGAGAGAAGCTTTTTCATGGATTATACCAACCTTTCAATTATCAAAGTAAAAATCAATTTGGATTGTGAGAAAAGAACTTGATTTCGCGGCGCGAACGCCATCGTCTGGTATAAAGCTTCATGCGAAAACCTCCTTGGGAAAAACAAAAACTCCTGTCCCGGCAAATCACATTGCTGGGACAGGAGATAAATCCTGCGGTGCCACCCGGCTTGACGCATATGCTTGCGTCCACTCATGCGTACTACCATACGCTGGCGTTTGATTACGAAGCGCCTGCTCCGTCGCACATACTAAGGATGTTCATCCGTTTCTGATTGCCCTCAGAAGCCCATTCCATCTTAGCGCTTTCGCCGCAATCCCACCATCTGCGGCTCTCTGAAGAAACCGGTCTAAAATGTACTCACTCTTCTTCAACGGTTTCCTGCATTATAGCGCTGAAGATTTTACTTGTCAAGAGGGAAGTGCAAAAAATTCAGCGGATTTGTCCGTTCCCGCGGATGACATATTTGTAGGTTGAAAGCGCGTCGAGTCCCATGGGACCCCGGGCGTGGAGCTTCTGCGTGGAGATACCCATTTCGCAGCCAAGGCCGAACTCCCCGCCGTCGGTGAAGCGGGTGGAGGCGTTGACGTAGACGGCGGCGGAGTCGATATCATCGAGGAAGCGCTCGGCGGCGGCTTCGCTTTCGGTCACGATCGCGTCCGAGTGGTGCGTCGAGTGCGCCTGAATGTGCGAAATGGCTTCGTCCAGCGAGGGAACCACGCCGACGGCCAGAACGTAATCGAGAAATTCCGTGTCAAAATCGCGTGCGCCAGCCGGCTTTCCGGGGATGATGGAGAGCGCCTGCTCGTCCAGCCGGAGCTCGACGGGGGGAAGACCTGCCTGCTCGCGCGCGTCGACAAGGGCGTTTTTGAGCATCGGCAGGAACGTCCTGGCGATACCCGCATGTACAAGGCAGACCTCCTCCGCGTTGCAGACCGAAGGGCGGCTCGTCTTGGCGTTTACGATGATGGAGAGGGCTTTTTCCAAATCCGCGTCCTTGTCCACATACACGTGGCAGATGCCGGTTCCCGTTTCGATGCAGGGAACGGTTGCGTGCTCGACACAAGCGCGGATGAGCCCTGCGCCGCCTCTCGGGATGAGAAGGTCGACAAGACCGGCCGCTTCCATGATCTCCGTTGCGCTATGGCGGGAGGTATCCTCGACGATGTTCACGATATCCGGGTCAAAGCCCGCCGCGCGGACGCCGTCTTTGAGCGCGTCTACGATCGCCTTGCTTGACCGGTATGCCTCTTTTCCGGGGCGGAGCATGCAGACGTTTCCACTTTTGAGGCACAGCGCGGCCGCGTCCGAGGTGACGTTCGGGCGGCTCTCGTAGATGATGGCGACGAGGCCCAGCGGCACCTGCTTTTTATAGATTTTGAGTCCGTTCGGGCGCGTGATTTCATCCAGAATCCGGCCCGTGTGGTCGGGAAGGGCGGCCGCGTCCCGGATCCCGGCGGCCATGGATTCGATGCGTCCGGCGCTGAGACTGAGCCGGTCGAGCATGACCTCTGAAATTGTGCCCCTTGCCTGCTCCACGTCTTGCGCATTCGCGAAAAGAATCTCGTCTGCGTGGTGCATGAGATGCTCTGCCATGGACAGAAGCAGCCGGTTCTTATCGTCCGCGCCTGCGCTTCGGACAGAGGGCCATGCGGCTTTTGTTTTCTCTAAAATTTCGCGTGTGGTCATGTTGTTTCCTCCTGCGTCAAAAACCGCGTCCCGACGTGCCTGCCGTCCATGATATCGTAAAGGACCTCAGGCCTGCTTCCGTTGGCGATCACCATCTCACAGCCCGCTTCCGTCGCAATTTTGGCCGCGCGCAGCTTTGTCACCATGCCACCCGTTCCGAGGCTGGACCCTTCGCCGCCGGCAAGCGCGAAAATTCGCTCGTCCAAGCGTTCGACGATATCGATTAGCTTTGCGTCCAGGTTTTTGTGTGGGTCCGCGTCGTAGAGGCCGTCAATATCGGAGAGCAGCACAAGAAGGTCTGCCCCAATGGTGGACGCGACGTTGGCAGATAGCGTGTCATTGTCGCCGATGACGATCTCGTCGGTGGACACGGTGTCGTTTTCGTTGATGACCGGCAGCGCCCCGAGCTCCAAAAGCCGCGCGAGCGTGTTGTGGAAATTGCTTTTCCGGCTTCCGGACTCCTGCAAATCCGGCGCGGTGATGAGGATCTGCGCGACGATGTGGTTGTACTCGGTGAAGAGCTTGTCGTAGATGTACATGAGCTCACACTGACCGACGGCGGCGGCTGCCTGCTTGGTCGGCATGTCGGACGGCTTCGCGGGCAGGCTTAATTTACCGACACCCATGCCGATCGCGCCAGAGGAGACGAGAATGATCTCGTGTCCCGCATTTTTAAGGTCACTCAGTACCTTGCACAGCCGCTCCATGCGCTGGATGTTGAGTCTTCCGGTTGGATGGGCAAGCGTCGATGTGCCCACCTTGACGACGATTCGCATAGTCATTGCTCCTTGCTTGGGGATTTGCCCTGAATTTTTTGATATTATACACCAGAGCCACTCGTTTTGCATCCGTTTTTTGCTTGCCGCGCGTTAAAATTTTGCGACCGACCCTGCAAGGCCCCGAAGAGACGCAAAAACGCTCCCGCCAGACGGTTCTGACGGGAGCGTTCTGTATACGTAATTCTTTAGTTCTTCATACCGTGCATGGTCATTACAACCATACCTGCAAAATAAGCGGCACCGCAGACAGCCAGAACACTCAGCATTTTCTCTTCCTCCATTTTGAATCCAGCACTGCATTTTTTGCAGCGATTATCGTTTCCTTACAGTCTTCATTATACGCATTTCCTTCGGAATTTCAACGATTTTGTACAGTTCACGTTTTCTGTATTTGTATATTCTGCACAATTTCGGCGTCTGCCCATGAATTGCAAGAAGCGTTTCCTGCAATTCATCCTGCATTTTTGCGTCTGCATCACGCATACGCTGTTCTTGCAAGAATCCCCGCATCTTGAGCGGAAGTCCGGCGCATTTTGCAGGATTTCCGCCGCGTTCCTCCAACCGCATCCGTACAGCTGCATCTCGCCCTGCATTTTTTCGGTTTCTTCCGTCATTTTTGAAGCCTTTCCATGCAAAAACCGGCGAGGGCCCGTCGAAGGCTCCCACCGGTCTGTTCAATTGCCGTCAAAAATTTGTGAAATACCGCTACAAAAGCAAGGCTTACACGACCATCTCATACTCGCCCATGCCGCCGGACGAGAAGTACCGCTGCAAATCGAAGGGGGAGAACACGCCGCGGTCGGTGACGATGCCGGAAATGAGGTGCGGCGGCGTGAGATCGAACGCCGGATAGTAGCCCTTCACGCCTTCAGCCGCTGTCCGAACGCCCATGGCCTGAAGCGTAAACTCGGGGTCCCGCATCTCGATCGTCACGGTGTCCTTCGTCGGGTGGCCCGCGTCGGGCGCGCCGGTGACGAACGTCGGAATGCCGAAGTGGCTCGCGCAGATGGCGATCTGGAACGTGCCGACCTTGTTGACGACGTATCCGTCAAGGCAAATTGCGTCCGCCGCGCACGTGAACACGTCCACGCCCTCACGCTCCATGACAAAGGCCGGCATGTTGTCGGTGATGACTGTCACGTCAAAGCCCATGTCATGGCAGACCGTCGCGGTCAGGCGCGCACCCTGAAAATACGGTCTCGTCTCCGGGCAGAACAGGCGCACTTCTTTTCCTGCGAGCTTGGCTTCCTTGAGCATCATGCCGACAATCGTTTCTCCGAAGCACTGCGTCATGACCGTCCCCTTCTGCGGGAACATCGCGACCAAATATTTTGCGATTTCGTTGACCTTGGAATACCGCGAATTGTTCGCCCGGACGACATGTGCCCGGATGGCCTCATCCACGCGCGCGCCGCTTTCCAGCGCCTCCTTCGCCGCCGTCAGGCAGCCGGAACAGACCTGCTCCATGCGTTTTCTCGTCGTCGGGCGGGCATTTGCGATGCAGCTAGCCGCCTGCTCCAGAAAGACCAGCTGCGCTTGCTTCGTCTTCTCCCGGCATTCCCACGCAGCGAGCGCCATGCCCATTCCGGCCGCGGTATACGGCCCCGCGCTTTGGGTCACCATGTCGCGGATGGCCTGCATGACCTCCACATGCGTCCGGCACGTCACAAACTCGATTCTCCCCGGATACACGCGCCGGTCTAAAATCCGCACCGCACCCGCGTCGTACCACGCAACGTTTTCATATTGCAGCATAAAGGCAAGGCCCTTGTCTGCTCTCATCTCATTCATAAACGTTCATCTCCCGGATGACAGATTTCAAATACGCACTGAACCGCTCTTCAATCATGCGGCCCGTCTCGCTGACCTCCTCGGTCGTAAGCGGCTGGTCCAGCATGCCCGCCGCCATATTCGTGATGACGGAAAAGCCGAGCAGCTCTATTCCGCAGTGCGCCGCTGTGAGCGCCTCGGTGACTGTCGACATGCCGACCGCGTCGCCGCCCAGAAGCCGGATCGCGCGGATTTCTGCCGGGGTTTCAAACTGCGGTCCCGGCATGAAGAAATACACGCCCTCATGGACGCGGAGCTTCGTATCTTTAGATAGCCGTAAAGCCAGCTCCCGCAGGCGCGGGGTATACATCCGGCTCACGTCAAAGAAGCGGTCTCCGAACGCGGGAAGGTTCTTCCCACGCATGGGGCTCGCACCATTGAGTTTTATGTGGTCGGAGATGACCATGATATCGCCCGGCTGGTAGCCCTCGTTCACGCCGCCCGCTGCGTTCGTCACGATCAGTTGTTTGACGCCCAAGAGCTTGAAAAGCCGCACAGGAATCGCCAACTGCTCAAAATCATATCCTTCATAGGAGTGAAAACGCCCTGACATACACACGAGCTTTTTCCCCTCCAGCATACCGAAAATCAGCTTGCCCGCGTGGTCGGGCGCGGTGGAGACGAGAAAGTTCGGGATGTCCTTGTAATCGATCTCGACCGGGTTTTCGATCTGCTTTGCAAGCGGCCCCAATCCAGTTCCCAGAATCAGCCCCAGCTCAGGCGCAAAAGGCGCTCTGGATTTTACATAGTCCGCAGTTTTTTCATAAAACGCAAACGGTTCGTTCATGCTTCGTTCCTCCCTTTTATCATCATATTTCTAATCAACGCGTAGGGGGTCGATGCCCACATCGCCCCGGCGAATAAACCCGTTTTTACGGAAATCTCCGGCGAATTCGACGGTACCCTTGGGTCGATGTAGGCATCGCCCCCTACGCAAAGACGGACGGATGCGATGCACAAAACGGACGCATGCGACGAAAGAGACGAGCCTCCACGGTATATAAATGAAACAAGCGCCCCGAACCTACTTCGATGCAGGTTCGGGGCGCATTTTGTAGCTGGTTATTTCTGCGTGAGGACGCGGACGATGCGAAGCGCTGAGCGCTCCAGCGTCACGCGGTCGGGCTCTTTGCTATAGCGCTCGCCGTCGGAGAGGAACATGCCGCCAAATTTCCAGTCGATGATGAGCGAGCGGATAAGGTCGCTGTCTTCGCCGAGGCTCTCGCCGTTGACGGTGGAATCGGGAAGCAGGACGGCCTTGTATGCGCTCACGGCGATTTCAAACGGCAGGCCGTAGATATCGCGGAACGAGGAAAGGCGCAGGTCCAGACTGCGCGGCAGCGTTCCCGCGCGCAGAATGGCAGCTTCGTAGACCTGCACGCCCTTCGCGAAATACAGCGCGCAGCGCCCCGTCAGAACGGGGTCTTCCGACCAGCTCTCCTGCGACACCGCGTCAAACGGCGTGCGCTGGAGCGCGCAGCCCGGAGCGAGGCAGAACGAAACGCCGTATTCGCGCATCTCGCGGCCAATGGCCTTGCCGACGGAGAAAATGAGGTCTGGGTCAAACGAGCAGGAAAGGACGCTCGGCGCGGGGAAGCCGGTCGTATACTGATGGCGGTAGGTTCCGTCGTCCTGTTCGATGTCCTTTTTGAGCGCCAGACCGCACACGCCGGAGGCAATCGTCAGCGGCGAAAGCCCATAGCGCGGCAGCTCCGCCGATGCGCCGAGCGCGCCGGGGATCTCGGTCGGGCAGAAGCCGAAGTCGCACACGAGCTTTCGAAGGTTTGCGTCGTCCATGCCCGCGATGAACGTAAACGCGCTGCACCGGCCTTCTTTTACGTCTGCGAGCGTGTAGCGCTCGTTATCACCCCGGCAGCCGGTAAACGGGCGGCCCTTTTTGCGGCTGCGGCGGGGAAGGTTGCGGTCGGAAAGGCGGATGGCTCTGCGGTGCGCCGTCTCGCGTTCTTCCGCTTCCTCGGGGTAGGTGAATAAATGCATTGGCTCTTTTCTCGCCGGAAGCTCCGCGTCCGGGAAGTCGCACGGCGTCACGGCCTGCACGACGGCGGAGCGCGTCAGACGGATAGAACCGGCAAGGCACGTCGCGCGGGAGCCTGTTCCGACGCGGATATCGTAATAGCCTTCCTCTAACACATAGGCCAGCGCGGATTTGCGGAAGAGCGCGAGCTCTGTCACGGGGAAGCGCAGATGAAGCGTCTGGCTCTCACCCGGGGCGAGCACCTGCGTCTTCTGGAAGGTATCGAGGAACCATGCCGCGCCTGTTTTTCCGCTGTCCGGCCGGGAGCAGTAGACCTGTACGACCTCCTGCACGGGATACGTTTCGCCGGTATTCTCGACCTCGACGCTGACCGTCACGTCGCAGCCATCCAAGCCGACGCTCACCGAGCTGAGCTCTGCCTTGCCGTAACCAAGGCCGTAGCCGAACGGATACAGGACGCTTCCGCCGTAGGTGTCAAAATAGCGGTAGCCGAAGAAGCCGTCGAGCTGCTGCGCGGCAAGGCCGAACGATTCCAACGTCTCCGGCCAGCTGAACGACAGCTTGCCGGACGGGCAGACCTTGCCGGATACGACATCTGCCAGCGCGTAGCCCGCTTCCTGCCCGGCAAGGCCGAGAAAGACGATTGCGTGGCAAGCTCTCGCCTCTGGGGTCAGCTCCATGTACCCGGGCGCGGCAATGACGAGCACGACGCGGGAGAACGCGCCGGTCACCTTTTTGAGCATATCCTGCTCGAAGCTTGTGAGCTTCGGGTCATAGTGCGCCGCCGAGCGCGCCAGAACGATCATAGCTGCGTCGTTCATGGAGGCGAACTCCTCCATGCTGAGGCTTCCGAGCGGCAGTTCGCTTCCCTCCGGGTGCTCGAGCGCCCACGCGCGGTATTTGTGCGCCAGAAGCGCGTCCGGCTTGACGGTGGGCTCTGCCGTGAGGCCGTCGAGAATTCCGATCTTCCGCCACGGCTCCATGCCGGTAAGGCCGGTCGGGGTAAAAATCTGGCCGATGCCGAAAACGGCGACGCGCACAGGCTCGTCCTTCGTTCCGGCAAAGGGCAGCGTGTTTTCAATATTTTTGAGCAGCACGCAGCTTCCCGCTGCCGCCGCGCGGCTGACGAGGGCGTGCTCGTTCATTCTGGCTGTATATTCCATGGCAATCTCCCATCGATGATAATTTCATAAGCCTATCATATCACAAAAAGCGCCGTTCGGAAACGGGAAAAAACGAAAAATCCGGCGGTTTGCGCCGGAAATCCGGGAAAACTGCCAGCCTTTACAAAAAGTTCACGCAAAGACCGCGCGAAGGGATATAATAATAGTGTTGCTTTTTTGTACGAAATGCGTACGGAATCATAGAATGATTGGGTTATTTATAGAACAACAAAAGAAGACAGGGAGGACGACGCCATGGCAAAAACCATTCTTGTGGTGGAGGACGATCAGAATATTTCCGAGCTCTTGCGGCTCTATCTGGAAAAGGAGGGCTATACCGTAAACATTGCCGACGACGGCGGAAAGGGCGTGGAGCTCTACCGGCGGCTGAAGCCCGATCTTGTGCTGCTCGATCTGATGCTGCCGGTCTTGGACGGCTGGGGCGTGCTGCGCGCCATCCGGCAGGACGGCAAGACCCCCGTCATCATGCTCACGGCCAAGGGCGAGACCATCGACAAGGTCGCAGGACTCAAGCAGGGTGCGGACGACTATATCACGAAGCCCTTTGAAATGAAGGAGGTTCTCGCGCGCATCGAGGCGGTGCTTCGCCGTGCGTCGGACGCCGAGGGCAGCAAGGAAAAGCCGCGGCGGCTCGTGTTTGACAAGCTCGTTATTGACCTCGACTCGTTTGAGCTGATCGTCGACGGCAAGCGCGTGGAAACCCCGCCCAAGGAGATGGAGCTTTTATATCATCTTGCCTCGTCTCCGAATCGGGTGTATACAAGAAATCAGCTCCTCGACGAGGTCTGGGGCTTTGACTACTTTGGAGACAGCCGCACGGTCGACGTGCACATCAAGCGGCTTCGCGAGAAGCTCGAGGGCGTGTCTGACCAGTGGAGCCTCAAGACGGTCTGGGGCGTTGGGTATAAGTTCGAGGTCGTGCAGCAATGAAAACGACCTTCTCCCGGCTGTTTTCGATGATCGCGGGGTTACTCATGCTCTGCCTTCTCATCACGGGTGTCGCGTTCCGGTTTCTGATGATGAGCTGGGTGGAATCTGAAAAGCGCAAGAGCCTGAGCGCGGACGCGTCGGCGCTGGCAGACCTGGCCGAGGCGTATGATTCATCAGGCGCACTCGAGAGCAACTGGAACTTCCAGATCGGGCTGTCGCTTTTTTCCGAAGTCGGAGAGGTCAGCGCACTCATCTGCGATGAGGACGGATACGTTGTCATTTGCTCGTGCGACAGTCTGGCGTGCGACCATGTGGGAAAGCAGGTGCCGGAGAGCTACCGGCGGGAGATGCTGCGAGACAGCGTGTACTATGAAAAAAACGTGCAGCTGTCCGACATTTATGACGACAAGCGGTTTCTCGCCGGGCAGGCGATCGTAAACGACACGCCGGGGGATCTTGTGGGCTTCGTTGTTGTGACCGCACCCATGAACCAGACGACGGACTACATGCTCCGCAGCAGCACGTTTTTTCTCTATACGGCAATCGCAGCGCTAGGCCTGGCGCTCGTTGCGGCGACCTTCTTGTCGCGCTCGCTTGTCCGGCCGCTCGGCCAGATGGCGGATGTGGCGCGCAGGTTCGGCTACGGCGAGACGAAACTCCGCGCCGAGCAGTCCGGCAAGAACACGCAGGAGGTCAACGACCTTGCGCTGGCATTCAACACGATGGCGGACTCGCTCGAGCAGTCTGAGCAGCGGCGGCAGGAGTTTATCGCGAACGTATCACATGAACTCAAAACGCCCATGACGACCATCGGCGGCTACGTCGACGGCATTCTGGACGGCACGATTCCCAAAGACAACGAGAAGCACTATCTGCAAATCGTCTCGAGCGAGGTAAGACGCCTTTCCCGCCTCGTGCGCAGTATGCTGGATTTAAGCCGTTTGCAGGCACAGGGAATCGACGAATCGCGCAAGACGCGCTTTGACCTCGGCGACGTGATGGGAGATGTTCTCATTACGTTTGAGCAGAAGATCAACGCGCGTGGCTTGCAGGTAAGCGTCGACCTGCCAGAAAAGCCGGTCTGGACAAAGGCCGACCGGGACGCGATTACGCAGGTTGTGTATAACCTGCTCGATAACGCCATCAAGTTTTGCCCCGTGGGCGGAAATCTGGGGCTGATTCTGGAGCAGGACGGACAAAAGGCGCGCTTGCGCATCCGCAACACCGGCCAGACGATCCCACCGGAGGAGCTGCCGCTGCTCTTTGACCGCTTCCACAAGGCGGACAAGGCACGCTCGGCCGACCGTGAGGGCTGGGGGCTTGGACTCTACATCGCGAAGACGATCATCGGCGCGCACGGCGGCGAGATTTGGGCGACAAGCGAAAACGGCGTGACGGAATTTACCTTCACCCTGCCTGCCGTTCGCTGACGGATTTTCCCACAAACGCGTTCAAAAAGTGCAGGATTTGTTTTTACAAACTATTCAACATTCTTCTCGCGAAAGCGGATATACTGAGACCATAAGAGATTGTGAAAGCGCAAGGAAGGTGCTTGCCTATGGGATATGATCAGAACAATGAATATTACAGCAACGGCGACCAGAGCTGGCGCGACCAGACGAACGTCTACCAGACCCAGCGCGAACAGCCGACCCCGATGGGAAGTCGCCGTCCTCGCAGAAGAAGCGGATGGCTGAAGGGAATCTTGGCGGTTCTGCTGGTAGTGGCAATCAGCTTCGGTGCGTTTTATCTGATGCGGAATGTCGGCGTGCGGCTGGAGAAAACGGAAGACGGCGTGACGCTCTCCATGACGAACCGGAGCAAACAGGCAGAGCCGGAACAGGCCGAGCAGCCGATTCCGGAGCCGTCCGCGTCGGCACAGACGGGCACGGAGACGGCCGCGCCGCAACAGACAACGCAGCAGCCCACACAGGGCGCGTATGTCGGCTCGGGCACAAGGCTCAATATCGTCTCCGCACCTGAGAGCTCCGACACGACGTTTTCCGACGAGGAAGACGCGCTGTGCTTACAGGATATCTACAGCTCGGTCATTGACTCCGTCGTTTCCATTTCGTCCATGACCTCGAGCGGCACATCCAGCGGCACGGGCATTATCATGTCGTCCGACGGCTATGTGATCACAAACCACCATGTCATCACCGGCGCGCTCGTCATTTCAGTTCTCACGAACGACAATCAGGAATTTGAGGCCGCACTCGTCGGCAGCGATGAGATGAGTGACCTCGCGGTTCTGAAAATCGACGCGCGGGGACTCCAGGCGGCGGAGTTCGGCGATTCGTCGAAGCTCCGCGTGGGAGACAGCGTGGTAGCCATCGGAGACCCCCTCGGCGTGCAGCTCCGGGGCACGATGACAAACGGCATCATCTCTGCTATCAACCGCGACCTCACCGTGGGCGATCGGACGATGACGCTCATTCAGACGAACGCCGCGCTCAATAACGGAAACTCCGGCGGACCCTTAATTAACTGCTACGGGCAGGTCATCGGCATCAACACCACCAAAATCGGTACCTTTACCGACAGCGCCGGGGTGGAGGGGCTGGGCTTCGCCATCCCCAGTGCGGTGGTAAAGGACATTGTATCCCAGATTCTCAACCAGGGCTATGTGTCCGGCAGACCGTTTTTGGGTATCACCGGTGAGCGCCTGAGCGTCTTTTATCAGCGCTATTACCGCCTGCCCGCCGGGCTGTATGTCACCGCCGTTGCCGAAGGCAGCAGCGCCGCCGATGTGGGGATTGTCCCCGGGGACATCCTTCTCAGCATTGACGGAACCAACATCCACACCCAAAATGAGCTGGACACTGCGCTGTATCACTACGCTGCCGGTGACCAGATGGACATCGTTATCTACCGTTCCGGTTACACCTTGCAGGCCACGCTGACCCTGGCTGAGCTGGGAAAGGCGGCACAAACATCTTAACCAATCCGGGAAATTTACAATTTTCGGGACTGTTATTGATTAAAATATCTGCAATTTAAAAGTTTGACCATGGCGCGAAACGCCCCTGCAGCACCCTTTCAGGGACACCGAGGGCGCTTCGCGCCGCACCGTGTGCGCTCGACCGGGTACTAGCGAAAATCCGGGGTTTCGGGCGGAT
>ERZ791626.1713-NODE-1713-length-13921-cov-3.117482_pt1 | contig 13921 bp, 10 predicted proteins | sample MGYA00510266_ERZ791626 | MGnify/ENA primary metagenome ERZ791626 (study PRJEB30046, sample SAMN00715208) | human gut metagenome | study: EMG produced TPA metagenomics assembly of the A metagenome-wide association study of gut microbiota in type 2...
ACTTGAATATTCCATTTGCCGGGGAGTACGATGAATCCAATATCTGGTCGGATACGGAAAAGGCCTTCTACAGGGCAAGGGTGAACGAACGTACCAGAAACGAGGCTATTGAAGCACGCAATATCCGTGAGTTGATTCGTGACGGACAATCGTAAAAAACACTTGAATAATCAATTTTTAAGAGCAAAACAGTGACGGACGCTCGGAATCGTGAAAAAAAAGGAAAGTTTTCCGCACTTTTCACTTTCCTTGATGGATAAGAAAGGTTAAATATTTCTTCAGTCCGATTAGTCGGAATGGCGTTTTGATTCTACCCATGAAAGAACAGGAACAACAGTACAGGAAAATGAGTCTGGATGGCCCTCCGTCGCCAGTTGCCGGAGGTGTGCCTGTCCCTGTCGTTCAGGATGATATGGAGGAGGCTCAGCGCAAGCTGGAAGAACTCCGTCGTAAAAAGGCGGAGATTGATGATTACAAGCGGCGCATGGAGGAAATTGCGCAGAAGAAAGCCCGCTTTATTGCTGATCAAAACGAGTTGGGCGACCGGATGTTCTCCGCTGTGGAAAGGATTGAGCAGGAACTGGGAAGCCTTGCTAATGAAATCAAGGAGCTGGAACAGATCCGCCTGTGCTTTACCAAGGATCTGAAGGTTCTGGGGGCGATCCGCCCCGATGACTGGGGACAGGATAATCTGGAACAGCAATTAACCGATGCTGCTGAAATCATGGATCATTGTGAAGCCGATTATAATGATGCGGTCGATCACTGCTCCCATATGCGCCATACCAAAGTATTGACCCGTTCCCGCAAATCTTCCCGTCGCCTGCTGATCTCTTCGCGTGAATTTGTGACGCAGTTCATCCAGGGTTTTTCCTTTCACCTGCCGTTGTTTATCTTGTTAGTCATCTTATACGCAATCGTCAGTTGCGGTCACTCCAACAATTTCTAATACCATGTTTCTGAGAAAAAGAAAACAGAGAGATTCTGAATTCAGCGATTTGGATCGTGCTTCCCGTGAGTTGATGCAGAAAATCAGCGAACTGGAAGAAATGGTCGGTCAGGGATCTCCCGTTTCCATGCATCCCCAGCGCAATACTCTTCCACCTCCGGACAGAGTGCGGCAAACACGCCAGCAGAACACGCTGAAAGTAGCCGTCGCACGGGGTAATGTCCGTAATGCCAGGCGTGAACTTCATGAGAGTACGGCTCTTCTGCTGGTTCTCATTTGCTCCATTGCCGCTTCCACATTCTGGATCATTCGTCTGCTGGACCAGGGTTGAAAAATATCTCCCAGCATGACCTTATTTGCTGTGTCTTCCCAGGAGATGCCTTGCTAGACTGAGTCTGCCCATGAATCAGCCGCATATTGACGTTGCCTATATTGCCCGATTGGCGAGTTTGCACCTCACGGAAGAGGAAGTTGACCGCTTTTCCGACGATCTGACTAAAGTTCTCAACTATGTTGATCAGTTACAGAGTTACGACGTCACCGGAGTAGAGCCCATGTACCATCCCTTGCCGGTAATGGATGTTATGCGCGATGATGTAGTTCTTTCCGGTCTTTCGACAGAGGAAGCTCTGGTCAATGCTCCTCAGCAGGCCTCGGAGCAGATTCGCGTGCCCAAGGTTGTTGAATCCGCTTGATTTCCCTTCGGATCCTTTTCCCCACTATTTTTCCTTTTGCCTCATACTTTTCCTAGATACATGTCCCTGCCTCTAAAATCCCTTGCCGAGTGGAGAGATTGTCTACGCGACGGCTCCGTTTCTTCTGTCGAACTCGTCAACATGGTGGCTGATGCTATCGATAAAGAAGACGGCGCAACTCACGCCTATCTTTCCTATGACCGGGACGCTGCCCTGAAGATAGCCCGGAATGTTTCTCAGGATTCCCTCCTGGCCGGGATTCCCATTGGCGTTAAGGACAATATTAGTGTCAAGGGGCAGCCGACGCGTTGCGCATCGCGCTTTCTCGAACCGTATGTTGCTCCTTACAATGCTTCGTCCGTCGACAGAATGATTGCGGCGGGAGGCATCCCTCTGGGACGCATGAACATGGATGAATTCGCCATGGGATCCACCGGGGAAAATTCAGCTTTCGGACCGACTTACAATCCATGTGCTCCCCATCGGGCGACGGGAGGATCATCCAGTGGTTCCGCTGCCTCGGTTGCGGCCGGTACCGCTATTGCCGCATTGGGCTCCGATACCGGCGGCTCCAGCCGGCTTCCCATTGCGGAGTCGTAGGATTGAAACCTACCTATGGCCGGGTTTCCCGGTATGGACTTGTTGCGTTCGCTTCGTCCCTGGATCAGATAGGACCGATTACGCGGGACGTACGCGATGCCTCGATTCTGCTGGAAGCTATCTGTGGTCATGATCCTAAGGATTCTACCTCGCAGAATCATCCGGTGGAGCATTTCGAAGATGCCGTTGGCAAAGACATCAAAGGGCTTAGGATCGGAATCCCCAGGGAATATATGACTTCTGGCAACCATCCCGGTGTGTCCGAGGCCATATCCGGTGCTCTTGCCCGGTTGGAATCCTTGGGGGCTGAATTGGTGGAAATTTCTCTTCCGCATGCCGAAGCCGTTGTGGCTGCCTACTACATTATTGCTTGTGCGGAAGCTTCGTCCAACCTGTCCCGCTTCGACGGAGTGCGTTATGGGCGTCGTTCGCCGGACGTATCGGATCTTTCCAACCTTTTCGAATTTTCTCGTGAGGAAGGCTTTGGTCCCGAGGTTAAACGCCGTATTATTTTGGGCACTTACGTTTTGAGTTCCGGCTTCTACGATGCCTACTACACCAGAGCGCAGAAAGTTCGCTCCCTTGTTGCCGGAGACTTTGCCCGCGCCTTTGAGAAAGTAGATCTGATTGCCGGTCCCACTGCCCCGGCTCCGGCTCCCCTGCTTGGTGTGGCGGCTTCGGACCATCTCCAGACCTATCTGGCGGACATCATTTGTTTTCCCGTTCCGCAATCTTGCCGGACTTCCCGGGATTTCGGTACCCTGTGGTACGGCTGCGGATGGCGACGATCTCCTTCCGGTTGGTCTCCAGTTTCTCGCTCCTCACTTCAGGGAAGAGACTTTGATCTCGGCCGGATACGCTTTGGAGCAAAGCATAAAATAATTTGAATGCGGCTTTTGTCTGCCTTCGCGAATTCCATTATTTCCCGTGAGAGAGGGAGGTGGGGAAGTCTTATCGTAAAATGAATTTGGAAAAGGATACTCCTTAAACTATATTGATTCCGTTAATGAATCATGTCCCCTTTTTCTTGAACCCTGAAGCCCGTAGTGCCAGATCCATCCATTTGAGACGTTGGTTGGCGGACAGGAAAGGCCTTTTTGATATTGTGGAGCCGACATCGCCGGAACACATGCAGGAAAGCCTTAGGGAATGTGCTCGTAAAGGTTTGGAAACAGTGGCTGTTGCCGGTGGAGACGGTACCTTGCGTCTGGCTGCCGGAGCCTTGGCGGGAACGGAGACCAAATTAGTCGTTATACCCTCCGGTACTGTCAACGTCTTCGCTCGTGAAATAGGCATTGGTTCCGGTAATTTTGATCGTGCCCTCCAGGCTTACAATCAAGGCTGCATCAAGGAAGTGGACGTTTTTGCGGTGAATGGCGAACCCTTCCTGCAAATGGCCGGAATCGGTATTGATGGACGTGCCGTGGAGCTGACTACCAGCCAGGCCAAGAAAAAATGGGGTCCTATTGCTTATGGTATAGCTGGTCTCAAGGCTGCCTGCGAACCTCAGCCTCGTCTTCGTATAACCCTCAGTGATGGAAGAATTGAAGAAGGCATAGCCGTGATCATGGGCAACGGCGCCCGATACGGCGGTTCTTGGACTATGTTCGGAGATGCAGACAATGCGGATGGTTTGCTGGATGTCCTGGTATTCAGACGCCACATGGGAACCATCATCAAAGACTGTCTTCATGCTTTCCTTCGCGGGGGATTCAGTCCGGTCATGAAGGGAGACTTTTCCTACCTTAAAGTGGAAGGTTGTTCTATAGATCCTGTTGACACGCCTGCGTCTTATGAACTGGATGGCGATTTCGGTGGGCATGGTGCCCTCAAAATTGAAAAACACCCCGGGAGCCTCAAGGTTTTTGTCCCGTCTTCCAAACCTTCCAAGTAATTTGGAATCAATTTCTTAGGAAATATTCTTCTTTCGCCATTTGTCCTTCTCAAGAAAAAATAAACCTGATATCAAAAAATACTTGCCATCGGGCTTTTTCTTCACTATAATTTTCCCCGTCCTCACGGGATACCGAGACGAAAGTCGAGGGGCATTAGCTCAGTTGGTAGAGCGCTTCAATGGCATTGAAGAGGTCAGCGGTTCGAACCCGCTATGCTCCACCAAATAAAGCCCGCAAGTTAATCGCTTGCGGGCTTTTCTTTTGCTCGGGGAAGAACGGAAAGTTGGCTTCATCTTCACTCATTTTGTCGAAGAGTCACTCTTCTAGCTTGCCGGTGGAGTTGTTGTGGTTTGTGCCGATGAAGGGGGATGTATTGCTGTTGCCCGTGACGGAACCGGAGGAAGAACACTGGCTGATTGAACCGTCGTTCATGCCGATGAGTCCCCCTGTGTTGTATGTGCCGGTTACGTCGCCGGAGGCATGGCTGAAAGCGATAGGGCTGGTGGATGGATTTCCGTAGTTTCTACTGACTGTTCCGACGAGTCCTCCGGCATTGGCATTGGCACGGATATTCCCTTGAGATTGGCAGTGTGATATGGAACCGCAGTCGTTGTGACCGACAAGTCCTCCAACATTGAGAATACCTGTTACCCGGGCGTTACTGGAGCAATCTGAGAGGACACCTTGGGTGGCAAGGTCGATGGCGTTGGACGGAGCGGTGTTGGCACAGTTGACTCCGACGAGTCCGCCAATGCTGTCGCCATGGCATGAGGCAACGTCCCCGGATGTGGAGGAATGTGTGATGATACCGTTGTTTTGTCCGACAAGCCCTCCTGCTACGGAAAAGGCATGGATGTTTGCCTTGGCGGAACACGTGTCAATAGTTCCGTCGTTAGTTCCGGCCAGGGCTCCTGTGTAAAGATAGCCTTCGATGGTGGCTTCAGAGAGATGGAGATTCTTGATAAGCCCCCCCTTTCCAATATATCCGAATAGCCCGTTATGATGATTGCCGGGGCGTTTGACATTGAGATTGGAGATTGTGAATCCTGCTCCGTCAAATGTACCGGAGAAGGGCGTGTGTATATCGCCGATAGGTATCCAGTCGGAAATGGAAGCTAAGTCAATATTGTTTTTGAGGGTATAGTGACCGGATGGATTATTGCGAATTTGCATGAGCTGGGAGGCTGTGCGTATTTCTCCGTTGACGATGGGAGGAGGGGGGAGCGTTCCCATGGGGCCTTCCGAGGTAGGTTTGCAAGGATTCACGTCGGCCCGATACAGGTAGAGATTGCCGTATGAGTGGGCTCCTCCATGGGTTTCGCGATCGAATGAGAGCATGTAGTATTCTTGTCGGTTCGTATCGGCATTGCGGAAGGGAATGATGACGGGCCAGACATTGTAGGAACGCGGTGAACTCTGTATATTCAGCCGGACGGGGTGATTCATGGATGGATAACGGAGTACTTCGCAGTTGTCCACGTTACGTCCGAAGAAGACATAGTAGTTTCCGTCTAATTTCTGGAACTGAATGCCAGTACATGGCGCTTGTGTGTAACGGGCGATTTCCCGGTAGGAACCGTTCCACGTATCGGATTCGAGAAGGGGAATTTGGTAGCCGCCCCGGCTGGAGTCGCACATAACAAGTCGCCATTTGCCCACGGATCTGTCATAAATCAACGAGGCGTCTTCCTCATTGGACTGATCGGGGTATTGGACGGAGGTAACGGGGACGCATTGGAAGGGAGTATGCCGTGGATCCTTCGGGATGAGTCCCGATTTGATGGCGTGCGGACGTTCATTGTGGGCGGTAGGCATGGCGATCCACTCCTGGGTTATGGAATTGTAGATGATATCCGCAGCATGGAAGGTGGCGTAGTGATTGCGGTTGTCGGGATTGAAGAGGAGAATGCCCGTGATATTCAGTTCTCCCGTTTTGAGGTTGAGGCGGTAAATGCCTTGGTAACTACTGTGGATGTCGTAGCCTCGGACGCTCATGGCAAGCCAGATGGAGTCTCCTTCCTGCAGGATGGTTCCTGTTTCGTCATGCAGGGGCTTGGGGTCGGCTTGAGCGGCTCCTCCTGTGATGGCATTGTCGAATCCTGAGAGTGTGAGGCGAGAATCGGAGGCTAGTCCTGCGACGAGACTCCCTCGATAAGTTTCGACAACGGAAGGATTGGAAAAATCGGTCTGGATGTCGATTTTGTAATCAAGCAGAGTATGTTTTTCTTTTGTCTCTTCCCAGACACTCAAAAAGCAGCGACGTATATTATTCCCGATGGATTCCGGGATGAAATCCGCCTTAATTGTGAATGGGGGATGGAGTCGGGCTTTGGAAAGAACTTTATCGATTACCCGAACTCCTTGGACATACACTTCAAGTCGAAGTTCAGGGGCTTTTGTCTGGCCGTTTGCATGATTGACGCACGTAAGGACAATGCGGTTGTTATCGTCCTTTCGTATGTCGATTCCGGCAGAACTGCCGCTTGTCCAATCCGAAATTCCCAATTCGTAGATTCCGCATGGAATATGCTGTCCGAGAGGGAGTCGAAAGGAAACATCGGAGTTGCCGATGTTGTGGAGCTGCAGGCCGTCCTGTGTGTGCGTTTTGCGGATAGGGGAGGGAATAGGTCCGGCTGTGTCCGAGGCTATTTGCTTAAGATCGAGTGTAGCAATGTCGATTTTGGAGGTGAAGAGATTGCGGTGACTCCAGATTTTACGGAATGACAGATGTTCCGGGAGAAGTTTCTCTCCTGTTCCAGTATCCGGTATTCTTGGCGCGGACTGCTGGGACTGGGCTGAGGGCATGATTGTCTGACTGGTAGTTGGAAAAACAGCAAAGAAAGCGAAGAGCACAAGAGACAAGGAACGGCACAAACGATGGTGTGTGGATTTCATCTGTTATTATTTACGGAGATGGAGAGGAATTCTTTCTTTTCCGTTTGCTGTTTCGGAGAAGATAGGAAAAGTGGAGGACATTGCCTCTCAACTCTGGCCTTACAGATTTTAGCGATGGGTGTTGCCGTGAATTCGACAAAGTTGTGCTATGTCTTTTTTGTTGTTGAACAATTGATTAAAAAGAATAACGTAACAATATTAGATTTTCAAAATTTCGGAGGAAGACTTCATAAGGAGACCGATCTGGTTGCATAGGTAATAATGTCGGGGTCCTATTGGTACTTATGTATCGGTAGGGCCTCGCATTCGTTGTTACCCTTATGAATTTGGAGAGAAAGAAGAGGGGGACAATCTAATCCGGAGATAGAAGTTCGGTATTCTGCAGAAACAAAAAGACACCGTGCTATTGCAGGGTGTCTTTTTAGTCAGATGGCGAAGCGGACGGGGCTCGAACCCGCGACCTCCAGCGGGACAGGCTGGCGCTCTAACCGAACTGAGCTACCACTCCGTGACATCTGCTTGTGTCGCATTCGCTCTGGTAAGCGAGGACGTGGGGTTTATAATTACATCCGATCCATCTGGCAAGAAAAAACTGTGTTGAGATATCGAATTTTATGAGAAGCTTCGGGAAAGATGAGAGTCGGCAGCCCTTTGAAGATTAAAAGATCTTTTGCAAATTAACAGAAAGAAGAAGTGACACAATGACGTACTTCACATTGATGAAGTTGTCTATTTTTGATTACCTGCTCGGAAAGGGAGTGCTTGTTTTTCTGGGGATACTATCGGCATGGACTGTTTCGGCGTCGACGATGGAAGAGTGCTATCGGAAAGCTGATGGATACCGGGCGTATTACGAGGAGGGCTGCAGCTGGGGATATGTATCTCCTCAATGGATTTCTGGAACCGGGGATTTTTGGTACACTTCCTACCGGGATGGACGGAAGTCGTTTTTGAGGGTGAACTCATCGGATGGAACAAAGGAACCGGCATTTGATCATGATCATGTTGCTGAAGAATTAAATCGCCTGTCCGGAGAAAAGGCAAATCCCGCATGGTTACCCTTTGATGTCATCACGGGAACTCCTGAAAGTTTGCGCTTCCGTGTGAAAGACAAGGAATTTTGTTACGATACAGTCGGAAAAACTCTTTCTCCTGCACCCGAAAGCAGGGAGATCCAGCACAAGCCGAACAATCCCAATTGTTCTCCTGATGGAATGTACGAGGCATTTGTCAAAGAGAACGATTTGTTCCTGCGGAATAGTAAAAACGGTATGGAAGTGAGGCTTTCATCCAATGGTACGGCTGAGAATCCGTACTGTTTACCCGTGTTTTGGGCTCCGGATTCCAAGGGGCTGGTCTGTTGCCGCCGGGTGACGGCTCCCGTGCGGCATATTACTTTGATCGAATCCTCTCCCAAAGATTCCGTGCAACCCCGCGAACGGTCTATTCCCTACGTCAAACCCGGCGATCCTTTGGATGTGGTGCGTCCTGTTTTGTTTGGGACGGAAGCCGACACGGGGATAGAAATATCCTTCCCTGAGCCGGAACAACAGTTTTCCTTGGGGGGAATCCGGTGGTTGCGTGACAGTTCCGGTTTCACCTTTGACTACAACAAACGCGGACACGGCTCCTACATCGTGTATAAGGTAGACAGGGAGAATGCGTCCAAGGCCCGCCTTCTGATTGAGGAATCCTTCCCGACTTTTGTTAATTATACACGCCTGTACCGCCATGATCTGGAGGATACGGGTGAAATTGTGTGGATATCCGAACGGGATGGATGGAGGTACCTTTACCTGTTGGATGCTGAGACGGGGAAGGTGGTGCGGCAACTGACGTCGGGGGAATGGATTGTCAAAAAGGTTTTACATGTCGATGCTGGGCAAAGGACTGTCTTTTTTATCGGATGCGGCCAAACTCCTGGCGAGGATCCTTACTTGGAGAAACTTTACAGAGTATCTCTCGATGGGGGTACTCCCATTTGCTTAACTCCGACCAATGCTACGCACGGAATTGATTTTTCACCGGATTATTCGTGCTTTGTCGATACGGCTTCCCGTGTGGACATGCCGCCGGAAACGAGTCTTCGCGATGCCCGAACAGGTCGTGAAATCCTGAAGCTGGAGAAATCCGATATTACACCGGCTCTGAAAAGGGGCTGGAGACCTCCGACCGTGTTTTGTGGCAAAGGAAGGGACGGTCTGACGGATATTTGGGGTATCATTGCTTTTCCTCCAAATCTTGTCCCCGGTCGTAAATATCCCGTTATCGAATATATTTATGCCGGCCCGCATGATTCTCATGTACCTAAATCTTTCAACATGGAACACGAGATGGTGCGATATACCGAGTTGGGATTCATCATGGTGATGATCGACGGTATGGGTACATCCAATCGTTCCAAGAAATTTCACGATGTTTGCTGGAAAAACCTGAAGGATGCCGGTTTTCCCGATCGCATTGCCTGGATGAAGCAGGCAGCGAAGAAATACCCGGTTATGGATTTGTCCCGCGTCGGCATCTATGGCGTATCGGCCGGAGGTCAGAATGCTTTGAGTGCGTTGTTGTTCCACCCGGAATGGTACAAGGTGGGTGTCTCCTCATGCGGGTGCCATGATAACCGCATGGATAAAATCTGGTGGAATGAACAATGGATGGGGTATCCGGTAGACAAGTCATATGAAGAGTGTTCCAACGTTGTCAATGCCGGTAAATTGCAAGGGAAATTGATGTTGATCCTGGGGGAAATCGATGACAATGTCGATCCGGCTTCGACCCGTCAGGTCATACATGCCTTGGAACAGGCTGGCAAGGACTTCGAATTTGTCCTGATTACTGGTGCGGGCCATACAATGGGTGGAAAATTCGGAGAACGTAAGAGACGGGATTTCTTTGTCAAGCATCTGCAGGGAATAGATCCTCCGAACAGGAACGCTGCCCACGTTCCTGCCTCCAAAACTCGAACATAGTCTCCGGAGAATATACCGGAGGGAAGGGGGCGGATGCGTGGAATTTTTCTTACTGCCGGGGCTGAAAAAGTTCCGGCAGTTGCTCCTGTAGCTGCCGGCTCGTTTCCTCAGAAGCGGGGAGGATATACGTGACGGCGGAGCCTCCTTTCAGGTTCTTGAGAGATACATCGGCATCATGCTTTAAAAGCAGGCGGATAACACGGGCTGCTGCAGGATTCAGATTCCCATCCTGATCGATCAAATGCCTGCACGCCATCATCAGCGGGGTTTCTCCATCATGGGAAGCCCTATTGACGAGAGCTTTATATTCCAAAAGCAATTCGATGGACTTGATCAAAACCTCTTTTTTATCATCATTCTGTCGCGGGAAGATGTGGTCGCAAAGGTCGCACAGAGGAGTACGTCCGTATTCCGGCGAAGGATCAAGAGGATTATCGGCAGGATCCTTCCATCTGACATTGGGATCGGCACCATGTTCTAGAAGGAGACGCTTAATGACTAGATCGGAATAATGGCCGGTAGTGATAAATAACGGAGGGTTTTCGTCTCTTGTCTCGTTGGGATCAATTCCTTTCTCCAGCATCATGCGAACAACTTCGGAACAACCGTGCATAATTGGGATACAGAGCGGATTCCTCCGTACTCCGGAGGCTTTCTTGTACGATGGATAATTCCCTCCCAGAGCAGGATCTGCCCCCAGGGAAAGGATGAGGCACGCTATTTGTTCGTTATGGCTTTCTAGACATGCTTCCTCGAAGGGAACGAGTCCATTGGCTTTTTTATTAAGATCCGCTCCATGGTTGGCAAGTATCCGTATGAGATCCAGCCGTCTTTCAACTGGAATATGACTATCTTGTCCCCATGAACTCAGAGCACAACTTAATGGAGTAGGACCGTTTTCGGTGGGAATAGATCCCATGCTTGTCTTGATTTCTGCAGACTGATTGGGGGCTGCCCCCAATTCCAGCAAATGCAGGGCCAGCTCATTTTTTCCAAAACAGCAGGCATAATGAAGAAGAGTCATATGCGATTCCCCCGAATGCCTGGCATTGCCGGAAGACGCTGTATCGAAAATGATACGTAAAAGGCCGTTCATTCGGTAATTTCTGATGAACTGGTTCTTTTTCTGGATGAACTTAGAGAGGAACATACTGCTGGTCAAATCCTCCAACGTGAATGGATCGTCCGGCATTGGGATGATGGTGGCTTTCATGGAAACATAAATTTCCTCAATTTGCTGACGGTCCTTTCCCGTCCACACTGGATTGAAAACCAATTTATTGGGCGTATTAGACTCCAAATTGCAGATCAATACTCCGGAGAGAACTACAATGGCCAGACAGGCTATCCCCCAGATAAGAAGATTATTCCGAAGTCTTTTTGTCATTTTCTTCCATTATAGAGCGGAGCATGGAAAATCTCAAGTCGCATCTTTCCTGCCATCTGCAATTGATCTCCAACAATTTGATCGTCATTCGCTTACTCAATCATCAAGAGAAAAGACATAATTTCCTCTTTTCCTCCTGCGTTGCATCCTTTATAAACCTTTCCGTGTTGCGCAGGCAACGGGCTCGTAGCTCAGCGGTTAGAGCAGGGGACTCATAATCCCTTGGTCGTAGGTTCGAACCCTACCGGGCCTACCAAGTTTAAACCCCTTGATCCTCTAAGGTTCAAGGGGTTTTTATTATGTTCGGAATGGCAATTTTAGAGGCTTCCGAAATGTCGAAAAACGGTTAAATAACGGTCAAAAACGACCGAAAAATACGTTTTTTGATTGGATAATGGGTATAGTTTTTGACATGGCGAAAGCTCCGAAATTTGAGGTTCAGGCAACTCGGAATGGACTGTTTGCAATCTGTATTCCATCAAATATGTCTTCATCGGGGAAGGGCGGGAAAAGATATTTTAAAAAGAAGTCTGATGCTCTTGATGCACAGACAGGACTTAGGCGTCGCCTCAACCCTTGATCGCAGGTTCGAATTCTACCGGGGATAAAGCTCGTAAATAACTTAACCATAACGGATTAATATTTTTTCTTTTCTCTTTTCCGAGGCGATGTCAAAATGAATCGGGCATTGAGAGATGTACTATGTCATGTTTGACATGTATATTTATTAAGGACTTCAGACTTACCAAGGCTGCGTGCTTCCAGAAGGTTTTTTCATTTCCTACGTAACAGGTACACGCAGTCAGGGAAAGGGGAAATTTCTCATCCGATGGGTTATTAGTGCTTTGACGGATCAAGCTGGGAATGATATCTTATGTAACCTCTCTACTAGAAGAGGATGGTGAAATTCGGGAATCACACCGAATGAACTAGATTTTCGTGAAAAGGTGTAACCAACCGAACATGAGTTACGTCTAGATAGCGAATCCCAACACAATCAAACGCCATGAACGATAATAAAGAAGAAATCAAGATGGATGAGCTCGACGGAATCGTCGGAGGTTCGATGACCGCGACATTGACTCCTTGGACGAACAAGGATGGAATCCCTTGCATTAAGATTGAAGTAACAGGAGGTTCCAGTGTTGGTCACTTGACGATCAAAGCTTCCGACCTTGATAAATACAAGGAACGCCATTCCGACTGGACGTTCAAAATGAACCAGTAGCGTTGCTGCTGAATCCAGCCATCTATATCAGGAGGTAATGGAGAAATCCATTCCTCCTTTTTTTGGTATCTACGGGTTGGCAGGAGCATTAATCACATGTCAAGCTATTCACTATCTGCATATTGCACTGGTGAATCCGATGTTTTCAATCAAGCTTGTTTGAAAGATAGTTCGACAGGCAATCAATTGTCCACAAGCTATTTTCTAGAATCTACGGACTCCTTGTCTATTTTGCAACTGTGTTTCTTTCTCTGCTCAGTTGAAGGTAGATTTTTCAGGTTTTTGATTCCTAATTCTCTCCTGATGTTGGTATTGCCCGTGGAGATGAATCCCCAGCCGCGTTTATTGAAGGCCGGAGTGGGGCCGGAATTGGGCATTCTGGCATTGCCGAGGGATGGAAAGACGAGTGTTGTTCCTAAAGTTTCCGGGGAAAGGAGAATGTGAGGATGACTTCCGGCGATGATGTCGAAACCGGCGGCAGCAAGCCGGCGAGCGCATTCCGTTTGAGCTGGGGTGTATTTGTCTGTGTTTTCTCTTCCCCAGTGGATCATGATGATATTCATATCCGTCCGGTTTTTCCATGAGAGGACGGATTCGAGTAAGACTGCCTGATCTTGCGGAAGTCTTGCCAGATGGATAGTCGGAGAAACAGGTGGATTCAGAGCTTCGTCGTGAGCTGCTCCCCAGACGGCAATCGTGCGTTCCCCGATGCGAACGATGGCGGGCGAAAGGGCTTCTTTGACGGTGGTGCCTGCTCCGACTGTTTGAATGCCCGCATTGTTTAGGTAGCGGATATTTTGGAGAAGACTCTGTGGGCCTCCGTCTTCCGAATGATTGTTGGCGAGTGAGGCGACACGGACTCCGGCTTGTTTGAGCAGGGCAACCTGGCGTTCTGGAGTGGAGAGAAAGGTGTATTTCCTTCCCTGTGGAACATCCTCCCGAGAACATGCGATACTTCCTTCGACATTAGCCATTACCAGGTTGTAATTTTGCAGGGAGTGGCACAGTCTGTCCCAGAGGGTATCTTCTCCGATTGCTACCACGTCACCGAGAAGGGCGATGCTAACTCCGGGTTCAGTATCTCCCAGCGTCCAGACCGAGTGGGAAAAACGTTTGTAGCGCTTCCGGAAGTCGGCCAGTGTCAGAATTTCCGGTTGCCCGGAGAGATGATGGATGACGAGATCTTCCTGTCCCAGGGAACCGAGCGGTGGTTTGTCTTGCCACAAGGCGGCGGAGTGGTTGACGGCATCCACAACAAGACCTGTAGATTGTTCTTCCGGGGTAAAGGGGATTCTGGTGTCTT
>ERZ791626.1728-NODE-1728-length-13778-cov-5.081833_pt1 | contig 13778 bp, 9 predicted proteins | sample MGYA00510266_ERZ791626 | MGnify/ENA primary metagenome ERZ791626 (study PRJEB30046, sample SAMN00715208) | human gut metagenome | study: EMG produced TPA metagenomics assembly of the A metagenome-wide association study of gut microbiota in type 2...
CTTCGTTTTTTTTGTTACTATTTTGTTACCCACTATTAGTAATAGGTGGGCTTTTGCTTTGATAATCAGAGTTATATTATGCTGTATGTATAATATGTGGCAAAACATCATCAATAGTTATCAGTTGTGGAAGAAAAGAAAAAATGAGATGAAAAATTAAGTCGCAGCTATTTACTTTGTTATACGTAATGCTTGGTATAGTAAAGTATATAGCTGCGTTCCATTAAAAATGAATTTGCCGTATATATCTCTTAAAGATTTCTTACGAAACCTGCAAAACGCTTCAATCCTTCTGCCAGTGTAGTACGTGGGCAGGCGATGTTCCAGCGCATGAATTCTTTTCCTTCAGTCCCGTACATTGCTCCTGCATTGAGCCATAATCCAGCTTCGTTAACCAATCGCTGTTCGAGTTCCTGCGAGTGTATGCCGAGTCTGTGACAGTCCATCCAAACGAGATAGGTTCCCTCCAATGCCGTGATAGGAAACTCGGGCAGATGCTCCCGACAGAACTCCTGCATATAGAGAAAATTGGCCTGTAAATATTTGATGAGTTGGTTCAGCCACTCTTCCTCTTCGTTGTAAGCTACTTGAGTAGCAATTACACCAAAAGGATTGACATCACATACTTCGTTATCGTTAATGGCCCGATCGATTTTCGCCCGACGGTCAGCATCAGCACATATAATGTTCGCAATCTGTAATCCGGCAATATTGAACGCTTTACTGGGAGATATACAGACGAATGGTGACGGAAATTTTCTGAGATGGAAGCAAACGGTGTGTAACGGTACTCTGGAAAAACCAGTTCGCAATGAATCTCATCCGAAACGACCGTAACATCGTGGCGAATACAAATTTCACCAATACGTACCAATTCTTCACGTTTCCATACTCTTCCGGCAGGATTGTGAGGATTGCACAGCAGCATCACCTTCACTTTCGGATCAGCAGTCTTACACTCTAAATCTTCATAATCGATGGTGAAAGTATTACTTGCAAAGATCAACGGTGATGATACCATTTCACACCCATTGTTACAGATTGAAGAAAAGAAACAATTATAAACCGGAGTCTGCACCAACACCTTATCTCCCGGAACGGTCAAAGCCTTGATGACTGCCGAGATGGCCGGGACTACGCCTGATGTGTAAATTATCCATGTGCAGTCAATCGTCCAACTGTGACGGCGTGCGAACCAATCTGTAACAGCCTCGTAATAACTGTTGGGCACACGGGTATAACCGAAGATACCGTGTTCCACCCGTCGGCGTAAAGCATTGACGATAGCGGGGGCTGTACGGAAATCCATGTCAGCCACCCACATCGGCAATACATTTTCGCTTTCTGAGCTATCCCATTCTTTTTCTTGAAGTCTTCTATTTTAAGTATTCTTTGAAAAATTCCTCCAGCTTATCGAATGGAATAATGTCTGTCCGGTCATATAAATCCGTATGTACGGCACCGGGAATAATCATCAGTTCTTTATTGTCGCCTTTCAGCTTCTTGAAAGTATCCTCACTAAAATAGCGGGAGTGAGCTTTTTCTCCATGAATGAGCAACACGGCACTGCGGATTTCATCGGCATACGCAAGGATAGGTGCGTTGAGAAATGCAAGATTGGAGGTTTTGTTCCAGCCCAAACCGGAGTTGATGGAACGGGGATAATAACCTCGTTCGGTCTTGTAATAATCGTAATAATCCTTTATGAACTGTGGTGCATCACCGGTAGGCTCCGGGTTCATCACGGTGCGGGGATAAGTGTCGGTACGGTAGTCTTCCGTGCGCTGGGTGTTAAACTCCTGACGTATTTTGTAGCGTGCATCCGCATTGTCTGCGGCATCGAAATAACCGTTTGCTGTACAGCGACTGATGTCGTACATAGTGGAAGCTACCGTTGCCTTGATACGTGTGTCGTTGGCAGCCGCATTGATAGCAAAACCACCCCAACCACAAATGCCAATGATGCCGATTCGTTCGGCATCCACATCCAGACGTGTCGCAAGGTAATCCACCGCCGCCGAGAAGTCTTCGGTGTTGATGTCCGGTGAAGCCACGCTGCGAGGCTGTCCACCGCTTTCACCAGTAAACGAAGGATCGAAAGCAACCGTCAGGAATCCTCGTTCGGCAAGTGTCTGGGCATACAGTCCCGACGACTGTTCCTTTACAGCTCCAAACGGACCGCTGACAGCAATGGCCGGCAGTTTACCTCCGAAAATCGTTTTCGGTGCATACAGGTCGGCGGCGAGCGTGATGCCGTAACGATTTATGAAAGTCACTTTGCTATGGTTCACCTTGTCGCTCTTCGGGAACGTCTTGTCCCATTCCTGTGTCAGATTTAACTGTTCCATATTTTTGTGAGTGTTTTGTGCCGGGCTTTCCGTCAGGCCGAAGAGGCAGAGGAAAGCAGCCATTAAAATAGTTGTACGTTTCATAACCGATGTAATTTAAATTTTTATTGTTTTCTTTATCATAGTGCAAAATTACAGCGGATTACAGGAAAAGCCGGTAGATGGATTACTGATTGTATAACCTCAATTACAGACATTTTTTTACATGTGTCTCATCCAACGTTCTCGCTTCAAGCGGACCAGGAAAATCAGCCCCCTGAAACACAGCTTGATGCACATGGCAACCCATACACTTTTCAGACCTAATGACGGGGCGAGCAAGGCGGCTAATGACAGACGCACCGCCCGGATATTGAAGAAATTCATCAAGCACGGGACAAGCGTATCCGCTGCTCCGACAAAGACACCGTAAGTGATAATCGAGGCTGCAAACATCGGCTCAGCGAACGCTTCGATGCGCAGTGCCATTATGCCCAATTCCCGAATCTCCCCGACGGGGGCATCTAACCGATAATTTGGGGGGCGAACAGATACATGAGTACACCTATAACCCCATAACGGTCATACCATATAAATATGGTAATGCGGGCGAAACTTCGGACCAGTTTCCGGTGATCGGCACCGATACTCTGCCCAACCAGTGTCGTGCAGCATCGGCAATCCCATACTGGGCATATGCAGAGGCTTTCGGCTGTAATGGCAAATGAATTGGCTGCGATGGCGAAGACGCCCAACGGAGTCACGATAACTGTTGTCATGATTTGCGTACCACAAATGACGATATGCTCTAAACCGGATCGGATTGTGTTATGGCAGTTGTTCCTATAACAAATAAACTTGCAATCATGATGACTGATATACGTTTCATTATCACTTGATTTTATTAAGTTTTGAATTTCAGAATCTTGATGCAAAGATAAATACATGACTGAAAATACAGTGTAGATAAATTACAGATGTTATAACCCTAATGACATGATTTCCGGAAAGAATAGTATAAATCTGTAGCCAAGGTTGATACAATGTCTCAACCTGTTATTCTAGAAAATGATAAGTATAGAGTTTGAAATCTTAAATTGATGTTAAACAGGAAATTAGGCAAGGATTACAGCTACGTAATACCCCGGAATCGAGCGAGTGACTACACTATCAGCATCAGTTATGTTATTTTTACCAATAGTAACCGGAGCGTATTTGCAACAGGTGAGAAACTGAATACTGCAAGAAATTATCATGTTGCCTCTTTGGTTGAAATAGTGCTATGAAATAGAGATTTTAACCCATCGAAAATGGCAGGAAGAGCAATAGTGCCATGCACCTCGTCGGGAAATTTTTTATAAATGACATGCAAATGCTTGTTTTTCATTTCAGGGATGATCTTATTTTTTAAGCTGTCGGCCAATGAAAACTGAATAAGTTTGATTGCAGGACGTTGGCGGGTAGCGAAAGCAACATACAAATGTTTGCCGGAGAAGTCTTTTTGATAAACATTCTTTGCAGCTTGTTGTAGAAAAACTCCTCGGTCCCACCATAAGCTTGGATCTATTGCTATATACGAGTCAAAAGACTCGGGGTGATTTGACAGTGTCTGTAGGGTAAATAAACCTGCGTATGAATGTCCGACAAGAAAGTTTGTACCGTTGGCAGGAACTTTATTTTCCACTTCCAGACGTAGTTCCTCTATCAGAAAGCGATAGAACTGTTCAGCTCCACCACCTGCCGGCTTATCATAGGGACAAATAGTACCATCCCGGCGGGCGGCTGAGCAGGTAGGAGTGAAATCTCTGGTCCGGTTTGTGTTTAAGACAGCAACAACGATGCAAGGAGGTAAATTTGAGGTTTTAGAAGAAGAGAAGAAACGCGTAAAGCCAACCACGGAATGAAAGAAGGAATCTCCATCCAATAGATAAAGAACCGGATAAGCCTTTCCTTTTTCACCTGCTTTGGTCTCAGGTACATAAATCCAATATTTTCTTTCTTCATTCAGTATTTCAGAAAACAATGTATGACGCGTTCCGATATAAATGGAATCTTGTTTTTGTGCGGAGAGCGGGAATATCCATCCTATTTGTATAAACAGTATTATATAAAGTTTCTTCATTTATTCGTTTTTTGGGGTTGCAAAGTTCGATGAAAATGTGGAAATGGACAATCCCTATTTTTAGGTATTTCAGAATATCTCCGATGGAAATTCCCTCTATGTTTTATGATTTTGTGGAGGTGGCACCGGATGCATCGGAAGGAATTGATTGAACCGGATTTTTAAGTAACTTCTTAGGGGAATTCATTAAAATATCCTATCACTTCTAACATTTCCCGATTAATTTTGTATTTTTACAGACATACAAAGATTAACTGTAACAAGATATGATTATTTCTGTCGTCTTAGTATCTATGATGGTGGTTTTCGTAACAGTTTATCATTTTGTTACAAAGCCGAAAAAGCAGCAAGAAAAGATTTATTCGGCGATGACCACCGATGAGCTTATCAGGTTCGTGCAGTCCATGCACTGTGAACTAGTGAAGAGAATTGATGCTGATGCCATTATCATCGGTTTTCAAGGAGGTTATTTTCATTTATTAAGAGAAAAAACAGGTCAGAATATTCAGTTATATTATAAAGATTTCTATGCATGTAGCTATGAACAGTCTAAAAAAATAGTTTTTGACATTAACAACATTAACTGCCGATACACAGCTTGGACTTGCTATTTGCGTAAAAGTCATGAGGACGGAGAAAGTGAGACACCTTTTACGGCTTGTCTGTCTGCCTGTCTGTTCTTGTCGGGCAGTGAAACTCAGTTAAAACAACATTTGCGGGTATTGCTTGAGTCATCTTTTATGATAGCCCGTAGTTTTAAAGAGTTGGCAGAACAATCTGCTTCAATACAAGACGTGTTGGTGAAAAAAGAATTCGAAAATCGTTTGGCTTTGTTAAGACGAAAATTGGAGATTGGACATGGTAAGCTGTTGGAACCTGTCGATGTTTCCCGGCAAGATATGGATCAGATAGAGGATATTCTTTCTCTTTTTGGTACAGTGAAACAGGAAGATATAAAGGGAATGACACTGGTTTGCAATGGGCGGATAGAGAGGCGTACCGAATTATTGTCTATTCTTTCTTTTCGGTTGAAAGATGCTGTGATGGATGAAAAAGGACAGGCGGGAAAAGATGCTCTGATCTGTATCACACTTGCTGAAGGGCAGTTGGTGATTGCGTTGGAGAAAGCTGAAGGCAGTAATGAACGATCTCTTTATTATAAGTTGTCGGCTATGCGGACGGACAGAGTGGATGCTTTTTTCGATGAAACCCAAAAAGGCAGAGTATTCAGTAGTATGATTGAGGTTAGATTGACAACGGATCATGATGATTATTGGGAGTTGAAATATATGTTGGACGATGCTAAAGAAAAAGCGGAAAACAAACAGTTTGACGAACTGACGGAGGAACAACAGGCGTTGCTGGCTTATACCGAGCCTACCTTGCAGACTACTATTTATTGGGGGAAGAAATTTTTCAGGCAGCAATGTTATCTTCAGGCGTTGGGGTGTTATCTTTCTATTTTTCGGTATTATCAAGTCCACTGGACGGAATTGCCGGAGCGTGGCAAGGAAGAATATTATGTGATTTGTTATCATATCGGTTTTGTTTATCTCACATTAGGGCATTTTGAAAAGGCTTATTATTATTTGACTAATGCTAAAAGAAATTCATCCATTCATGCGATTCGTGATTTTACCAACTGTCTCGTCGAAATGAAGGATACAGGAGCTCTTGAGTATATTTATTCTATGGTGAGTTTGGTTGGCAGTCAGATAAAGATGTATGGTGATGAAAAGAATACCTTGTTTCCACTTTATCATTTTCTTCGGCGCAGGGCAGCACAAGTATTAGTAAACTTGAAATATTATTCGCAAGCTAGGGAACTGCTCTATCAAATGCTGGGAGAGGAGGAGAATCGTGAGTTTGCGGAACGGGAATTGCAGTATCTTGAGAGTATGGGTGCAAGTGATGATGCGAAGCGGAACGAGTGAGAAGAATGTGAGGAGGTTGAATGAAAGTTTCATGGAATTTCATAATGGGATGTTGCTAGGAGTAAAGCAGAAATGTGGAAAATGTTCTGTAACATGGGCTGCTCTTCATTGAACTCTGTGAAGTTACATTTTGTTTGTATTGATGATAAAGTGTAATCCCTATACTGTCCTTCTGAGCTTTTGATCTGATGGTATCTTGTCAAGTATCCTTGGATGAGTAAAGGTTGTTTATCTTTCTCATCTCTGAAAGAAAAGGTATAGGAGTAGAGTTGTCCGATGCAGCATATTATGCTAATTGATTGTCATTAGTTTACATCAAAAGATAGAAGCCTCTAAAATTTACTTGTTTTTCGCAACAAATTGATGATTTAACGATTTTTTTCATCCTCTTTCTCCAAACAGAGAGAAAAAAGGCAAAACCGTCTTTTCGGCTCCCGACTTTTTGTTGGATCTTCGATCAGAGGGTGAGTACAAGGGTCGGCCAGTCAGCCAGTTGTTTCCGGTTTCTCCTTCGGGACATCCTTGGGTTTCCAGGCTACGATGAAGCTAACAGTTGTGGATTTGATCTAATAACTTTTTGCAAACCAATCGGTGAGTATCTTTTGCATTCGCATCGAGAGCTTGGTTACGGGAAGGTCTGTCTTTTCGGTAAAGAGCTTAAAGCTGCGGTATTGCATAGAAACACCGCTCTGCAGTGCCAACACCTCGTATTTGATTCTCTTGAAGGACCCTAGGCGGTCGCCCCTATGAAGAGAGTTTTATACTTGATTTTTTTTAACCCGATACTCTTGTATGCCGTTGATGTGATTAGTGTTTCCTCTATAGCTCTGCCGTATAAAATAAGCATTCCCTATAGAATTAGGTAAAGTCGCTCTATAATTGAAGAGAGCGACTTTACTTACGATTTAATACTAACCTTCCTGATATATCCAGTAATCATTATCCTTTCTATTATCTTTGAAATATTGAATACGGTCAACGATGTCAATGCCTTCTTTGTTTTGTGGAATGATAAATCTGGCACGCTCTTTATTGTCCTTCAAAGAGTATGATACAAAAGCATTGTTTTCACATCTCAACAGCCCTTTTCTGTAAGAGAGCGCACGGATATCATATCGTTCTACAGAATTTGCTACTGCTTGTCCTTCAATGAGTGCTTGAAGCATACATTGGTAGGCATTAGATGATTCACGCTTTTCAGAGTGCAATGCCACAAGAGCGTATGGTTGTTCATCATACATAGTATATTTGCCATAACGCTCGGGGCGGAAGCATGGATACGCGATATAATAATATCGCCAATCGTATTGACTTTTAGTCTTGCATTCTGTTAGATACGCATCAATTTTTTCTTGTAAGTAAATGTCGTCTATTTCTATATCAATCTCAAGCAGAGAACGTAATGATTTTTTTGTCTTATTAAAATCTGGATTTTTGCCTGTCGGATGAAATAATGCATACCAAGCCTTATTGCCAATTTCATCCTGATTCCCAGAACCAAGTTGAATGCACCAATTATTTATCCTTTGGCTATAATCATACGTTGCTAACATTGCACAGTCAATAATATCGCGAGAGCATCTATCAAAGACATGGATGAATCGCTGATAAAGATGAGTATTCTCATACCCAACAACATCTGTACGACCCTGAAGCAGATAGTGATCCTCCAACTGAAAAAGACCAGCAGAATGCTCGGGATGTTCTTTGGTAAACTGGAGCTTTTGACGCTCCTCTTCCATCTGAATTACATTGAAATTCAGTCTCACGTCATTATCAATCATTATACTATCTGCAATTTCCCCAGAAAGAATAATATTTTCTACCTGACGAAGATTTGCGGGCATACGGTTTCCTGCATCACCATTAGGGGTATCGACAACTTCGTTTCTGGAATTTTTGAGCAGATTCACTACCACACGCAAGCGTCGACGGAAATCCATTTCTTTTATCTTATCATAGTTCATTAAATAGATAAGAAAGGAGTAGAGCATTATTAACCAATAGGTAGTATTTTTACGCAACGCGGCTCCGGTCAATACCCCTTTGAAAATATTGAGATCTGTAATTTGTTGAGATACGACAACTTTTTCGTGTTCATGATAATCTTTTGACAGGTAAGAGTTGAAAAAAATATCAATTGGGTTAAGTATTAATGAATTAGAACGTTGCGCTTTGTTTTGAATATTGACCATGCAATCAAAGGCTTGTTCAAAAAACACTACATTTTTTGGTTGATTCTTATAAAGCCTTTCCAGTAAACTGAAATCATCTTCTAAATCAAATTCTGATGAAGAGCGATCTGACTTATAGACAAGAATAAGGGAAATCATATGGAAAAAGTTTAGAAAACCGCTATCGACGAGATTATACTCATCCCTATAAATCCAAAGTAAATCGGTCCATTCGCGGTCTATCTTAAGGCCAATGCGTTTAGCAGTAGCTTCATCGTCATTTTCAGAACGCATAACCTTTAAGAGTTCTGCTTTAAAATGTTCAAAGTCAGTGAGTGGTTTTCCACGGGAGTTCATCTTGATGTAAATGTCATCGGTTAACTTCATCTCCTCAATATCGCGGAAATAGAAATTAATTTTATCCAATTTGTTCCATAAGTCATTAATATCGGCAAAACGCTTTTGGATTTCATCAAGCATTGTGAGCATTCCTCTAACCGTAGGATCGTTGCTCCATTCCATTGGAAACCATCCCTCATTTTTAATTTCATCACTAAGATGTGTTTTCCATGTAGGTTCGTAGTTAACGAGCTTTATAAGAAAATCTCTCGCGCTATAACGTGTGTTGTATGAAAACCTCGCAAGTCGCTTATCGTTGATGCCCTCTTTTTTATCTGCATACCAATGAAGTAGCCAAAGAGTAGTTAGTCGTTGCTGTCCATCAAGAGGAATCAGCTGACCATTCTGAATATTACCATAAATGAAATCGAGGGTTAAACCATTGTTTATTAATCCAGCATGTATTGCTGATAGAAAACGTTCACGAGTCTTTACTGCATGTGCATCAGATCGGCCTTGTGCATAAGCACGTTGAATCCGTGGTATAGTGATTCCACTTATTCCGTAAGGATTGTTTTCAGAAATCAGATTCTTCAGTGTCGTAGTTTCCATTTGTCAAGTTGGGTATAGTGGTATCGTTATTATCCTGTTTATAGTAAGGTGAAATTTTCTCATTAAGGGCCTCGGCATAATCTCTTCGGTCTGTCTCTCCCCAAAAGAAAAGCGATGGACCCTCTTGAGTATAGTACTTGAAGAATACGTGTTTTGTACAAATTGGAATGTATCTTCCTTCTTTATCATAATTAATGACACGGTGTCTTTTAACATCAAAAACGGAGTTGCTAAGAGCCGCGTTTTGAGATACATCTAGCAGTGCCATATTTGCTAATCCATGCGAGTAGCTATTCTCCTTAACGACATCTTCCTTAGACGTGAATATGATAATTACTTCCTTCTGAATCTCATTAAAGCGTTTACGCACATTCCCTGGATCCTTATCGCTATGAAGTTGTTCAATCAATATCTCCATTTTCTCTATAAGTTCATTATTTACCTCAAAAATAGAACTTTCAGAAGATTTCAAAAGTGCAATATGACTTTCTAGCCATGTAAGAATATCTTTATTCTTTTTAAGGCTTTCGGCATTTTGAGCGTGGATATGCTCCAAACTCCATATAGAATCTTTATGTTTGTCAAATGGGAACCTTCGTTTACCATCGTCCATCAGACGTTCTGTTTCCACATTAAACAAAGTCAATACCTTTTGTAGTTTGTCTTTCCTTGTATCGTATGATAAGTTAAGTAACTCTTCTTTATCTTTAATGCTTATTGATTCTGAAATCATTTTGTCGAGCTCGCTAAGAAATATATCCTTAGCAAGAGGAGTGTTGCCATCATTTTGCCATACGGTATAAATTTTCCTTAGTGGAACTCCTATAGTAATCAGATAACCAATTTTATGGTAAAAGTCATGGTTCGTATACCATTCGCGGAGTGTAAGAAACACATGATAGATGCGACTCCATATCTCAAGAAGCGGATTTTCTGTGGTGGTTTCCGATAGAGACTTTATTTGTCGATCAAAGTAAAAGAATGTACGATACTTTTCACGATCATTCCCTGATTTGTCTACCATCAGATCAAGGATAAGATCTATACGAGTTGGCATTTGATCTCCATCAATATTGGACAAAAAGCCCCAAAATGATGGATTTTGTAGTTCTTGCTCAATCATGTCCCACTGGAGTGAGATTTCCTCCTGTCGTCCTGACATCTTGTCTCGCACACTGTCTTTAAGAAACAAGGCTTTGACAAGTTCCGAGCTTGTCAGTGGAATTTTTCCAATGTTTAGACGCTCAAATAGCTCAATACCATTCTCAGCAGAATCCACTTCGTACCAAATGACGTTTACTGATGATATGAAATATTCATTGAGTTTGGTCAGGTAAGCTGCCATTTCTCGACGCTCACCCTGTGTCTTTTCTGTAAAATATTGCTCTATATATTCGTATGCAGATGCGATAAAATAATAATCTATATTCAGCTCTCTAAGCGAAAGATCAATATTACCAAGAAAGTTTGCTGATTCTTTACGAGTTTCATACTCTAACTTAAAGCTAGGTTCATATAGATCTCCCAGTTTTGCTTCCATATACTTGCAGATGAGGTATATGGTTGTAAGACGTTGCTGCCCGTCAATGAGCTCGAACCTCTCATTGCTTTTCTTTACAACAATTGGTTGTAAGCAATATGGCTTTCCCGCACTTTCATAAATGTCATCGAGAAGGAGTTTTATTTCCTCCGAGGTCCATCTATAACCCCGTTGATAATCGGGGAGGTAGAAAAGGCCCTTGATCTTCCCTACATTTTTTGTATCAAGAATAATGTTTGACATATTGTAGTATCTTAATATAATTTTTTATACAATGTAATATCGTATGCTGACTGATTTTCGCTAGTTTGTATTTAAAAGGTGGAAACTTTACGAAGTTACTTGTTTTTTCGCTAAGAACCGATGTTTTAATGTTTTTTATCGTTTCTCTTCGAACAGAGGGAGAAAGGGTAAAAACTGCCTTCTAGGGCTTCGATAGATCTTGTTCACAAAGATAGGGTATGTTGGAGTTCGTTTTGCCCAAAAGGGTAGTAAAATCGAGGATAGATTCACAGGTATTTTCTGGTTCCCATGCGAGTGTTATGTGTTCTATTCGGAGTTGTATTTTGTTCGATCTTTACACTCGGTTACTCTACGTTTTGCAGCCAAAAGAAAAATGATTGAAGTTATTTCATCATAGTGCAGCCATCTCTTCTCCCTTATTTTGACTTTACTTTATTGAACGTATATAGGAATACGGGGATAAAGTAAAGTTGGTTTTCATTTGAATAGCAAACTAATCTTGAATATATGTTGTAAGGTAATTTTTGTAGAATAGACATTTAATTCGCTTGGAAAAATGTCGTGTAATGGGGATGATTCGTTTGAAAAAGTGTAGAGCCTTTATACTGCTGTGTCTTCTAGTCTTGCGATTTTGTCTGCAATATATCATTAAATAGATAAAAAGTAATATTTTTGCATATTATATGATAAGTTGATTATGACAAAGAATACAATGGGGATTAAGTTGCCTCGAAAATTGGGGCAGAAGATGTCGGTTGTGGGAGAGCAGATAAAACTGGCTCGATAGCGGAGGAATTTGAGTGTGGCTCAGATGGCGGAACGGGCACTTGTTCCCCGTTGACTGTGTTCCGAATAGAGAAAGGCGCACCGACGGTAGCAATCGGAATATACTTGCGAGTGCTGTATGCTCTGCAGCTTGATGATGATATTCTGTGGCTGGTCAAAGAAGATAAATTGGGAAAAGCTTTGCAGAATTTGAGTTTGAAGACAAGGGAACGTGCTTCGAAGAAAGAGTAAGCGATGAAGACGCTATATGTATATGCCGATTTTGATTGGATCGAAGAAACAGAACTCGTTGGTGAGTTAGGCTATGAATCTCTTCGTAGCTCGGATTGCTATTGTTTTACTCTCAATGATGGATGTTTTGAAAAAAACACGGAGATTTGTTTCTGAGCGATGATCTGAATAATTATCAGGGACAGCAATATACGCAATCGGAGAAAGATATATTTGGATGTTTCTCGGATGCTTTGCCGGATCATTGGGGGGCGAACGTTGTTGCTGCGACGTGAGCAGATTGTAGCGATGGAGGAGAAGCGACCGGTACGAAGACTGTTTCCTTTCGACTATTTGATAGGTATCGATGACTTTTCCCGAATGGGGGCTTTCTATTGTAGAAATGATTTTCCGTTCGGTACGAAGCTCGGCTAAATCAAGGAATGCGGTTTTTCTTCCATAAGAGAGCCTTTGGGAACTATTTCGTAGGAATAGGCTTTCTCAAAGGCTTGGTGTCCGGCATCTGTTATAAGTCCTCGGTCTTCAAGATTGATACAACGTTCTTTGTTTAACTCAGTCCAATGACTTCCTTTGCGATGAGGTGAAAGCCGCTGTGCAAGGCATCCGTCTGGCAATTTCTTTAGAGTTGAATCAATCCACCCGAAGCACAATGCTTCTTCAACAACTTCAATGTATGGAATACATTCGTATGTGGGCTGTTTAGAGCGTGAAGTTACAACCCAACACGATTTCACCCGATTATGGTTGACCTTCAGCCATTCTCTCAACTCGATGCGGTCTGTGAAGTCTAGTAGATTGATAATTTCCATATTTGCCTCCAACTGATATGTTATTAATCCAACTGTTTTCTATAAACTGAGTCCAATGTATTTCCTTCTTTATCTTTCCATACCAACCAGCCGTTGTTGCTGCTACCAATACAGAAATCTGCGGCAGTACTGGGACTTGAAAAAGTTTTATCTGATGTCAATACCAATATTCCGTTCTCAGTAGAAGTGTAATCTTGAAGCATCTTTTCTCGTTTTTCTTTCCAGTTGAAAGACGGAACCATTGTTTTGGCAACAGTACTTCCTTTTAGGACTGTGAATCCATCGGAACTGTAGAAACCTTTTGCATTGCATCCTCTACCTTTGGTGTAGAATAGATGTTCTTCTTTGGGTTGTGATACTTCAAAAATATTGCAACCGATAAATGATGCCAAAAACTTCACATCTTCGAAAAATTCATTCATTGAGTCCTGTTGATGCTCCGGTAGGTTAGGGGCTTTAGGAATTTGTTTATTATCGCTTAAAACAAAAGCGTTTGCTTTCTTGGCTTCGGCTATAGCTTTATGTTCTAGGTATTGCACATCAACTTTAGTCATATCGGCGTCTTTCGATACAAATATGAGTGCTTTTTGCCAAAACGATTTTTTGCTATCGTGGTCTTTTACACGTTCTTTAAAGTTTTCCGTTTCACCTATATACGCCT
>ERZ791626.1759-NODE-1759-length-13392-cov-1.983505_pt1 | contig 13392 bp, 10 predicted proteins | sample MGYA00510266_ERZ791626 | MGnify/ENA primary metagenome ERZ791626 (study PRJEB30046, sample SAMN00715208) | human gut metagenome | study: EMG produced TPA metagenomics assembly of the A metagenome-wide association study of gut microbiota in type 2...
GGGCGTTTCGGTCTCTTTTTTCCGGTTGAGTCTGTTGATCAGCTTGATGAACAGGAAGATTGCAAAAGCGATGATGATGAAGTCGAAAGTCGCCTGAAGAAAATTCCCGTAGTTAATCGTCACGGCCGGGATGACTTCGCCCGATGCGGCTGTCTGGGCCTGCTTGAGTGTGATGCCCAGATCGGTGAAATTGACTCCGCCGACCAACACGCCGATCGGAGGCATGATGACATCGGCTACCAGCGAAGAGACGATTTTGCCGAAGGCCGCACCGATTACGACACCGACGGCCAGATCGATCACATTGCCCCGCATGGCGAACTGCTTGAATTCGTCTATGAGTTTGCTTTTCATAATACAAGGTTTTGATATGGTACCAAATTTAGTGAAATAAACTTAAAATGAAACCGGTGGCGACATTTCCCCTTTCATTTTGCGGCATTTCCCGGTATTTTTTGTACTTTGCGTACCATTTTATGCGTTTTATCTCTAAAATAGCTGAACTATGAACTTAAAATCATTATGGATTCTGGTTCTGGCCTGCGTGGCAACTACGCTTTCGGCACAGAAGAAGCCGCTGGACCAGAGTGCATACGACGGATGGAAATCGATTGTTTCCCCTAAGGTTTCCGAAAACGGCGATTGGATTTGTTACGCGATCACACCGCAGCGCGGTGACGCCCTACTCGAGTTTTACAATGCGGGAACCAAACAAACGACGCGTATCGAACGCGGCGGCAGTCCTGCATGGTTTAACAACGATACGTGGGCTACCTTCAAGATCGCCGTACCGTTTGCCAAGGTACGCCAAGCCAAAATCGACAAGGTAAAGGCGGATAAGATGCCCAAAGACACCTTTGCCGTGATGAATCTTGCCGAGATGAAGGTGGTCAAACTGCCGGGCGCCAAAGAACTGAAAACGTCGGCGAAGGGGGCGCTCTATGCCTATACCTATGAGGTGACTCCGGTTAAAGATACGACCGTTAAGGATAGTGCTGCCAAAGGAAATAAAACCCCGGGCAAATACGACCGGCTGGTTGTCGTCGATGTCCGCACGGGCGACAGTACGGTCGTGGACAGTGTGAAGAATTTCACGGTGGCCGAGAACGGGAGGTCGGTGCTTTATACCCGTGAGGCCGATTCGCTCAAGGCGGTCTATGTCTACACTGTCGATCCGAAGCGAGGCGTCCTTCAGCGTGAACTTTGGTCGAGCAAGCTTGGTGCAGTCTCGCCTTCGCTGGTGCTGGACCGTTCCGGGGAGCAAGGCGCTTTTCTGGTGACGGCCGACACGGTGAAACATGCGCTGTACGATCTCTACTATTTTTCCACAACCGACCTGAAACCCCGCCAAGTGGCCGATGCGCAGATTATCGGGTTGCCGGGCGGATATGCCGTGAGCCGGTTCGGGAACCTTTCGTTCAATCACGAAGGGAACCGCCTGCAATTCGGGATCGCTCCGAAACCGAAAGAGGTACCCAAGGATACGTTGCCTGCCGATGAGAAGTTTTCGCTGGACGTTTGGAGCTATCGCGATACCATGTTGATGCCGACGCAATTGGTAAACAAAAAGAAAATCGAAGAGGCTTCCTATCCCGCGGTCTATTTCCCGAAAGAGAACCGTGCCGTAGCATTGGGCGACAAGGATCTCCCGTCGGTGTCGTTTGCCGAGAACGGGGATGCACCCTATGCGATCGGTACGACCCGCTTGCCGTACAGCCTTTATACCGAACCTGAAATTCAGATGTTCGATCCGTCGGACTCTTATCTGATCGAACTGAAAACCGGCAAACGTACGCTGCTGCGCAAAAAAGGATACGGCGGGATGTATCTTTCCCCGTCGGCCAAATATGCGGCTTATTACAACCTGCCGGACTCTTCGTGGTATTCGATCGACACGAAGACGCTGAAACATACGCGCCTGACGGCCGATATCCCTTATCCGCTCTATAATGTCGATGACGATCACCCGGGAACCCCGCCCCTGTATGGCATGTACGGTTGGACGAAAGGGGACGAGATGATGCTGATTCCCGACCAGTTCGATCTTTGGTTGGTTGATCCCTCGGGTAAAAAAGCTTCCCGGAACCTGACTAAGATCGGCCGCGAGACCAACACTCAGTTCAAGTTTGTCAACCAGAGCCGCACCGAAGGTAAATCGGCGGTAGATATGACCCGGCCGATGATGTTCCTGTCGTTCAACCGCGGCAACAAGGAGAACGGTTATTATACGTTGCGTCCGGGCCAGGCGATCCAGAAGCTGGTGGAAGGCCCCTATATCTATGCGATTGCGGGTTTTGCCCGTAAAGGCGACCGGTTGATTTATACCCGTGAGAATTTCAACGAGTTCCGCGACCTGTGGACCAGCAACGAGCGGTTCGGCGATTCGTTGAAACTGACCAATGCTAACCCGCAGCAGGCCGATTACAAATGGGGATCGGTCGAACTGTTCAAATGGACCGATTTCAACGGTAACGAATGCGAGGGTTTGCTGCACTTCCCCGAAGATTACGATCCGTCGAAACCCTACCCGACCATCGTCTATTTCTACGAAGTGCAAACTTTCCTGAAATACCGTTACAATACTCCGTCACCGAGCCGTTCGATCATCAATCCGGTTTATTGCACCAGCAACGATTACATCGTCTTTATTCCGGATATCAAATATCGCGACGGATTTCCGGCCAAAAGTTGCTACGATGTGGTAGTGAGCGGAACGATGGCGCTGATCGACCGCGGAATCGCCGATAAGAACCGGATCGGTTTACAGGGGCAAAGCTGGGGCGGTTACCAGACCGCGCATCTGGTGACTCAGACCGACCTGTATGCGTGCAGCGCGCCCGGTGCCGCTGTCACGAACATGATTTCGGCATACGGCGGCATTCGTTATGAGTCGGGTTTTTCGCGCGCTTCGCAGTATGAAACGGGCCAGAGCCGTATCGGGGCTACTCCCTGGCAGCGCCGCGATCTCTATATCGAAAACTCGCCCGTGTTCTTCGCCGACCGCGTCAAAACTCCGCAGCTGTTGCGCCATGACGATAACGACGGTGCGGGGCCCTGGACGCAGAGTATCGAATATTACATCGCTTTGCGCCGTTTGGGCAAACCGGTATGGTTGCTCAACTACAACGGCGAGCCGCACAACCTTGCATCGCGTGCCGCCAGTATGGATTGGGACAAGCGGATGTATCAGTTCTTCGACCACTACCTCAAAGGTGCGCCGATGCCCCGCTGGATGAAGGAGGGTATTTCGGTAACCGAAAAAGGGATCGACCAGAAATACGAACTGGTCACCGAGTAACCCTGAGTTTTTGACCTTTGAAAATAGAAAACGGAGTGGATCTACATCCACTCCGTTTTTGTTTGACGGCTTTACTCGGAAATATTCACGCCCTCCGGTTTTATGCAGTGCAGTCCGGTTGGTTGGACTATGCGTTATTTCCAGCGTGCGTATGGCCGGTGTATGGTAATTTGCATGTCAAGTGTAGTACAGAATTCCTGCGGTGGAGCGCGTGGTATGTCGGTCAGATTTTGACCGTACAGCCGCTTCTGTGGCTTTCGAATGCGGCTTCGAGCATCCGGATATCGGTAAGCATCTCTTCGTGTGACACCGGTGCGGCCCCGCCGTCACGCAAAGCGCCATAAACGGCATCGTAGTAGCCCAGGTAGTTCCCCGGGACGGTCGGGTATTTGCGGCGTCCGGCATCGGTATTCAGGATGCCCCACTCCGCTTCGCTTTCGGCGGCCCACGCTTGGCGTGAAGGTGTGGCTTTGCCTGACCGTAGCAGATCTTCCTGCGGGTCGAGGCCGTATTTGACATAAGAGCCCTTTGTCCCGTGCACGGCGAACCGGGGTCCCTCTTCCCGGATAATCATTCCGGCACGCAGGGTGACTGTCAGGTTCGGGTAAAGCAGCTGCATCAGGCTGTAGTCGTCGACTCGGCTGCCGTCCCGTTGTGAAGCCAATGTAGCCCAAACACCGTCAGGCCTGCCGAAGAGCGCGAGTGCCTGGTCGCTCAGGTGTGAACAGAGGTCGTAAGTGATTCCGTTACCGGGTAACGGTTCTTCCCGCCAAGGGGCCCGTGCTGCGGCCATATCGGGCCGGTAGCGCTGGAATGCGGATTGGAATTCGACGATGCGGCCCAACTCTCCCGATTGCAGGATTTGTTTGACGGTCAGAAAATCCCCGTCGAAGCGTCGGTTTTGAAAAACCGTCAGCAGCAGGCCTTTTTCCTCGGCCAACCGGATCAATGCTTGTGCTTCGGCAGAGGTGGGTACGAACGGTTTTTCCACGACTACGTGTTTGCCCGCTTCGAGGGCCTGCCTGCAATAATCGGCATGAGTCTGTCCGGGGGTATTGACCACGACCAGTTCGATATCCGTTGCGAGCAGGTCGTCAAACGAGCGAACGACCTGTACGCCGGGATAGGCGCCCCGGGCCAGGTTGTTGCTTCGTTCGGCGATGACCGACAGTTCGAAACCTTCGTGCACGTCGAGAAACGGTGCGTGGAACACTTGTCCCGACAGGCCGAAAGAGGCGATTCCGGTTTTGATCTTTTCCATGACATTTGGGTTTAGGATTCAGGTTGGGCGGTCAGTTGTTTCAACCGCTCCTCCCGTTCGGTTTTACGCAGTACTCGGCGCATGCCGAGGCAGGCCAGGAGGAAGTAAACTGCCGTCAGTATCCAGAGTGTCCAGAATTGGGTGCTGACTTCGGCAAGCGTTGCCCCCATCGTCTGGATGCGGATAAAGCCGTCCACACCGCTGCCGCTCGGAATGAATTTGGTCCCGTAATAGAGCCATTGCGGGATACACTCCTGGGGAACGGAGGCGCCGCTGAGCATCAGCACCGGGATGGAAGTGAACAGCAGCAGCAGTAGTGAGTTTTCACGGTGGCGGAACAAGGATGAGAGGGCCACGCCGAGGAATGTGCACGACAGCAGGTATGGGAGCAGAAACAGGACGATCGTGCCTGCGCTTCCGTTCATCGGGTAGCCGAATAGTTTGTAGTGGAAGCAGAGCAGGTACGAGAGCGTAATACAGTAGACCGAAATGAAAGCCGCCGATTTCCCCAGTACGATCGGTAATACAGACATGCGTCGTTCTCCGCTGGGAATCAATGTTTTGTAAAGGCCTTTTTCACGCCAGGTACCCCCGACCATACCGATGCCGATCAGCAGCGTCTGCTGGATGATGACCATCAGTATTGCCGGCATGATGAAGGTGGCGTAGCCCAGATAAGGGTTGTACATGTTCCGGACCGATATCGAGACGGGATTGCTCAGTGCTTCGGCCTGCTTGGATGAAACTCCTTTCGAGACGAACCGCAGCCATTCGACGTTGCTGTTCGAATGGCCTATGCTGCCCATGATGTCGAAAAAAACCTGCCGGTACATCAGGAAGTAACTTGCATCGGCATAGATGGCAAGGTTGACCTTTTCGGTCCGCATCAATTTCTTTTCATAGTCGCCCGGAATGACGATGATGCCGTTTACTTTCCGTTCGAGAAAGAGTTTTTTCGCTTCGTCGAGGCTGGCCGGTTTGTAAACGACGTCGACGTTGGGTGTGGCGTCGAACGAACGGATCAGTTGCCGGCTCGACGGCGTGCGGCTGTTATCGACTACCGCGACGGGCACGTCGCGCAGCACTTCGTTTTTATAGGCGAGCGAATAGGCCGTCGAGTAGATGAAAATGGCGCCCACGGCAATCAGCAGTACACCTGCATCGCAGAAGATGTTGCGGTATTCGTTGCGCAGCACCGAGGCGAATTCGCGGAATTTCTTTTGAAAACGGGTCGTTATCATTTTACAGTTTCCCCCAGTATTTTTCTTCGGTGCATATTTTCTTCATTCGCGGCAGCATAATCAGCGGCAGCAGCAGGAAGAGCATCATATAACCCAGATAGGCGAACGAATTGACAGCCGGAGCGCCCCGCATCGCCTGATCGATGAAAATTTCGACGTAGTAGGTCATCGGGAAAATGTATCCGAAAATTTGCAACGGCACATCCATCGCCATGAATGGAAAGGTCAGCCCCGAAAAGGTAAACGACAGCACCGAGTAGCCGCCCCCGATCGAAAGCGCGAGGCGAAGGTTGCTCAGGGCCGCGATCATAAAGACCCCGATGGCTTGAGATACCATTACGTAAACCAGTCCCGAGACGAAAAGCAGCATTACGTTTCCCTGCAACGGGACGCTCAGGAACTTGAACAGGCAGGTGTTCATCAGCATACACAGTGCAAAGAAAGGCGCCAGTTTTCCCGCCAGGGCTACGAGCATGTTGCCGCCGCCGGTAGCGAGCCATTCGCGTGCGGTGCTGTTTTTCAGTTCGACGCCGATCGTGAAGATCGTTGTCAGCAGCGTAAATAGCATCAGCATCAGCGGCAGGAAACTCGGCAGCAGGTAGTATTCGTAGTTCGAGAAGGGGTTGAACAGGATGTGCTTTTCGAAATAAATCGGCATCATCAGGTCGTAGGCTTCTTTTTCAGAAATGCCCTGTTTCATCAGTGTCTGGATCTGAATGCCCGACGAAAATGTCATCACGACGGTTTGGATATCCCGGTTGAGCATGCCGTTTTTAACGAGGTTCAGGCCGTTGATGTACGCCACGACGTTCGACTGCTTGTTGCTGTAAATGTCTTTTTCCAAACTGCGCGGAATCGAAACGATCGCGTCGATCTTCCCCTCTTTCATCATCCGTTCCCCTTCGGCCAGATCGGTGATGTGATAGGCTACGCGGGCCGACGGCGTCGCGTCGATCATCCGGCTCAGTTGCCGGGAAAGAGGCGTATTGCCCGGGTCGTATACGGCGATGGGAATGTCGTGGGGCACCCCGGTGCGGAACAGCAGGATGAAGACGACGAACGACAGGATGGGCAGTCCGATCGACAGCCGCGAGAAGGTCTTGTAGCTGTTGAACATCCCCAGTTCGCGCCGCAGTACGGCTATGAAATCCCGGATCGGTTTCATGTGCGGTTATTTTATTTCGTCCCAGTTGACCGTGACGGTCATTCCCGGACGCAAGCCTGCGATTCGTTTTACCGGACGTGCCTTTACTTCGAATGTGCGGATGTCGAAATCGCCGCGCGTTTTGGTGGCCGACCAGGTCGCGTATTCGGCCTGTGCGGCCATGTAATCGATTTTCAGTTGAACGGTTTTGGCCAGCCCCGGCACATAAGCGGTAAGGATCGATCCGATCTTCACTTTGGGTAACAGGTCTTCCTTGACGTTGAACGTCACCCACAGGTCGTTCATGTCGAGCAGGGTGATGACCGGATAGCCGGAGCCGATCAGCTCGCCCGGTTCGGCGATCACCGTCGACACTTCTCCGTCGATCGGCGAATACTGGATGGCGTCGCTGGCGTACGATTCCACTTCGGAGACGGCTCCGGTAGCTTGTGCGACCAGTGCGGCCGCTGCGGTCTTGTCTTCGAGGCGCGCTCCTTCCACGGCCATGTTGTACTGAGATTGTGCGGCTTGCGCCGTCGTTTTCATCGCCTGCAGGTTCGCGGATGCCTCGTCGAATTTCTGGGCCGGCACCACTCCGGACTCGTACAGGTTTTTGATCCGGTCATAACTCTTCTGTGCCAATTCCCGGCCCGCTTCCGCTTTTTTCCACATGTTGTATGCGGCCTCGATTTCCTGTACCCGGGCGCCACGACGGGCTTTCTCGCTTTGTGCCCCGGCAGCCTGGCGGACGGCTTGTGCCTGTTGCAGTTTGGCTTGCACTTCCGGCGTGCTCAGCATAAACAGCTGTTGCCCTTTGGTAACTTGCTGCCCCTCCTTGACGTCCATCTGTTCGATGCGGCCGGGGACTTTAGACGAAATTTTGACACTCGTCGCCTCTACTTCGCCTTGGATGAAATTGGGAACGGGCTTGATCGCGAACCAGCAGATCAGCGAAACGGCGACGATGACTACGACGATGCCGATAGTCAGTCCGATTACATTGCTCTTTTTCATATAGGTGTTCTATTTTTATTGTCTTTGTTATGGGGTCATTGTCACGATCGACGGGTTATTCGTAACGGATCGGCATTGCGGCCGGCCGCCGGGCATACTCCGTCAGCATTTCACTTTCTCCGCACGCTTCGAGCAGCCGTGCCAGCATCAGGTCGTAGTAATAGGCGGCCTGCAGGCGTTCGGTTTTGATCTTGGCCAGATTGAGCTGGGCATCGACCACATCCGAGGAAGGCGCAGCCCCTTCCTTGAACGCTTCCTCCTTGATACGCAGGTATTCGGCGGCGAAGTTGTATGCCGCATCGATCGAGGGCAACTGCTCGTTGTAGGTCGTCATTTCGTTGTAAAGCTTGTCGATCAGCGTCAGGATATCATGCTGGGCCTTGACGTTCAGCGCTTCGACCTGGCGTACCTGCGACTTGGCGGCGCTGAACTTGTATTCCCGGTTCAATCCGTCGAAAATCTTGAACGAAACCCCAGCCCCGACAGCCCAGCGCGGCATGAGCGGAGTCACCTGGTAATTATAGAACGAAGCGCCTCCCATCAGGGCTACTTGCGGAGCGAAGTCGGCCCGCTGGAGCCGGACTCCTTCTACGGCGAGGTCTTTTTTCAGTCCGACCTGCCGTAACTGCGGATTGTTGTTTAACGCGAGTTGTTTGAAATGGTCGACGTCTTCGATTTGGCTGAGGATGAACATGGACGAGATCGGCTGATAGGTCGTTTCAGCGTTCAGGGTATTGCAGAGTGCACTGTTCAGTGTTGCGGCCGTTTTTTGTGCGGCGAGGTATTCCCGTTCGGCTTCGGCCGTGTGAACTTCAGCATAGAGCCGTTCGCCTTTTGCGATGATACCGTTGGCCTCAAGCGCTTTCGCATCGGCAAGATGGTGCTGCATCCCTTCGAGCACTTGGCGGCGCACTTCGACTACCTGCAGCGCCAGTGAGAGCCCGTAATAGCGTTCGGTCAGCTCGGAGACGAGCGAGTTGCGGGTTTGATACCCTTTCTGCTCCGTTTCGCTGATTTTGATCTTTGCCGCATTGTTTGCAGCGTTGATTTTGCCGCCGGTATAGACCGGGACGGTAATCGTGCCCCCGACCGTTCCGAGGCTGCGGTCCTGCAACGGAAGCGCCCAATTCTGTTTCATCAGTGCCTGTGCCTGCTGAAGTACCGGCGGGGGCAGTACTCCGCCCATGCCCCCGATCAGTCCGCCGACCGGTTCTTTCATTCCATTGAGGTCGATGTTGATGTCCTCCGAAAGATAAGCATAAGCGCCGGTTACCCCGATTTTCGGCAGGCGTAGGCCGTATGCTGCTTTACGTTCGCGCTCTGCGGCTTCTTGTTCATATGTTGACGCCTTGATGCTCGGGTTGTTGGTCAGCATGAGGTTCAGCGCTTCGTCGAAAGAGAGCGTCTGCTTCGGTTGGGCTGCGAGACTCGAGGCAAGGCTCATGGCAAGTGCTGCAAAAACTATTTTTTTCATATGGTTGGTTCTATTTGATTGCACACATGGATATTCTTGTAATCTTCTCAATTTCGGCGGCGATATCCCAGTCGTTCGCTCCGAAGCCGAATTTGTACCGCGCAGCAAGGTATTGCATCGGGATACCGACCAAAGCTATGTAAAAATCTTCGATACTCACATTTTTCCGGACCGATCCGTTTTCATGTCCTTTGCGGATCAGTGTCTCCCCGATCTGGCGAATCTGTTCGCGGATCGCCGGATCGATCTCGGTCGAAAAGTCGTTCAGCAACATAATCTGGAACTTCAACCGATACGGATTCAGGCTGGCGCTCTCAAAGATGAAACCGATGATTCCGCTGACAATCCTGTCGATACGGTCGTTTTCGCCGATCAGCGCATCGATTCGCTCTGTGATCGAATTCAGTGCGTCATTGAGCAGGTCGTTCACCAACTCCACCTTACTCGGGTAATGGCGGTACAGGTAACCTGCCGACACCCCGGCCCGCTGGGCGATAGCTGCGACCGAACTGCCGGTGATGCCGCACTCGCTGATAATCTCGACCGATGCCTGCCGGATACGTTCGATTTTGGATGTGTCGATCTTTTTGGCCATTGCATTAATGAATGAACGTTCATTCTTGCGGCAAAAATGGAAACAATTTTTCAAAACTCAAAAAATAAATGAATAATTATTCATTTATTAATGAAAAATTCGGACAAAAGTTGAATCGTATGCAGGTATTGTCGGTTATTTCGCGAGGTGCCGGTTGACATCCAGTGCTTTTTGTGCAAGGTCGCTGAGGATGGTAACCTCTATCCCGGCTTGCCGTAAAACTGCTTCCCCGAGGCAGGTGACGAAGGTCGGCGGTTCGTATGCGGCGAACACAACCCGTTTCATGCGGTGGAGGATGATCAGTTCGGAGCAGGAGGCCGGTTTGGACTTCCGTGTAGTACAGGGCTCCATGCTGGAATAGACAGTTGCTCCGGTGAGCCGGCTGCCGGCCCGAATGGCTTTGAGGATGGCCTCTTCCTCTGCATGGTTGGTCGGGGCGGTTTCCCGGCTGTACCCGGTGAATACCTGCCCGTCTTCGGTTACGATTACGGCCCCTACCGAATAAGCGCCTTTCGACGGCGGGCACTGAGCGGCCAGTGTAATGGCCTGTTCCATGCGGGCATAATCTTCAGCGGAAGCTTTCAGCGCATAAATGGCAACGGACATATCCCCTACCGCCTGGGTGCTGAGCAGGTGCATCCGCCGATCTTTGTTGTGAGGGAACCTTCCTGCATGTACGAAACGTGGGGCGTGTGAGTCGCCGACAAAAAAAGGAGCCGTAGCCATACGCAAATAATCGATCGCATCTGCGGTGAGAAATTGGGTCAGGATACGGGTACCCCCTTCGATAAACAGCGTACGGATACCCTCTTGCGAGAGAAGCTGCAGGATCGTTTCCGGGGTAATCGGGTCTGTTTTAGCGACGATTACCGTGGCGACGCGCCGTAATGCTGCCAAATGTTCCGGTGATGCTCCCGTTCCGACGATTACGATCTTTCGGCCCGTCCCTTCTGTGAAAAACCGGGCTTGCGGATCGAGCCGTCCACTCGCGCTGACAGTCACTTTGACAGGGTCGGCAGGCTTGCCTTGCGCCGTACGTTTTTCGCGCAGTTTTTCACTGCGGGTGACCAATGCCGGATTGTCTTTGCGGATGGTCTCCGCACCCACCAGCACCGCGTCGCATTCGGCCCGCAAAGCGCGGACCTGTTCCCAATCTTTTGTGCCAGAAAGCACAAGACGCCGGGAAGTGGTGTCGTCTATATATCCGTCGAGCGAGACGGCTGCCGAGGCCCATACGATCATAGCCGGAAAAGTAGATCTGTTATACAAAACAAAGATCATTTAAATTTTTCTAAATCACAAATTTGTGTACCTTTGTATAAGGGAAAGTGTACATGAGGATGAATGGTGCGAAAATGTATGGTTTTCTGAAACATTTTATCATGTTTCACGTTATAGAAGCAACGAAAGACGAATCAAATCCATCTATCTGGTAAGATAGATCGGTATTTATCCTGCGAGTACAGTGACCGAAAGACAGTTGATAAAACGTTGTTGTCAGCATGACCGCGTCGCCCAACAGAAGCTCTATGAAACATATGCCCCCAAGATGCTGGGCATATGCATGCGCTATGTGAAGGACTACCATGTGGCCTGCGACCTGATGCACGACGGTTTTATCACGGTGTACAGTAAAATCGGGGATTTCCGTTCGGAAGGCTCTTTTGAAGGATGGATGCGCCGTATTTTCGTCAATACCGCATTGGGATACCTGCGCAAGGCAAATGTGCTGAACGGTTCGGTACCCGTGGATGGCCTGGTTCAACTGGACAACCACGATGTCACGGTATTCGAACGGATGGAAGCCGCCGAACTGCGCCGGTGCATCGATCGGCTACCCGACGGATACCGGGTGGTGCTGAACCTTTTTGCCATAGAAGGTTATTCGCATAAGGAGATCGCCGAAATGCTGGGCATTAACGAAGGTACTTCCCGTTCGCAGTACGCCCGTGCAAAGATCTATCTGCAAAAGATGTTGCAAAAAGCAGAGATGATGTAAGATGAAACGAGACCGGTTTGATGACATATTGCACTCCAAGCTGCAGGACCCGGAAGCGGGTTATGCGGTTCCGTCCTGGAATGAAATGGAGCGTCGGCTGGTCCTTTCTGAAAATGCGGCCGGGGTGGTTCGCAAGCGCTCACTCGGGCGTAGTGTAAAATACTCCATTGCTGCCGCTATAGCCCTTTTAATCGGATTCGGCGTCTATCAATTCGGCCGGCACAGCGGGGAGATGGTTGCTTCTCTGCAGGAGGACATGGTATCGAAAGGCGGTTCGCTGCCGGCCTTGGAACAGGCTATGAAAGCGGATATGATTGCCAACACGGAACCTTTGAACGATCCCGCTCTCGAAAAACTGTTCCGCTCGGTGCGGAGCGTTACCCCGGTTCAGCCGACTCAAAGTGCGCAGAATCCCCTTCATCGGGCAATGGTTTCGGCGGGGTTGAATGTCCCGCAGGAGCCGTCTGCATGGCCGGAACCGACCGTTTTGTCTCCCGATGAGATCGAAGGACCGGACCGGACGGATGAGCCATACCTGGCGCAAGGACCTCAAACATCGGATCAATCGCCGTTTACCCGGTCCCAGACCGACGGAGTGGATCGCAAGGCTTCGTACCGCAATGGTTTTGACTGGAATAGCGGACTTAAACCGCAGCGCCGTTCGTGGATGGTCTCGGCCTATACGAGCGCACATGCTTCCGGGGCATCCGATGTAAAGTTGCTGAGGAGCCAAACGGCTTTCAACGCAGCGTTGGTGGAGTCGAATTACACGAAAAATGCCGTTACGTTCATTGGGCGTAATCTCAAACACCGCTTCCCCATTTCGGTCGGGGTGAATGTGAAAAAACGGCTGACCGACCGTTGGGGTATCGAAACCGGGCTTGTATATTCCTATCTGGAATCCAGCGGCGATCTGGATGCTGAATATACTTATAGGTATAAACAGAAGATACATTATTTGGGCATTCCGCTCAATCTGAGCTATTCGCTTTACCAAAACAAACGGCTGGACATCTATCTGCAGGGCGGCGGTATGGCCGAAATGGCGCTTTCGGCGCATGGGTATACCCGTATCTTCAATCATGGGGTGTTTGCGTCCGACATCGATGATAAATTGCCGGCCAGCGGTGTGCTGTGGTCGGTTGGGCTCGGAGCCGGTATCAGTTACGATTTTGTGCAGAATTTCGGACTCTATCTCGAGCCGGGGGCCAATTATTATTTCCCCAACAGCAACCAACCCCGCTCCTACCGGACGGACAATCCGTGGAGTTTCAACGTCCGTGTCGGTTTCCGGTTTAAATTTTAATGCGCCATGCAACATTTTGGGTTGTGGTACCGTCTTTGTGTAAAAGACGTCTGAAATTCT
>ERZ791626.1775-NODE-1775-length-13291-cov-3.952327_pt1 | contig 13291 bp, 9 predicted proteins | sample MGYA00510266_ERZ791626 | MGnify/ENA primary metagenome ERZ791626 (study PRJEB30046, sample SAMN00715208) | human gut metagenome | study: EMG produced TPA metagenomics assembly of the A metagenome-wide association study of gut microbiota in type 2...
TCTGAACTCGCGGGCGTCAGGGTAGTCAAATCCAGTCCGGCCACAGCCTTCTGGCCACCCAACCATTGACCGAGTGCTTCCAGGCGTTCATCCTGCGGTGTCTGCATCTCTCTATTCCTCAAAAAACCACGGAAATTGTTTGGCGGATTATGGCCGAAAAGCCGCCATACTGCTCTGCAACAATCAGTTCAGGCACAAATTCAAAACCAAGTTCGTGATCCAGCCAAAAGCTCTGTTCGTCAAAACAGCGTCAAAAGAACGGCAAATTTGCGTCTTTTTAGATCCTACTAACAAGTTAAACAACGGAAGCGCCAAGTCTCTCTCTTATAATCCGAACACCAAACAGCGAACCCAATTGAAAATGCCTCGGAATTCACAGCCGCAACTGCTCCCTCTGGTCGCCGCCGTGACGGCCGCGCTTTGTGCGCAGGTCGCGCATGCCCGCGCGCCTGAAACGGAGTGGCTCAACATAGCCAGCGCCGACGTGCGCACACCGCCGCAAACCGACTCCCACACAACCACCCCTAGATCGGTTGCGCAAAACAATTCGCAACCCGCCTACCTGGATCAATGGACGGGTACTCTGGCCGATCCCGGCACGAAACCCGACGACGCGCCGGCTATCGGCTACGCCTACACGATTGAAGGCTCTCCCGAGACAGAAATTACGCTGTCGGGCGACGCTGAACTGCGTCGCGCCGGTACCGTCATCAAAGGCGAAACTATCGTCTACACGCAGCAAACCGGTGAAGTGCAGATCAAAGGCGACGCCCAGGTCTCTCGCGCGGGTGTTCAACTCAACGCGCCTGAGGCAACGTATCAGCTTGATGACAGCACCGGCGGAGCCGAAAACGTCGACTACGAATACAAACCGCGCGGATTGCGAGGCAAAGCGCGCTGTATGCGTTTTGCCTCGGCCGACGTGACCGAACTCAAGGACGTACTGCTCACGAGTTGCGAGGGCGATAATCCTGCCTGGTGGGTGGAAATGGACGAAATGACGCTCGATGAATACGAGCAGTCGGGCACCGGCACGGGCGCCGTACTTAAACTCGGTGGCATGCCTGTTTTGGGTTCTCCCTGGTTTACATTTCCCTTGTCGGCTGAACGCAAGTCCGGTTTCCTCTCGCCGGTGCTCGGCATGAGTTCGGCACGCGGTCTTGATATTTCGGTGCCGTATTACTTCAATATCGCACCCAATTACGATTACACGCTCACGCCACAGATCATCACCAAACGCGGCGTGATGATCGGCAATGAATTCCGTTTCCTCAACAAGCATCTTGAGGGCGAAATTACCGGCGAGTACATGCCGCACGACAACGATTACGGCGACAAGCGCTACAGCTTGCACGCCAACATTCGCGGCAGCTGGAATAACTTCGGGTACGGCATCAACTACAACCGAGTGTCCGACGACGAGTTCTTCGACGACTTTTCAACGAGTCTGCGCGACAACACTGACGACATCCTGCCGCAGGACTACTGGCTCAATTACTCGTCGACCTACTGGAACGCAGCTGTTCGCGTCACGAAGAACCAAACCATCAACGACACGGACAAGCCTTACGAGCGCGAGCCGCAGTTCTCTTGGAACGCGTTTGTGGCCGACGCCGCCGGCTTTGAACTCACCACACACTTGGAAGCCACGCGCTTCGTGCACCCGACTGAAATTGACGGCGACCGTTTCGTCTTCCATCAGCAAATCGCCTATCCCATCCGCGGGGCCGGCTGGTTCGTCACACCTAAGGCACAGTTGATCAGCACCAAATACGACCTTGATCATGACAGATCCGATCGCTATACGGATTCGTCGCCGGGTTACACCGTGCCGATGTTCTCAATTGATTCGGGACTGACCTTTGAGCGAGATCTGAACGTTGCCAGCCGTGACATGCTCCAGACCCTGGAGCCGCGTCTCTTCTACAGCTACACACCGTATCGCAACCAAAGCCAGATCCCGCTCTTTGATTCGAGCGTAGCCGATCTGAACTTCGCCCAGCTCTACAGTGAAAACACCTGGGCCGGCTACGACCGCATCGCTGAAACCAATCAAGTGACGGCCAGCGTCACGAGCCGCTTCATTGACGCCAACAGCGGTCTGGAATGGATCCAGGCCTCCATCGGTCAGCGCTACTACTTCAACGACCGCACCGTCAACAGTGAAGGCGAGCGCATCTCGATGGAAAACCAAAAGAGCGACTTCCTCGCTAGTGTCGGTGCTCGCCTGACACGCACGATCTCGGCTTCGCTCTTCGGTCAGTGGTCCTGGGAGCGTTCGAGCTTTAAGAAAGCCGTTGCCGGGGTTCGCTGGCAACCCAAGCCCCAGAGCGTGATCGGTCTGTACTACCGCTACAACTGGCAGGAAGACCGCAACAGCGAGGACTACATCGATCAGATCGATCTTGCGGTGCAGTGGCCCTTGTCCGACAAGGTGTACGCGCTCTTGCGTCAGAACTATTCGCTCTACGACCATAAATTCATCGAAAGTCTTGCCGGCGTCGAGTACCACGCGGGCTGCTGGACGCTGCGCGCTGTTGCACAACGTTACACTCGCGACGAAGACAAGAATGATGAAACGAACTTCTTCTTGCAGTTAGAATTGACTGGTCTGGGCGCAGTCGGGTCAAGTCCGCTCTCCGAACTGCAACGCAGCATCCCGGGCTATCAAACCGGCAGCCCCGTGCCCACCTCCATCGGTACCTATGACTACTACCAATAAAAGAATCACTTTGACGGCAGCCGCCCTTGTGCTGGCCGCGCTGCCTGCTTTCGCTCAGCAAAGCAGCCAAATTCGCGAAACGACGGCCGAGGCACCACAGCCGGTTGCCGCCACCGAAGGTCTGGCTTTGACAGATGAGCAAGCCGTCGGCAACAAATTCGCCGACCGTATCGCCGCCGTCGTCAACAACGACGTCATCACGGAATACGAACTGCAAAATCGCGTGCGCCAGGCCGCCATCAACCTGCGTCAACAAAACATCAATCTGCCTCCGATGCAGGAATTGCGCCGCCAAGTGCTCGAACGCATGATCACCGAAAAGGCCACCGAACAGCGTGCCAAGGAATTGGGCATCCGCGTCGATGAACAGATGGTGAGCGCTTCGATCGAACAAATCGCCCGAAACAACAAAATGACCGTCGAAGAGCTGCGCGAACGGCTTCGTGCCGACGACGTAAGCTTCAGTGCTTTCCGCTCGCAGGTGCGCGACGAAATCACGGCACAACGTCTGCGCGAACGTGAGGTCGACAGCAAAATCACGATTCCGGAAAGTGAAGTTGATGCGTACCTCGCCGAACAAACGGGTTTTACGACCAACGACACGCAGGAATACCACGTGCGCCACATCCTGTTGCCGATTCCTCCGGGAGCCTCAGACTCCGAAGCTCGAGATGTTGAGCGAGAAGCCGAAGCTCTGGTCGAACGCGTCCGCAACGGCGAAGATTTCAGTTCTCTTGCCGCCGCCAACTCCAAGGCCGAAGATGCGCTCTCGGGCGGTGATCTGGGCTGGCGCGACGCCTCGCGTCTGCCGACCATCTTCTGGAAGGCCATCGAAAACAACCGCACGCAGCGCAACTTCGTTACGACGGTGCGCTCCTCGGGTGCCGTTCACGTTGTGTTCCTTGAAGACAGCCGCGACGGCGTCAAAGCCAAACTCGCCGGCACCCCGATTGAACAAACTCACGTGCGTCACATCTTGATGTTCGTCTCCGACCTTACGCCGGAAGATCAGGTGATTTCGCGATTGAACGACATCCGTCACCGCATTTCCACGGGCGAAGCCGACTTTGCCACACTCGCACGTTTAAATTCCGTCGACAACTCCGCCACCCGAGGCGGCGATATCGGCTGGGTGAGTCCTGGTGATACTGTTCCGGAATTCGAATCGGTCATGAATCGCCTGCAGCCCGGCGAAGTCTCCGAACCGGTCCGTACACCCTATGGCTACCACCTGATTCAGGTACTTGAGCGCCGTACTGCCGAAGCAAACGCCGAGCGCAGCCGCATCAACGCCCGCAATCAGTTGCGTGAAAAGAAGTTGGCCGAAGCCGTCTACAACTGGCAGCGTGAGCTACGCGACCGCGCCTACGTCGAAATCCGCACCAACGATTACTAATTTTCCGGCGCTTTCAAGCGCCTGACAACCAAAACGCCTGCGGACTTCCGGCTGACACACAAGCCAGCAGAAAGCCACAGGCGTTTGCTTTTGGTCCTCGGTTTGAGAATGTCCTCCAACATTGCAATCACTACCGGAGAGCCTGCGGGCATCGGTCCGGAAATCTGCGTCAAAGCAGTCTTTACCGGACGGGTCAAGTCACCCGTCACGCTCATCGGCGACAAAAAGCTTTTGATCAAGACGTCCGAAAAACTGGGCTTCGGCTCCATCTTTCCGGACTGGGTGAAGTTCGAGCACGTGCCGCTTGCGCATCCTGCCGTGCCGGGGCAGCTTGACGTTGCCAACGCCCCCTACGTCGTCGAAACCCTGCGACGCGCCGCACAAGGCGCTCAGGACGGCACTTACAGCGCAGTGGTAACGGCTCCGGTGCAAAAAAGCATCATCATAGAAGCAGGCATTCCGTTTACAGGACACACCGAATTTTTCCAGCAGTTTGCAGGCGTTGACCGCGTGGTCATGATGCTCACTTCGGGCACAAGCCAGCAGGCTCTGCGCGTGGCATTGGTCACAACACATCTGCCTCTGCAGCAAATTCCTGCAGCCATCACCGACGAAGCACTCGACAAAACACTTTCGATTTGTGCGCATGCACTGCGTCAGGATTTCGGCATTGAGCGTCCGCGCATCGCCGTCACGGGCTTAAACCCGCACGCGGGAGAATCCGGCCACATGGGTCGCGAAGAAATCGAACGCATTGCACCTGCGATCGAACGCGCCAAGGCTACAGTTCACTCCGCCGAATTTTCAGGTCCGTGGCCGGCCGATACGATTTTCGTACCGGATCACTCCAAAAATTTCGACTGCATCGTTTGTATGTACCACGATCAGGGGCTTCCCGCCCTCAAACGCGAGGGCTTCGGGCATGGCATCAACATCACGCTTGGGCTGCCCTGGGTACGCACATCGGTCGATCACGGCACAGCACTGGACATTGCCGGCAGCGGCGAGGCTCACGAAGGAAGTCTTCTTGCCGCTCTTTCCATTGCACACCATATGGCGGAACGCCGCGAGAGGATTCGCGAGCTGCAGCGCCTGCTCGGTTAACCTACAACACGACTTTCAGAGAACACATCTATGGCCAGTGAAGGACTTCAGGGACATCGCGCACGCAAACGCTTCGGGCAGAACTTTCTGCACGATCGCCATTGGATCGAGCGCATCGCCAAGGCCGTCAACGCCACTGAAGGCGACGACATCGTTGAAATCGGCCCGGGTCAGGCAGCATTGACCCGCGAATTAATTGCGGGTGCAGGCAAAGTGCGTGCCGTAGAAATCGACCGCGATCTCGCCGCATGGCTCAAAGAAACGTTCCCCGAGTCTCTGAGTCTGATCGAAGCCGACGCGCTCACGCTCGACTGGACGCAAGTGGCCAAAAACGACAACCTGCGCGTGGTCGGAAATCTTCCCTACAACATCTCTTCGCCCCTGCTCTTCAAACTTCTTGAAGCCGCCGATCACGTCAAGGATCAGCACTTCATGCTGCAAAAGGAAGTGGTCGACCGCATGGTGGCCCAGCACGGCAGCAAAACCTACGGACGTCTGTCTGTGATGCTGCAGTGGCGCTATCGCATGCAAAAACTCTTTGACGTGCCGCCGGGCGCATTCAACCCGCCGCCGAAGGTAATGAGCTCGGTCGTGCGCATGATTCCCAAGGCCAAGGAAGAGGTGCCCTCCGTCGATTTTGAACTCTTCAGTTCAGTCGTCGCCAACGCCTTCTCGCAACGTCGCAAGACAATTCGCAATGCGCTCTCGGCACTTCTTTCGGCCGAAGAAATCGCCGCCTGCGACGTAGATCCGGGTGCACGAGCCGAGGCGCTGCCGCTGGACGCATTTGTCCGCCTGGCACAAAAAGCCGAAGCCCTCGGACGCAAAGCCGTCACACCCGGTACCACGGTCGACTAAATCGAGCGTGTGTATCTGCAGAAGGTTTGTCGTATTACCGCGACAAGCCTTCTTTTTTGTCGGCAGAATGTGAGCACTGTGTTCAACACCCACCTTCAAAGGATTTCCACTATGGCTCACGTCAATCCGCCGTATCGCTGCGACGTCGTCGGCAGCTTCCTGCGACCCAAGACCATTGCACAAGCTCGCGTCAGATTCACCTGCGGACAAATCAGCAAGGAGGAACTCACAGCAATTGAAGACGCCGAAATCAAGAAACTCATTGCCAAGGAACGTGAAAACGGCTTGAGCGCCGTCACCGACGGCGAATTCCGCCGAGCATACTGGCATTTGGACTTTCTGGCGTCTCTCGGCGGTATTCGTCACGTCAAAGCCGAGGCCTGGTCGGTGCATTTCGAAGGTCATCAACCCAAAGCCGAAACCATCGTGATTGCCAACAAAATCCACTTCCCGGAAAACCATCCTTTTCTGGAAGCCTACGATCGTCTGAAAAACTTGGCCAACGACGTTCCGATCAAATTTACGATTCCGTCGCCTTCAATGCTGCATCTGATCTGCTGCGTGCGTGAGGAGAACTATCAGGCCATTGATCTATACAAAGACAAGGAAAACGAACTTTTTTCCGACATCGCGCAAACCTGGAAAGACGCCATGCTCTCGCTCTACGCCAAAGGCTGCCGCTATCTGCAGTTCGACGACACGAGTTGGGGCGAGTTTTGCTCGCAGGAAAAACGCTCCGCCTACGCCGCACGCGGCATCGATGTCGACACCATCGGCCGCAAGTATGTCGCCTGCATCAACGAAATTCTTGAAGCCAAACCTGAAGATATGACCGTGACGATGCATATCTGCCGCGGCAATTTCCGCTCCACGTGGTTTAGCTCCGGCGGCTATGAGCCGGTGGCCGAAAATCTCTTCGGCAACTGCCGCGTCGACGGTTTCTTTCTGGAATACGACACGAAACGAGCTGGCGGTTTTGAACCGTTGCGCTTCATCAAAGATCAGACTGTCGTACTCGGCTTGATCACGAGCAAATTCCCCGAACTTGAGGACAAACAAGCCATCAAGGCACGAATTCAGGAAGCTTCCAAATATGTACCGCTCGAACGCCTGTGCCTGTCTCCGCAGTGCGGCTTCTCGTCGACCGAAGAAGGCAACATCATGACCGAGGAGCAGCAATGGGCCAAAGTGCGCCTTGTGCGTGACATCGCCCGTGAGGTTTGGGCCGACGCGAGCTAAAGGCTATTGGTCTCAGACAAAATAACGCACGGTCATGAAAATGTGAGCGTGCGTTTTCTTTTTTGTCAACCGAATCAGCGAGCCATCATTTCGCGAACCTTGCCCGCCACCGCTTTGCCGAGAAGTTCGTGCTCGTGTGCAGACAAATGCACCTTGTCGGGCTGATCAGGCATGCCCACAACAGTCCCGCCGTCGAAATACTCGGCGCCAGCAGCTCGTACGGCCTTTTCAATCACAGGGCCCCAAGCTTTGGTCTTGGCAAGTGCTCCGGCAAAGAAGTCCCCGTAGGGCGTGTTGTCGCCGTCGAGTTCCGGCGGCAAAACAATCAGAACACGGGGCGGCTTATAGGCGGTACGCCGCTGCCACTCTCCGCTTTTGATGCAATTCGTGAGATTGACCAGTCCCTGCGCGATCTCTTTCGGACCGCGATGATGCCCGGCTTTCAGATCGTTGGAGCCGAGCATAACGATAACCAGATCAACGGGCATGTTGGCCGAGAGTGCGGCAGGTAACGTAGTCAGTCCGTTATAGGTCTCGCCAGGAATTTTGCCGCTGCCCGGACTTTCCGGCTCATCGACATCCGTCGTGCGGCCGCCGAGTGCGTCGACTTCCAAATGGTATTTATTGCCAAGCTCCCGATTCATGAAATAGGGCCAGGTTTCATCAACGGGCAGACGTGAAACGACCTGCGTTTTGGGCTCGTAGACCCAACCGAACGTGTTGGAATCACCGTAGACGAAGATTGTGGGTTTTTGCTGAGCTGCAACGACGGAGCATGAAAGAAAAGCAGTCACCGCAATCGCGGTTGCTTTGAAGCGAAGAGAAACGGACATGAAATACCCTCCGACAGGAAATCAAGGGAGGAGTTTAGCGCTCGGATCTCTTCAGTCTTGAGGTAACAAACGCCTGTGGTAAGAAAGCTAGTCACAAAGGCAAAAAAGTGGACTTGGTCAGTCGCTTCTTGGAATCAAGAAGCGAAAGTCCTTCGCAGGCCTGTTGTCGGATGTGTTGTGGTATCTGCATGCTTTGGATCCTATTGGTGTCCAAAAATCCGAAACCACTTCAAGACGGCAGATACAAAAAAACCACCGCGAGGGTGGTTCTTCAGCAGAACTGGTGGCCAGGGACGGAATCGAACCGCCGACACGCGGATTTTCAATCCGCTGCTCTACCAACTGAGCTACCTGGCCAACAGAGAAGCGGAACTATATAGGCTAATTTGGAAATTTGCAAGTGCCCGGCTGAAATTTCTCTCCGCCTTAAGTTTTTCAAAACATTTCTGAAGCATAATCCGCGCTATCTTAAGATCAACCAGTAGACGTATACGAAGAACCGCGCCCTGGGGGAAGAAGAACAACACACCCTCAATCGGCAGACGAATTCGTTGTTATTGACCCCATGCAGTTGCTTTGTCTCGGCCTTAACCACAAGACCGCGCCGCTTGCGGTGCGTGAGCGCGTTGCCTTCGGCCCTGAAGATACCGGAGAAACCGTCGCCCTCATCAAAACCCGTCTGGCCTCCGCGGATGCCGGCGGTGTCACGGAAGCCATGATTCTGTCGACCTGCAACCGCACGGAAATCTACTGCGCAGCGGTCGACCCCAAACGTGCTGCCGACTCTGTTCTTGAACTCATCGAAGAACTTAAGGGTGTGCGCACTACCGATCTGCAACCGCACGTCTACGTCTACGAACAGAGCGAAGCAGCTCGTCATGTTTTCCGTGTGGTCTCAGGCATCGACTCGATGGTACTCGGTGAGACCCAGATCGTCGGCCAATTCAAAAAGGCCGTCGCCACCGCACGCGACGTCAAAGGTCTGGGATTGATGCTCAACCACCTCTTCCAAGATGCATTTACCGTTGCCAAAGAAGTGCGCTCGAGTACGGCCATCGGCTCCAACTCCGTGAGTCTTGCCGCAGCTGCCGTGCGTCTGTCATTGCGTCTGTTCGGCAACCTGTCCGACTCAAACGTGCTGTTTGTGGGCGCCGGCGAAATGATCGAACTCTGTGCCGCCCACTTCTCGGCACAGCAGCCCCGCTCAATTACCGTGGCCAACCGTTCGCTCGAACGCGGCCAGAACCTCGCTGCACGTTACAACGGCAAAGCCATGAAGCTGCAAGACCTGCCGCAGGTGATCAGCAACTTCGACATCATTGTGTCGTGTACGGCTTCCGCCCTTCCCATCATTGGCCTGGGTATGATTGAGCGCGCCGTCAAGGAACGTCGCCACCGTCCGATTTGCATCGTTGATCTGGCCGTGCCTCGCGACGTGGAAGCCGAGGTAGCACGTCTTGACGATGTCTATGTTTACAGCATGGATGAACTCGGTGCCGTCGTTGAGTCCGGGAAAGAAAGCCGCAAAGCCGCTGTCGTAAAAGCCGAAGTAATCATCTCTATGCGAGTGCAGGCTTTCGAAAAGTGGTTGGAAATGCGTGCAGCCGTGCCCGCTATCGCCCGCATCAGAAATCGTGCGGAAAAAACCCGCGCAGAGCTCACGCACAAAGCAATTAAGCAGATTGAAAAAGGCGAAGACCCTGCCGTTGTGATTGATCTCTTCGGTAAAGCCTTCATGCATAAACTCCTGCACGATCCTACTGTGCTTCTTCGTAATGCCGAAGGGCTCACAAGCGAAGAGCGAGAACACATGACGATGATCGTCGGACACTTCTTTAGTCCCCGCTAAGATTCCTTCCTTTTCAGAGGCAAGCAACGGACGCGTACAATTTCAGTCGCGTCCGCTTTCTTTAGCGATTTCCTCTCTCGAATTTTTCCCAGGCCGTCTGAAATACCCGGCCGTTCTTTTTTGTGTCATGAAAGAAAATATTCGCGCCAAGCTTCTCGGTCTCTGCCGTCGTCTTGAAGAACTCGATGCCATGCTCGCAGCACCCGATGCGGCTGACGATATGAAGCGCTTCACGGAACTTTCGCGCGAACGCGCCGAAATCGAACCGGTTGTTCTCAAGACCAAGGAATATGAACAGACGCTTGAGGACATCGCCACGGCCGAAGAAATGGCCAAGGATCCCGAAGTCGCCGAATTTGCCCGCGAAGAAATGCTCGCCGGCAAGAAAAAGCTCGAAGAACTCGAACAAGACCTGCAAATCCTGCTCCTGCCGCGCGACCCGGACGACAACAAAAATACATTCCTTGAAATCCGTGCCGGCACGGGCGGCGAAGAATCAGCGTTATTTGCAGGCGATCTGCTTCGCATGTACATGCGCTACGCGGAACGCAGCGGTTGGCGCGTGGAAATCGTGAGCAAAAGCGACTCGGATCTCGGCGGCTACCGTGAAGTCATCTGCCGAATCATCGGCGAAGGTGCATACAGCCGACTGAAATTCGAGTCTGGCGGCCACCGCGTGCAGCGCGTGCCGGAAACAGAAGCTCAGGGCCGCGTGCACACTTCGGCCTGTACGGTTGCCGTCATGCCTGAAGCCGATGAAGTGGAAGCCGTCAAAATCAACCCTCAGGATTTGCGCATTGATGTATACCGCGCTTCCGGCGCCGGCGGCCAGCACGTGCAGAAAACAGACTCGGCCGTCCGCATCACGCACTTGCCCACAGGGCTTGTAGTCGAATGTCAGGACGAACGTAGCCAGCGCCAAAACAAGGAACGCGCCATGAGCGTTCTGGCCAGCCGCCTCTACGCCATGGAAGTTGAAAAGCGCCGCAGTGAAGAAGCAAGCACTCGCAAGAGCTTAATCGGCAGCGGCGACCGCAGCGAACGCATTCGCACTTACAACTACCCGCAGGGCCGCGTCACAGACCACCGCATCAATCTGACGCTTTATAAGCTCGGTGCGATCATGGATGGCGACCTTGATGAAATTCTGACCGCACTTCAAAACGAACATCGCGCCGAACTGCTTGCCGCGATGGGAGAAAACGCGTGACAACGGTCGCTCAAGGCCTTCTGCAGGCCGCTGGCCGCGTACCCCGTTCGGAAGCGCGCCTGTTGCTTGCCGCAGTCATTTGCAAGCCTAAAGAATTTCTTATCACACATCCGGAATACACACTCTCGGATGCTCAAGCTTCAATCTTTGCTTCCTACCTGGAGCGAGCTCAAGCAGGCGAACCCATTCCATACATCGTCGGTACGCAAGAATTCTGGGGACGCCCCTTTCACGTCACGCCCGCTACGCTCATTCCGCGCCCGGACACCGAAACGCTCATCGAAGAGGCTCTGGCATTTCTCAAGGATCTTGAAGCGCCCCGCGTGCTTGATCTCGGTACCGGCAGCGGCTGCATTGCCGTGACTCTCGCACTGGAATGCCCGAAGGCACAAGTTTGGGCTTGCGACAAAAGCTCGTCCGCTTTGTCCGTGGCCCAAGCCAATGCCAGAGCACTCGGCGCAAGCGTGATGTTTGTCGAAAGCAACTGGTTTAGCGCCTTTGCCGACGAGAAATTCGATCTCATCGTCTCCAATCCTCCTTACATCGAAGAAAACGACGAACACCTCAAAGCACTTCGCTTTGAACCCATCAGCGCGCTCACGTCCGGCACCGACGGACTGGACGACATTCGAATTCTGGCGGCTGATGCGCCCAAACATCTCCGCGAACACGGCAGCATCATTGTTGAGCACGGCTACAATCAGGGAGAATCGGTCGCGGCAATTTTCCGGTCAGCGGGCTTTGCATCCGTACGAACCGTGCGCGACCTTGGAGATAATCCGCGGCTTTGCTGCGCCCTGCGCTAGCGTTCCGTTTTTCGAACGTTTGCGGCGCCCAACGCCGTCTTCTTATGAAAGGACGAGTCGAAAATGGAAATTTTGAAGTTGCTCCAAGAGCGCCATACCACCAAGAAATACGACGCTTCGCGCAAAATCAGCGATGCCGATTTCGATCTGCTGCTTGAATCTCTGCGCTTGGCTCCCTCTTCCGTCAATTCTCAGCCCTGGGAATTCTTCATTGCCGACACAAAAGAAGCCAAAGAAAAGCTTCTGCCTGCCATCGCCGACTTCAACCACAGCCGCGTGACGGATTCGGACCGTTTGATCGTCTGCGCCATTCACACCGATCTGGACGAATCCTATATGCAGGAACTGGACGATCAGGAAGAAGCCGACGGCCGCTACAAAGATCCGTCCTACAAAGTTGACAACGGTCAACGTCGCCGCTTCTTCGTCGGCAAATATCGCGATGCCGGCGAAATCGCGTGTTGGGCCGGAAAACAATCCTACATCGCTCAGGGCTTTTTGCTTTACACGGCTGCTGCTCTCGGCATTCAGTCAACGCCGATCGAAGGCTGGGACGCTGACAAGGTTGATGAAATCCTCGACTTGCGCGAAAAAGGCATGCATGCCCAGTATGCCGTCGCACTCGGCTATGGCGCATCCGACGACCATAATGCCGCTCGCCCGAAGTCCCGTTGGCCGGCACAACGCATCTTCCACAAACTTTAACGCTATCCGCACAAGCGCTCAGCAATCTCACGCTGGGCGCTCGTCAAGGTTCGTCCCGACATGCATATTCGTAAACTGATTCAACTGCTTGACAGCATTCTCGATCCGTCTTCCTACCGTGACTACGCTCCCAACGGTCTTCAGGTCCAGGGGCGCCGCGATGTCAAACGTCTGGTCACCGGCGTGACCGCCTCGTTTGACCTCATTGAGGCCGCTGCCGCACAGGACGCAGACGCACTTCTCGTGCATCACGGTTGGTTTTGGAAGGGGGAAGAAGCGCGCATTACCGGTCTTCGTTATCGGCGTATTGCGCGCCTACTGGAAAGCGGCATGCACTTGATCGGTTACCACCTGCCGCTTGACGACCACCCCGAAATCGGCAACAACGCACTGCTTGGTAAAGCGCTCGGACTAACCAGTGACATACGCTTCGGAGACTATGGATTATCCGCGCCGACCTCTGGCGCCGTGTCGGTCAACGACCTCACCAATCAACTCGAATCGCTTTTAAAGCGCAAACCTCTCGTTTTGGGTCCGCAACAAGGCGAAATTCATCGTATCGGCTGGGG
>ERZ791626.1778-NODE-1778-length-13263-cov-11.570033_pt1 | contig 13263 bp, 8 predicted proteins | sample MGYA00510266_ERZ791626 | MGnify/ENA primary metagenome ERZ791626 (study PRJEB30046, sample SAMN00715208) | human gut metagenome | study: EMG produced TPA metagenomics assembly of the A metagenome-wide association study of gut microbiota in type 2...
CTTGAGCATCTGAGCCAAGTTGCGGTTCAATTCTTGTCTATTTTCTGCCATAATTTTATTCATTTTCTTAATTACGGCTGCAAAGGAAACACTTTTCGATGAAAAACAAGAAAAAAGTTCTGATTTCTACAAACTTTGCGTCATTTTGTATAAAGGGCTATTCCTAAATGTATAAGTACTATTCCCAAATGTATAAAGTACAGTTCTTCTACCCCTTCTGTCTGAAAGCAGAAGGAGTAACTCCTTTCATTTTCTTGAAAAACTTGGTGAGATGAGCCTGAGATGAGAAACCGAAGGTATTGGCTATTTCCTGTACAGTATGGGTTGTGGTAGAAAGTTCACGTTCTATTTCCTTTACGATATACTCGTCAATGATTGCCTTCGGTGTCTTGCCAGAGATACGGCGGGTAACCTGAGCCAGATAACGGCTGCTCACATTCAACTGGTCCGCATAGAAATGCACATCACTATAAGTGCGACAGAAATTATTGACCTGAGAGATAAACTGATTGTAGAGTTCCGAACTACGACCCTGCAGATTACTCTCACGTGTCAACTCTACATTGATAAAACCCTGTGCCATCCCCAAAGCCTCCTCCATCTTGTTCCCCTGGTTCAGATACACGGCAAGGGCAGAAGAAAAACGGTTGGTAAGACCATGAGAATTGGCATTATCGAGCAGGAACACCTGCATTCCATGACCCTCAGCCATGCGCAGCAACTTGGTATCTTGCAGAATAATATCATTTTCTTTTTTTCGGGCAACCACCACGGAACAGAGTGGCAGCAAACGATACTTGATCTGACTTACCACATCCTCCGTCATCAGCGCATCACCATTACTTGACCAGATGGCAGGGGCATAGATGATATAATCCGGGCGATATTTCGTCAGGGCATCGATCACAACCTCAAGCGTCTCCACCCGACGAATCATACCCACCTTCACAATGCTCGGTTGAATATCGTTCATGATAGCCTCTATCTGTCCCGAAACAATCTCGGCTGGAATATCAAAGAATGCCTGAATACCCAAGGTATTCTGCACGGTAATGGAGGTGATGGCAGAAACTGCATAGCCTCCCAACTCAGAGATCGTCCTGATGTCTGCCTGGACACCAGAACCACCCGTACTGTCAGAACCCGTAATGGTCAATATCGGTTGTAACGTCTTCATACCCTAATTACTATTGAATTCTTCACTCTTCACTTAATTCTTCACTTAACTCTTCATATACTCTGTCGGCGTCATACCAAAAGCCTTGGAGAAGCACTTAGAGAAATAACTGTTGTTGGAGAAGCCCACCGTGTACATCACTTCAGAAACGCTGAACTTACCTTCTTTCAACATCACGGCAGCCTTGTTCATTCGGAGTTCACGGATATACTCTACAGGAGTTTTTCCTGTCATCGCCTTCAACTTACGATACAATTGCTTGCCTCCAATACCTAATATCTCCTGCAAGGTGGTCACATTGAAGTCTGAGTCTATCATGTGGGTCTCTATCGTCTCGGTAATCTCCTTCAGAAGCCGTTGGTCTGCAGTATTTAAAGCAGGTACTTCTGCCTCCTTTTTCTCTATCTTCACACCTAAATAACGGTTGGTAAGTTCCAGAATCTCATCAAATGAGCGATGAGTCACGGCGGTCTTCAAATCCTCTGACAGACGATTGAAGAAACTGATACGTGCCTCTACCTGCTCCAGGATTTCAGCCTTCTGCCTGCGTTCCTCCACCAGGCGCTCACGCACCAGATAGAATTTCATGATTCCCCAAGCCAATACAATAGCCAACAAAAGATAAACTAACTTTGCCCAAATGGAAAGATACCATGGTGGCAATATCGTAATATCAAGAGAATACACTTCGGCTCCTATATTACCCTCACCATCCACGACATGCACCTTCAGATGATAATTACCATATGGCAAACCATTATAGCTGATATCCAACCTTTTCTTATTCAGATAATGCCAGTCGTAATCACTACCTTCCAACCGATAAGCATAGACAGCAGAAGGATGGTCGGAGAACGGAAGATCTGTCAGCTGAAGGGTAAAGCTATTCTCATCACTTGCAAGTTCCAACTCCTTCATATTGCGAGGAGCTGCATCTTGCCATTGATTTCCATTGACCACAATACCTGCCAACATCAGTTTGGTCTGCAACCCTTTCTCCATCGGCATATCGGCACGCAGACAGATATAGCCATCGTTGCCACCCATCATTACCATGTGCTGAGCCTTAGAATAGAAAATGGCTAAAGGAGCAATAGAAGAAGGAATCTTGAAACGGGAACTCTTGCCATCCAAATCGATGACACAACATTCCTTACCGCATACCACCCAGGTCTTGCCATCCACATCACACATAGTAATCACTTTTCCGCCTATCTTCCATGTCTTCGTCTTCAGCTGCGAGTGGTTGGCAGAAGGATTTATCACAAAACATTTCACCTCTGTGTTTCCACCTGCCCAGACATTTCCCTTAGAATCAGCCATCAAATAGTTGATATCATCCTTGTGCTCAACAGGAACCACCTTCATGGTTTGCGGATTGATACGGTCCAAGCTACTGAAACTGGAAGCCCAAACCATACCTTGTGCATCTATCACCATCTGTCCTACATGTAAACCAGAGAGTGCATTCTTACCTTGGTCGGAGAAATGATAATCAGCCACGATAGTAATAGAACCTGAAGCCTGAGCCATCAAAGACAGAAGTCTCTGCTTGCTGATGACAAAGATGCCTCCCATATAGGAAGCCATCCACATTCTGCCCTGCTTATCTTCCAGCACATCGTATGCCCAGGCTGTAGAATATTTGCCAGTCTTGTCGCAGACGATAAAGTTATGCATCTGTTTGGTTTGGCGATTGTAGTAGTTGACTCCATGATCCGTACATACCCATACGTCCCCCTTGCGATCTTCATAGATTTTGCGAACACGATTATGACTCAGGGGATAAGACGAACTGTTCTGCTTATACCAGGCAACATTGCCATCCGATGCATTTTGACTGGCATTCATTCCAAAACGAATCAAGCCATTGGTTCCTCCCAACCACCATTCTCCATCTCTGGTCTGACAAATTTCATGCAGACAGTTACCTTCCCCCGAAAGAGTTATCTTATCAAGCGAGGTATATTGGAAATAAGTATGCGTGGAAAGACGGGATAGACCATTATCCGTTCCTATCCACACATTCTGCCACTTATCCACAAAACAAGACCAGACGATATTATTAGGAATGGAAGAAGCATCACGGGAGTCGTGCTCGAAATGCAGAATGGAATTGTCCAAAGACAGGCGATAGAGTCCATTATCTGTTCCAATATACAGATTGCCATTGGATTCTTCTGCCAAACACTTGACGGAATTACCATTCAACTGAGAAATCCTGGTAAAATTCTTCAGTTGTAAGTCTGCACAATACAGGGCACCTTCTGTACCTATCCAGTAGCAACGGCGCTTGGCATCGTAAGCCAAGGCATTGACAAGAGGTTGCTGACTGTCGGGAAGCAGGATACGTTGCTTGTTCAATTTCGCCCAAGAATTCTTTCCGTTTAAAGCCTGCTTTTTTACTGAATACAAACCCGATAGAGTTCCCACGAGCAATCCCTTAGGTGTATCCAGCAAAGCATATACTTCGCTGCCAAAAACTATCTGTCTGTATTTCAGGAGAATCGCTCTCTGTTCCAAAGTACTTTTTCTTCCACTATCCTTTGTTGCATCAGCAGACGGCTGTACATAAGAATTAGATTGCAGATTGAAGCACATCATACCCTTGTCTGTAGCGAGAAATAACTGCTCTCTATCTACAGCCATTGCATAAACGCAGGTATTAGAAAAAGTATGCTCTGTATATTGCTTATAACTATGATAACCATCATAGCAGTAAAGTCCATTCTCTGTACCAAGCCACATCATGCCCTGACCGTCTTGCTGGATAGAACAAACCGTCTGTGCCCCATCTAAAGACACATTAACAAAACGCTGTGCATTAAGAGCACAACTCAAAAAAAGCATGATAAAAAACATGCCAATATGCTTAAGAGTCAACTTCATAAGTGCAAAAATACACATTATTAAGCATACTCGCAAACATATTGGCATAAAAAGAATTAAATACACTTCAAGACCACCGTCTTTTCTATATTTCTCTGGGTATCTTTCACCTTGAGCGTGATATCACCCTTCTGTTTCTTACTTTGTACAACAACTACCAGTTTACCACTGAAAAGTTTCATCTGTGGCTGTGTAAAAGACTCAAGCGAAGTAGGATCGCCATTACATGCAGCCTTGAAGATTCCAGCGCCAGTTACCTCGAAAGTCAGTTCGTCATCGGCGAGCAGACACTCATTGCCATCCTTATCCAAGAGACTCACGGTGACAAATGCAAGATCGGTGCCATCGGCATTCAGCAGCACGTTATGCTCATCGGTGCAGCCTTCTACCATGCAGGCGATAGGCTCATGGGCTGGAGTCTCCACGCTGAACTTCATCTGCGCTGGTTCTCCGGCTGTACGCTTCACGTCCTCGCCTACCTTTTCACCATACTGATTGTAGGTAACCACGCGAATCTCACCTGGTTCGTACTTCACATTATTCCAGCGGAGGCGATAGCGGTCCAATCGACTTGACTTGTCCTTGCGCACTCTGCCCTGGCTCTTGCCATTCACGAAAAGTTCACCTTCTACACCATCAGTGTAGCAATATACTGGGGTTACCTGTCCTTCACGACCTGCCCAATTCCAATGAGGAAGAAGATGGGTGGTATGCTGAGTTTCATTCCAGCGGGAACGATACATGTAATATCTATCCTTTGGAAGGCCAGCGAGGTCGCAGATGCCAAAGTAGCTGCTGCGGCTTGGCCAATAGGTATCGTAAGGAGTAGGCTCGCCCAGATAGTCGTAACCCGTCCAGACAAATTCACCGATCACCCAACTGTTATCATCCTGCATCTTCCAATCATCATCTGGAAGATTACTCCAAGAACAATACTCTGTATCATAGCTGGAGCACTGACCATCCGGGTATGGGTTGTTGTCGCTGGCACGCACTTCAACCGGGAACTTATACACGCCACGAGAGCTGACTGTAGATGCCGTCTCGGAACCCAAAAGGAATCCCTGAGGCAACTGCTCTATATTCTTATAATATTTATGTACGCGATAGTTGAAACCGGGAACATCCATCACCTGTGCAAAGCCAGATTTTAAAGCAGCCTCAGCCTTGTCCATACCCTGAGTGACAGGACGAGATGGATCATACTGATGGCAGAGGTCCTGCAGATGCTTGGCTATCTCCATACCTTCCTTGCTCCACTGCTCAGGAATCTCGTTGCCGATGCTCCACATGATGATGCTTGGATGATTACGATGATGCTTCACCAAGTTGGTGATGTCCTTATCGCTCCATTCCTTGAAGAACTTGGCATAGCCATTCTTACACTTAGGATAAATCCACATATCGAAGCTCTCAGCCATTACCATCATGCCGAGGGAATCACAGATTTCCATCTGCATGGTAGAAGGCATGTTGTGGGCTGTACGGATAGCGTCGCAACCCATCGCCTTCATCGTCTTGATCTGGCGGATGAGGGCAGCCTTGTTCTCTGCAGCACCCAACGGACCAAGGTCGTGGTGCAGGCAGACACCCTTGATCTTGCGGGTAATGCCATTGAGTTGGAAACCATTATTCCTGGATACCGAGATGGTACGGATACCGGTCTTTAAGGTCTGGACATCAGCCACCTTCTTTCCCTCATATCGGGTCAACTTCACCTGATAGAGATAAGGAGATTCCGGAGACCAGAGCTGAGGATTTGTTACCTTCAGGGTAGTCTTGATTTCTGGAGTAGCACCCTGGATGGTTTGCTCAGCTACCTTAGTACCTTTCTCATCAAGCAAGGCGATGACTGTCTTGCCAGACTTACCTATCTTTCCATCCAAAAGAGCATTTACCTCTACTTCAGCTTCCTGTCTGTTGGCTTTCAAAGTACGCACGAAAGTATCCCAGGTAGAGAAGTTTTCATTGCCATACAGTTCAATAGATACCGGACGGTAAAGGCCACCGCCTGGATACCATCGGCTACTCTCCTCTACATTATTAAGATGTACCTCTATCAGATTATTCTTGCCAAACTGGATAAAAGAAGTGATGTCGATACGGAAAGCATTGTAACCATATGCCCACTTGCCAGCTTCCTTTCCATTTACTGTGACTACAGGCTGGCTCATGGCACCATCGAAAACCAAGACGGCACGCTTGTAACCCTTTGGAGCCGTCCAGTTCATCTTATACATCCCCTCACCTATCCAAGGCAGCGCACCCGAGCGGCCTGACTTCTCAGACTTCTCTTTCTCACCATTCTGCTCAATAGCCACCATCTGCAGGTCCCATTTCTTATCGAAAGGACCCGAGATAGCCCAATCGTGAGGCACGGCTACCTGAGACCACACTTTGCCATCGCGGGAGAAATCCCACGATGGTAAAGTGATAACCTTTCTGCTCTGCGCCTGGCACATGGTAGAAAACGCCAGGGCGAGAGACATGAAAATAATGCTTTTCTTGATCATATCTTTTATTTAATATTCTTATTTATATGCATCGAATACAGCAGTTGGTTTACCAGAGTTATCAAAAGCTCCCTTGGTATAAGCACCCCAACCCAAAGTACTATAGTTGGCAGGCTTCCAGTTGTTGTAAACCTCAGGTTCCCAATAGAAGATACCTTCGCAGGTAGGAATAGCCTTGCAGCCATCCACCATCTTCTCCATCATTGGCGCAGCCTGATCAGAACCCCACCACATACCTATCTCTGAAACGATGACATTGCAATTGTACATCGCTGATAAAGTCTTGATATTATTCAGGCAACTGGTGGTTAATTCCTGCCAATTGTTATCTTCTGGATAAAGTGACATACCGATGACATCCCATTTTCCACCCTTCTTCTTCAATTCGCCAAAGAGCCAGGTATAACGGCCGAGATTATTACCCTCATCCACGTGCACAATGACTTTAGCCTGTGGATAAACTTCCTTCACGGCATCATAGCCAGCATTGACATAAGCAGCAAAGTTGGCAGCATTCTTTGACGCTTTACCAGTTACAGCCTCATCGCTGCTGAAGAGCATTCCATCACGGGTTTCATTACCCACCTGTACCCATTCTACGTTGGTGACACCTCTCTCTTTCAAGGCAGATAATACATCCTTGGTATGATTAGCTACCGCCTGTTTCGTCTGCTCGAAAGTATAACCCTGCCAAGCAGCAGGTACTTTCTGGTTTCCCGGATCTGCCCAAGTATCAGAATAATGGAAATCAATCATCAAGCGATAGCCGAGCGCCTGTGCACGACTTGCCTTGGCGATGACATCATCCTTACCGCACCAACCACCTTCCGGATTTACCCACACGCGAAGGCGGATTGCATTTGTACCAAGGTCGCGAAGAAGCCACATGCACTCCTCTGCCTTGCCATTCTGATTATAGAATTTCACACCGTCCTGCTCCATTTCTGTGAGCCAACTGACATCGGCTCCCTTAGCGAAACCGCTCATATCGTATGTTTTCTCCTTTTCAGGAACTGGAGAATCGTCGCTGCTGCAACTTGTTCCTGTGATAGAGAACAAGAGCGCTGTAGCCAGCAACATGGCTTTTCCAAATATATTCTTCATTTTTTATGCAAAAATAATCAAATAATTGATTGGTTTAAACCGATGACAACAACATCCGTAAGAATCTGCTTATCGGATAATACCCGATGAAGAACAATGCCACGAGAAAAAATATTTCTCTTAGATTTACTCAAGATTACATTCATTGTTAGTTTAATCTTTTAGTTTTATTGAATTGTTTCGCTTGCAAAAGTACTAAATATCGTAAAAACAACAAGACATATATCAGACAAAGATAAATAAAAAACGGACAAAAGCCTGTTTTTATCGAGCTTTTGTCCGTTTTGTAGTTAATCTGGCAAGAAACTTTTATCCGTTTCTATCCATATTTCTATGAAAAAAATCACTTATTAGAAACAACTTTCTCGTTAGAAAATAACTTTCTTTACGCTTGCAATACCATCAAAGTTGATCTTCTTTACAATATTGATTCCTTTTTGAGGTGCAGAAAGATGGGAACCCGCCAAATCATAATATTCTATACGAGAGGTTCCTGCTTCTGATGTTTTTTCTGCAAATAAGATGCCAGTAGTAGCACCAGACATGGTATTTCCGTTAGCATCAAAAGTTTTGGCTGTATCGTAGTTTTTGATAGCATGATCGAACTCTGCTACATCTGTTGTTGGAATCTCATTGGTATAAGCCTTCCAGATTTCCACTTTACCTGCACCAGAATATTTCTCACAGATGGCAGGAACATCTACTGTCTTGTCGAGATAATGCTGGGTGTAAGAGGCTACGGTCTGAGTAGGAACCCAATCGGTTTTGGTCACACCAAAACTTTTACATATCTTAGCGCCATCAATATTGGTGTAACCCTCCATCAAGTTGTTACAACCCTTATAGATGCAGTCATAACCTTCAGCTTTAGAAATATTCAAGCTACCGCCTCTGTCTGAACGGATAGGCGACTTTGTATTCTCGAAATAGCATCCCTCTTCGTATGCCACAGCTCCCGTACGAATATCCCAACCATCCTCACAACCACGCATATAGTTATTATAATAATGTACATGACCACCACGTTGGAGAGGAAGACGAGAACCTTGGATATTATCAAAAAAATTGTGGTGGAAAGAGATGGTACGGCAGTTATCATAAACATCTGAATCACCCTTACCCCACAAGCAGCTCTTGTCATGGTCGTGGAAATAGTTATAGCTGAAAGTCATCCACTGCACATTGTTCTTGCAGTCGAGCAAACCATCATAGCGGTCTTTGTTGGCAGCATCACCATTGAAGAACTCACAATGGTCTATCCAGATATGTCCACCCCAATTGGTCTTGGCACTTACCTTATCAGCCTGGATTCCGATGCAGTCAGGGTCGCCTACTTCTATTTGTGCACCATTACGCCAAGCCACAATCTTATTCTCACCAGTTCTGAGTACAGGTACACCCTTCATGGTGAAACGACAGTTACGGATGATGATGTTATCAACAGACTGCATCACGAAGGTGATATGAGAAAAGAGAGGAGCCAAGCCTGTTGCAGGGTCCACCACACCAATCAAAGTCTTGTTAGGAGCAACCATAATGCGCTCGCCATAGACAGACTCCACGCCAGACTTACCACTCTGGTCATCAAGCAAGCGACCAGTACTCAGATCATCCACATAGCACTTGATGCCTGTAGTAATATCATGATCTACGATAACGATATATGGGTCAGTTGCCTGGAGATAGGCCTGCAGTTGAGAGAAGTTGTCGGCCTTCACCACCTTGCCACCAGCACCACCAGTAGTACCACCTGCCCGATACCAATTAGAGCCTGCCACACCTTCGTAGGCAGCAAAGCCATCCATTGAGAAGTCACGACCATCCTGAATCTGTGCATTTGCCATCATTGAGAAGCCACAAAATAAAGCAGCAGCCAAGATGGTTTTACGGCAAGTTACCTTGAATGGTACTGAAAGAATAGGGTTTATATGTTTCATTGCAAAGTTTAGTTTTGTTTGTTGTTTTGAGAAAAAAGGGCTGTCCTCATCAAGAAAAGACAGCCCTTAGTTGATTTCATTTCATATATTTTTCCCTCATTGGGGAAAACATGTGTTTATTATTCTGTTACAGGTACAAGTTTAATGAGAGCGATTGTAGTTGCATCACCCTTTGTAATCTTATGGGCGCCAGCCTCAAGCACAACTGTTGTAGGAGCTCCTGCCTGCTTTACGCCATCTACCTTTACATTAGTTTTTGTACCAGAAACGCCATAATATACATACAGAGTCATCTTCTGAGATGTGGTGAAAGAAACTTCAGTTTTAGTTTCCATCTTAAGACTTGCTGTATAAGTTGTACCAGCAATAACTGTTTCTTCCTTTTTAACATTCTTAGCTTCACCTGTCAAAGCAAATGCACTATTAGAAGGAACAGCCTCTTTTCCGTTCGCAGTAAAGCTGCATGTTACTGTACCCTCAATAGGAGTAACTGTACTGCCACCTTCTGTACCACCAGTAGAGCCGCCTGTGCTACCACCTTCACCAGAACCTTCGCCAGAACCAGAACCACCAGTCTCGCCACCTTCTGTAGAACCACCTTCGCCAGTTGCATTGCTCTCACCGAACACCTTAACAACACCAGAAGTATAAGCATCAAGAATGCTTGCCAAAGCAGGCCATGGCTGCTGGTGACCATTTGTTACGACTGTTTCATCAGGAATAACGAAATCAATGTCACCATGATTCAAACGACCTGCGCCATAGAAACCTTCTACGATAGAAGGAACATCTTCTGCCTTATCTGCAGCGTATGCATACATGAGGCTTGAGTTGGTATCAAAGTTGTTGTAAGAAGTACCACCTACCAAAGTCTTTACGCTTGAAGGAACCTGCTCACTTGGGACAGAAACCTCGTAGGCATCAAAGCTTGTATTGTTTTCTGAGTATGGGATATAGCTGAAGTTTTCTGGCTTGTTGGCAAATACATTATCGTATGCCTTAATCAAACCACCATTTTCACCAGAGAAAGTACCATCACCCTTGGCATCAGTACCCTGCTGAGAACTCATGATAGGACGCTTGGTTGCATCAAAGTAGTTAGACTCCATGAACACACTTGAACCACTGGTTGCACCAATACCATAAACATCATTGTGCTGATAGTAGTTGTTGTACATGTGAACACTCATAGTACGAATACGAGCCATACGAGAGTCTGAATGGTCGAACCAGTTGTGGTGATAAGTGATATAGTTAGGGCCACTTTCACTCGTCATACCACACATAGAAGCCTTACCATTATCCCAGAAACGGTTGTATGCTACAGTTATATACTGGGAGTCACCCTTGATATCTACAGTACCATCACCCTTGGCCTGGTCAGCAGCGCCACCCTTCTTGCCATAGAAGAGATCCATGTTGTGAATCCATACATGAGAGTTATCAGTATCAAGAGACATAGCATCATCCAGGCAACGCATGATAGCAAAGTTACGGAACTCTACACTCTTGGTATTACGAAGCAAGAAACCAAATCCATATACAGTAGCATCATCACCGACTCCTTCGAAAGTCATGTTCATTACAGAGTGAGCACCCTTACCCTTAATCTGCAAACCTTCTGCAGAACTTGAAATTCTGTCCAAGTCAGAAAGGCTTAGCTTACCGATGATTCGGAAGACGATAGGAGTTGTATCCTCACCCTTTTGATAAGCATCAATAATAGCCTGAAGACCCGTAATCGTCTCAAGCTTACCAGTATTAACTGTTGTAGAAACCGTCTTGGCTGTCTTAGCTGTAATATACAGAACCTTAGCACCAGCCTTCAAAGTACCATCATTATTATAAGCACCTACACCATCACACTTGAAATGAGCAAAGCCCTCACGATTGTAGCTCTTTACTACCAAGTTAGAAGCAGTATTGGCACCAGCAATCTCTGTACCTTCAGCATTTACAGGAACAACCTTAACAGAATAAGTACCAGCCTTCAAACCGAGAACATCAGCACGATAGTAAGATTTATACTGACGAATCAGCTGAGCATCAATCTTCTTGTCATCTACATATACATTATAAGAAGAAGCGCCCTCGAATGGAGCCCACTTCAAGTAGGCAGACTCCTGCCAGCCCTTTGCCTCAGTAATCTGAATCACACCTGCAGGATTTTCTACATCACCACTTTCGCCCTGATCGGCCTTCTTAGCAAAACTGATGGCTTGAACAGAAGCATCATACTCATCATTCTCTGCACCAGACTTAGGAGTAATAATAGTCTTGTCACCTTCGAACTTAACACTTGTCAAGTCGGCAGTATTATAATACTTCACATCACCAGCATTGGTGGTAACATACATCTGATTGACCTTGCTGTTACGAGCAACGGCATTGGTAATTTTGTCGGTAGAACCAGGAGTAACGGTAGATCCGCCACCTACAGTCTCAACCTTGATGCTATAAATGTTCATACCACCACCATTGGTTTTCAACACGACATCACCATCAGCAGTTACAGTTCCAACGTTGGTAACCTGATCTTTTGTAGGAGTACCAAAAGAACCAGAAACCGAAGTCAAGTTAGCAACATCTAAGCAACGAGCAGTAGAAGTACTACCAGTCTTGCAGCTAACTGTTACTTTCTGACCAGCCTTCAAACTTGGAATAATCAAAGAAACACCATTTCCGTTCAATTCCAAGCGAGAAGAGCCATAGTTCAAGCGGACTTTTGCTTTTCCTTCGGATTTATCAGCAGGAGCACCAGCAGTAAACTTCAAGCCCTTAGTATAAGCCAATTCTGAGCCATTTGCAACAAGAGCCGCTTTCTCCAAAGCTAAGGTATAGCCGTAGCGATCAGTTCCCAATACCCAATTGGCATCAGCTGCACATAAAGCCTTATCAGCCTCGCTCATTGCACCAAATGTCCATGTCTGAGCCATGGCTGCACTCAAGCTCATCAAGAGGAGTGTCAAAGTAAATACCATTTTCTTCATTTTACGTTCCTCCTTTTTTACTTGATAATTACTTTCTTACCATTCACGATGTAAATACCCTTAGACAATCCCTCAAGAGAATTACCTACGAGTTGACCATTTAGGTTAAAAACCTTACCCTGCAATGACTTCTTGATCTCTTCTATCTTGTTGATTCCTGTAGTAGAATCATAAGAAAAAGAAAGAGACACAAGCGACATATCCTTCGTTTCAGAAGAATTGTCCGCATAATTGAGTGTTACGTTATCACCATCGAAGGTAATCTCGGTGACGGTTTTGTCTGAGACATTACCATCAATTTTAACGGTCTGCTTGTTGTTCGCAAAAACAACGGAAGCAAACATACCCGCTAAAAGCAGTAAATAAGTTTTTTTCATTTTAAACTAAAATGTTTAGTAGATATATATTATTTTGGTTTTTATGATTTACTTTTACGCTGCAAAGGTAGCCAAAATTCTGATACAGCAAACGTTTTCGTTTCACTTTTTACACGCAAACGTTTTCATAAGTGTCAATGTGCCATTAAAACGAAATCTATAAAAACATTAGGGAAATTAAAAAAGCCGAATCTTGTTACGAAGATTCGGCTTCTAATAAGAAGTGGTACCACCAGGAATCGAACCGGGGACACAAGGATTTTCAGTCCTTTGCTC
>ERZ791626.1814-NODE-1814-length-12965-cov-4.790937_pt1 | contig 12965 bp, 9 predicted proteins | sample MGYA00510266_ERZ791626 | MGnify/ENA primary metagenome ERZ791626 (study PRJEB30046, sample SAMN00715208) | human gut metagenome | study: EMG produced TPA metagenomics assembly of the A metagenome-wide association study of gut microbiota in type 2...
TAAAGACTGTTTTATCCGAAAAAGGTATTTCTCAAACGTGGTTAGCTAAACAGCTCAACAAGAGTTTTAGTATGGTCAATGCCTATGCCTGTAATAGAATTCAGCCTAATTTGGAAACCTTGCAACAGATTGCGGAGATATTACAAGTTGATTTGAAAGATTTGATAACCGATAAAAAGGAAAGGTTACAATAGTATTTAATTAGGTTGGGAGGATCGGAGACCTTTTGCAGTTTATTGCAGATGTATCTATGAACTTCCGATAATATACAATATTAAGAACATGACTCCTGAAGAAAAAGCAAGAATAAAGATAGACCAGTGGTTTACTGATGCAGGTTGGGAAGTTGTCAATAGGGATGCTTATGAACCTACTTGTACGGCTGTAGCTATAAGAGAAGGTTTATTGAAAGGAAATCTTGAAGCAGATTATTTCCTTTTTATTAATGGGAAAGCAGTGGGCGTGCTTGAGGCTAAACGTGAAGAAACGGATGCTTTTGCTTCAAAAGTATGCGAGCAAGCGGCCTTATACGCAAGAAGTGTTCCGAATATCTATCAGACATACCAAAAGCCATTGCCTTTTATCTTTACCTCGAATGGCAAGGAACTATATTTCTGCGATTTTCGTGAACCGGATTCTTATTTCAAGCCGATAATGGCTATCCCTACGCCACATGAATTGGTTAAGAAACTGGGGATTGAGGATACATTTGCCGGACTTCCAACATTGAAAAAGAAAGGGCTTCGTGATTGTCAATATGAAGCGGTAACAGAACTTGAAAAGAGTTTCCGTGCTGGGCAAAATCGAGCGTTGATGGTTCTTGCCACCGGTGCGGGTAAAACATATACGGCTTGTCTTGCTGCCTACCGAATGCTTTCTTATACACCCATGCGTAGAGTGTTGTTTCTTGTTGACCGAAATAATCTTGGAAAACAAGCCGAGGGAGAATTCGGAACTTTTCGTCTGACAGAGAACGGGGATGCTTTCAATACTATCTTTACGGTCAATCGTCTTCGCTCGTCTTCTATCCCTTCTGATAGCAATGTCGTTATTTCTACAATACAACGTCTATTCTCATTCTTGAAAGGAGAAACTATTGAGGATAACGATAACGATGATGAGAACGAACCAGCAGAGGAGGTAACCTTGCCTCCTAATCCCAACTTACCGCACGATTACTTTGATATGATTATCATAGACGAGTGCCATCGCTCCATTTATGGGAACTGGCGCAAGGTGTTGGAGTATTTCGATACGGCTCGACTTGTCGGTTTGACAGCAACCCCGATTGAAGAGACAAAGAAATTCTTTAACTATAATATCATTGTCAATTATACCTTAGAAAAGAGTATCGTTGATGGTGTGAATGTGGATTGTAGGGTGTATCGAATAAAAACGCAAGTTACGGAAACTGGGGGAGCTATATTAGAGGGTGAGAGAGTAAAGGAAGAAACGAGATATACGGGTGAGGTTAAGACTGTGAGAAACAAGGAAACCAAAACCTACACCAATAAAGAACTTAATCGGAGTGTCATTAATCCGGCACAGATAAAGTTAATCCTTTCAACCTATTGGGATGTGGTTTATACAGAATTGTTTAATGACCCGCAACGTGAGCCGAATATGGACTATTTACCTAAAACCTTGATATTTGCTCTCAATGAAGCTCACGCCACAAATATCGTACAGATAGCTAAAGAGGTGTTCGGACGGACTGACGACCGCTTTGTTCAGAAAATCACTTATTCAGCAGGCGATAGTAACGAACTGATACGCCAATTCCGATGCAACATGTAGATATAATTGATAATCAAAAACTTATATTTTAAACGGTAGAAAAGTATTTTTTAGACCATAATGGGTTGCTTTTGAACCTGAATTTACTGTTCCTACGTTTATTTTTCAACATAAAATTAGAACCATGGAAAATCTAAATTTTCTAACTGAAGTTCACCTGTTTTCTATCTATTTACAAAGGTACAAATAATACGTGAGTTTTTCGCCAAGTATGTCAACTAAATGCAAGAGAGTTTCGCGTATATTGTTTTACTGAACAAAGGGAAAAATTAAACTAATTCTTTTCCCTTTATTTGACTTTACTTTAATGAGCGTATATATTAGTACGTGGGTAAAGTAAAGTTAGCAAGCGAATAATTTGGTTTTATTTCATTATAAACGGAATAAATGTAGTTATTTTACAAAAACTGGCAGTATAATGTTGCGTTTTCTTGTTTTATTTGGTATTTTTGCAATCAAAGAAGAAATAGATTGATTATGATAGCAGAATTCACAGTAGAAAACTTCTACTCAATAAGGTCGACTCAAAAAATAAGCTTTGAACCTTCATCAGACAGTTTCATGTCGGATGAATATACTTATGAAGTTAAGGATGGTGTAAGATTACTTAAAGTAGGAATAATATATGGGGCAAATGCATCTGGTAAAAGCAATGTGCTGGGAGCTATAGAATTTTTCAAGATGCTGGTGTTAAGGGTGCCAAAAGGTCGTAATGATACAACTAGAGCAGTTCCCTTTTTATTAGACGAAACATCAAAGGCTAAAACGACAAAAATGTCTATGTCATTTTATGTGAACCAATTGAAGTATATTCTTAGCTTTGAACTTGATAAAAAGCGTATATATTCCGAAACATTAACTGTATATGAATCCATACGTCCTACAAAACTATATAGCCGTAGCTATGATCCTGATACAGATTCTTCAGTTATAGAATTTGGAACAAACCTGAAAATGGCAAAGAAAAATCAGGATGCCATAGCAGGAAACACCATAAACAATTGCAGTGTGCTTGCTGCTTTTGGAAACAGTAATGTAGAGAAGACTAAGCTAAATGATGTCTATGACTATTTTGCAAAGCAGGTAAAAGATGTTCTTGCTCCTGGAATGCTTTTGTCGGAATATGTGAAACGTCATTTGGATAAGGACAAGGATGGAAATTTGAAAAAATTTATATTGAACTTTTTAAAAGCTTCGGATTTTAATATTGAAGACGTTACTCTGCATGAAGAAGAGGAACTTATCACGCCTGAACTGGAACAACTAATTCAGAAAGCTCCTATTGATGATGATGCAAAATCAGAAATGTTGAAAAAAGGTAAAATCACAAATACCGAATTGACTTTCACTCATAGGGCTGGGAATGGTTCGTATGAATTATCTGAAGAGTATGAATCAAACGGTACTATGAGATTTTTAGGAATGGCTGTAATACTGAATTTCCTTTTAAAAAAGAACCAGTTTGTACCAATAGATGAAGTTGAAACAAGCATTCATTATGAATTGCTATCTTATTTCATAAAAGTATTCTTGGCTAATAGTAATCAGACTTCACAAATGCTATTGACTACTCACGACATTAACCTATTAAATGAGGAGTTTATACGCCGCGATACAATATGGTTTACAGATAAAGATGAACAGGGAGAAACAAATGTGGTTCGTCTTTCAGCTTTAGGACTACATAAGAATCTCTCTCCTTATAATGCATATAAACAAGGTAAATTAGTGAAACTGCCATTCTTGGGTAGCCAGTATTTTGATTTAAATGATTGATGCAAAGGAACGAACGGTAACAAAAAGTTTATAGATAGAACATTAAAATGATTAATTTACAATTATCCAATTGGAAGAGCATACTACAGGATATTTATTGTCCTGTAATAGGCTCTATATGGGTTGCTCCTAATGGTATTTGGGATAATCATTTTGCTCACAACAAGGACAAAGATGATTTTCATCCGTCTGTTGTTGGAAGAGTATTTGATGAAAACAAAAAATGCTGGATAATTCCAGGAACGTCCAAAGACTATAATAAGGGCACAAATGTCTTTAGGGTAAAGATCAATCCAAATGATCCCGATTGTCCTTACTCTTACTTCTTGATAAAACTTAGAATGACATATAATTCTAAGGATTTAACTAATTTGCAACGAGGTTGGAATGGAATAGACTCCTTAAGTGACAGCCAAATAGAAGAACTCAAATTACAAATCAAATTTAGCCTAGGAATCAATGTTTAAGGAAGAATATCTATTAGAGTTGCTCTCTGGAAAACTAACATCCAGAGGCTACGCAAACATACTTGGTACGATTACTTCGATGGTGAGGAAATACCAGTGGAAGAAAAGTATCATAGTATCGGATCATAATGACAATGATTGGCAAAGTGATGATATTAAGGAATTGAGTCACCAGTTCTTTGAGTGGATTATATCCAAAAATAAGATTAAGTATTTGTCAAAAGTGCCATTTGAATATTTGTCTTATTATTTTACACAAATGTTCATTTCTTTTGTTTCAAACAGAATTAAGGAAGAACAACAAAAGGTCGGTCTGAGTTTTCAAAAGTGTCAGGAACTTGTTCAAGAAATATGCCAAGAAGACTATGATGAAGAAACTCACGAACATAGTGCTTATGTTAAAAGTTCAATGTCCGATGGTAATAATTGGATAGATAAGTTAGATGATGTCATTAAGTATCTTGCTCATTATCCAATAAATGAAGATACTAAACATTTTAAGCCAATTGTTAAACTGGCAATAGAAGATATTCTTTTGTCGGCTGATGGTTATGTATCGGTTTCTTCTTTGGCTAAAGCTGTCTTTGAATTATTAGATCAGTCAGTCTTCAAGACAAATATGTCAGAAAATCAAATTGTTTATAATCAACTTGACGATGAGCAAACCAAAGCAATAAAGACAATAATCGAAGACGTAGGTCAAGTAGATTCACGTATATTCTTAGAGTACATATTTCAGAATACAGGTGGTATATCATTATCATCCATCGCTGATAAGTATAACCTTCCGAAAAGCTCTGTCCATCGCAAGATAGAAGATTTTAAGAAAAAAATTTTCTCTACTTATGTGCCTAATAATGAAGAGGAAGGTATTTCTTTCTTGCAAAATATTGCTTTAGCTTTGGACAAAATATCAGAAACGGGAGTATTACCATTATGACAAACGTAGAATATATGAACATCATAAATGATTTCCTCAAGAACCCGATAATTCCTGAGGTGAAAGAAGACATTATAGTATCAGATAAAGAATTGGCCAGCATTAACGACTTATTCGCTTCGAATGATGTGCCTGTCAATTATTTGCATCTACGTCCTAAAATCAAAGAGAATCAGATATGGACAATTAAAAGAAGTTATATGGATTACGAAGGAATACTCCAGTCGGCTGCTGCTCCTATTATGGTTTTATTGGTTTCTCAAGAAGAAATGATAGGAGAAGATGGAATGTTTGTTAGAGTATGTCCTATATCTCCATTTGTTGAAATGGCTTCTGAGAATGATCAAATTTGTGAAGAGGAATCAATAACAGGTTTTCCTTTCTTTATAGAGAGATGGAATGAGCAGCCAATTCTTACTGAAATTCTGGATAAATACGTAGGTGATTATTATTTGGATAGCTCTTCCAAAGACTGTAAGTTGACAAATGATCAAGAAGAATTCAGAGAAATAGAAATATCAAATGCTCGATTCTTAAACCATTCTGTGATTGCGTTTATGAATAATCTTGAAAGGTCTGAGAATTTTTCATTCTCTGTAGATGTTAACTATGAGGATTATTCTAAGACAAAACACATGCCTCAAATGAATGTCCTTAAGCCAAGATTGATTCCTCTTAATGGACATGAAGAATATGCGATGGCTGCCAGAACCAATAATATTGTTTCTGAGAATGATTGCATTGAGTTCAATTATGAGCATATGCCTTTCTCTATTGAGGTCAGGAAAAAGAAAGCAGAGTTCATTTTAACTATTATTCCAAAAGTAGAAGTAGTACTGCGAAATCTAGAAAACAAACAAATAGAAGGTACCTCAAATTCTGAGAGAATAGTATATGGAGGTTTGCGAAAAGGTTTATACCAAATAGAATCTCCACTTCTGAATAAAACGATAACAATTAGATTAAAGTAATAATATGGCAGGAACTTACATCCCACTCATAAAAAGAACTAAATGGGTTGATCTTAGTAACGAACATAAAAAACTAAGAGAAACTGTAGAGTCTGATCTAAAAGAAGGCTGTAACAAAGGCAATATCCAACCAATAATGTTACAGGGGGCTTTTGGTATTGGTAAATCAACAACATTATACTATCTATTCCATTACGGTTGGGAAGTGCTAAAAACGCCTACCTTCTACATGCCTTTGGCTAAGATTGTTGATGCTGTAAAGAAGGAAGCAGAGTCATTGGAATCTGGTAAGGTTCAAAATAACCAACTTAGCAGAATTATCAATAGTATCATTAAAGAGCAGATCGACAAATTGAGAAACTCTAATTGGAATGATATAAACGATATTGATTTCCCTGATTTTAAGTCTGGTGATGATTCTGAGAATCCAAGCTTAAACCAGTATTTGGAAGATTTCATTCCTGTCACATTGGATTCAAATGATACCAAAGAATCAGAAATTAGCAAACTTGTTTTTTCCGAAGAAGTTATCCGCCGAGCATTAGAAAGCACTACACCTCCTATACTCCTTGTGGATGAATTTGAGTCAAAATTCTATGAACTCAAACGTTATGTTGAATCATCTGGGGGTGGTATCCTTCGTGAATTGTTTGATCAAGTTGTTCAGACAAAACCTTTCTTATTAGTTATTGGCAATGGACCAGCTTCTGGCTATGAAGTAGCAAAAGAAAAGGGAACAGATGGAAATAATGATAGCGAAACAGCTGCTAATAGAAGACTGAAGACAATTCAGATTCCATTTCCAACGGTAGCCTTACTTAAACGTAAGTTTATGAAGGAGTGCGCTAATGGATATGTGAATTTTATATGGTGGATGTCTCGTTGTCGTCCAGGTCATATACAGAAATTGTGGGATGCCATTGATTATAGTATTTATAAGGAATATGATGCAACAGAATTCCTTGTAAAGGACATTTTCAATGAGCCAATAGATGAAAGTGGTGAAGAAGTAAAATACCTAAAGGTTTCTTATTTCAATCAAATGAATAGTTACATTCGTCCGATTGTTGGTAGACTTTTACTAGATTTTGAACCACAATCCATTAAGATTGAGGATTCATACAGAGAGGCAATGAAGGATAGTGCAGAAGATTTCTTCTGTACAGATGAGTTAGTATCTGTAGTAAAAGAACTCAATCCTGCAATTAGTGATGATTTTTCTGCATATCTTGAAAAGTGTAAAGAACAAGGGAAATACACAAGCGTTGATTATATAAGAAACGTTGGTAAGTATTTTAGCTATATTCTCTCTGCTTGTTCTAATTCTGACGGTAAAATTGCTTTTTCAACTGCATGCAGAAATAACAAAGAGAAAGCACTTGCTACAACTTTCTTGATTCCATTACTAGAGTTAACATACGACTTTATTAGTCAGTATGAGGATAATGAGGACCAGGTAACACGAGAGACAAAAGATTTTATCTTAGATTCTATCAAATTTATTGAATCTTCTGTCGAAGAGGAAACAATTGATGATAACTTTGAGAATCTTAATAGTATTTTTGAAACTTGCAAAATTAAATCAGGAAATGAGATTTATATGCAGTATTCATTACGTGCCATTAGGGAAATCATTGAACAGCCTATTGGTTCTCCGAAGTTGAAATATAAGGATATGAGTTTGGATAAAAAACTTGAATCCTCAAATTTCAGACAGAGTGTCCTTTTGACTTCTCATAGTAGTGACAATACAATTATCCTTGTACCTATTTTAGAGGATGAACCTTTAAAAAAGTATATCCTCAGGCTTAAAGACTATATCAAATCACAAAAGAATGACTTGCATACCAATGCAAGTAAAACTATTAGAATAGTATATCTCCAAGAACATGAATATATAAGCCAACTGAAAGAAGAAGTATGTAAGGATGGTTCAGGTAACCTTCTGCCAATCTGTAAAATGAAAAAGTTGGTTTTTGAGGATTACAATCACTATCAGTTCAATTTTGGGGGACAAATAGCAGATTTTATTGACTCTGTGGCAAAAATTGTCATAGTAGCTGGATCTTGCAATGATATTGTTTTGATTGACGACAATCGTACATACGACTTCCATACAGCCATTGACGTTATTAAAAATAGAGAATGGACAAAGCAAAAGGAGGCTATTAGAACAATTGAACACTATTCCAGACTTGTATTGGAAGGGGATAGTTGTGTTATTAACACAATTTCTCTTGCGCAGAAAAAAGACCATGAGTCAGCAATGGAAAACCTAATCTGCGAAAAAAGGGATTATGAAGACAATATCCTTTGGGATTTTACCAGTCTTGAATCTGCAGATATAACTGATACAAAAAGTAAGTATCTTGCAATGTACTATATATTGGAGAATGCAAAGAAGCCTACATCAAGTTATCAATCATTATTAAAGATCCTTCAAGAAGTAGGAAACTTTAGAAATGCTTTGTATCTGCCCCCAATTGAAGATAGGATTAACGAATCCTTATTCTTTGATCAAATATTAAATATTTTATCAAGAGAAACTGCCAGTAAATTGATGAGTTCTTATGATAATGAAGACTACATCATTAAACATCTGTGTTCTTTCACAGCTATGATGAATAATGAGAGATCTGTAAGTAAGTTGGACGAACTGCTGATTTTTATGAAGGATTCTCTAAATGATCATTGGATAGCTTCATATAATAATGATATGTCTTATGGATTTAGCAAGGGGCGTACATTGATAAAATTGCTATATCTTAAAGCGTATATCGAAAAGATTGATTTCTCTTTGTTGCGTAGTCAGTTGAATACAAGAATTGAAGAAAAGCAAACAGAGCTTATTTCAACAATATCGAATTCAACTCAACACATAGCAGCTATAACAGATTTGTTGTATTCTAAGAATTATGCGAAAGCGAATCCAGAGAAAATGCCTTTCCAAGGATATGTATCTGAATTACAATTGGTATCTAGATTACTGTCAAACTGTAAGAGAATCGTATTAGAAGACAAGGATGGTGTATCAATATTTGCAATAATTTCATCAATCGTATGGAGAATCTCAAATATAGTTTCACAAGCCAAAGTTGTTGAACATCAAATTAATGGTATTTTGATATCCTTAAAGAATAAGAAGGAACTTATCGAAAAAGAATATCAGTTACCTATCAATACAATATATCAGGATTCATTGACATCAAAACTTATTAACCTTTCTGATCTTAAGCCTAATGGTCAGCCACAAAGATATGATGGTGATTGGTGTTGGACACAGTATGCTAGATATTTGACGCCAAGATCTGAAGTTCAAAATGTCATTGATGCAAAATTGCATCCTGCAAAAGAAACTTCAATTGACGAGTCTGATATTCATAAGTTCAAGGCCTTTCTTCAAACAAGTTTGACTAATTCTACATATAAAGTTCGAATGGACGAAACCTTAAAGTTCTGTAAAGATTGTCAGGCAGAAGCATTGAGTTATACCAAGGTTTATGAATATATCAAAGATTTATTAAAAGAGTAACCATATGAATATTGATAAAATTACAAAGCAATACAATAAGGCTCTTGAGATAAAAAAGGGTGATAAATATGCCGAAACTCTTAAATTAGAGCTTAGCAAGCAAGAGTGGCAAGATGAGCTTAACGCAATTGAGGAAAGGATTTCAAACATCCTTACCAAAAAAGATTTTGAAAAATGCACAAAGCAACTTGAACAGTTATTTGATTCTTTGTATGAAAAAATGACAGCTCCAGGGTTAGATGCATTTGTGTCATGGGTTGAGGAACATACAAAGAATAACGAAAATAATATTGCTAAATTGCGAGATTTCCTAAAAGGTAATTATGAAACATATTCTTCTAGAATTGATTCAATATTAAGTACACTTGAAAACATTTCTTTTGATGATGACAAGTGTATATTTGATAAAATCATCTCTGAATTTAATAAAAAGTTGAAATCAGATGTCTCAGCATTTGTTAATAAGCCAGATGAATTTGAGAATAATATTGATGGATTCTTGACAGATTTAGAGGATGAATTTGTTGGTTTAGCAGACATTTCTGAATTGGCTTATACAAAGGTAGAAGATCTATATACGGAAGAACAAAAGAATGATGAGACAATATCATTCTATTCCGAAATAATTAAGCAGTCTATAAAAAATGGACAGAATCTTACAGCACTTAATGAGTCCGAAAATAAGTCAAAACTATACTTGCGAGTAAGAAACAGAATCGCATCTATTAAGAAAGTAATAACCATACTTTCTGATACTGGCATCTCAAGTAATTCGGATGATACACTTAAGCAACTTTTCAAGAAGTTCGATGACACCATGTTGGCAACAAAAGGAGATGTAGCTGAATGCTTGAATAATTTTATTGAGAATACTTGGAATGATATTGAAGCCAAGTACATTGACATAAAAGAATTCTATGCAGAAGATGAATTGTCGTTTAATAAAACTTGGGATGGATTCGAAAAAGAAGGTGAGATAGATCTGCTCATAAAGAATTACAAGACAGTAAGAAACGCTAATGTACTACCACAGATACTTACTGTGAAATTTGAGGAAATCGTTCCAAAACTAAACAAATGTCATAATGAAATTGCAAAGCTCCATAGTTCAGAAATAAAGATTTTTGACGAAGTAAAAGACTGCTTTGATGAATTCTTGGCAAACTATAACAAGACCAAAAAAGCTATGTTGGAAAAGATTGCAAAAACTCATCCAGAATTACAAAATGATATTGACTCAATATATGATTCTGAAAATGGAACTCTGGCAACAATTGTGAATGGTTTAGGGCCACTCTCTGATTTTATGAATTCTATTTCTGATGAAACTTTAGATACAATGCTTGAGGATAAGAATAAAACTCAGCAGATATTTGAAGACATCATGAAAAAATCTGGATTGGAAACAGAGATAAACTGGCTTCAACAAAAAGAGTCTTTAGAGTTAACGCCATCTGATTTAGATCATGACTATCTCCGAAAACTATTGGAGAGTGGACTTATTAAATTATCATATACAAAAGAATACTAATAATGACAAATATTGATATAATTCAGGCATTGGATAACATACGAATAAACAATTTGTATGTGCACAATTCAGAACTTGAAGGTGCAAAGTTCTCGAACGAGAAGTTGAAAGATCGAAAAGTGTATTTGGTAGAAACGCTTGCTGTAATCAATGCACTTGTTGAGCGTGGCACAATGATGTTGTATGGAGGACATGGCGGAGGAAAAACCACCTTGTCTAAGTATTTAGGTCAGTTGTTTTGCCATCTTACCAAGGAAAAGATTGAAGATTGTATATTGAGAGGACATCCACAATTGACAGAAGAAAAAATCCTTGGTAGTTTAGATTTTGCTCAAATGACAGGAAACAAACCACTTGATAATGGTAAGTTGTCAGTGGTCTGGAACGAATTTGTCACATCAAGATGGAAAATCATTGATGAGATAAATCGTTTATCTCCATACGCACAAAATATTCTATTGTCATTGCTCGCAGAAGGGTCAGTAAAATATCATGATCAGAGTATGATTGTTCCTGCTTTCACCCTGTTTGCAACCTTGAACCCAAAGGACAATGCGAACACAGAATTGTCTTTGCCATTCAAGGATAGATTTGCTCTTGCACTTCCGATAACCATGCCTGATTATGACAGTTTCAGTACTATTGGAAAACGAGATAAATCATCTTATAATGATCGTATTGAGGAATATCTTCAGGATGTTAATCTAGAAGAACTTCAAGAAATTGTTAAGAATATTCCATATACAGAAGAAGCCGAATTGTTTATCAACTACATAATTGCTTCATATCGCCTATGTGAAAGAGCCTCTAAAGAGTCTAATGATAACTTGTCTGTTGACAAGAGTCTTTGTGAGAATTGTCATATGTGTGCACCAGAAAAGGTGTGCTCAAAAATCAAGTTACCACTAAGCGTCAGAGTAAAAGAAGACCTGTACAGATATGGAAAAGCTCTTGCATGGTTCCTTGGAGACAGAGAAGTCAATGTAAATCATATTGAGGTTTTAGCCCCATATATGATTTGGCATAGAGCTGTTCTGAGCAAAAAGTATGTGTCAACTTTAACTGAACATTGGAAAAATACAAATTCAGGGAAGCAAACATCCATTTTTATAACAAATATTGATTTAGATGGAACTCGAAATATCATACAAATGATCAAAAATGAGTTTGATGGTATTAAAGATCTTCTTATGGGTTTTGAAAGAGTTAAGACAGGAACACTTTCAGTTCCAGAATTCAATGAGTATCTTAAAGAAATAAGAGACTCGTCATATAATTCTCTTGTAATATCTGCAGAGATTGTTCCAGTCTTAAATGAAAAATATGCTCCAGTTTATGATAAGATTGTGTCCTATAACAACCAGATAGATAACTCAAAAGGTGACATTTCGAAGCTTAAGGCTATAAAATCAGAATTAGCATTTAGATATGATATTCCCAATCGACAGTACATTTCAGAGCAAGTTAACCGTTATATCAAAAAGATAGAAATAAAGGAATATACATTTAAGCTCGAAAAAGATTCAATAATATCGAATCCTCAACTGTCATCTCTTATTCAAGCGGTTATTCCTGGTACCGATCTTGCAAATGGTGACATACAAAAAGTAAAACCATTTAAGTTGTTGGATATTACACGAGATGCATGCGACTTGTCAGTTAAGAGATTGAAAAAATATATCTTTACCTACCAAGGGGACGAAGATTCTGAATTATTCAAATACTTACAAGCAAACAATGTCAATTGATATTGAAACATATAGATTGAAAGCCCAAGAAGCAATTGAGTATGTATTCGTCAAGGAGTATCACAATTCCTTGGGGATTCCTATGCCTATTGTCAAAATGCTTTTGCCGGATGATGCTAATTATTCAACTGGGCAATACTATATTACTATTATTGCTGTCCGATAAAACTTGAAAGTACAAATAATGTATATCTCGACCGCTG
>ERZ791626.1827-NODE-1827-length-12841-cov-3.257391_pt1 | contig 12841 bp, 14 predicted proteins | sample MGYA00510266_ERZ791626 | MGnify/ENA primary metagenome ERZ791626 (study PRJEB30046, sample SAMN00715208) | human gut metagenome | study: EMG produced TPA metagenomics assembly of the A metagenome-wide association study of gut microbiota in type 2...
ATGATGGGCGGCTGGATAACCGGCACCAGCGCCATGTAGCAGTACGCGGCAACCGGTCAGCCCCGCGTGCTTTGCCACAAAGGGCAGGTCGGGGCCGAAATCGCCGCCGTAGCATACGGGGATCGTGACCAGCCTCCCCTCCCCCGCCGCGGTGTCCGCGCCGTCAGCGTCACTCAGCCCTTGCAGGGCTGCCGCCAGCGTGTCATAGTCGGTCACAAGCGGATCATACACCACCAGCAGCGACGCAAAAGCGGGCACTGTCTCGGTCACGCCGGGCAGCTTGGCCGCCAAAACGCGGCTGTTCAGTGCCGCCACCGCCGCGCCGATCTCCGGTGCAATGCGCTGGGTGAATCCCGCCAGCAGGGCGCAGTCCCCAACCGGGTGTACCGTAAACGGCAGCATGACCACTGCCCCCTTCCTTCTATAATAGTCAGTCAAAGAAGTGCTTTGCCAACACAGGGCCGAACCAGTGATCCGACTTGTGGGAGTACCGTACCGCGTAGGCCGTGCACTGGCGCATCAGACTGACGATGCTGACGTTCATGCGCGTGCTGAATCCGTCAATGCCCGGCAGCAGTGAGCCCGTCATATCAATAAACCCGTTGCGTGCCGCCACCCGCATGACCTCGGACTCCATGTCCTCGTGGTGCAGGATCTCCATATCTTTTTTGAGATACGCCAGCGCGGCCATCAAGCCGTAGCAGCCCCAGTCGGAGCAGGTGGCCGTGATAATGTTGTCAGTTCTGGTGGCGCTTAATATGCCCCCGCCGCAGCCGCATTGGCACTCGCCCCTGTCGGTGAACGGCACATATTTTTTGATGTGGTCGGCAATCGTGCCCATGCCGATCTCATTGCCCAAGTCACCGATGGCGATATTCGGCACACCGTCGGCGCGCAGCTTTTCCCACAGCACATCGCTGCGGGCCTGCAAGGCGGTCACGTCCAGCCCGACGGCATTGTGACAGACCCCCAGGGCGTTCGCGCCGCAGGCTTCGACAGAGACGACTGCCGCGGGCTTGCGGGCAGCCAGCTCGGCAGCCTGAGCCGGGGCGTCGGCCAGGTTTTTGGTAAAGGCCGCGACCCCCATGCTTAAAGGCAGCGTCTGCACGATGTCGAGGTCTTCATAGATATGCAGACCAACGACGGCGGCGCACTTTTCTATGGCCTGAACGCTGTCGGCGGGGCATACGATGACCGGCTTTGCACCGAGCGCCATCACCAACGCGCGGGCCAGCAGCATGGAACTGACCGTGCCGTCCATCTCGGGCACTTTATGCGGCAGCAGGACGAATCCGGTAATAATGTACACCAGATCGTTCTCTTTTACCGCATCGCACAGCACCTGCGCCGCGTGCATCGTCAGAGGTTCACCGGTATAGGCGCGGCTGCCCGCGTACAAAATGCGGCAGACACCGTAGCCGCGGGGGTCAAGATTCATCAAAGCATCGAGATTTTCGCCTACGTTGCGCTTTTCCAGTTCGTCACGGGTCATCCTTCTCACCCCCGTTTCAGTCAATAACGGTTGTTTTGCCGGTGTAGGCGTAGTATTCGCGCAGGACCTCGTTCTGAATCGCTTTCAGCGTGGCGGGGTCTTTGCCGCCCGCGGGCTTGCCGTCCACCTCGCAGGCGTGCAGGCAGAAGTTGGAGGACGACGTCACGATGATCTCATCGGCGTTGCGCAGGTCATCCAGCGTAAAGCATTTTTCCATGACTGTAATGCCCAGGCGGTAGCACGCTTGGATCATGTGGGTCTTGGCGATACCGCGCAGGATAAATTCATCGTTGGGATGCGAATAAAATACGCCATCCTTCAGAATCGACACGTTGGAGTGAGCGCACTCGGTCACGATGTCACCACGGTGGAACACCGTCTCCTGCACGCCGATGCGCTTTGCGTGCTGCGCCGCTGCAACGCTGGGCAGCAAGTTCAGCGTCTTGATGTTGCAGTGATAAAAGCGCGTGTCTTCCTCGGTGTTGAGCTTGATGGGCACATCTGGGTCGTTCAAATGGTTCTGGCGGATGGACACCCACAGCTTGCCGGGCAGGTCCTCGGCGTAGACGTGGTTGCGGGTCTCGACGCCGCGGGTGACCTGCCAGTAAACAAAATGCGTTGTACCGTCCACCTTGGCCAGCAGGTCGGTCAGCAGTCTGCCAAGCTCGTCTTTCGGCATCGGGATGTGGATATCCAATGCCCTGGCGCTGGTGTAAAAGCGGTCAAGGTGGTCCTGCATCAGGTAGACCTTGCCGTTTGCGCCGACAGTGGCGTCGTATACACCGTCACCGAAGAAATGCACACGATCATTGAAGGGAACTGTCAGTTCCTCCGGTGTGCCGATTTTTCCGTCATAATAGGCCAGTGCTTCCATAAGTCTTTCCTCCCCTGTTGCTTTTTACCGTGGGCACTTTACCCCAAATTTCAGTTCAATAACTTTCTTGATGACCTCCACGCAGTTATCCAGCCCAACCGCGGCGCTGTCCAGGCAGAGGTCGTAATTTTCCACACGCTTCCACTGGCGGCCCGTATGATACTTATAGTAACTTTCCCGATAGTGGTCGAGCTTATCAATGTAGTGGATGGCCTGGCTGCGTCCGATGCCCTGGCGCTTCATCTCCCGCTCAATGCGGTCCTCATAGGGCGCGTCGATGTAGACGGTCAGCACGTTGGGTTTGTCTTTCAGCACAAAATCCGCCGCGCGGCCCACGCAGATGTAGCTTTCCTCGTTCAGCAGCTCACGCAGGACCTTGGCCTGATAGTTGAAAAGGTTCTGGTCGCTGATGAAATTGCCGCTCTCCGGCGGGATGACGCTGCCGTCGTAAATATGCCGCGAAACACGGTATAGCAGCGTTTTTTTGGTGTTTTCATCGGCAGCGGCAAAGATTTTTTCATTGATGCCGCTGTCCTCGGCTGCCAGGCGCAGCAGTTTGCGGTCATACAGATCAATATCAAAATCCTGCGCCAGCTTTTTGCTGATGTAACTGCCGCCGCCCGACCCGCAGGTGCGGGTAATGGCCACGGCAAAGTAGGGATAGTTCGGATACATAGCACTTCCTCCTTACTGCCCCAAATAGGCTTTTTTGACGCGAGCGTCGTTCAGCAGCTCCTGCGCATCGCCGGAAAGCGTGATGGTGCCGGTTTCCAGCACGTAGGCACGGTCAGAGATGGCCAGCGCCATCTTGGCGTTCTGCTCCACCAGCAGAATCGTAATGCCCTGCTTGTTCACCTCCCGGATGATGGCAAAAATTTCCTTTACCAACAGTGGGGACAGACCCATGGACGGCTCATCCATCAAAATCATCTTCGGCTTTCCCATCAGGGCGCGGCCCACGGCCAGCATCTGCTGCTCGCCGCCGGAGAGCGTGCCAGCCAGCTGGCGCTTGCGCTCTTTTAAGCGGGGAAAACGCTCGTAGACATCGGCCATCGTTCTGGCCATGTCGGTTTGGTCGGTAAAAGCCCCCATCTCGAGGTTTTCTTCCACCGTCATCTGGGGGAAGATGTGCCGCCCTTCCGGCACATGGGCCAGTTTCAGCGTGATGATTTTGCTGGGTTCGATCTTGCGCAAGTCGTGCCCGTCGAAGGTGATGGAGCCGCTTGCCGCCTTTTCCAGACCGGTTATCGTGCGCAGGGTCGTTGTTTTTCCCGCGCCGTTCGCCCCAATCAGCGAGACGATCTCGCCATCCTTCACGGTCATGGATACGCCGTTCAGCGCGTGGACGGCACCGTAGTTGACGTACAGGTCTTTGATCTCAAGCATTGGCGGCCTCCCCCGGTTCGTCCTTGCCCAGATATGCCTCGATGACATGCGGGTCGTTGGCAATCTGCTCCGGCGTGCCGGAAGCAATCGTGGTGCCGAAATCCAGCACCTGAATGCGCTCGCAGATCTTCATGACAAGGCTCATATCATGCTCGATGAGCAGGACGGACACTTTAAATTCCTTGCGGATGTAGTTGATGATTTCCAGCAGCTCCTCGGTCTCGGTGGGGTTCATGCCCGCAGCCGGTTCGTCAAGCAGCAGCAGCTTCGGCGTGCGCAGCGCGGCCATCAGCAGCGTCAGCGCCTGACGCTGTCCGCCGGAGAGGGTGCCCACCTTGGTGGTCAGGCGGTCCTCCAGACCCAGACCCAGCTCCCGCAGGCGGCGCAGATGCCCTTCTCGCCGGCTACCACCGGGGTCTTGGCGTTCAGAACGATGCTGCCGATGGTCTCGGTGCAGGAAGCGGCGGTGTTGTCGGTGGGAATGTAGATCACGTCGCTGTCGGCGGCGGCCTTGGTGGTCACAGCGGCCACGTCATTGGAGTCGGAGAAGGAGTAGCGGGTGCAGGTGATGCCCTTGCCGGTCAGGTACTCCTCCACCACCTGGACCTGGTACTCGGAGTTGGGCTCCGCGGAGCAGTACAGCAGTCCGACGGTCTTGGTCTCCGGCAGCAGCTCCAGGATCATGTCCGCCTGCTCCGTCAGGGGCGCCAGGTCGGAGGTACCGGAGACATTGCCGCCCACGGTGCCGGAGAAGTTGTCGATACTCAGCGCCACGCCGTACTCGGTAACAGAGGTACCCAGAATGGGGATCTCTGCGGTGGCGTTATAGGCCGCCGGCAGCGCCGGTGTCGTTCGTCTTGGTGTCGTCGGTCTTGCTGCCGCAGGCGGCCATGCTCACGCACATGGCGGCGGCCAGCAGGGCGGTCGTCAGCCGCCGCGTGATGTTCTTTTTCATGGTGTGGTTCCTCCTGATGGGTGTTTTTGAAAATTTGGCTGCAAAAAAGCCGCCCTGTGGATCTGTGATCCATAGGGCGGCTTTGATGTCAGTGCGTCTCCGCGGGAGAACGTCCTCATTTCATCAGCAGCATTTCCGGGCATCACAAATCACTCTTACTTTATCCGCATAGGTAAAGTAAAAGCTAAATGCGTATGCCTTGTACAGCTGCTTCATCATGTGTGGCGTTCTCCTTTCCCGAAGTTTTCTGTAAGACATCACAACAGGGAGCCACCGTCAACCGTCATATCCGCCAAAAATATTTGCCAGGAATAAACACTCCGCCACGCGCTTTCGCGCTTTAAAGTTCGGATGTGCCCGGTGTTCCGGCAAATATCCGGCACTTTCCGCCGTCATTTTCCGCTGGGCATATCGCCCGGAGCGCCGCCGTCCTCTGTCAGCAGCGTCAACCCGGCAGGGCGCTCCGCCAGCAGATACTCCAGCACACCGCGGCTGACGTCATCCATCTCCCCGGCGCGGCGGATGTGCACCGCCAGCGGCTGCCGCGCCGCCAGACCGGTGAGCCACCGGATAAACGCCTGGGCCACTGCCGCCGGTGCGGCCGTGACCTCACCCTCCGCGCCGGCACACACCGCCGCAGCGGGCTGTATAGCCCCCAGCACCCGCAGCAGCGTCCGGTCGTCCGGCCGCACGTCGTTCCCGACGGCGTCCAGCAGCTTCCCCACCGTGTCCGCCATCCAGAAGCAGGGCACCGCCCGGAGGCAGCAGGTCTGCACATGCAGGCCCGGCGCATCGGTCCGCGCCGCCGCAGGCTCCTCCGCGGCGGGCGCGGCCTTCAGCTCCGCGTATTTCTGCGTGATGGCGCTGCCGGGATAGATCTCCAGGTTGGAGGCCAACCGGTTGCGGAACTCGTTGAAAAACCGGATAGCACGGCTGCGGTCGCCGCCGCGCTCATACAGCGTCATCAGCCGCAGGGCCAGCTGCTCGTTGTAGGGCTCGTATTCCATGACCCGCTCCAGAATGCCCACGGCCTCCGGCAGCATATCCCGCTGCTCATACAGCTCCGCCGCCTTCATCAGCAGCCGGTTCTTCCGCTTCTCATAATAGATGCGCTGGCTGAGGATCAGCTCATTCAGGTCCTCGCAGTGGTTGAAATAGTACCCCTCCAGCAGCTCGCCGCCGAAGGCGTCACACGCCCGCTTCAGCTCGTCCGCCGACCGGGTCTCCGGGTCGATCTCGTCGATGGTCTGCAGATCGCAGATATAGTCGTATGCCCGGTCGATGCAGCAGTACTCCCGGTCCAGCTTGATGAGCGACCGCCCGCCCTCGCCGATGTCGGTGCTCTTTTTGATCTTCCACAGGGTATAGCGCAGGTTGTATTTTGAGGCGCTGGCGGCGCTGTCCGGCCAGAGGTAGGCCGCCAGCTTCTCCCGCGCGTAGTAGTCCCCGCCCCGCAGGAACAGGATACACAGCAGGGCGCACCCCTTGTTGCCCAGCTCCGGGGTGATGTCCGTGCCGTCGCAGATGACCTGCGGCTTGCCAAACAGTCTGATCTGAAGCATGGCCGTCACCTCACTGCCGGCTGTGCAGCACCGACCCGGACTTGATGGTCACGGTCACGTCGGTCTGCTCCAGCTGCTCCGCGGGCGCGGTGCGGATGTCGCGGTCCAGCACCACGATATCCGCCAGGTATCCCGGCGCCAGCTTTCCCTTGCGCTTGTCCTCAAACAGCGCGTAGGCGCCGTTGACGGTGTACATCTCGATGGCCTGCTCCACGGACACGGCGCACTGGGGCACGGCGCGGTTCACCGCCGCGTGGATGCCCAGCATGGGCCGCGGCTCCGTCACGTCACTGTCCGACCCGCCGCACACCACCGCGCCGGCGGCGAACATGGCGGCAAAGTTGTTGGAGCGCAGATAGCGCTCGCCCACCCGGCGCTCGTACATACCGCCCTTGCCGCCCCACAGATAGGCGTAGGCCGGCTGCACCGAGAAGATCAGCTTCATGTCCGCCGCCCGGGCGATCTGCTCCGGCGTGGCCATGATGGCGTGCTCGATGCGGTGGCGCAGGGCGGTACTGCCGCCCTGACGGATGGCCCTCTCGTGGGCCAGCAGCACGGACTCGATGGCCCGGTCGCCGATGCTGTACAGCGCCAGCTGCATATCCTGCCGGTAGCACTGCTGCACGAACTCGTCCAGTCCATCCTGGGGCAGGAAGATCTGTCCCCGGTAGTCCGGCCGGTCCGCGTAGGGTGCCGACAGGGCGGCGCTGTGGCTGGACAGGGTGCCGTCCACCATAATATTGCCGCCCACCCGGCGCAGCCCCAGCTTCCAGACCTTCGCCAGGTCCATGGTCTGATAGAACAGCGGCATATCCACCGGGAACTCGCCGCTGTGGGCGTAGATGAACTCCGCGTCCCGGTCGTCGAACAGCCAGCCGCCCTCGATGGCCGCCACGGTGGTGATGCCGTTTTCCAGCAGCCGGGACATGGCCAGATGGATGGCCTCCATGCGGAACTCGTCCGGCAGGCTCCGCAGCACATTGGAGCGCAGCACATAGTTGGCGTTCCGCCGGAAAATGCCCGTAGGCAGGCCGCTGCCGTCCAGCTCCACGCCCTCCAGGGAGAAGGGCACCTTATAATACAGCAGGGCGTGGGTGTTCAGCATACTGACGTGGTACTCCTTGGAGAACAGCACCACCGGACTGTCGCTGCAATACTTGTCCAGCACATACCGGTCCGGAAAACGCTTTTCCTCGAACTGCGACTCCTCCACCTGGCAGCCCAGCACCGCGCCCTCCCGCTTTTCGGCGGCGGCCAGCATCTCGCCCAGTTCCCGGTGGGACCGCGCGCCGCCCAGATCCACGCTCATCATGTTCACAGCGGTCTGCATCACATGGAAGTGGTTGTCGATAAACCCCGGCAGCACCGTGCCGCCCCTGGCGTCGATGACCTGCGTGCCGGGGCGCACCAGCTTCTGCCAATCATCGCCGCGGCCTGCGGCGCAGATCATTTTCCCCGCCGCGGCCACCCAGTCGGCCCCGCCATCGCCGCACATGGTCACGCAGCGCCCGTTTTTAATGATGATATCCGCGTACATAGCGTCCCGTCCTCCTGTTGAAAGCCGTGTTGTGTTATGGCCGTATTGTACACCAGGGCGGGCCGTCTGTCCAGTGGCGCTGCGCCTCCGGCGGCAAATGTACCAAATCGTTTGTTGAAAAGCGCGGCATGATTTGCTAAAATGTTTAGTAACAACGGAAATTCAACGCTTTTTCCACGCGCGGTCCAACATCTCCCGGTTACAATGACATCAAACTGAGGCGGAGCACGTCCGGCGCGGCCCCTCTCCGCCCTCCCGAAAAAACGAAAGGACAGGGATGTATATGAGCGTTTTGATTTTGAACCGCGAGCAGGTCAAGCAGGTCATCTCCATGAAGGAAGTCATCCAGGAGGTGCGCGAGGTCTATCGTCTGAAATCCCAGGGCAAGTCCGTGATCTGGCCGCTGGTCAACTATGAATTCGTGGACGAGCACGCCGCCATGGACATCCGTTCCGGCTATATCAAGGGCGTACAGCTCCACGGCCTGAAGATGCTGAACAACTTTCCCGAGAACCGGGAAAAGGGCCTGCCGCCCTTCAACGGCATTATGATGGTCTACGACTCCAACACCGGTATTCCCGTCAGCGTCATGGACGCCTCCTACGTCACCTGTATGCGTACCGGCGCCGCCGGCGCGCTGGGCGTGGACCTGCTGGCCCGCAAGGACGCCAGACACCTGTTCATCCTGGGTGCCGGCAAACAGGCTCCCTTCCAGATCGCCGCTACGCTGCTGCTGCGTCCGGCCATCGATAAGGTCTACATCGCCGATCCCATGTTCCCCGACAACGCGGTGCAGTTCGCCGCCCACATTGCCCAGCAGCTCTCCGACGATTTCGGCATCGATGCCTCCGGCGTGGAGTTCCTGCCGGCGCTGGATATGGCCGCCGCCGTGGGCGACAGTGACGCCATCATCACCGTCACGCCCTCCCGCAAGCCCATCATCCAGAAGGCGTGGCTGAAGCCCGGCACCCATCTGAGCTGCCTGGGCTCCGACATGGAATCCAAGCAGGAGATCGAGAGTACCATCTTCCAGGGCGCCGCCTTCTACGCCGACGACCGCGCCCAGTGCATCCGCGTGGGCGAGATGGAGCTGCCCATCAAGCAGGGCGTCATCAGTGCCGACGACATCACCGGCGAGATCGGTGACCTCATCGACGGCAAGGTCCCCGGCCGCACCAGCGACACGCAGACCACCATCTTCGACGCCACCGGCCTGTACATTCTGGATCTGGCCGCCGCCAAGGTAGCCATCGACCGCGCACTGGCCGAGGGCGTGGGCTTGCAGGCCGACCTGTAAACCCGCGGGATATATCCGCTTACCCTACAAAACAGACGAAATGAGGAGGACAATAAAATGAAACTGGCATGGTTTGGTGTGGAAGAGTGGCTGAATCCCATGGACTCTCTGGCCCGTATCAATCTGGGCAGCAGCTGCGTCAGCGCCCTTCGTATGGACGAGCTGTTTGACCTGACCGGCGAGGATCTGGACGCTTTCCTGAACGAAATGCGTACCATGAGCCTGCATTATCACCACGGCGACGCCACCGGCTCCCCCCGGATCAAGGCGGCAGTGGCCGGCATTTACCCCAAGGGCAATGTGAAGCCCGAGGAAGTCATGATCACCCACGGCGGCACCGGCGCCAATGACCTGGTGCTGATGAGCGTGCTGGAGCCGGGTGACAACTGCGTGGTGATCAAGCCCTCCTATCAGCAGCATTACGATATCCCCAAGGGCAGCGGCATCGAGACCCGCGTGGTCCAGCTGAAGGCCGAGGATAACTATCAGCTGGATTTCGACGCCCTGGACAAGGCCTGCGACGCCAACACCAAGATGATCGTCCTGACCAACCCCAACAACCCCATCGGCGTGACCCTGTACGACGAGGGCCTGCGTAAGGTCGTGGACATCGCCGCCAGGCACGACGCCTGGATCCTCTGCGACGAGGTCTATCGCGGACTGGACGAGAACTATATGCCCTCCATTCTGGACTACGGCTACCACAAGGCCATCTCCATCAGCAGTATGTCCAAGATGTACTCCATGGCCGGCACCCGTATCGGCTGGATCGTCTGCCGCGACCACGAGATGTACGAGGTCATGAAGACCCGCCGTTCCTACAACACCATCTGCTGCGGCATCTGGGACGAGATCATCGCCTCCATCGCGCTGGAGCATTACCAGGCCCTGTGGGCCCGCGCCCGTTCCATTCTGGAGCCCAACCGCAAGATCGTGGAGGACTGGGTGGCCTCCCAGCCCCACCTGCACCTGCGCGCCAAGGCCATGGGCACCACCTGCCTGATCGACTATGATTACGACGTGGACTCCGAGACCCTGGCCAAGGACGCCATGGCCACCGAGCAGATCCTGGTGGTCCCCGGCGACTACTTCGATATGCCCAAGACCATCCGCGTGGGCTACGGCGCCTTCCGCGATCCTCAGGTGCTGAAGGCCGGCCTGGAGGAGTTCGGCAAGTACCTGGAGAAGTACAACTAACTGACACATCCCTCTCTCACAAATTTCTTCCCCCCTGCGGCACGCGCCGCAAAACAAGCGCCCCTTAGGCTGCCTGGCCTAAGGGGCGCTTGTTTTTTCCGTATTCTGTTGGCGCTCACACCCGCACCCAGCGCATCCGGCCGTCCTCGAACAGGGCTGTCAGCCGCCCCGTGTCCTTCAGCCACGCCAGATAGGACCGCACCGTGCTGCCCACCAGCACATACTGCTCAAAGCTCATGGTCAGCCCGTAGGCGGCAAACAGCTGCTGCAGGATGTCCTCAAAGCCGCGGGGCGCGGCGCAGAGGTCCACGATCCTCTCCGCGATCTCCTGGACCTTCCGGATATTGTACTGCGCCAGGTCGGCGATGTCCTCCGTCACCTCCGTGTGCGCGGGCACAAATACCTTCGCCGTCATGGCCTGCACCCGCTCCAGCGTTTTCAGGTACCCGGCCACGTCGTAAATAAAGCCGATCTGGTACTTGTCCAGTATCTCCCGGCTGGAAAGGCAGTCCGCCAGAAACACCACGTCGTCCGGCGTCCGAAAGCCTACCATGTCGAAAAAGTGCCCGGGCAGGGGGATAGACGCAAAGCCCTCCGGCAGCTTGTCCGCCGTCAGCTCCGCCGCGTCGCTCTCCTGTGCCAGCAGAAACTTGTGCCGCAGGTCCTTGGGCGGATATCCGCCGTAGAGAAACGACGGCTCCAGCACCGGGTGCCGGGTAAACGCGCAGTCGATTCCCGGCGCGTAGATCCTGCAGCCCGTCTGTCCCTGCAAATACCGGTTCCCGCCGATGTGGTCGGCGTTGGCGTGGGTGTTGTAGATCGCCGTCAGCTGCCAGCCGTTGGCGTCCAGCACCTGCCGTATCCTCCGCCCCGCGTCCTTGTCGTTGCCGCTGTCGATCAGGCAGACGTTTTTCTCATCCAGCCGGAAGAGACCGATGTTGGTGGGGCTCTTGATGTAATACGTCCTCTCGGTAAGCTGTATCAGTTCGTACATAGCGGTATCCCCTCCGTTACTTTTTTGTATCGCCATCCGATCATGCTTTGTTACTTCTTTGTGCTGTCATCCTATCAGTTTTTCCGCCTCTTTGTAATGTCATTCTATCATGTTTTGCTGCTTCTTTGTGCTGTCATCCTATCATATTCCCCCGCTTCTTTGTATTGTCATCCTATCATATTTTCCCGCAAAACACAAGCGCCCGGCTGATAGCCGGGCGCCTGCATACCTCATCTGTATATGGCGCCGCTGGCCGCCACACAGTTCTTTCCGTTGTTTTTGCAGATATACAGCTGCCTGTCCGCCTTTGCGATGAGTGAAAAGTCCTTCAATTCCCGGCCTGTCCCGCACGCAACACCGAAAGAGGCCGTAACAATGTGCCGGTCCGGCAGGTCCTCTCTTGGAACAGCCGCGGCGCGCACCGCGTCAAGAAGCGCACCGGCGATACGGCGGGCCTCCTCCTCACCGATATCCGGCAGGATCGCCACGAACTCCTCGCCTCCAAAGCGGAAGAGATACCGGTCGGCCGCCGCCAACACCCCGACCACGCTTCCGGCCACACGCCGCAGCGCTTCGTCGCCCTTCATGTGGGAGTAGTTGTCGTTGTACGATTTGAAATCATCCACGTCAAAAATAATGACGCTGACCCGTTCCGGCGCGGTTTTATCGGCAATGAACGTGCCATACGTCTCCATCGCCTTTTTATTCAGTGTTTCCGTCATCACGTCGTTGTAGGCCAGCTTGATGAAAGCGTGACCCATTTCCTTGATGTGCCGTTCGTTGGCAGACTGCCGAAGGAAGATGGACCGCAGCACGATAAAACCTACAATGATGGAAAATCGCAGCAGGAAATGCTTGAACAGATCATAGTTCTCCGCGTAGGGAAGCTGCCCGGGCAGCCACCAGCTGATCAATATCAGAACACATACCGCCACGGTATCCACACGGCGGTATGTGGGCGCGATCATGATCGCAAACAGATAGCACATGGAGATGGACAACCCGACCCGGTGAAAGTTGCAGGAGACCATAAAGACGGTAACGCTGGCGATCACCACCCCATAGTAGGCCAGCAGCGCAAACCGCGCCGGCGGCGCATCGTATTCTCCTCCACGCTTTTTATAGGCGATCGTAAACACCAGCATCGCCAGCGAGCCGCCGATCATCATGTAAAGCGGCACCATGTCAATGGGGATCATCGAGCGCGCCGCGATGTTCTTGACCAGGTAGATCCCGTTGGTCAGTATAAACAGAATGGCCGCATAAAATACGACCGAAAAATTCTGCCGCATAAGGATGCTCTCCACAGTTGGAATCTCATCGATCTGTATTCCCAGCACACGATCACTAAAGCTCTTAAACCTGGCAAACGCCATATCCGATATCCAGCAGGACACCCTCTGCACAATATCGACCTTATTCCCTCGTCTTTCCATACGATCCCTCCAGCAAATAATACGACCCCGTTTGTCTGCTTTTGTTGATCTATTGTTATATTTTACCATGCTTCCGCCCAAAACACAAGCGCCCGGCTGATAGCCGGGCGC
>ERZ791626.1833-NODE-1833-length-12779-cov-6.597375_pt1 | contig 12779 bp, 20 predicted proteins | sample MGYA00510266_ERZ791626 | MGnify/ENA primary metagenome ERZ791626 (study PRJEB30046, sample SAMN00715208) | human gut metagenome | study: EMG produced TPA metagenomics assembly of the A metagenome-wide association study of gut microbiota in type 2...
TCTGCCCAAACCCGCAACCCTTTAAAAAGGGTTGACCTAAATTTTGAATTTATTAAACTAAACTTTGTGTGTTAAACATCATTTACAAATACCACCGTTTCTCCTTAATCTGCCATTCTTGCCAGTAAATTGACTTTTATGCCAAATAGTTGCAATTGTTGTCATTAATGTGTATTATATTAGCTGTAAACAAAAATATGCAATCAAAAAATTAAAGAAATGAGGTAATTGTTTATGAGTAAAGCAGGTGCAATTTTAATCACATTTTTCCTTGGTGGTTTAGGTGTACACAGATTTTTGACAGGCAAAATCGGTACAGGCGTAATTTGGCTTCTTACAGGCGGTGTTTGCGGTATTGGCTGGCTTGTTGACCTTATTATGGTTATTGCCGGTAAATATACTGACAAAGACGGTAATGTATGGGGTACAAACTGATCTTATACATAATGAAAGGGGTTACTAATGGCTTTATGTGTTAAGATCAACAACATAAAAGCCAACAATTCCTATTCTATTGAAAGTTTTTACAAAGCAATTAAAGACAAGCATTTTTCAGCCGGTGTTCCGTCACTGACTAAATACGGTGCCGCAAGTGTTATAACATTCCCTGCAATTGACAGTCAAAACCAAGTATGGATTATGAAAAACGGTTTATCTACCAAGTCGCATAAATTTTCCATACAGAAATCATATGAGGCAGGTCTTGATAATATCGAAAAAATCATTTATCCCGACTCTGAAAATCATAGTTCTTTCGGCTTTGATTCGATTATTAACGACAATGCAAAGAAATCTGAACATCTTGTTGACATCACTGCAAAAGAGCTTTTAAAACTTAATCTTTAAAACCGACAGGTACAATCGATTTCCGATTGTACCTGTTCTTTTTATGGTTTTATTCTAAATGTTGGGGTAACAATAATAATAATCTGATTTATGTAACTGTTTTACTGTTATGCGGTGTTGACCAAAACATTGCTATATAATAGAATATAATAGCAAAAATATACATATAGGATTGGCTTATTTTGACATTTTTCTGCATTATGTTAATTGTAATCACAACAGCGTTATGTTAAAATATGTAACAAGATACAAATGGAGGTTTATTATTATGAAAATAAGAACAATTATAATTACAGCGGTACTTACTTTATCTATGGTTGCGGGCATGGCAGGATGTGCAGGCGGAAACGGCTCTGTTTCAGATACAAGTTCAGTTTCTCAGGTTTCGCAGGAAAACGATTCGGGGTATTCAGATGACAATGACACCAAGGTTTTACAGATGTTTGATAAGGTTACGCTCAACGGAAAACCAATGAAGATACCTTATAAACAAAGCGATTTGCCGGAAGGGTTTTCGTTTGATGATGATGTGTCAGTATATGAAAAAGACGGCAATACATATGCATACGGTACTTTATTGTTAAATGGTAAAAAAGTTTCAAGCATGAATATAGGTAATTATAAGGAAAACATCACTCCCGATGAAATTGTTGCGTCCTCTTTAGATTATACTTTTTTAAAAGAAGATTATGCCGGTCTGGTCGAAATTGACGGTATAAGCGGAAAAAGTAAAAAGGGGGAAATACTGAGCAAATTCGGAGAGCCTTCGAGAATAGAAACTTTTGATGACGGAAGCGGAGTATTATATTACGGAATGGACAGCAATGATAATACATATATAGATTTCTGGTATAATGAGGACAGTACAATCAACACAATATCCATTGTAAATGAAATATGATATGGAGGAAAAAATGAGCAACGGATTTTCTTTTGATACAACCAAATTTGTTTTAGATGAAGTAAAAAAAGAGGCTTTAAAAACTGCAATGGAGGAGCTTGCGGCTTTGTCAATAAAAGTGTGTAAGTTTTTTTAGAAAATAGATAATTGATGTTTTTGTACGCCTTTGGAGTGGAGCGGAGCGCAACGAAAAAGGCGTACAAAACGGCGTCAGATTAAGTGCTCGTATTTTTCAATACGGGCGGTACCCCATAAAATTCTGTGTAAATAATAATCCTTCAAGCAATAACAAAACAGCGGATTGCGGTGTAATCAGGCTTTCTGATTTGCCCCGTGTTAACTTTTATTTCCTGTCTGTGGAATGTTATGCACGCTTTGCGTGCATAACATTTTGCGGACAGGAAATTCTATTCTCAGGGGCAAATCAAGCCAGTATTCTGTCCTCAAATATTATCGATAACTGGCTTAAAACTATGTCCCAGTTTCGACATCTTTGTGTCCAGCGTTCGACAATCTTTTGCGACGCTAAATACAACATTTTGCGCAGGCTGTCATCATTCGTGAATGACGGCTTGGTCTTCGTAATCTGCCTGAACTGACGGTTCAAGCCTTCGATAATATTCGTTGTATATATTATCTTCCGAACCTCGGGCGGATATGCGAAGAAGGTGGAGAGAATATCCCAATTTTCTTCCCAACTTTTAACGCAGGACGGATAGGTTTTGCCCCACTTATCCTTGAACAAAATCAGGTTGTTCATAGCTTCTTCCTCGCTGATTGCCTGATACACTTTCTTGAGGTCAACCATCAGCTCTTTGATGTGTTTGTAGCTTACGAATCTTGTGCTTGAGCGTATCTGATGAATGATACAACGCTGAATTTGTGCATTTGGAAAAGCCGCTTCAATAGCTTGTCTGAAACCTGTCAGACCGTCCACGCAGAACAGAAATACATCTTTTTTTATTCATAACTATAGACCTCTTGATATGTAACCTTTGTTTCATTGCATCTCCTTTAATTAAGTTTACTGTTGTTACAGTCCTGTTTCAGAGGAACTATATCTTTTTTAAGTAAGAAGAAGAGTGTACAATATTACAGATTTTATTTAAAATAATGCTAATTAATATCGGTACAAATAGACCAAATATGAGATATACAAAAGCCCACTGTTGCAAACCGTTTGGGAGATAGTAGTACCATATACTTGATTTAAATGATGCAACATTAAAGTCACCAAACAATGAGCCTGAAGTAATGCAGCTTAATCCGTAGAATACAAATTTTAGGCACATAAAGCCTACAAGCTGATTTACCATAATTCCGTATGTGTTGTCAGCTATAAGCCTTACAAGCTTGCTGTTTCCTATGGCAGGTACAAGCAATCTTGAAACTCTCAACCAAAATGCAATTGCTGTGATTGACGAGATATACGGAATTACAAAACCGTTGTTGAAATTAGTGAACGATGACGGCGTGTACTCCAAATTTTCGCAAAAAGTTAAAAGTATCAGCTGTACAGCAAATATAATTGCAAAGTACGCAACATTATTGAGAGTGTCTTTCTTTTCAAGCACAGCTTTATAAAAGCGACCGAATTCATAACACGGCAGGAAAAACATTGTTCTGACAAAAAGTTTCACTATACCGTTAATTGCAGTCGGATTTTCTATTGCAGTGTTAATTCCTATCATTCCGATTGCGAGATATACTATCAAAACTATAAATTCATTGTCAAGGTGAATCAGTTTCAAAAATTTTCTGAACAGCACATTTATTATACAAACCAAAAACAGCGGGTACACAAACCATGAACCGAGGTTATATTGAAAAGCCTCACCGTCAACAAACGGCATAACAAAAAGATTGTATAAATCAGGCTTTGCACCTATAGTAAATCCAAACAAACCAAGAAATGCAACCATACCACCGTAAAATATATTCCACAGATACGCAGGAATAAGAAGCCGCTTTGTTCGTTTCCATATGTATTTTCCGATATTTTCTTCATAATCGGTTTTGTAAAAATATCCCGATATAAATACAAACAGCGCCAAATGATACGAATACGGCGGAAACCAGTTATAAGCAAGTTCCATTCCGCCATGATAACAATGTCCGGAAACTATAATGATAATTCCGATTGCCGACAAAAGTTTGAATTGCAAATTCACCCCTCCGTCAGTATTAACGCTACGCAAATTTCTACCCTTTTCCAAAATTCAACTCTCCTTAATTTTTGATTTATATTAAATATTACGGCTTATTTTTCCCTTTTACTTAGAGCGTATCTGAAACAGAAGCGGAGAAACAAATATGCTCTACAAATATTTTACCGAAAAGCTCTTAGGATTGCAAGATGTTGATATAGAAAAAGTTAAAGAAATTGATAATTCAATCCATATTAACTGCCGATTAAAAAAAACCTCATAAATGCCCCTGTTGTGGCAATTTAACTGATAAGGTTCACGATTATCGTGAACAGCCTATAAAGGATATTCCTGCCTTTGGGAAGTACATCTTTATTCATCTTTATAAGCGTCGATATCGTTGCTCCTGTGGCAAGCGTTTTCGTAATCGTATTTTACATATCTTTTCTCACCAATCTCAAAAACAAGAGATAGCTTGATTTACTATCGCTTGTTCATTTCAATTCTTCTTTTTCGGATTTACACCAACTATTGACATAGAGCCTTTCTTCTTTTTCGGATTTACCCCAACTATTGACATAGAACCCTATAATAGTAATTTAGAAAAGTTTTAGATAACAAAAAAACAGAGTAGCTATAAAAACTACTCTGTTATGGCTCCCCCAACTGGGCTCGAACCAGTGACATCATGATTAACAGTTTGATAGTATAGTTGAATTAGGAGGAGTTAACAGAAATATAATTTATTAAAATATTTAAAGTCTCTTGATTTTTGCTTTTTTATCAAATATAATTAACTTTAAAATTGTTTATATAGGAGTAATAAAAATGTGTGCAATATTGTTATCTATAAATCCACGATATGTAGATAGAATTATGCGTGGAGAGAAGATTTATGAATATAGAAAATCTAAATGCAAACAAGAGGTTAATAAAATATTTATTTATTCGACAAGCCCAATAATGAAAGTTGTTGGTGAAGCTGATGTTGAAAGCATATTAGAAGGCTCTCCGAGTAAAATCTGGGAGATAACAAAAAATGATTCTGGTGTGAATAAGAAATTTTATGATAAATATTATGAAGATAAATTTCAGGCTATCGCCTATAAGCTTTGTAATATAATAGAATATGAGATACCAAAGGATTTAAATGACTTTGGTATAAAAAGTGCACCGCAATCTTTTCAATATATTAATATATAACAACTTAATGTGAATGGCTATTTCCCTACACTTGCCAGAGCGCATGACTGGCAGTTTGAATTTGCTAAAATAGTTTGTAACTGTTCTTCAACTGTTCCTATTCCCTTGCACCTTATAAGAGGTATATTAATCTGTTCAAAAAGTTTGTTTTTAAATTCGTCTTTTTCGTTGCTGTGGCTGTTATCGTCAAGCTCTATTGCGGTTATAATTTCCAGCGTTTCTTTTTCAAGCAGTAAAAAATCAATATGCTTTGACCGGATTTTTGCAAAATACTTCATATAGTCCGATTTACTTGTCACTTCCACAAAGTCAGCAAGCCGAACCTTTGCCAAAGGCAGCAAGTTTTTGCTTTCTGCAATTTTTTGTAACTGTTTATAAAAATAAAACTCATTCTTTGTAAACAAATACTTTTTCTTGTATGATTTGTAATCAGATGTGCTTACTTGTTCTTCCTGCTCGGTAGCTGTGTTTGTTTCATCAGCGTTCACATTCTTGCTTTCTTGTATCTTTTGATTAGTTTTCTTGTTTCTCATAGACTGAGAAGCTACTTCAAACACTACTATTATTATTGCTAATATAATAAATAAAACCCAGTTCATTGTATTTCCTCATTTCATTTCAATATTATGTATTTTGTTTTGACCTGTAATACTAAGCTGGTTCTTAACTTTATAGCTTGGTGTTGGGTCATTTGTAAGTCCTAAAATATAATCGGTGCTTACTCCGTGAAACTTTGCAATATCGACTATAATATCTGCAGGTATTGTTGTTTCCGCCCTTTCATATCGCTGATATTGTGTAGTATATAATCCTAAGCGTTTTGCGATTTCAGCTTGTGTCAAGTCTTTATCTTCTCTCAAGTCTTTAATTCTATTATAGTATCTTTGTTTTTTGTTCACGAAATTCACCACCTTTTAAAATATTTTACACAAAAAACACAATTATGTATTGCAATTAACACGATTATGTGTTACAATACAGTTAATTAAAACACATATATGTGTTAGTTTATATTATAATAACACGAATATGTGTTGTTCGGTTTATGCGACATAAAAAAGACACAAATAAGAGTAATTCTCCCTGTACGCTTGCAAAGGAGTATGTAACACTGATAAGTTTTTAAGTTACTTAATGTCAAGTCTTTCCGAGTGCCCTTATAAAATTTATTCAAAATTTATTCAGGAAAGGAGACAGGAATATGGCAAATGTTAAAAAAATAGTTGGCTACAGAATCGGAGATTTTCGCACCGAAGACGGCAACGACATTCACTTCATCAATCTTTTTTGCATTTCTCCTGCGGACGGTGTTGTTGGGTTACAGTCTGAAAAATTTAAAGTCGATTCTGATGAAGTCCTTGAAGGTATAGAATTCGGTCAATTCGCAGAACTCTATTTCAACGATAAACAAAAAGTTGTTTTAATTCAACCTTTAAGACCTTCCGATGAGGTACTTTCAATGTTTCACGAATTGCCTGTAGAAAATATAATTGAGGAGGACTAAATAATGAGTTTAATTCTCGGCTTTGGCTGCGGAGTTGGTTTTGCTTATCTTCTTAAAGTGCTGAAAAGTAAGAAAAATAAAGATTTCAAATGCGGTGACGAGGATGTTTGTTCAAATTGTAAGTTTCATTCTGTTGTTATTGATTCAATATCAGAGGTAAAAACAAATGTCAACGATTGATGAACTCGGCAACGGTCTTTTTTTACAAGGTTTTCAAGTTTTAATTGGTTTAATAGGTTTAATCGTCGGAATATTAGCCGCTAAGGCATTTAGTTTTTGGAAGTGGTAACAAAATGAATTTTATTCCTCTCTTAATGGAACTTTTTCCTTATGGTTTTGGAATTGGTTTCGCACTTTATACTTGTTTATCACTTTTATCTTTCGGTGTTCGCAAGGCTATTAGTCTTTTGAATATAAAATCTTAAAGAAAGGAGGATAAACGAATGTCAAAAATCAAGTCTTTTTTTAAAAGAAATGGTAAAAAATTCTCAATAGTTGTAGCTTCTGCATTTATGGTTGTTGTTAGCTGCGTTTCCAGCTTTGCAGCGGAAGCCGGTGCTGCTACAAGTTCGTCTGACCTTCAGAGTAGTTTTTCAACGGCTATATCGAGTATTCAGAGTGATGTTCTCGGTTATATCGTTCTCGCTCTTCCGGTCGGTCTTGCAATCTTCGGCACAGTTATTGCAGTTAAGAAAGGCATTTCATTTGTTCGTGGTCTGATTGGTCGTTAATTGTTTTTACCTCTTTGCGTTAGGGGCAGGGTTTAAATGCCCTGCTCCTATTGTTTTGTAATTTTTAGCTTTTAGATTGTGAGGCACGCCGTAGGCATCTTTGCAAGTCTGATGTTTCTATTCTCTGAAAAAAATTTTTAAAAAAAGTTTAGTCTTTACTCGGAAAAAGCAAATGATAAAATGTTTAAGCCGAGTAACTTAAAAAAGTTTTAGCTTTTGAGTTGCTCGGCAACGCTGCTAAATCATTTGCTTTTGGAGAGTCAAGACCTCCGCAGGAGCTTTTTTTAAAAAATTTTTTCAGACATAGCAGCCTTTTTAAAATGGGCGTTCGTAGTGCCGCCTGCGGCGGATTGGGGACTCGCTCTATTATTTTTTCTTGCTAGTTTTCCGGTGGGCGGGTTTAGAAAAGCATTTTCGCTTGCGGAAATGCTAAACCTTATTTACAAACTTTCCTCTTAATCAAAATCTTGTTATGCTGCATTAATAGTAATTCTTAAAATATTAAATCAGGCAATTTGTCTGATTTGATATTTTAAAAATTACGAACCTATTAAACTTTTAAAAGGTGTGATTTTATGGCAATTTCGCTTTATAGTGGTACTCCGGGTTCATACAAAAGTTATCACGCTACCGCTGATATAGTTCATTGGCTTGGTTCCGGTCGTAATGTTATTTCTAATTATCCGGTTAATGTAAAAAAATACTATAAAAATCGTAAAAATTTGGGAAAGTTTATTTTTCTCCGTAATAGTGACTTTACTATTAATTTCCTTTTGAATTTTGCAAAAGAAAATCATAAACCCGGCAAACTTAAAGCACAAACTCTCATTGTTATTGATGAAGCAAGTATAATGTTTAATGCTCGTCAGTTTGACCGCAAAGATCGAATGGAATGGGTAAATTTTTTTGCGAATCATAGACATTTTAATTTTGATGTAATTTTAATTGCTCAAAATGACAGAATGCTTGACAGGCAAATTAGAGGATTGCTTGAATATGACATTAAACACCGAGCGCTGCGTAATTGGAATTTAGCAATGGCTCTTGTTTCTATAGCTTGTAGAGGTCTTTTCCATTGTGTTGAGTATTGGTATCCTTGTAAAATAAAAACTTCAACGCAGCTTAAGAGATTTAATAAAAAAATTGCTGATTGTTACGATACAATGGCATTGTTTAATTTTACTGATGATAAGAAATCAGATGTACAAAACAAAACTAATTTGAAATCAAGCTTTTTTGGTAAATCGAATATTAAGCTTGATAAATCGAAGATTAAGGAGGCTTTTAACAATGAACAGAGTGTTAAAGTATCTGAAAAAACATAAAATCGGTAAAAGGTTGTTGTCATTGTTATTATGTCTATTAACTGTTGTGTGTTTCGGCGGTGTGCTTGCACCGGCACAGGCTCACGCTTTCGCATTAGTTGATGATGCTATTTATTTTATAGTTGCTTTTTTAATATGCTGTGGACTGACATTTTCGACAACATCTGCAGCCACTAGCGCAGCACAACAGTTTTATGCACAAGCTCCGCCGAGTGTTCAAGAAATTATAGATTATCAAGCCGAACAGCTGCAGAAAGATTCAGCTTTACCGTTTGGCGTGCTCGCAGTTCTAAAGAGTCAATGGAAGTCTTTAATAGATGAGTTTATGGCTCAGTTTCCGCAATACTGCAATATTGATCTTGATTATTCAAGTACAGTTAAAAATCAGCTTACCGAGGATACACTTTTTAAATCACTTGTAGCGGGTACTACTGTAAGCATTTCAATTCCTTGGACTCTTGATACTAATATTTTTATTCAAACATCTGCTAATACTACTTTAAGTATCTATGGTATGGATACACTTAGAAAAGTTGTTGGCTCTGATTTATATAATCAAATATCTAATTATAATTCAAATTTTAAAGTAATGAATAATACTCATTTTGCTGTTTTTAATGTTCCGGCACTTGATTTTACTGTTATTTCAATAATTGGATTTAATTCTTCTGATAGTTCAGTTATTAGTAAATTAGCATATTTTAATAATAATTCAGATGTTTACATTAACGGTTTTCCTGTTTCTGGTATTGGTACTTATTCGATCGCTCTTTATAAAAATGAGATTTGTAATTATACTTTTAATAGTGTTTCTCGTTCTTATACTTTAACTGCTCCAACTTACGGCAATATAGTTTCTCGCTGGATTGCTGATGATGTAATAAGTAGCAATGATAATCTTATTAATTGTGATGATTTATGTTTGCGAATTAACAAAATATCTCAACTTCTGCTTGGTGAAGATGTGTTTGATGTTGGCATTGACTCAGCACATATTCCGGGCATTGATAGTTTCCCAAGCACTGCCGATGATATTACTGATGTATCAACTTATCCTGACAGCATAGGAATAAGCGTGCCTCGTGATTTATCAGACACTATTACTAAAACCGCTGAGGACATCAGAACAGTCGATAAAGACAAAACAGACACTAAAGACGATACAAAAGATGATACAAGTGATAATCCTAATACAAAACCTAAAAAGCCGTCAATTCCTTCTATGTCTTTACCAGAAATATTATTTAAAGAAAAATTCCCATTTTGTTTACCTTGGGACATTTATAATTTATTTGTTGGCTTACAAGCTGAAGCCGAAGCACCTCGTTTTGTAATGCCGTTTAAATTTGAAAGACTTGGAATTGATGAGGAAATAGTAATTGATTTTTCAGATTATGAAGAACAAATAAAAATTATACGATTTTTTACCGCTGCAATGTTCGTTCTTGCTCTTGTTATGATTTCAAGAAAAATTATAGGAGCGCAGTAATATGAATATTTTTGGAGAGATTTGGAATTGGCTTTGTGATACTTTATACGAAATGCTTAAAAGTATTATCGACCTTTTACCGGACAGTCCTTTTAAGTTGCTTGATAATACTCCAATACAGCCATATTTAAAATATATAAATTGGGTTATTCCGTTAGATTTTATTGTGGACACGCTTTCATTGTGGCTCATAGCAGTTGCTGGCTATTATACTTATAGCGTTATATTAAGAGCCTTGAAAACGGTTGATTAAATATTGGCTATGGGGTGGCGGTTTTTTCCGCCGGGGTCCCCATAGCCAAGAAAATCAAAAGTTTTTTTCGGAGAGCAATCTCCGTTAGGGGGGCACGCTAATAGCCCCCCTCTACATACAATCCAATCATATTATCAAAGAGAGGTATTTTTATGATGTTTAATGTTTATGAGGTTTACACTTGGGATGATGTTTCTTACACAAAATTAGCTTCATTTGAGAAGAAAGAGGATGCTGAAAAAGAAGCTGCAAGATTAAATGCAGAAAGACGCTCACACAATTACGAACCTGATCCGATTTGTTATTGCGTGAAGTCTGATTTGCAATATAATTTGCTGATGGAGAATTACTGAACTGATAGGGAAAAGGGGTTTTTTTATGGATACAAAAGAAAAAATTATAATTGACTGGTTTTCTGCTACAATTCCTTGTAAATCTTCTGAAACTACAGTGAACGGTATTGTCGAATTGCTCGGATTGTCTGATGTTCCGTGGGAGCGTTCTTATGGTTTCTATGGTTGGCAGTACAGAGAGACATTCTCTAATATTTCTATACATTTTGGCGGAGTTCAGCACGAAGGATTGATAATGCTTGAAATGTCCGGTCAAGGCTGTAGAACATTTGAAACCCTTGGCAATGGAGATTTTACTTCTCTTTTTAAGTTTATTTTTTCTGTTCCGGGTGCTAAAGTAACTCGTATTGATGTTGCTTTTGATGATTTTTCCGGTTATCTTAATCTTGATGAGATAGTCAAAGATACTTTAAATCATAATTTCATTGCTAAAACTCGAAAATGGGATGTTAATATCTCTGATTCTGGAACTTGTGTAACGCACGGACAGCGTTCCGGCTCTGTCTTTATTCGTATTTATGATAAAGCAGCTGAACGCAATAAGCAAGATGAGGTCTCGCATTGGGTAAGATGTGAATTGCAGATTAGACAAGATAGAGCTGCTGAATTTGTAAGATTGTTAGTTGAAGAAAATGAAGTTATTGACGATTTATATTTTGCTGTTCTAAATCATTATTTGAGATATGTAGAAATTTCTGAAAGTGATTCTAATAAATGGCGTTCTGAAATTGCTGACCATTGGGAAAATTTTTATAATTATAAGAGTGTTCAAGAAAGGTCTATATATAAAAAGCCGGGTATGGAATATAACGCTGCTAAACTTCGTTCGGTTTATGGTGAGCGTTTCGCAGGTGGAATTTATACATATATTAATTTGTTCGGAGTTAATACACTTCTTGAAGATGTTGAAGCCGCAAAAAGTAAATTAAATCCAAAATATAAATTACTACTGCAGGAAGACGCAGCGTATAAAAAAGGCGTTGAAAAATACGGTTTTTATGAACACCCCTCTGTTGTCGGTTTGGATCAATTAGTCGATTGCGAGGTTTTATAAATGACTGTCAATGATGCTTATATAATTTTTATGCAGGAACAAAAATTTAGAGGTAATTCTGAATATACGCTTTCTTACTATGAAAGATGTTTAAAAATGTTTCTTGACTTCTGCGGCTCTGATTTAGATGTCGAAGATTTAGACATTATGATTTTTAAAAGTTATCAATTATATGTTTCTGAAAGCAGAGAAATAAATAAAATATCTGTAAGAACTTATGCAAGAGCAGTTAAAGTGTTTTATCGTTGGCTATACTTTGAGAATTTTATTGATATTGATATTAACAGATTAAATCTAATGAAAGCTAATAAAGATGTTATCGTTCCTCTGTCAGATAACGAAGTTAAGCAGCTCCTTAACCTTTATAGCAATAATTCTGTTATGGGGTGTAGAAATAAAACAATTTTAATGTTAATGCTCGATTGCGGTCTCCGGCTCGGTGAGGTTGTTAATTTAAAAATTCACGATGTCGATTTCAATAATCGTTATTTAGTAATTAACGGAAAAGGCAGTAAACAGCGTGTTGTTCCTTTCGGTTCTTCTTCTCTGAATCAGATAAAATGTTATCTAAATTATCTTAGTAGTTCCTCATCAGCGAGTAGCAGCTTATTTTTAACTCAAAAAAGCACTCCGGTTACACGCAATACAATTAAAATGCTCTTTGCCCGCATTAAGAAAAACAAAGGACTTGAGCGTGTCTATCCTCATTTGCTCCGGCATACTTTCGCAACCAATTTCATTTTTAACGGTGGAAATTTAGAGGTTCTCCGTTTACTTCTCGGTCACAGCACTATTAACATTACACAGATTTACATTCACCTTGCTGCTCAAAAGCATCTTATATCTGATATGCAGCATAGCAACATTGATTTGTTGATGGACGAAAAAAGAGAGCAGATTAAATAATCTACTCTCTTCGTGGCTCCCCCAACTGGGCTCGAACCAGTGACATCATGATTAACAGTCATGCGCT
>ERZ791626.1838-NODE-1838-length-12744-cov-2.283237_pt1 | contig 12744 bp, 8 predicted proteins | sample MGYA00510266_ERZ791626 | MGnify/ENA primary metagenome ERZ791626 (study PRJEB30046, sample SAMN00715208) | human gut metagenome | study: EMG produced TPA metagenomics assembly of the A metagenome-wide association study of gut microbiota in type 2...
GGCTGGGCGACCGCGTGGGATTGGGCCAGCACGTCTTCATCTCGGGCTTCAACCACGGATATAGCGACGGCACCCGGGATTCTAACGAACAGCCGCTCGACCTGAAAGAGGTGGTAATCGGCAACGAATCGCACATCGGGGCGAACTCGGTTGTCGTGGCCGGCGTGCATATCGGCGAGCGCGTGCAGGTGGGCGCAGGCAGCGTCGTCACCAAGGATATTCCCTCTTTCAGCGTGGCGGTGGGCAATCCGGCCCGAGTCATCAAACGCTACGACGATGCGCTGGGGGTATGGGTCAAAACCCGGAATCCGCAGGAAGGCATCCGGCGGCAGGACGACAACGATAACAGCTGTAACAGCGGCGCAACCGAACCATAAATCCATTCCGGCTGTGATTTCCCCGAACGTGAACATTTATACCATCATTGTCACCTACAACGGAATGCGGTGGGTGGACGCATGCTTCGGTTCGCTGCGCGGATCGACCGTACCGCTGCATACGGTGGTCGTCGACAACGGCTCCACGGACGGAACGCCGCAGCGAATTGCGGAACGTTTTCCCGAAGTGCACCTGATCCGCAGCGACGAGAACCTCGGGTTCGGACGCGGCAACAACGCCGGGATCCGTTATGCCCTCGGGCAGGGTGCGACCCATTTTTTCCTGCTCAACCAGGATGCCTGGATCTACCCCGATACCGTCGAACGCCTGCTCGGGGCCGAAGACGACCGTTCGGGCATCCTGAGCCCCGTCCACCTCGACGGCTCGGCCGAACGCATGGACGAAGCGTTCAAACGCTACCTGTTCGGCGACGCTGCGGCGACACGGGACGACGGGCTGCTGCTCGGGGGACTGACCTCCCCGCGCGAAGCGCGCTTCATCAACGCCGCCGCATGGCTCCTGCCGCTGCGGACGATCGAGGCGGTCGGCGGATTCGATCCGCTATTCCACCACTACGGCGAAGATAACAACTACTGCCAGCGGGTACTCCACCAATCGCTCACGATCCGCGTCGTACCGCAGGCCCTCGTCTGCCACGACCGCAAATCGGCGGCCCGGCCGCTCCGCAACGCGTGGGTCGGACGCTACCTGCTGATCACCTACGCCGACCCGCGCTTCTCGCCGTGGCAGGCGACGCGCCGGACACTGCGCCGGCAGGCGGCAACGCTCGCGCGCGTTCCCTATTACCTGCTGAGGGGTGACGGGAAAAGCGCATCGGAAATCCTGAAGGCTTACCGGACCCTGCTGCGCCGCCGCAACGAAATTCTTAAAAGCAAACACACGAATGCCTCGCGAGGGGCACACTGGCTATGACAACAGCACAACAACCGGCCCCTGTGCCTCCCGAACCGCACGATCAAACGCCCCAACCGAAGAGCCCGGACCAACATACCGTCCGCAAACAACTCACGTCGGGCGTCTTTTACATCGCGATCGCCAAATACGCGGGCATCGTCATCTCGCTGGCTGTCTCCGGTGTGCTGGCGCGCCTGCTGTCGCCTTCGGATTTCGGTATCGTCGCGGTGGCTACCGTTATCATCACCTTTTTCAGCATCTTCAGCGACCTGGGCATCGCCCCGGCGATCATTCAATACAAGAAACTGACCGGCGAGGAGCTCAACGGCATCTTTTCGTTCACGATTTGGTCGGGATTGGCCGTATCGCTGCTCTTTTTCGGCAGTTCGTGGCTGATCGCCTCCTATTACGACTCGCCCCAGCTGGTACGCATCTGCCAGTTTCTGTCGGTCAACCTGCTTTTCGCAGCGATGAACATCGTCCCCAACGCATTGCTTTACAAACAGAAACGGTTCAGATTCATCGCAATGCGCAACCTCTGTGTCCAAGGATCGGTCGGAACCATCGCAGTGATTGCGGCCCTTTCGGGCGCCGGTATCTACGCACTGCTGATCAACCCGATCGTATCGAGTATCGTGCTATTCATCGTCAACCTGCGGGAACATCCGCTGCGGGTACGCTGGACGGCAGGCCTGCAACCGTTGCGCACGATCTTCGCCTTCTCGGCCTACCAGTTCTCGTTCAACGTGATCAACTACTTCACGCGGAACCTGGACAAACTACTGATAGGCAAATACATGGGCATGAGTCCGCTGGGCTTCTACGAAAAATCGTACCGGCTGATGATGCTGCCGCTGCAAAACATCACCAACATTATTTCGCCGGTGATGCACCCCATTTTCTCCGACTTCCAGCACGACCTGCGCAAGCTTTCGGAATCCTACCTCAAAGTGGTGCGCGTGCTGGCCTGGATCGGCTTTCCGCTGGCGGCTGTCCTCTACTTCACGGCCCCGGAGCTGATCCTGCTGATTTTCGGTTCGCAGTGGGAAGCGTCGGTACCGGTATTCCGCATCCTCGCACTGTCGGTAGGCGTACAGGTGGTGATGTCCACCTCCGGGTCGATCTTCCAGGCGGCGGGATCGACGCATATCCTGTTCCTGAGCGGATTGCTTTCGGCGTTGCTCAACGCAGGCGGGATTTGCCTCGGTATTTTCGGATTCCGTTCGCTCGACGCAGTAGCCTGGTGCATTTGCATTTCGTTCTCGGTCAATTTCGTGCAGGCCTACTGGCTGATGTATTACCGCACGTTCCGCCTGCCCTGGGGTCCGTTCTGGCGGAAACTCGCTTCACCGCTGCTGCTCGGGGTCCTGCTGTGGAGTATCCTGTGGGGATTCGACCGGATATTACCCGCCCGGGAACTGTTCTTCACGCTGATCGCCAAAGGCGTCCTGTCCCTGGTAATCTGGGGCGGCTACCTGCAGCTGACCGGAGAATTCAATATCCTCGGCAGGCTCTCGGCCTTGTCGGGCAAATTTTTCAAGCGTTGAGGCCATGCGGGTGAACGGTCTACAATCCCGCAGCATCGATGTGATGCGTTTTGCAATGATCCTGCTGGTCGTCGTGTTGCACGCCTACACTTCGACGCGCAGCGATTTCAGCGCGGGCGACTTCCCGGTCTACCGACTGGTGAGTTTCGTCTGCTCGCTGGAGATCGCCCAAACAGCCGTACCGGCGCTCTTTTTCATTTCGGGCTTCCTCTTTTTCCTGCACCCGAAACCTTACAAGACGAAACTCCGCAAAACCTCCAAACGGCTCATCGTCCCTTACCTGCTTTGGAATGCGCTCATCCTGGCCCTCTATTTCGGGGTGGAACAAATCCCCGCGCTGAGCAAATATTTTTCGGGCGTGAATCCCCCCGTCAGCGGATATTCGTTCGTCAATTTCCTTCAGGCATTCTGGGACAGCGGAGAGTGGAGAGGCGGCAACGGCACACCGATCCTGCACCAGTTCTGGTACATCCGCAACCTGATCCTGCTGGCGTTGCTCTCCCCTGCGATCAGGCTGTTCGTGCGCGGATTCGGCTGGTGGGGAGCCGCAGCGCTGTGGGGAGTGTGGCTCGCCACACCCGGACAGGCTTTCCTGATCGAAAGCCTCGCTTTCTTCACCGCAGGAGCATGCTTCAGTCTCCGCCACACGGATTTTCTGTCGATGTTCAGCCGTTTTGCGACAACGACACTGCTGCTTTACATCGCCTTGATGACCGTACACATGATTTTCCGGGACAACGGGCTCGTTCCGCTCGACAGGGTCGTATTCACGCTCGGAATCATCGTCGGCACGAACCTGTCGGTACGTTTCGTAACGGCCAGGGAACGACGGGAAACGCCCCACAGCATCCGCGCCCGGAACTACCCGGGACTGCGGGGGATGGGGTTTTTCCTGTTCGCACTGCACGATCCGATGCTCACGCTGCTCAAGCGCATCGCGATGAAACTCTCCGGCACACCCTCCGACTTCTCGCTGACCGTCATCTACATCCTCATCCCGTTGCTGGTCATTGCAATCGCCGTGGGCCTGTACCGCCTGCTCAACCGCCATACTCCATCGCTGCTGAAAACCCTGACCGGCCGCTAGCAGCCTGAAATACCGACCGCCATGAAAGGACTTTTCATCGTCTTCCACGGATTCGCCGCCCACAACGGCATCAGTAAAAAGATTTTCTACCAGTGCGACGCACTGCGGCGCTGCGGCGCCGAACTGCGCCTCTGTTCGCTCGAAGTGGGGGCGGACGGCAGCCACAGGCGGATACTCGACGGAGAAACGCTCGAAAACTTCGGGCACGGGCTCCGCGCCAAGCTCAAAAAACGGTTCAGCTACCGCTCGGTGACCGACTACATCCGCCGGGAAGGAGTCCGGTTCCTGTACGTGCGCTTCGACCACAATGCGAATCCGGCGCTGATCCGGTGGTTCGCGCACCTGAAAAAACTCGGTGTGCGGATCGTGATGGAAATTCCCACTTTCCCGTACGACCCCGAATACGCACGCGCATCGCGCAAAACCAAGCTGGTGCTCTCGGTGGACAAATGTTTCCGCAATGCGCTCGCACGCCAGGTCGACCGGATCGTCACCTTCTCGCAGTACGATACGATTTTCGGACGTCCGACCATCCGCATCTCGAACGGGATCGACTTCGCACACATCCCGCTCAAAACGAACGTGAACGACACCTCGAACACGGTGCACCTGCTCGGCGTCGCCGACATCCATTTCTGGCACGGCTTCGACCGTGTGGTAGCCGGGCTGGCGGATTATTACCGCCGTCCGCACGAAAAGAAGGTGATCTTCCACATCGTCGGCGGCGGGAGCCGGTTCACCGTGCCCGAACTGCGCGAACAGGTCCGCGAACAGGGTATGGAAGAACGGGTGGTTCTCCACGGCCCGCTCTGGGGCGAAGCGCTCGACCGCGCCTTCGAGGAGGCCGACCTCGGCATAGCCAGCCTCGGGCGGCACCGCAACGGGATTACACACATCAAAACACTGAAAAACCGCGAATACGCAGCACGGGGCATTCCGTTCGTCTACTCCGAGAACGACAGCGATTTCGATGCAATGCCTTACGTGCTGAAAGCCCCGGCCGACGAATCCCCGATCGACATAGATGCCTTGCTACATTTCCTCGACGGCGTGGACCGCGACCCGGCCCATATCCGCGCAAGTATCGAGGATACCCTCTCGTGGGACGTGCAGATGCGCAAGGTACTCGACCAGATCGAGAGGCTGGAATAAACGGCCCGGCAACAATGCCCCGGCAACAAGTTGACCTCATATAACGTGATAACTACCGCTATAAACTTATGAAACCTGCGACAAACCTCCCGGCACAAGCCGCCCGGCCCCCCATTACACAACCCCGAACCCCTCAAACGTACGCATGATGAAAACCATCGAGATTCTCTTTTGGATTGCCCTGGCGATCGTCTTTTATACTTATGCAGGCTACGGCATTTTCCTCTACTTGCTGGTACGGGTCAAAGAGGCGCTGTGCAAAAGAACACGCATCGAACTGCCCGAAGAGCTGCCCGAAGTGACACTGCTTATCGCCGCGTACAACGAAGAGGCGGTCATCGCCGACAAGATGCGGAACTGCCGGGCGCTCGACTACCCGGCCGGCCGGCTGAAAATCGTCTGGGTGACGGACGGTTCGAACGACCGCACGAACGAATTGCTGGCCGGATATCCGGAAGTCACGGTGCTGTTTGCTCCCGAACGGCGCGGCAAAACAGCCGCACTGAACCGGGGAGTTCCACTGGTCACGACACCCCTGGTCGTTTTCACCGATGCGAACACGATGCTGGGCCCGGAAGCGATCCGCGAAATCATCCGGCCCTTCGGCGATCCGAAGGTCGGCTGCGTGGCAGGCGAAAAGAGGGTCGTACAGAGCCGTGAACAGGCGGCCGCATCGACCGAAGGTATCTACTGGAAATACGAATCGAAGCTCAAAGAGTGGGACGACCGCCTCTATACGGCCGTCGGAGCCGCCGGAGAGCTGTTCGCGATCCGCCGCGAACTGTTCGTAGCGATGCCGGACGATACGCTGCTCGACGATTTCATCCTCTCGATGCGCATCGCGATGCAGGGCTACCGGATCGCTTACTGTAAAAACGCTTACGCGCTCGAAGAGGCCTCGGCCGACATGACCGAAGAGGGCAAGCGCAAAGTGCGTATCGCGGCCGGAGGGCTGCAATCCATCGGCAGGCTCGCGCCGCTGCTCAACCCTTTGCGCTACGGCATACTCTGGTGGCAATACCTCTCGCACCGCGTACTGCGCTGGTCGGTGACACCGATCCTGCTGTTCGCACTCGTGCCGCTGAATATCGCGCTGGTCGCCGGCGGCCCGCACCGGATTCTCTACGGTACGATCCTGCTGCTGCAAACGGTTTTTTACGGCTGCGCACTGCAAGGTTACCGCCTCTCACAACGCAAAATCAAGAATAAGTTGCTGTTCGTCCCCTACTATTTCCTCTTTATGAACCTGAACGTGCTGCGCGGCATCGCCTATCTGCGCCGGCGACGCGGCCAGCAGACAGGCGTCTGGGAAAAAGCGAAGCGGGCTGCCTGAACTTCAATCGGATCGGCCGGGCACAAAGATATTCAGACATACCGGATGTCCAGGGAACTGACTGGCACAAGAAACATCATATATTCCGGAAACAACGGCGTGTCCTGGGCGGATAACCCTGCGAAGCGGACTCGCGCCCGTGCCGGAAATCCGGTCAATGCTTGTCCTTGACGAACTCCGACAACTTTTGTTTCAATTCGGTCACATCCATCGGCTTGGTCATGTAATCGTTGCAACCGGCCTGAAGCGCCTTCTCCCGGTCATGATCGTAGGCATAGGCGGTCACCGCGATCACCGGCAGCGTCGGATTCACGGCCTTAATCTTGCGCGTCGCTTCCAAACCGTCCATAACCGGCATTTTCATATCCATCAGCACCGCCACGAAACGGTATTGCTCGACCAGCCGCACCGCCTCGTCGCCGTCGCGGGCCCTCAACAGCTCATAATCGTTGCGCAGGATCGCCGAAAGCACCTGGAAATTGCTGTCGGTATCCTCGGCCACCAGAATAACCGGTTTACCGGGAGAAATCTGGGAAAGACCGTGCGAAGGCGGCAGCAACGCATCCTCTGCCCGATGCAAACCGGCGGGCTCATACGGTACCGTAAACCAGAAACGGGATCCGATTCCCGGCTCCGATTCGACACCTATCGTACCGTCCAGCTTCTCCACCAAATTGCGGCAGATGGTCAGACCGAGACCCGTCCCGTGGGCAAAGTGGTTGAGTTTCTCAAACCGATTGAATATCAACTGTATATTTTCGGCAACAATGCCGATACCGGTATCCTGTACATAAAACTCGATCCCCTTCTGAAGCTTGCGGAACCCCACCGTAATACACCCCTGCTGCGTGAATTTGATCGCGTTGTTGATCAGGTTCGAAAGCACCTGGACCAACTTGCTGCGGTCGCTGATGATGTAACAATCGTCGCATCCGCCGGCAAAAACGATGGGCACCTCCCGCTCGGTATCGGCCATGTAAGAGCTGACGACCTCCTGGCAAAGCAGGTTCAGTTCGATCTTGGTGTAGGAGAGTTCGACCATCCCCGCCTCGATTTTCGACAGGTCGAGGATATCGGAGATCAGTTGCAGCAACTGCTCGTTATTGCGCTGGATGATATCGACGTACTCTTTTTTGTCGGCAGGGTCTTCGGTTTCGATCAGCAGGTTCGAAAAACCCACGATCGCATTGAGCGGCGTGCGGATCTCATGGCTCATATTGGCCAGGAAAGCCGATTTCATGCGATCCGACTCCTCGGCCTTGAGCTTGGCTTCCTGCAGCCGCAGCTCGGTCTGTTTCAATTCGGTGATATCGACGTTCAAGCCGATCACCTCGATATCGTCATTCCCCTCCTCGCATTTGACCCGGTACGTGCAACGGATCCATTTCCAGGCATTGCCGTTGCGCACGCGCAGCACATCCCGGAACCCCTGCGCCCGACCGGCGACGGCATCGTCGAAAAACTGCTTGAGCTTGGCGAAATCGTCGGGGTGCGTCTTGACGTAAGCATCCTTGATATCGGCGATCGGACCGCGGGTATTCACATTGCTGTACCACTGCTCGGACGCCGTGAAACTGTTCAGGCGCGGAATCCACTTGCAGAGGCCGATCTGGGCCATTTCGGCCATATAGTCGAACCGGTATTCGATGTCGCGCAACCGGTGGTACGTGCGGTTCGATTCGGTGTTGTCCACCACGATGATCACATACTGGTCGATATTGCCGTCGCCGTCCCGCAACGGAGTACACCGCGCGAGCAGGTTCCGGACTTCGGTGTGAGTGCTTTTGTAGTATCCGCCCGAAAGAATTTTCCCGAAGTCGTAATCCATCGAAAACTCAATGTGCTGCCCCCTGCGCATCGCTTCACGCTCTTCGGGCGAGACGTTCGGATTGTCGAACAGGCTGACCCCGAGCGCATCCTCTTTCCGTTCGATCCCGAAAATACGCATATCTTCGTCGTTGAGGTCGAGCAGCACCCCATCCTTATCATAAATCTCGATGCCGACCGGAATGGTCTTGTAAAGGTTTTGCAATTTCGCCTCGTTGCGTTGCAACTCTTTCTGCGCCCGGATCGACTCGGTAACGTCCGAAAAGAGCGCCGTGCAGTGGTCGCGGTCGGTCGAAAAAACGATCGCGTTGAAATAGCGGTTGTTACGAACCTTATACAACTTATTCGAAACGACTGTCCGTCTGGTTACCGTCTCGTACAGGTCCGTCCATATCTCCTCGGAAATGAGGAAGCCCGGTTCCCGGATGCTGCGCCCCACCATGCCGGTAAGCTGTACGTGCAGGATTTGCTCGACGGCGGGATTGTACTCCTCGAGCAGGTAATCCGCCGGCTTCCCCTGCGGGTCGTAAGCCACACGCATTTTGGCATAACCCAGCGGCATGTGCATATAAATATTGCGGAAATACTCCTTTTCTTTCCGGATAGTCGCTTCGGAGCGTTTGAGCTCGATGCAGACGCTGATGATGTTGGCCAGCGACAGGAACCATTGCCGGTCGGCCTCGTTCCAAATACGGTACTGGCCGACGATGTCGACCCCTATATAGCCCCAGGTTCCTTCCCGGTTGATCAGCGGAACGACCATCAGCGACTTGATCCCCTGGGGAGCGAGTACAGCCTTTACGCCGTCCGCCTCGGGCGGAAGCTCATCCAAGTCGCTCAGGATGATCGGCAGGTTCTCCTTCAACCGCTCCGACCACCACAGCGTCAAATCGATCGGAATATCCTGCAGGCCGTCGATCTCGGGGGTAACCCCGTCACGCACCACTTCATAGCGGCAGCTGTGGGTCCGTTTCGCCCAATCGTATTCGAAAATATAAGTCCGGTCGCCATCGAACTGGTGCAGCAGGTTTTCGAGCAAACCGGTAATCACATCCTGTTCGTCGGAATGCTTGAGCAGCATCAGCAGCGACTGCGAAAGATTATTCTGCCGCGTCAGCAGCTCTTTAAGCTGCATGTGGGACGCACTCTCCCGCGTATGCTGGGCCTCCTGGACGGACAGGTACCGCATAAACCCCTGTGCGAACAGGTGCCCGTCGGGTCCCGTCTCTTTGGAAGCGAGCTGCGAATGCATCCAGATATCACCGACCTTAGAGTGCACCGGAAAAGATTCGTCGTAAAAATCGACCTCGGGGAACATATCCAGGCTGTGCATGACCCGTTCCCGGTAATCTGGGTGGATCAACTCCGCACATCGCTCGAACGGTACGGGTTCCGGCCCGACTTGCAGAATATCGGCCAATATCTCCGAAAAACAGGCTTCCCGGGCTGTGAAATCGGCTTTCCACCACCCGACATGCGCCACCTGCTGAAGGTTGCGGAACCTTTCCGCATCACGACGCAAAGACTCAAGCTCTTGCTCCGAAACGGTAGCCTTACTCATAAACGAAACATTGGAAGTTTACACAAAAATACAAAAATATCACCACCCCCCACTCTGCACAACACGAAAGGCGAGTTTTATGTGAAAAATAAGTAAATTAAGCTATATTTGTCATAGCATTTAAAAAACATCATTACATACCGAATGAAAAGGATATTAGTGACGGGAGGCGCAGGCTTCATCGGTTCGCATTTGTGCGCACGCCTGGTCAACGACGGGCACGACGTAATCTGCCTGGACAACTATTTTACCGGCAGCAAAAAAAACGTATGGCACCTGATCGGCCGGCCCAACTTCGAGCTGGTGCGCCATAACGTGATCAACCCTTACTTCGCCGAGGTGGACGAAATCTACAACCTCGCATGCCCGGCTTCCCCGATCCACTACCAGTTCGACCCGATCAAAACGACGAAGACTTCGGTAATGGGCGCCCTCAACATGCTGGGACTGGCCAAAGAGACCAAGGCGCGCCTGTTGCAGGCCTCGACCAGCGAGGTGTACGGAGACCCGATCGTGCACCCGCAGACCGAAAGTTACTGGGGGCATGTCAACCCGATCGGCATCCGGTCGTGCTACGACGAAGGAAAGCGCTGCGCCGAATCGCTTTGCATGGACTACCACCGGCAACACGGCATCGAGATAAAGATCATCCGCATTTTCAACACGTACGGCCCGGGCATGCTGCCCAACGACGGCCGCGTAGTGTCGAACTTCATCGTGCAGGCGCTGCAGGGCAACGACCTGACCATCTACGGCGACGGCCAGCAGACGCGCAGCTTCCAGTATGTGGACGACCTGATCGAAGGCATGGTCCGCATGATGGCGTCTCCGGCCGATTTCCTCGGCCCGGTCAACCTGGGCAACCCGCATGAATTTACGATCCTCGAACTGGCTGAAAAAGTGATCCGCCTGACCGGTTCCCGTTCGAAAATCGCTTTCAGGGAGTTGCCGCACGACGACCCGCGCCAACGCCAACCGGACATTACGCTGGCCCGCGAGAAACTGGACTACGATCCTTCGACGCAACTCGAAGAGGGCCTCAAACACACCATCGAATATTTCCGCTCACTGAACTAATCCAAACATTCGTTTCCGTTAACCGCGGCCCGCGGCCGCACAACCCGAACCCAAACCGCGCAAGCGATGCAAGTAGAAATCAATCCTTCGGAATATACGGTGCTGATCGTCGACGATACTATAGCGAATGTCCTGCTGTTAAAAGTGTTGATCGGAAACCAGAAATACAGGATCGTTACCGCGGGTAACGGTATGGAAGCGTTGCAGGCCGTCGAAAAAGAGTCCCCGGACCTGATCCTGCTCGACATCATGATGCCCGGCATGAACGGTTACGAAGTGGCCGAGAAACTGAAAGCCGATCCGCAAGCGCAGGAGATTCCGATCATCTTCCTCACGGCACTGAACTCTACCAACGACATCGTCAAAGGGTTCAAGACCGGCGCGTCGGACTACATCTCCAAACCGTTCAACAAGGAGGAACTGCTGATCCGCGTCACGCACCAGATTTCACTAATCGCAGCCAAGCGTTTGATCGCCAGCCAGATGAAAGAACTGCAAAGTACGATCCGCGGCCGCGACCGGCTCTATTCGGTCATCGCGCACGACCTGCGCTCGCCGATGGGTTCGCTCAAGATGATCTTCAACCTGCTGATGGCGCAGCTTCCGCCCGAGAAGATCGGCCCCGAAATGTACGACATGCTTTCGATGGCCAACCACACGGCAGAAGAGACTTTTTCCCTGCTGGATAACCTGCTCAAATGGACCAAATCGCAGATCGGGCGCCTCAAAACCGTATACCAGGAGATCGACATGATGGAAGTGATCGGCGATGCCGTCACGCTCTTCTCTCCGGTTGCTTCGCTGAAGAATATCAAAATCAGGACGGAGTGGCCCGATCATGTCGATGTCCGGGTGGATGTGGATATGATCAAGACGATCATGCGCAACCTGTTGAGCAATGCCGTCAAATACAGTCCCGAGGGCAGCGAAATTATAGTCACGGTGGAAGACCTGGGCGAAAAAGCCGTGGTGAACGTACGCGATTTCGGTAAGGGAATTCCGGAGGAAGACCAGCCCAAGCTGTTCCATTCGGACACCCATTTCACCACCTACGGCACGCACAACGAGGAGGGATCCGGGCTCGGCTTGCTGCTGTGCAAGGACTTCGCCCACAAGAACAACGGAGATTTGTGGTTCTCTTCGAAAGCGGGCGAAGGATCGACTTTCAGTTTTTCCGTTCCCACCCGGACCGGGGCCGCCGCGATGAACGCTTCGGCCGACAGCGCGAACGCACCGGCCAGTTTATAAATAATTCATAACACCCCGGAGTCAGTGCCGAACCGGCACGCGGCCTGTCATCGACCGGTCGGGGGAGGATTGGCTTGTCTGCTTGTCACCGGTTTATTGCGGGCATTGCAGGCGGCTCATCGCTCCGAACCTGTTTTCCCGGAACCGTGATCGGTCTCCCCTGAACGGAAAGAAAAATCCATCAGGACAGGCTTGTGGTCGCTGTAAGGCACGTCCAGCGTATAATAGCGCTCTCCCGAAAAAGCATCGTTATAGAACATGTAATCGATCCGCAACAGCCCTTTGAAATGGCGGAACGTACCGCCGTAGCCGCTGCCGCAATCCTTGAATCCATCGTGTAAATCTCCCTTCATCGCCCGATAGGTATAGGATGAGGGCATGTCGTTAAAGTCGCCGCAAACAATCAACGGCATGCGCAGCGTATCGACCATCTGCCGGAGCCGCGCCACCTGCTGCGCACGGACAACGGCATTGGCACGATAGCTCGCCTGCATTTGCTCCATCGCTTCGGAACTTCCTTCAACACTCAGGTTGCGGCTCTGGTAACTGAGGTTCCGCTGGGCACGGTCGACACCGGTCGTCTGCAAGTGCACGGCCAGTACGCGGACTTTTTGTCCGC
>ERZ791626.1845-NODE-1845-length-12692-cov-3.381024_pt1 | contig 12692 bp, 8 predicted proteins | sample MGYA00510266_ERZ791626 | MGnify/ENA primary metagenome ERZ791626 (study PRJEB30046, sample SAMN00715208) | human gut metagenome | study: EMG produced TPA metagenomics assembly of the A metagenome-wide association study of gut microbiota in type 2...
CCGTTTGAGCGGACTGAGGGTACAGGTCAGAAAGTCCACCATTCCACGAACGGGGCCGAAAGGATCCGACGGATTCAGCGTGCTGCAGACTGGAGACGGCTCCGTAATCTTGGCAGCTTGTCCCGATACTTGACGGGCAGCCGCTTGACTCCGCATGCGATCAAAGAAGGAACTAGATGTTGACTCTGCACGCAAGGGTGTTTGTTGTCCCTTATGGGAGAATGCGTCGTCGTCCGCAACGCCAACAGTTTCTACGATCGTTGACGGGTGTTTTTTACGAATCCTGTCGAAGAAGCTCGCGGAGTTTGAGGTCGGGTTAGGTTCATCCGAGATGTTCGTATCCCTGGCGAAACAATCTCCATCCTTCTGTTCGGATATGTTGCCTGTGTTGGTCGGCTGTTCGGTATCGGAAGTTTGCCCATTGGCTATAGCATCAAGTTTTTCGATAGCCGTCAGCAGTTTTTCTACGACGCCGTCATTGCCTGCCGCTGACGCTATGTCCAGAGCTGTTCGGGCTTTTTCATCTTTAAGAGCAACATTTGCACCAGCCTTCAACAAAAGTTCGGTGAATGACTCAGCATGAGAAGGAGACGACAAGCCGGCGGCAGTCATTAGGGGGGTTGTGCCGGATTTGTCGGCGAGGTTGGGATCCGCGCCGCCCTGGAGAAGAAGTTGAGCCATGCTCTCGGCATCCTGACTGCCGTTCTTAGCGAGCAATCCAAGTGCAGTGACGCTGCCCGGCACTTTACAGAACGGACGGTCAATGCCTTTGGCGGACATTCTGGCGTTTGGATCCGCTCCTTTCCTCAAGAGAATGCCGGTAGCCAATTCGGCCCAGTTTGCTTCGCCGGCTCGCCAGCCTCGCCCAATGTTTTGCGCCAAGGTCAGAAGTGGTGTGAGACCTTCGGCATCTACGGGGGCATTGGCAACGGATTCGGTGCGCAGCATGGTCTCGAGTGCCTTCGCCCAATCATCGGCACTCAAATTGCTGGGAATGGAAGTTGAGGATTGCGGGGCCCAAAGCAACATGCGCATGGCGCTGGTGCCTTCCGTATCTCTGCCGCCACGAGCTTTGCCGTTGATCCTTGCCGTGGGATCTGCACCGGCATTCAACAACAACGTCATGACATCTACGGCCATAACGCTTGCGGCACACGACAGAGGAGTCAGACCAATCTGATCACCTTCGGATGCCGGTTCGTCCTGTGCTTCTCCCAGTGCGATCAAGGCTTGTATTTTTCCGACATTTCTCATCGAGGCGGCCTCACACGCGGTCGCACCACCTGAGATGAGCTTAAGCTTAGACGAATCGTCATTTTCATCAAATGCCTCGGCACCATAAACAAGCCAGGGTGCAACTAGGTGAGATTTGTTGGCGACAGCAATTTCTCTAGCGGTTTTGCCGATGGCACTTTTTGCATTGGGATCGACACCAAGGTTCTCGACAAGGATCATGGCGATTGCCAAAGCATCCGATTCGCTTTGCATGGCTTTTTCAATCGGAAGATCCACAAACCGTTGAAGTGCATCGCACAGGGCATGAAGAAGTGTGAAGCCCGTGCTGTCCAGGCGCTCTGTGGCCCGAACCTTACATGCTGCCAATGCTTTAAAAAACGGATAAAGGATTTGATCCACTGCGAAGAAGGCTGAAGTCCGACCTGAAGAATCCCTTGTATTTGGATTGGCACCTGCCGACAGAAGTGCTATGGCTGTGCACTCGACAGCATCTGGATGTTCCTGCCATTTATTTGGTCCTTTGGCAAGCCACATCAATGGCGTCATTCCATTGCGATCTTTTGCATTGGGGTCGGCTCCGCGCTCGAGCAGGATTTTGACGGCATCAGCATCCCCAACACGGGCTGCATGCGCAAGCATTGTCAAGCCATCATCATCAGCCGCATTGACCGAAATGGCTCGATAAAAGACCAATCGAGTCTGCGTTCCCGCAGCAAGATCATTGTGAAATGCGGCAGCAGGATTAAACTGCATCAGTTGCAGAGAGGACGCCATAACAACTTCCCAAGTGAGAAAAGAAACACCAGGAACAACGGGGAACCTATGCTCCTGGTGTGCTCAAGTTGGTTGATTAATCCGTCAGAGATTGAACCCACGGATAGCGCAACCACTCACCTTCATCTGTCAAGAGTTCAACACATGCGCTGGCGGCATCATCTAGCCATTCTGCTGCGGCATCTTCCCCGGCGGCCATGCGCCAGAACAGTCCGCCAAAAAGATACGAGATGCCGAATTCACGCCATCCGGTGAATCGTTGACATGCTTCTTCAGCACAGGCTTCCAGAACTGATTCCGCTGTACTTTCGTCGATGAGTCCAACAAAATGTCCCCATCGAACGAGAGCGGCAGCACGTCCGATGTCCCAACCGCGCATCTGTTCGGGTGAAACTTTGTCTTTGAAATGGCGAGCGAAGAGCCACCGTTGCATGGCACCCGATGCGTCTTCCGGATCGAGTTCCTGTGCGATTTCTTCAAAGGTTTCGGCATTTGCATACTGGGCGTAGAGTGCTGACATGCCGCCGGCTTCCAAAAGATCGCCGAGGGTTTCACCCAGTTCTTCCGTATTGGTGATGCCCCAATATTCGCTGAGAATCGTACGAACCTTTTCCTCGAAGAAAGGCTCATGTTCTTCAGGATCAAGTTGATCGAGCTCGTGGCCGTTGAGGTTGCCCACAATGCCGCCCAACAGATAACCGAAGATCCTCGCTTCCTTTGAGCCGCGAGCGGCAGGTCGGGGTTCAGATTCCGTAAAGTCTGTCCGTAGCTGTTCGATGTAGCTCATGGCATTGTCGTAGCCTTCTTCGCGACTTTCGTCAGATCCGGCGTTCAGGTCAACACCCATGGACTGAGCATTGTTCTGCAGTGTTTGAATCAGCGCCTGAGGATCGAATTGACCACCATTTTGTGCGGCATCTACAGCCTGAAATGCAGCAGTCTGGGCTTGAGCAATGAGATCTTTTTGATTGGCCATCGCCTGCTGCATCTGCGCTTTCATCATAGCCAACATCTCGGGATTGTTGCCGTAAAGCGATTCCATCATCTTCATCTGAGTATTGATCGCCTCTTCTTGAACTTTAAGCACGGCGTCTGCTTGTTCGCGCAGAAGTTGTTCAGTGTTCTTGTCTGGCATAGGTACTCCTTGCTGAATTAACGAAAATGGATTTATCGAGGTGGTTGGTTTACTGATGAAATTTGACTAGGCTGATCTCCTGAGAAAGCGGGCTATCTAACGACTTGTTCAGACGTATCGGAGCCGTCGCTGGTTTCTGTCTCGTCTTGGTCGGGAGATTTGAATATTCCCGACCCGCAGATGCGAAGGAAGGAATGGAAAGCTGCCTGTTTGATTTTTGGTTGAGATTTGAACCATTCGAGGAGCAGATCAAAGATGGTCTTGCTGTCCCAAAACAGACCTTCCACGTATTCGTAACGCAACGCACTGCCGAAACCTGTACAAAGAAAAGCGTCTTGGCGTTCAGGATCTTTCAAGAGGGTCGCCAATGCTTCCCGTAATTGCGTTTTGTCTGCCTCCGAGACTTCAGGAGCAACGGTAAAGAAGACAATGCCGGCACTGATGCCTTGGCGCTCTAGTTCGATCATGCATTGGGCGTCGTTTTGGTTGTATCCGTTATGAAGTGCAGGGCACCGCATGACCAATTTTGTGGCGTCAAAAAGCAGATCACAATCAGGATCTCTATCCGGCTCTTGGAGTATTTCTGTGTCCTGATTTAGAAAATCATCCATTGTGAAGCCGCTTGCTCCCGGGATGCATTCACGGACATATCTGACCAGATCTGGGAGCGCCAAGCCTTCTTCAGTTGGCTCATCGCGATAGATGCCGAGATCACTGAACCACTGACTTTGTACACTCTCCCCAAGAGTTTTTTGAACCATCCACTCAAGAGCTGCAAAAATGCCCGGGAGTTCATCTTCATCAATTGCAGCGAGTTCTGGCCCAGTAAAAACAAGTCGATACGTGCCTCCCTCTTCTTTTTTAGGCACCACTGTTAGCTCTGATGCGCGCAGGACTCGTTTCCCCACATGAGCTTCCAAGATGTGAGGTGAATCTACTGGTTGAAACCCAAACTCAAACCTCCAGTGATTCGTAAGAGATGCCGGAACGTGGCGCAGGAACTCTCGCAACGGGAAAGCCGTCAATCGCCAGCCTTTCGGAGATATGGTTAGGTGAATTTTGTCGACTTCTTGACTTAATTCGACATACCATTTATCGGAGGCTACCGGATGGAAGATCTTTTCAATTTCCTCCAGGGCTAACTGCGTTGTAAGCGGTCCATCGTTACAGAGTTCTCGCAGATGCGATTCCGATTCGGAGAATTGCCGCCAGGCGTCAACTATGCGTTCGCGGAACGGGTGATAGAACGTCAGGGCGTTCAACTGCTTTTTCGACAACTGAATAAACTCTTTGGTGTCTTCGTCGTCGGGTTTGTACTCCAACGCCTTCTGCCAGTGATCCAGTGACTCAGTAATGCGGTCGAGGAAGAAAAGCGAATAGGCACGCCGAAAGTGCCAATAATGGTTCTCTCGGTCGCTTGGAGCTATAGAGTCAAGCAAGCGTAACGCCTTCTCAAGTGGCTCTACTTCGCCGGCTTTTGCTAAGTTGTTGTAGGCACGAGCGAGTTGACCGATCACGTCAGCCGTCTGTTCTTCGGGTGACAAGGCTTCGATGAACTTGATGATGCCTTCGTAGTCATCTCGTTCATTAAGATCGTTGATGTGAGCCATCAATGAGCTGGGTGTTGCACTCATGATCCTCTCTCCTCGAGGAACGAAACGACTGTATTGCTCAACACATGTCGGGATGCTCCTTGAATCAGTCTACTCGACAGTTTAGGTTTGCAGTTGACGACTGCATTACTGCCTGTAACTAGGTATTCAGACAAGGTACTAAATACCTCTAAGCAATTTTAATCAAAGAGATAGGCCAGATTTTCCAGAGTCACGCCCAGTTAGTCGTGTCTAGCTTGATATTTCCTTAAGTACGTAGGAGTTGGAAGGGTTTGCGTCACTCAACGTGAGATAACCTGCGTACATCTGTCTAAAAGATTTGAGATTCTCAACCAATGGCCGTTTGCTCAGCTAACTGATAATTCCTGTCACTAAGCTGATGGTATGTCTGCCATTCGTTCGACTTCGAAAGAAGAGCCGCGTTGCTGCATCATCCATGATGACATTGGAGTATCAGAGCACATGCTCCTGTGCGCACGAGGCAATGCCGATAGGGGAAGAGAGCACAGACTGAGGCGTCACTAGTGATGCGACGATGAAGGTTGTTCTTCTCGTGTTCGGAAAAAAACGTGAGAGCCCGGATTCACAGGATTGGTTTGCATGTTGCAAATTTCCGATGTGTGATCGGGTTGCCCGATGCAATCAAATCTGAAGCCAGTGATCGCATAACTCGTGACAGCCTTTTGCACACCAACCTTCGTGAGGTGCTGGATAGACTATGTCTTCTGCCGTCTTGCATTTGCCGACGTTCGTCTCACCTCTTTGACGGACGATTGCCGAAGTGGTCGATGTCACATGTTCATCCCCCAAAATCCAAGGGATACATTGGAAGCTTGTATCGTCGTGGCTCCAAAGTTCTGGCCCTTGAAGAGTGACGAGAGGGAAACCAAATATGTCGTGTCCGCTTGCGATAAGGAACTGTCAGCTGACGGCGAAGAAAGAATTCGTCAAGCTCTTAGAGAATTGATGTTTCTTCGCGTCTTATAGTTTGAAGACCTAAGAAAATTAGATTTTGGCACGTTAAGAGCGGATAATCTAATGCTGTTTCTGATGGTAGGACATTGTTGATGTACACATGTGAAGAACAGGATATCGTTTCCCTGGTTGATAGTATATGTGAGGTGCTGATGGACGAAGATCTTCAGGATCTTTATGACTATAAGTGGGGTTGCATTACGAAGAAGGTTCAATTCCAAGCACTTCCAAAATTGATTACCAAGTCGCTTAATGAAAAAGACTTTCTTGAACTTGAGAATGCAGAGCAAGTTCTACGCCTTCGTAAGGCTGTAAGAGATATGTGGCCATCTCTTCAGAACGAGACTGAACGATATGATCTGTTGTCTTGGATTGTGCGGAAATGGGGGCGGATACCACACATTAATGATGAAACGCTTATGACATATGTGGCCCTTATATGTAAGGCACGGTTAAGTTCATCCGCCGCTCAGAAGGCCAGAGATGAGCTCTATAAGATGGATCGCATCAGCAGCAAAAGCAAATGTTTGGCATTTGTGGATCCTGAAAATTGGTTTGTTTATGACTCCCGTGTCGCCATGGCGCTAGATATGATCATTCAGAATATGCCAAGGAAATATGAGTGGGAGTTTATTCTTCCTAAGGGGCGCAGTAACGAAGCGAAGCACTTTGGTCATAAGAATCCAGCTATAGCCGGTTATTCTGATTATTGTCGATTGATTAAGATGGTTGCCAAAAAAATGGAGTTTGAAGGTGTCAATCGTCAATGCGTTGAAATGAAGTTATTCATGCTCGGCAATAATCTCGACGAATTTAAGAATCGTAGGCGCTTCAATGAAACTGCAGAGAGTCCTAGCAAGTAATGGATCTGTCACACTGGTGGTCTTCGTTGCTTCCTGGCATTAACGAACCGAAATAACAGAGCGAGCGACGTAGCTGCGATTATTGTCATGAGTTTTAGCTAGAACAGCTTCAAGAATTTTGATTTCGTCCCCACTGACTGAGTCCGTTCGAAATCGCTGAAGCGGAATCCCGAGCTTGCGCATGATGGAGTCTTTCAGCTTGAATTGTTCCTTCCTGGTGGTAGGCAGCTCCGTCTACTTCAATGGCAACCAGTGGTTCATTGTTAATCGTGTCGAATACAAGGAAGTCAAGTCGCGCGTTGTGCAGCATGAAGAGTTGTTCAGACTCGGCAAATACCTCAAAGTGAGTCGGTAATAAGCGAAGAGGATATTCCTGAACGAAGGACCAGCGATGGTACCGCTCGTTGTCTGCTAGTACACGGCTCAACACTGCTCGATAGATGGCTTCTGCTTCAGACTCACCGTTCTTTTTCTCTAAGGCTGGCGCGCTTGTGAGTACCAGACGATCGAAGATGGACCGGTACTTTGAGACGCGTTCACTTCGTAGCTTCGGATCGAGGCGACGTATGTATTGGACGAGCGCTGCCGGAAGGCTGTTTGGATGTTCTTCAAAAGCAGATGAAATCAGAATGAATTCAGATTTCGCTCGAGCCCTGAAACGCCACCCACGGCAATGGTTTTTAGGCCGACGTTTTTGAGTTGGGTTGCTGTAACAATTTTTGATGTCTTCGGCATGTTGAGTTGATGATGGGCAGAGTGCAGATTTGAAATTTCAAACCCAGTCTACCCATCATCCTGCCCATTATCCGGGTGTCGGCTGGCCAGGAATCATCACAAACGAGCAAGAACGTAATTTAAGGGTACAGGATTGTTTTTAAAGGGGAAAATAACAAAAAACCGAACGGTGACGAACCGCTCGGTTTTCTAACTTGGCGCCTCTGCCGGGACTCGAACCCAGATCTAACCCTTAGGAGGGGCTTGTTCTATCCAGTTGAACTACAGAGACGCACAGTGTTCAAACTTCCCGTTTTTGCTTCGGAAAGTTTGTCAGGCCCGCAATTGTAGCAAACCGACAATTTTGTTCGAGCAAATTTTGATAGCATGAGCAAGGATGTATAAACAACGGCTGATGACTGACTTCCTATGTTTAGTTTCCGTGACAGCGTCGATCTTTGGCTACGAATCGGTTTCGGCGCTCTGATTCTTCTTGGTTGCTACTTTGTGATGCAACCTTTTCTCACGGCCATTTTGTTGGCGGGCATTCTGGCTGTCGTCAGCTGGCCGTTGTACGAGCGGGCGCTCACGAGCTTCGGCAATCGTTCGACGATAGCGGCGACATTCATGGTGTGCGTCGTGATCGTCACGGTGCTCATTCCGTTGTCGATCATTACGGGCGTTCTCGCGCATCAGATTCCGCAGCTGATTCATTGGGTACGCGACTGGGTGGCCGGCGGTATGAAATTGCCCGATTGGCTAATTGCCATTCCCTACGTCGGAGAAAGCATCAACGAAGCCTTTCACTTAGGTTTTGATCCCGCCGCCCTCGGGGACTTCATTCAAAAGGCTATCGACCCCGTCACCAAGTGGGTGCTGAGTGCGTCAGTCGGCATCGGCAACGGCTTGTTCCAGATGGCGCTCGTTGCCTTTATTGCATTCTTCTTCTATCGCGACGGCAATTCGCTCGCGCGCCGCGGTCGTCTGTTCCTAAAGCGAGTCTCGGGCGATCTTGCTGATGAATACACCGGCATTTTGGTCAACACGACCCGCTCGGTGGTCTTCGGTGTGCTCGGTACCGCCGTGGGGCAGGGTGTGGTGGCGGCCATCGGCTTTATCATCGCTGATGTTCCGGGTGTTGTGATGCTGAGTTTCGCCGTTTGCGTGCTCTCCGTCGTGCCCGTTGGTCCGCCTCTGGTGTGGGGTTCGGTTGCCATTTGGCTCGCCGCAACCGATCAGATCGGTTGGGCGGTGTTCCTGGTTTTGTGGGGAACGCTTGCGGTGAGTTCGGTGGATAACTTCATCAAGCCCATTTTGATCAGCCGCGGTACGGCATTGCCTCTGGCGCTGGTTTTCCTAGGCGTCTTGGGCGGCATCATGAGCTTCGGCATGCTCGGCGTCGTGTTGGGTCCCATTTTCCTGTCGGCGGCCATCGCCATGTTGAAGACTTGGCTCAAGCATCCCGTCAAGCGTCTGGTCCCTGTTGCGGTTGTTCCCGGCTCGGATGCGAAGGCTGCCGCGGAGTCTGAAGAGCAAGTGCTGGTCGAGGAAGGCGATTCTTCCGAAGACGATAAAAAGCCTGCCTCGGCCGTGCAGGATACGCCGGACGAAAATCGCCGCTAAAATCCGTCTCGAGTTTTACAGTTTGCGCCCGTCACTTTCGACGGGCGCTCCTTTTCCGATTGTGGTCAAAGTAAGCGCCCGCAGGGCCTGATTCCGAGAAATGGCAGTTCGCAAGCGTCCGTCTGATTACCAAGAAAATTCCATTCGCGTCTTAAAGGGGCTGGAGCCCGTCAAAAGCCGCCCGGGCATGTACACCCTGACGGACAATCCGCTTCACATTATTCAGGAAGTGCTTGACAACGCGAGCGACGAAGTGCTCGGCGGGTTCGGCGACACGATCACGCTGACGATGTGTGCCGACGGCAGCGTTGCCGTTGAAGACAACGGCCGCGGCATTCCGGTGGGTATTCACCCCACGGAAGGCATCCCGACGGTGGAACTGGTGTTTACGCAACTGCACGCAGGCGGTAAGTTCGACAAGGCCTCAGGCGGCGCCTATAGCTTTTCGGGCGGTCTGCATGGCGTCGGTGTCTCGGTGACCAACGCCCTGAGTCAACATTTGAACGTCACGGTTTGGCGCGACGGCAAGCAGTACGACATCGGCTTTGCTGACGGTTTCGTATCGGAACCTCTTACCGAACAACCTTCCACTCGCGGCAAAAAGTACACGGGTACGCGCGTTCAATGTCTGCCGGATCCCAAGTATTTTGATTCGCCGACGATTCCGGAGCAACAGCTCATCGGCCTGTTGCAGAGTAAGGCCGTTTTGCTTCCGCGTTGTACGGTTCGCTATATCAACGAAAAGACGGGGCAGGAACTGTCCTGGCGCTACGACGGAGGTTTGCGAGAATATCTGTTGGCCGAATTCACCGAGCCGCTTCTTTTTGATCCTTTCGAAGCGCAGGGGTGGGCTGAAGAAAACGATGAGACGTTTGCCGTGGACGAGGGTGCCCACTGGGTTGTGTGCTGGAGCGAAACCGGCACACCCGTGCGCGAGAGCTACGTAAATCTGATTCCGACTCCCGCCGGCGGCACGCACGAAGCTGGTCTTCGCGAGGGTTTGTTTCTGGCGCTCAAGTCCTTTATGGACGCGCACGGCTTGATGGCCAAGGGCGTGAAGCTTCTGACCGACGACGTCGCAAGCCGCGCCAGTTTCGTGCTGTCGGCCAAGGTGCTCGATCCCCAGTTTCAGGGCCAGACCAAGGAAAAGCTCACAAGTCGCGATGCCATGCGATTGGTGAGCAATTTCGTTAGGCCGCAGTTCGAGTACTGGCTCAACGATCATATTGAAGAGGGCAAGAAACTTGCCGAACTGGTGATTCGCCAGGCGCAGGCGCGTCAGCGCCGCGCTCAGAAGGTCGAAAAGAAGAAGTCTTCTAGCGTGGCAGTGTTGCCGGGCAAGCTCACCGATTGCGAATCGACTGACATCAGTCGCAACGAAATTTTCCTCGTGGAAGGTGACTCGGCAGGCGGCACGGCCAAGCAGGGACGCGACAAGGAGCATCAGGCGATTCTTCCGTTGCGCGGCAAGGTACTCAATACCTGGGAAGTCGACAGCGATCGTATCTTTGCCAGCCAGGTGATTCACGACATCGCGGTGGCCGTGGGCGTCGATCCGCACAAGCTCGACGACGACACGGATCTCTCGGGGCTTCGTTACGGCAAGGTCTGCATTCTGGCTGACGCCGACGTTGACGGCAGCCACATCCAGGTTCTTCTTTTGACACTCTTTTATCGTCACTTCCCTAAACTGATTTCGGAAGGGCACGTCTTTATCGCTCAGCCGCCGCTTTTCCGCGTTGACGTTCCGAAACAGGGGAAAAAACCGGAAAAGAAAATTTACTGTGCCGATGATCGCGAACTCAAGCGCACCTTGAGTAAACTCGAGAAAGAAGGGCTGCCGCTTGAAAAGCTCAGCATCTCCCGATTCAAAGGTCTGGGTGAAATGAGCGAAAAGCAGCTTGCCGAAGCCGCGTTTCATCCCGACACCCGTCGTCTGCTGCCCGTGACGCTCGGTGGCATCGAAAAGGCGCAGACCGACGCCGTGATGGGATTGCTGATGGGCAAGGGCGAAGCAACCGGACGCCGCAGCTGGATGGAAATGCACGGCGACGACGTGGAGGTGGATGTCTGAGAAACCAAACGTCGTCGCGGTTGAAATCGCTTTTGAAGGAGAGAGTGATGGATTCAAAAGGTATTGCACAAAGCGTGATTGTGGCCGCGGGTCTGATCGGCGGTCTGGGACTTTTGGGCAGTCAGCTTTCCGACGGCATCAACGCCTTTGTCGATCGCGATCGCGTGGTGACAGTCAAGGGCCTTGCAACGGCCTCCGTCATCGCCGACGAGGTGCTCTGGCCGATTTCCTTCCGAGTGCTTGGAAACGATCTGCAGGAGGTCTACCGTCAGGCCGAAGCCCAGACGCAGATTGTCAAGGAGTTTCTCAAGTCGGGTGGCATCAAGCTTGACGAAATCACGGACGCCAGCCCCAAGGTTGACGACGCTCAGGCCAATATGTACGGAGAAAACAAGCGCGCATACCGCTATATTCTGACGCCGTCCGTGACCGTCTCGACGAAGAATGTGGATGCCGTGCTAGCTCTTCAGCGCTCGATGAGCGAGCTGATAGCCAAGGGCGTGACGCCGACCGAAGACTACAGCTTCCGCACGATCTTCAATTACACGAAGTTAAACAGCATCAAGCCCGCGATGATTGAGGCGGCGACGGTCAATGCGCGCGAGGCGGCCGAGAAGTTTGCAAAAGACTCCGGTTCGACTTTGGGCAAGATCCGCCGCGCCTCGCAGGGACAGTTCCAGATCTTTGATCGCGACGCCAACACGCGCTGGATAAAGAACGTGCGTGTCGTGACGACTGTTGAGTATTACCTTAAGGACTAATCGAGAATTTCGAGCAAGCTTTTGCTCGTTCCGTGTGTTCCTCAAGAGAGCCTTTTCGGCATCATTTGTGTCGAAACAGCCCGCTGCCTTTTTTGGGTTGCGGGCTTTGCAATTTTTTAGGCGTGGATCATGCATATCGTTTGCCATATGGCCGCGAGCGTCGACGGCCGTCTGCACCCGAGCCGCTGGAGTCCGTTTGTCGAAGACTGTTCGGTGGGCGGCGTCTACGAAGAGGTGGCAAATCAGTACGACTATGTCGGCTGGATGATCGGCCGCGTGACGATGGCCGAATACAGTGAGGCCATTACGGAGAGCGAACCCGCAAAACTGCGACCGGCTGAGGCCGCACCCGCGCAAGGCATTAAGGTTGACCCGAAGGGCCGCAAGATTTCGGTTGCGTTCGACTTCAAGGGCAAGCTTCACTATGGTCAGCCCGTGCAGGAAACGGGCGAGCAAATCGTGGCGGTGGTGAGCGACCGCGTCTGCGACGAATACATTGAAGAACTCCGTCAAAGCGGAGTGGGGGTCGTGGCGGTTCCCGTCAACGGCAATGAACTCGTCTTTGCCATGGAGCAACTTGCCAAGGACTACGGCGATGGCGTGTGGATGCTCGAAGGCGGCGCCATCATCAATGCGGCCTTCATGCAGGCGGCACTTGTCGACGAGGTGAGTACGGTTGTTTATCCGGCCATTGACGCGACCAAAGAAAGTCCCGCAATCTATGAAGCCGCGCAAGAGGGGGTGTTCCGTTTATCAAAAAGCGCCAAATCTACCGCACGCCTTTTGACATTTATTTGCTCTGAGCACCCACAGATTTCTCCCTGAGGTCAGTCAGGCGCCCAACGGTTCTCTCGATTCCAACGGCGCCTTTTTCTTTCAGCACTCCACTTTCGTCCTCGGTGAGGTCTGTCGACTCGACCCTTC